>BNJT01000076.1_pt1 | contig 162459 bp, 204 predicted proteins | sample 8540491 | NCBI WGS metagenome assembly BNJT01 (sample SAMD00202455, study PRJDB9452) | human saliva metagenome | host: Homo sapiens
ATAATTATTCACAAGACTGGTGCAAATTTGTCCCAGTCTTTTTTAAACAAAGGAGAAAAAATGGCTTCAAAAATGTTACACACTTGCTTGCGGGTAGAGAATCTTGAAAAATCAATCGCTTTTTATCAGGATGCTTTTGGTTTTAAGGAATTACGTCGTAGAGACTTTCCAGACTATGCTTTTACTATTGTTTATCTTGGACTTGAAGGTGATGATTATGAATTGGAGTTGACTTACAACTACGATCATGGACCTTATGTTGTAGGTGACGGTTTTGCTCACATCGCCCTAAGTACACCTGACCTTGAGGCTCTTCATAAAGAACATAGCGACAAAGGCTATGAAGTGACAGCACCTAATGGACTTCCAGGGACTCAACCAAACTATTACTTTATCAAAGATCCAGATGGATACAAGGTAGAAGTGATTCGTGAGAATTCATTATAGTTCGTGAGAGTGGGACAGAAATCGGTAATTCGTTAGAATTCGATTTCGTCGTCCCACCTCCGCATAGTTGAGTAGGGCTGTAAAAGCTGATGAAATCAGCGTAGTAGAGCCCACTCAACCACTGCGTCTTGCTCGACAATCCAAAGATAATTGAGAGGCTAGGACTTTTGTCCCATCCTCTTTTTTAGAATTTGTGGTAGAATGAAAGAAAAAGAATGGAGGCAAGGTCATGAAAGTTCATGTAAAAGATGATTTTTGGCAACTATTTCCAGATGCTCAAATCTCTGTATTGGTGGTAAAAGGTCTCAACAATACTATTGATGAGAGTGACGATCCATATTTTAAAGCTTTACTAGATGAAGGAACAAAAAAAGCTCAGACTTTTATACCAGATGAAAATTTCACTCAGAATGAAGTGATTCAAGAATGGCGTCAGGCATTCACTAAATTCAAAACTAAAAAAGGTGCTCGTTCTTCTATTGAAGCCTTATTAAAGCGTGTGAGTCAAGGAAGAGAATTTAATCCAATAAATCCTTTGGTAGATATCTATAATAGCGTCTCACTTTCTTACGCTGTTCCTTGTGGGGAAAGGATTTTAGCTAAGATATTTGGTGACTTATGTCTTGAAGAGCTCAAAGGGAATAGAAATCTTCTTTGCTACTAGCGAGCTGCTAGCTGATGAAATGATTTTATCTTTGCTTTCAGGACTTTGTAGCATTCGACCCGGATTGAGCAGATGTTTTAGGATTTTTCCTTTATCTCCCTAGCTCTAGTTTTTAATCAGGGATATTATGAACGCAAAGATACAAGTACATACTAAAATTGAGGAATATTTTTGGTATCAGTGGTAGATCAACTCTTGACGCTACAAACTCTATCCTAGAGTAGAATAATGAATGGGAATCACAGTAAATTCAGCTGTGGTTCTTTTTTCTACAAGGGAAGAAAGAAATTGTGTTTCTATTTTTTAAAATGGTATAATAGAAAAAGAAAAGGGAGGTGAGAAAGAATGATTGCCCAACTGGATACGAAAACTGTCTATAGTTTCATGGAGAGTATGGTTTCAATCAAGAGATATGTCAGCCTTGGGAAGGAATATGGCTATTCATCACTTGGAATCATGGATGAAGACAATCTCTATGGAGCCTATTATTTCATCAAAGAATGCCAAAAACAGGGGATTCAGCCTTTATTAGGCCTTGAGATGACACTTCATCATAAAGATGAATGGATCAATCTACGTTTTCTAGCCCTGTCAAACCGAGGTTATCAAAACCTGATGAAGTTGTCGTCTTTAAAGATGACAGGTAAAAAAGAATGGACTGATTTCTCTTCCTACCTTGAAGATATTTGTGTTATTGTTCCTTACTATCCTGAAATTGATTCCTTGGACTTAGGGCATGAATACTATATCGGAGTGTTTCCAGATACAGCTCAATCGAATTTTTCTCACCCCATTCTCCCACTTTATCGTGTTAATTCTTTCGAAGCTGAGGATTTAGAAACACTTCAAATGCTCAAGGCGATTAAGGAAAACGTGACCTTGAGAGAGGTTGATGTTCAATCTCAACAGGGCTTGTTTTTGCCTGCTGAACGTCTTGAACAGGTTTTTCTAGAGAAGTTCCCAATCGCACTGGATAATCTTGCAAGATTGGTCAAAGATACTTCCTATGAGATTGATAGTAGTCTCAAGCTTCCACGTTTCAATCCAGAGAGACCTGCTGTTGAAGAACTTCGGGAAAGAGCTATCAAGGGCTTGGAAGAGAAAGGTTTACTAGATTCAGTCTATCAGGAACGTTTAAAAGAAGAACTGTCTGTGATTCATGATATGGGATTCGATGACTATTTCTTGGTTGTCTGGGACCTTTTACGTTTTGGTCGTTCTCAAGGTTATTATATGGGAATGGGACGCGGATCCGCAGTTGGAAGTTTAGTGGCCTACGCTTTAGATATCACTGGAATTGATCCTGTAGCTAAAAATCTTATCTTTGAACGCTTCTTGAATCGTGAACGCTACACCATGCCAGATATTGATATTGATATCCCAGATATCTATCGCCCTGAGTTTATTCGTTATGTTCGTGACCGCTATGGTAGTATCCATGCTGCGCAGATTGTCACTTACTCGACCTTTGGAGCCAAGCAAGCCATCCGAGATATCTTCAAGCGTTATGGTGTCCCTGAGTATGAGTTGACAGCTATTACGAAAAAAATAGGCTCTAAAGATACTCTAACGACAGCCTATGAAGGCAATCTAGGTTTTAGACAACTCATTCAGAGTAAGATTGAGTACCAAAAGGCTTTCTCTATTGCCAAAAAGATTGAAGGTTATCCACGACAGACTTCCATCCATGCAGCTGGTGTCGTTATCAGTGACAAAAATCTAACAGATTACATCCCTCTCAAGTATGGAGAGGATATGCTGATTACCCAATATGATGCGCATGGAGTTGAAGGAAATGGCTTGCTCAAGGTGGATTTCTTGGGCCTACGAAACTTAACCTTCGCTCAAAAAATGCAGGAGCTCTTATATGAAACTCAAGGTATTTCACTAAGAATTGAGGATATTGATCTTGAAGATAAGGCAACCTTAGCCCTCTTTGCAGCTGGGAAGACCAAGGGAATCTTTCAGTTTGAACAACCTGGAGCCATACGCTTATTGAAACGCGTGAAACCACAAAACTTTGAAGAAGTAGTGGCGACGACTTCCTTGAACCGACCAGGTGCGAGCGACTATATCGATAACTTTGTTGCCAGAAAACACGGCAAAGAAAAAGTTACAGTTCTGGACCCTGTGCTAGAAGATATCCTAGCTCCGACTTATGGTATTATGCTTTACCAAGAGCAGGTGATGCAAGTAGCTCAACGCTATGCAGGTTTCAGTCTTGGAAAAGCCGATATCTTGCGTCGTGCTATGGGGAAAAAGAATGCTGCTGAGATGCATCAGATGGAAGAAAGTTTCATTCAAGGTGCACTTAAAAAAGGTCATGCTGCTGAGCAAGCCCAGCAAGTTTTTGCCGTAATGGAAAAATTTGCCGGTTATGGTTTTAACCGTTCGCATGCATATGCTTATGCAGCTTTAGCCTTTCAGCTTGCCTACTTTAAAACACATTACCCAGCTATCTTTTATCAAGTCATGCTCAATTATGCGAGTGGAGATTATATTCTCGATGCGCTTGAAATGGGGTTTGAACTAGCTCCACTTTCGATTAATACGGTTCCATATCAAGATAAGCTAGCAGATAAGACAATCCATCTAGGACTCAAGAATATCAAGGGAATGCCCCGTGATTTTGCCTACTGGATTATCGAGAATCGTCCTTTTAGTAGTGTCGAAGATTTTATCACACGACTCCCCAAAAATTATCAAAAAATAAGCCTACTAACTCCATTAATAGAAGTTGGACTCTTTGATGGATTTGATAAAAATCGGCAAAAGATTTTAGCAAATCTACCAACTCTATTTATCTTTGTAGAAGAATTAGGTAGCCTCTTTGCGGATTCTAGCTATAGTTGGACAGATAGAGAGGACTTTTCAAATATTGAAATTCCAAAAAGAGCAAGATTGGTTAGGCGTTGGAATTAGCCAACACCCATTGCTAGTTTTAGCGAAGAATCCTTTGTATCCAATCGTGAGTTTATCTGAGCTTTTCGAGGGACAGACAGCTACAGTGCTCGTTGAGATTCAGTCTATCCGAGTGATTCGAACTAAAAAAGGTGAGAACATGGCCTTTTTAAAAGTTACTGATAGTAAAACAAGTCTGGAGGTCACCGTTTTTTCTGAACAGTACCGCCAATTTAAAAATCTCTTGCACGAAGGAAGTTTCTATTACCTAAATGGGAAAGTGCAAGCCAGAGATGGTCGTCTTCAATTAGTTTTAAATAATTTAAAAGAAGCAGTGAGTGAGCGTTTTTGGATTCAAGTTGCTAACCATGAACATGATGCTGAAATTTATCATATTTTGGAGCAACATAAGGGCCAAATTCCTGTCGTCATTCGCTATGAGGATGAACAAAAAAATGTACTTTTACAGGGTTATTTTGTAACAAAAGACGCAAGCTTACAAGAATCTTTAAATCAAATAACTATGAAAACGATTTATCGTTAAAAATCAATGAAAATAAAAGAATTTTAACTTTAAATATGGTATAATCAGTTAGAATGTTAAAAGAAAAAGGAGCAAAACCAAATGAAACGTATTGCTGTTTTGACTAGTGGTGGGGACGCCCCTGGTATGAATGCTGCCATTCGTGCAGTTGTTCGTCAAGCAATCTCAGAAGGAATGGAAGTTTTTGGTATCTATGATGGATATGCTGGTATGGTTGCTGGTGAAATTTATCCACTTGATGCTGCTTCAGTAGGAGACATCATTTCACGTGGTGGTACTTTCCTTCACTCTGCTCGTTACCCTGAGTTTGCAAAACTCGAAGGTCAACTTAAAGGGATTGAGCAATTGAAAAAACACGGTATCGAAGGTGTCGTAGTTATCGGTGGTGACGGTTCTTATCATGGAGCTATGCGCTTGACTGAGCATGGATTCCCTGCTATCGGTCTTCCAGGAACAATTGATAACGATATCGTAGGTACTGACTTTACAATCGGATTTGACACTGCAGTAACAACTGCAATGGATGCAATCGATAAGATTCGTGATACATCATCAAGTCACCGTCGTACTTTCGTAGTTGAAGTAATGGGACGTAACGCTGGAGATATCGCTCTTTGGGCAGGTATCGCAACTGGTGCTGACGAAATCATCATCCCTGAAGAAGGCTTCAAATTTGAAGATATCGTAGCAAGTATCAAAGCTGGTTATGAGCACGGTAAAAAAACACAACATTATCGTTTTTGGCAGAAGGTGTCATGTCAGCGGCTGAATTTGGTCAAAAAAACTAAAAAGAAGCTGGAGATACAAGTGACCTTCGTGTAACAGAACTTGGTCACATCCAACGTGGTGGTTCACCAACTGCTCGTGACCGTGTATTGGCATCTCGTATGGGCGCACACGCTGTTAAACTCCTTAAACAAGGAATCGGTGGTGTCGCTGTTGGTATCCGTAACGAGAAAATGGTTGAAAATCCAATTCTTGGTACAGCAGAAGAAGGAGCATTGTTTAGCTTAACAGCTGATGGTAAGATTGTTGTCAATAACCCTCACAAAGCTGATATTGAACTCTCTGACTTGAACAAGAGCTTGTCATAATCAATTTTCATAAATCTGGTAACATGACCATAAAAGGTCGAATTATATAAAGGAGTCACAAAAATCATGAACAAACGTGTAAAAATCGTTGCAACTTTGGGTCCTGCGGTAGAAATCCGTGGTGGTAAAAAATTTGGTGAAGACGGATACTGGGGTGAAAAACTTGACGTTGAAGCTTCAGCACAAAACATTGCTAAATTGATTGAAGCAGGAGCTAACACTTTCCGTTTCAACTTCTCACACGGTGACCACCAAGAACAAGGTGAACGTATGGCAACTGTTAAACTTGCAGAAAAACTTGCAGGTAAAAAAGTTGGTTTCCTTCTTGATACTAAAGGTCCAGAAATCCGTACTGAATTGTTCGAAGGTGAAGCTAAAGAGTATTCATACAAAACTGGTGAAAAAATCCGTGTTGCAACTAAACAAGGAATCAAATCAACTCGTGAAGTGATTGCATTGAACGTTGCTGGTGCTCTTGATATCTATGATGACGTTGAAGTTGGTCGTCAAGTATTGGTTGACGATGGTAAACTTGGTCTTCGCGTTGTAGAAAAAGACGATGCTACTCGTGAATTCATCGTTGAAGTTGAAAATGACGGTGTTATTGCTAAACAAAAAGGTGTAAACATCCCTAACACTAAAATTCCTTTCCCTGCTCTTGCTGAACGTGATAACGCTGATATCCGCTTCGGTCTTGAACAAGGTATCAACTTTATCGCGATCTCATTCGTACGTACTGCAAAAGACGTAAACGAAGTTCGTGCTATCTGTGAAGAAACTGGTAACGGTCACGTTCAATTGTTCGCTAAGATCGAAAACCAACAAGGTATCGATAACTTGGACGAAATCATTGAAGCTGCTGACGGTATCATGATCGCTCGTGGTGACATGGGTATCGAAGTACCATTCGAAATGGTTCCAGTTTACCAAAAAATGATCATCACTAAAGTAAACGCTGCTGGTAAAGTTGTTATCACTGCAACAAACATGCTTGAAACAATGACTGAAAAACCACGTGCAACTCGTTCAGAAGTATCAGACGTATTTAACGCTGTTATCGACGGAACTGACGCTACTATGCTTTCAGGTGAGTCTGCAAACGGTAAATACCCACTTGAGTCAGTTACAACAATGGCGACAATCGACAAGAACGCTCAAACTCTTCTTAACGAATACGGACGTTTGAACTCAGATACATTTGAACGTAACTCTAAGACTGAAGTTATGGCTTCAGCTGTTAAAGACGCTACTAACTCAATGAATATCAAATTGGTTGTTACCCTTACTAAGACTGGTCACACAGCTCGTTTGATTTCTAAATACCGTCCAAATGCTGATATCTTGGCATTGACATTTGACGAATTGACTGAACGTGGATTAATGTTGAACTGGGGTGTTATCCCAATGTTGACAGAAGCTCCATCATCAACTGATGATATGTTTGAAATTGCTGAACGCAAAGCAGTTGAAGCAGGTCTTGTACAATCTGGTGACGACATTGTTATCGTTGCAGGTGTGCCACTTGGTGAAGCAGTTCGTACAAACACTATGCGTATCCGCACTGTACGTTAATCAAAAAATAAAAACCTATCACATCAAGCGTTTGAGCTTGGGTGATAGGCTTTTTTGTTGTGGAATATAAAAAAATTAAAAAAAGCTTTCTGGAAAACCAGAAAGCATGAGAGGCATCTCCATGTGAGAAACCGGTTCACACAATTTCTCAAGGTCCGCTCCTGCGTTAATGACCTCCTTTGCGCAATTGTAGCTCTCGCTACATATCGACTCATCGCAGATTTTATTTTACTATAGGGTAAATAGTTTGTCAAGGAAAAACAGTCCCTAAAAAGGAACTGACGAATGATGCTAATTGCCGGGATCGAACCGGCGACCTCATCCTTACCATGGATGCGCTCTGCCTACTGAGCTAAATCAGCTTACCTAGAAAGTATACTATAGATTTAAGCTTTTGTCAATATGCTAATTAGTATGCTAACTCATTGGAAAGCCCAAGTAATAAACTTGGGCTTGTGAAAATTTGACTATTGTAATTGCTCTCTCTTTTTATCTGGGTTCCAAACAAAACTTGCAACAAAGGTAAAGAGGATTGTCAGAATTCCGATTATAATTGCTAGAATCAAGGCAGGGATACGGATCAGCCACCACAGTGGATTTGGCTTTTTATTGTTGTGCCACTGTTTTGTTTCCTCATCCAGGCGTTGAAATTCAGATTGGATGCGGTCTGCAACCATCTCAATTCCCTCATCATTCATCTTTTTAATATCTGAGATATCAATCGGATTTCCGAAGTTCATATCAATACGTTCGCGGCTGATGAGTCCTTTAGAGTCATAGGACCAGTATAGGTAACAGGCATGATGCGAACCTTAGCCATCTTCGCAATTAGAGCAACACCACCCTTAACATCGTTAGAATGACGGCTACCACTAGGAAACATAATCAGTGAGCGATTGCTCTTTTTAAGAACATTAATTGGATATTTGATAGCAGAAGAACCTGGGTTATCACGGTCGATAGGGAAAGCACCACACATGCGAATCCACCAACCAAAGATGCGATTTGAAAAGAGTTCTTTTTTTGCCATAAAGACAAATTGCTTTGGTTTTGTTGCAAAAGCCATATAGACTGGATCCCACCAGGTACGGTGTGGCGCAACAAGGATATAGTTTTCATCTAAACTTGGAATTTTTTCAGTATTGTGAAAGTGAGCATTTCCATTGATTGACCATAAAATCAACATAACCAGCCCACGCAGATAAGTGTAAAACATGATGTCTCCTTCAGTTTTCTTTCTTTTATTATACCTTATCATACTAGGACAGGCAAATGTTTTTTGTTTAGGCGGAATAGCTTTTTATATGAAATTAGAAATATTCAAAAAAAAATGATATGATAGAATTTATGGATAAAAATAAAATAATGGGCTTAAGCCAATCAGAAGTCAAAGATCGTCAGAAACAGGGACAGGTCAATGATTTCCAAGCTTCTGCTAGCACTAGTACATGGCAGATTGTGAAGAGAAATGTCTTTACTTTATTCAATGCTTTAAACTTTGCCATTGCCTTAGCGCTCGCCTTTGTTCAAGCTTGGAGCAACCTAGTTTTCTTTGCGGTTATCTGTTTTAATGCATTTTCAGGAATTGTAACCGAGCTACGGGCCAAACATATGGTTGATAAGCTCAATCTCTTGAATAAAGAAAAGATTTTCACTATTCGTGATGGACAAGAGATAGCTTTGGACCCCGAAGAACTTGTTTTAGACGATGTGATTCGCTTGTCAGCAGGAGATCAGATTCCAAGTGATGCGATTGTATTAGAAGGTTTTGCAGAAGTCAATGAAGCTATGTTAACGGGCGAGAGCGACTTGGTGCAAAAAGAAGTAGAAGACTTAATGTTGTCGGGTAGCTTTCTTGCAAGTGGTTCTGTCCTCGCTCAGGTACATCATGTTGGGGCGGATAACTATGCTGCTAAACTCATGCTTGAAGCTAAGACAGTGAAGCCAATTAACTCTCGTATCATGAAATCGCTAGACCAGTTAGCCGGCTTTACTGGGAAAATTATCATTCCTTTTGGTATTGCTCTCTTGCTTGAAGCCTTGGTCTTAAAAGGTCTGCCACTCAAGTCTTCTGTAGTCAATTCATCTACAGCTCTTTTAGGAATGTTGCCTAAGGGAATCGCCCTTTTGACCATCACCTCTCTCTTGACTGCTGTTATCAAGCTTGGGTTGAAAAAGGTTTTGGTGCAGGAGATGTATTCTGTTGAGACCTTGGCGCGTGTGGATATGCTGTGCTTGGATAAGACAGGGACAATCACCCAAGGGAAGATGCAGGTTGAGACTGTCCTTCCTCTTACTCAAAGCTTACGACAAAGATGCCATTGCCAAAATACTAACTAGTTATATGGCACACAGTGAGGATAAAAATCCAACAGCCCAAGCTATTCGAAAGCGTTTTGCGGGAGAGGTAGCTTATCCAATGATTTCTAGCCTTCCATTTTCAAGTGATCGAAAATGGGGAGCAATGGAGTTGGAAGGTCTAGGAACTGTTTTCCTAGGCGCACCAGAAATGTTACTGGATGCTGAAGTTCCTGAAGCTAGGGAAGCTCTTGAACGAGGCTCTCGTGTCTTGGTGTTAGCGCTCAGTCAAGAAAAACTTGACCATCACAAGCCACAAAAGCCATCTGATATTCAGGCTTTGGCTTTGCTTGAGATTCTAGATCCGATTCGAGAAGGTGCTGCTGAGACGCTAGACTATCTTCGTTCTCAGGAAGTGGGATTGAAAATTATCTCTGGTGATAATCCAGTCACTGTTTCAAGTATTGCTCAAAAAGCCGGTTTTGCAGACTATCAGAGCTATGTAGATTGTTCGAAAATTAATGATGAAGAATTGATAGCCATGGCTGAAGAAACAGCCATTTTCGGACGTGTCTCGCCTCATCAAAAGAAACTCATCATCCAAACTCTGAAAAAAGCAGGACATACTACAGCAATGACAGGAGATGGTGTCAATGATATCCTAGCTCTCCGTGAGGCAGACTGTTCCATTGTTATGGCTGAAGGAGACCCAGCAACTCGTCAGATTGCAAATCTGGTCCTCTTGAATTCAGATTTCAATGATGTTCCTGAGATTCTCTTCGAAGGTCGTCGTGTGGTCAATAATATTGCCCACATTGCTCCGATTTTCTTAATTAAGACCATCTATTCCTTCTTGCTCGCAGTCATCTGTATTGCAAGTGCTTTGTTGGGACGTACTGAATGGATTTTAATTTTCCCATTTATTCCCATTCAGATTACCATGATTGACCAGTTTGTGGAAGGTTTCCCGCCGTTCGTATTGACCTTTGAACGAAATATCAAACCAGTAGAACAAAACTTCCTCAGAAAATCCATGCTTCGTGCACTACCAAGTGCCTTGATGGTAGTTTTTAGCGTTCTATTTATTAAAATTTTTGGAACCAGTCAAGGTTGGTCGGCCATTGAAATTTCGACACTTTTGTATTATCTATTGGCATCGATTGGTTTCATGTCTGTAGTTAGAGCTTGTTTGCCATTTAGTCTGTGGCGTGTTCTCTTGATTATTTGGTCAGTTGGGGGCTTCCTTGGAACAGCCCTATTTCCAAGAATTCAAAAACTATTGGAAATTTCAACACTTACAGGACAAACATTACCTGTCTATGGCATTATGATGGTCATATTTGCTGTGATTTTCATCCTGACAAGTCGTTATCAAGCTAAAAAATAAAGAAAGGCTGCAATCCTTGATTGCGGTCTTTTTTAGGTACAGGATTGCTAGCTAAAATATGGTATAATAAAGGGAAATAGACTTTTGGAAAGTGAGAAAAAATGATTTCAAAGAGATTAGAAACGGTAGCTTCCTTTGTGCCTCAAGGAGCTGTTTTGCTGGACGTCGGTAGCGACCATGCTTATTTACCTATTGAATTAGTTGAAAAAGGTCATATTGAAGCTGCCATCGCGGGTGAAGTTGTAGTGGGACCCTATCAATCTGCGGTTAGAAATGTTGAAAGTCATGGATTAGCTGATAAAATCCAGGTTCGTTTAGCCAATGGTTTAGCAGCATTTGAAGAAAGTGACCAGGTCTCTGTCATCACTATTGCTGGAATGGGTGGTCGCTTGATTGCTATGATTTTGGAAGAGGGATTAGATAAACTTGCAACTGTTGAGCGATTGATTCTCCAACCAAATAACCGAGAAGACGAGTTACGTAGCTGGTTACAGGAGCACGGTTTTCAAATTATCGCTGAAAGCATCCTAGAAGAAGCTGGCAAATTTTACGAGATCATAGTTGCAGAAGCTGGTGAAATGAATCTATCAGCTAGCGATATCCGTTTTGGTCCTTTTCTATCTAAAGAACTTAGCCCCGTATTTGTCCAAAAGTGGCAAAGAGAAGCAAGTAAGCTCGAATTTGCCCTTAGTCAAATCCCCGAAAAAAATCATGAAGAACGTCAAGTTTTAGTAGATAAAATTCAAGCCATCAAGGAGGTGCTCCATGAAAGCAAGTGAAGTGATTAAGCGTTATGAAACCTATTGCCCCCAAGAATTATCTATGGAAGGTGATAGTCGTGGTTTGCAGATTGGTACTTTAGACAAAGAAATCCAAAAAGTCATGGTTGCTCTTGATATACGTGAAGATACAGTGGCAGAAGCTATTGAGAAGGGTGTGGATTTGATTATCGTTAAACACGCGCCCATTTTTCGTCCAATCAAGGACTTGGTAGCCAGTCGCCCTCAAAATCAGATTTACATCGATCTCATCAAGCATGATATTGCAGTCTATGTTAGCCATACCAATATTGATATTGTTGAAAACGGCCTTAATGACTGGTTTTGCCAACTATTGGATATTGAGGACACAACTTATCTACAGGAAACAGGTCCTGAACGTGGGATTGGCCGTATTGGAAAGATTAGACCTCAAACATTTGAAGAATTTGCTAGTCATGTTAAGGAAGTATTTGGTCTAGATAGTCTTCGTATGGTGTATTATAAAGAGACTGATTTGCAAAAAACAATCTCAAGAGTAGCTATTTGTGGTGGCAGTGGGCAGTCTTTTTACTCTGATGCTTTAGCAAAAGGAGCAGATGTTTACATTACTGGTGACATCTATTACCACACTGCTCAAGATATGTTGTCAGACGGCTTGTTGGCTCTGGATCCAGGCCACTATATTGAAGTTCTCTTTGTTGAAAAAATTGAAGCGTTCCTGAATGAATGGAAGGAAGAGAATGCTTGGTCTCTAGAGGTTATCGCAAGTCAAGCGTCCACCAATCCATTCCATCATATCTAGTTAGAAGGTAAAGACAATGAAAAAAGTTGCCATTGTGGGTGCAGGAATTGTAGGAGCAACGGCTGCCTACTATCTTTCTAAGGAAGCTGATATCGAAGTAACTGTTTTTGATTTTGGACATGGGCAAGCAACCAAGGCGGCAGCAGGAATTATTAGTCCCTGGTTTTCTAAACGACGCAATAAGGCTTGGTATAAGATGGCGCGCCTAGGAGCTGATTTCTATGTGAATTTATTAGCTGACTTAAAAAAATCGGGTCAACAAGTTGATTTTTACCAGCGTTCTGGTGTCTTTCTTCTTAAAAACGATGACTCTAAGCTAGAGGAGCTCTATCAACTGGCTTTGCAACGTAGAGATGAATCTCCCTTGATTGGGGAATTAGCCATTATGGACCAAGCTGCTGCAAGTAGCTTATTCCCTGGATTAGAGGGATATGAGAGATTGCTCTATGCTTCTGGAGGGGCTCGAGTAGATGGACAACTTTTAGTTAGTCGCTTGCTTGAAGCCAGTCAAGTTAAGGTCGTAAAGAAAGAGGTTAGTCTAAAACCTCTATCATCGGGCTATCAAATAGACAATCAAGTTTTTGATCAAGTTATTTTATCTACGGGAGCTTGGCTTGGACACATGTTAGAGCCCTTAGGATACGAGGTGGATGTTCGTCCACAAAAAGGTCAACTTAGAGATTATCAAGTGCCACAAGACATGGGAACCTACCCTGTAGTTATGCCTGAAGGGGAGTGGGATTTGATACCATTTCCCGGCGGTAAGTTATCTCTAGGAGCTACCCATGAAAATGATATGGGATTTGACCTTACAGTCGATAAAAATATGCTCCAACAAATGGCTGAAGCAGCAAGTTCGTTTTATCCTAGCTTAAAAGATGCAATGATAAGTGGTGAACGTGTGGGGATTCGTGCTTATACAAGTGATTTTTCGCCGTTTTTCGGACAAGTGCCAAACTTGTCAGGAGTATTTGTTGCGAGTGGATTAGGATCGTCAGGATTGACAACTGGACCCATTATAGGCTATCATCTAGCCCAAATGCTTCAAGGGGAAAGTGGAGTCTTGGATCCAGCGGATTATCCGACTGAAAGATATATTAAAGAGAAATAATTGTAAACTTTTTACCTAGTTTTTACGATAGGATTAGGGATAGCAAATGACATTTCCCCCATCAAAAAAATGGTAAAATGAAAAAAATAATTCAAGAATTGAGGAAAAATGATGCAAGAAAAGATTTTTGGTAACAGGTGGTGCAGGTTTTATCGGAACTCACACTGTCATTGAATTGGTCCAAGCTGGACATCAAGTTGTCGTGGTGGATAATTTAGTCAACAGTAGCCGTAAAAGCCTAGAAGTAGTGGAAAGAATTACAGGAGTAGAAATTCCCTTCTACGAAGCTGACATCCGCGATACAGATACACTTCGTGACATTTTTCAAACACGAAGAACCAACAGGTGTAATCCATTTTGCTGGTTTGAAGGCAGTTGGTGAGTCAACTCGTATCCCTCTTGCCTACTATGACAACAACATTGCTGGTACAGTTAGCCTTTTGAAGGCAATGGAAGAAAATAACTGTAAGAACATTATCTTCAGTTCATCAGCAACAGTTTATGGAGATCCACATACTGTTCCAATCCTAGAAGATTTCCCACTTTCAGCTACTAACCCTTATGGCCGTACCAAGCTTATGCTGGAAGAAATCTTGACAGATATCCATAAAGCAGATTCAGAGTGGAATGTTGTCTTACTTCGTTACTTCAACCCAATTGGGGCGCATGAGAGTGGTGACCTAGGAGAAAATCCAAACGGCATTCCAAATAACCTTCTACCGTATGTAACACAAGTCGCAGTTGGTAAGTTAGAACAAGTTCAAGTCTTCGGAGATGACTACGATACAGAAGATGGAACAGGTGTTCGTGACTATATCCACGTCGTTGACCTAGCAAAAGGACACGTTGCCGCCCTTAAGAAGCTTCAAAAAGGATCTGGACTCAATGTCTATAACCTTGGTACTGGAAAAGGCTACTCTGTTCTTGAAATTATTCAAAATATGGAAAAAGCAGTCGGACGTCCAATTCCTTACCGTATTGTTGAACGTCGCCCAGGTGATATCGCAGCTTGCTACTCAGACCCAGCAAAAGCTAAGGAAGAGCTCGGATGGGAAGCAGGACTTGGTATTACAGAAATGTGTGAAGATGCATGGCGTTGGCAAAGCAAACATCCAAATGGATTTGAAGACTAATCGTTTGATTAAACAAAAAAAGAGGAAGTAATTCCTCTTTTTTATAATTTTATATGTGGTTGAAATAAAAAATTTGATTAGTGCTTAAGTGATAGAAAAATGTCTTAAAAGAACAGTTTATTTATTATTGAAATGCTGGAACAAATAAAAGTAAAATTGTATAAAAATAGCTAGCAAAATACTATAATTTTCTAGAAAAATATGCTAAACTAGATAAAGTGGAAAACCCCGTTTATTTTCTGCTAAAAACTAGGACTAATCTTTAATCAGGGCACGTGTAGGACAGTTTTTTACAGCTTCTAACACATCTTTACTTAGGGGAGATTCCCTTCTCTAGCTGATTAGGATTATCATAAAAACAGACGATACCATTATCATGGTAATCAAATAATTCTGAATAAGTTTGGCAGAGCCCACAAGCGATGCAACGTTCAGGTATAAGTCTAATCTTCATATTTATATTGTAATAAGAAACTAAAAAAAACTCAAGGAGTAAGGTATGGAAAAGGAACCGTGGCAAGAAGATATTTATGAAAATCAAGAAGAGGAATCAAGAACAGAACGCCGTCAACGAAACAAGAAAGGTTCAGGTGTCGTGGCCAATCGTATTTTAACTGTTCTAGCGATTCTTTTCTTTGTGATTGTTGTTGGGATGGTAGTTGTATTAGTCTACTTGTCATCAGGCGGAAGTGATCGCACTTCAGCTTTGAAAGATTTTTATGATTCTTCAGCTCCAAAAGTAGAAGAAGTTACAACAGTGGCTACTACTGCTCAGTCAACAGAGTCAACAGAAGCAGAAACAACTCAACAAGAACATACAGAGGCACATACTGATTCTGAAGGAACTATTACAGTCATGGCAGGTGAAGGGGAAGCAGCTATTGCGGCCCGTGCTGGGATTTCTATTGCTCAACTTGAAGCCTTGAATCTGGTCATATGTCTTCAGGAACTTGGTTCGCAAATCCTGGTGATGTCCTTAAGACAAGATAGGAGTGACAATGAAAACAATTCAGATTGCTATTGATGGGCCAGCTTCCAGTGGTAAGAGTACAGTAGCTAAGATTATTGCTAAGGACTTTGGCTATACTTATCTGGATACAGGCGCTATGTATCGTGCGGCGACTTACATCGCATTGAAAAACCAAATTAGCCCAGATGAGCCATCTCAACTTCTTGAATTATTGGAACAATATCCAATTAGCTTTGGACGTGCTGAAAATGGAGAACAACTTGTTTTCGTTGGAGATGTAGATGTAACAAATCCAATCCGTGAAAATGAAGTAACCAATGCTGTTTCTGCCTTTGCTGCTATTCCAGCTGTTCGTGAAAAATTGGTAGCCCTCCAGCAAGAAATTGCCCAACAAGGTGGTATCGTTATGGATGGCCGCGATATTGGAACAGTAGTCTTGCCTAAGGCTGAATTGAAGATTTTTCTAGTAGCATCTGTAGATGAGCGTGCGGAACGTCGTTACAAGGAAAATCTTTCAAAGGGAATCGAAACAGATTTGGAAACTTTGAAAGAAGAGATTGCGGCGCGTGATTATAAAGATAGTCATCGTGAAACTTCACCTCTCAAGCAAGCCGAGGATGCAATCTATTTGGATACGACTGGCCTCTCTATTTTAGAAGTTGTTGAAAAAATTAAATCAGAAGCACAAAAACATTTGTAAGAACTATAAAAACGATGAACTGAATTTCGGTTTGTCGTTTTTTTATCATGATTTGTCAAATAGTCTGTTTTAAGGTATAATAGTTGCTGTTAAAGAAAATTTGACATTCAAATAATTATAAATTTTTTAAGGAGATAACATGAATCATTTACCAAATTGCCCAAAATGTAATTCAGAATATGTATATGAAGATGGCGCACTTCTCGTTTGTCCAGAATGTGCTTACGAGTGGAATCCTGCTGAGCAAGCAGAAGTTGAAGAAGGCATTGTTGCTATTGATGCAAATGGTAACAAATTAGCTGATGGAGATACAGTAACCTTGATTAAAGATTTGAAGGTTAAAGGAGCGCCAAAAGATCTTAAGCAAGGTACACGCGTTAAAAACATTCGTATTGTAGAGGGTGACCACAACATCGATTGTAAGATTGATGGGTTTTGGAGCTATGAAGCTTAAAATCAGAATTTGTGAAGAAGATTTAATCATGATTAAAAAAATGAAAAAAAGTAATATTTTATAGTCGTATCTTTTTATTTATAGCAGCCTTTACCGGTGTATACTTGGAGATTACCAAACGCGGTGGTTTAGGGATGTTGCTCTACTATACAGTCCTTTCTAACCTTTCTGGTTGTACTTTTTACAGGCTATCTTTTTGATAAAGATGCGTAGTGGCAGTGATAGTTGGCAGAGTTCTGGTATTCTACGTCTCAAAGGTGGCGTCACTATGAGTATTATGATTACTTGTGTCATCTATCATTTTCATGCTAGCTCCTTTGACGACAGATTTTTTTACCGTTTGGAAAATTTCCTGTGCCATTACATTGTCCCTCTCTGGTTTTTTTAGCAGATACAATTATTTTTTTGACAAGAGTCGCCAATATAAGTTGGTTGATCCCATGCTTTGGACTAGTCTTCCTTTGCTTTATATGATTTTTGCTCTCTTAAACGGTTTTGTTCTAAAGATGGATGTCCCTAATGCTAAGGATAGTCCCTTCCCTTATTTCTTTTTGAATGCTACCAAACATGGTTGGAGCTTTGTCTTTAAATGGGCAGCCACTATCTTTGTTGCTTATATGGTTTCAGGATATCTCTTTTATCTTGTGAAAAGTATTAAAAAATCTAAGAAATAAAAGTACCCCTATGTGGGTGCTTTTTTGTGATAGAAATAATTGTACCCGGACAAATTGATTTATTTTATCTTGTTATGCAGTCTTTTTTACCGTACAATAAAACAGTAGCTACCAACACAACTATTGAGGATGAAAAAAATGACTGAAAATCGTTATGAATTAAATAAGAATTTGGCACAGATGCTTAAAGGTGGCGTCATCATGGATGTTCAAAACCCTGAACAGGCAAGAATTGCTGAGGCTGCAGGTGCGGCAGCAGTTATGGCTTTGGAACGAATCCCAGCTGATATTCGTGCAGCGGGTGGTGTCTCTCGCATGAGTGATCCAAAGATGATTAAGGAAATCCAAGAAGCAGTCAGCATTCCAGTTATGGCTAAGGTTCGAATTGGGCATTTTGTTGAAGCTCAGATTTTAGAAGCTATCGAGATTGACTATATCGATGAGAGCGAAGTTCTATCTCCAGCTGACGATCGTTTCCATGTGGACAAGAAAGAATTTCAAGTTCCTTTTGTTTGCGGTGCTAAAGACCTAGGAGAAGCCTTGCGTCGTATCGCTGAAGGAGCTTCTATGATCCGTACAAAAGGGGAACCAGGAACAGGAGATATCGTTCAGGCAGTACGCCATATGCGTATGATGAATCAAGAAATTCGCCGTATTCAAAACCTCCGTGAGGACGAGTTATATGTTGCTGCAAAAGAACTCCAAGTACCTGTAGAATTAGTTCAATATGTCCACGAAAATGGAAAATTACCAGTTGTTAACTTTGCGGCTGGAGGGGTTGCAACACCAGCGGACGCTGCTCTTATGATGCAACTCGGTGCAGAAGGGGTCTTTGTTGGCTCAGGAATATTCAAGTCAGGTGATCCTGTCAAACGTGCAGCAGCAATTGTCAAAGCTGTTACCAATTATCAAAATCCTCAAATTCTAGCTGAAATCTCTGAAGATTTAGGTGAAGCCATGGTAGGTATCAACGAGAACGAGATCCAAATTCTCATGGCTGAGCGAGGAAAATAGATGAAAATCGGAATATTAGCTTTGCAGGGAGCCTTTGTAGAACATGAAAAAGTGCTTGCTGAACTAGGAGTTGAAAGTATTGAATTACGAAACCTAGAAGATTTTCAGCAACATCGAAGTGAGCTATCTGGTTTGATTTTGCCAGGAGGTGAGTCAACGGCCATGGGCAAGCTCTTACGAGATCAGCAGATGCTACTTCCTCTAAGAGAGGCTATTCTCAATGGCTTACCAGTCTTTGGAACTTGTGCTGGTTTAATTTTGCTAGCAAAACAAATCACTTCTCAGGAGGAAAGTCATCTAGCGACCATGGACATAGTAGTACAGCGAAATGCCTATGGACGTCAGCTAGGAAGCTTTTATACAGAAGCTGACTGCAAAGGTGTTGGCAAAATTCCCATGACCTTTATTCGTGGCCCGATTATCAGTAGTGTCGGTGAGGATGTTGAAGTTCTAGCTATCGTCAACGGTCAAATCGTTGCGGCACAAGAAAAGAATATGCTGGTAACCTCCTTTCATCCTGAATTGACAAAAGATCTTCGTTTGCATCAGTACTTTATGAATATGTGTAAATAAAAAAAGAGGTTGGGATTTCCCAACTTCTTTTTTACATGTAATAAACAATAGCAATATATTGGAGAGCAGAAGCTGCTAAGATAAACAAATGCCAAATCATATGGAAGTATGGTTTTTTCTTGGCGTAAAAACCAGCTCCAACAGTGTAACAGAGTCCGCCCGATACCATGAGGCTCCAAAACATTGGACTTGTCTGACTGATGATTGCTGGTAAGATAGCCAATACAAGCCATCCCATGATGAGGTAAAGGATGAGGCTGAATTTTTCATTGACCTTCTTGGCAAAGATTTTATAAAGAATACCGAAAATAGTTGTCCCCCATTGGATAGCAATAATGAGATAACCAAACCAATTATTCATCAGGGTTAAAACCACCGGGGTATAAGAACCTGCAATGGCAACATAAATCATGGAATGGTCGATGATACGAAGCACGTACTTATGAGTGGAACCATAAGCCATAGAATGATAAATAGTCGATGATAAGAACATGAGAAAGAGGCTGATAACGAAGATGGAAACACCGATAGACGATAAGAAACCATGGGCCTCATAACTGTAAGTAGATGAAATGGGAAGTAGGATGAGCATGATAAATGCTCCTACAGCATGGGTGACACTGTTGGCAATTTCTTCTCCAAAACTAAGTCGTTTACTAAGTTTGAAACTAGTATTCATTTGTTTCCTCCTCTTCGGTTTCTGTATAGACTAGTGTAAGTGTTTGATGATAGAGTTTGACCGTTTGGCAGCTTGCCTGGATAATGGGATTAGCTGGATCAATATCTTTCATTCATATAGTCCACAAAAGCATTGTAAAGTTCTTCTGAATTAGTGTCTGTGTGTAGGGTATTAAGGGTTTGAGCAATTTCTTGGATAGAAAAAACAGACTTGAGAGTGGTAATAGCAATCAATCGTGCGATTTGTTTGCGTTGATATTTTTTCTTTTCAGGTTTACTGATATAACCGTGTTTGACATAGTTGTTCACCATGGATGCTGTCAAACCTTTTCTCCTTGTCAGGAGAAGCTGGAGGACAGATTTGATTGACATAGAGCAGAACCTGGTCCAGATAGAGATTGATACTTGGAATTTCTTCCCATTTTGGATAGGAAAAAGTGGTATTCATTTTCAACTCCTTTTTATCTAGTTTTAATAACTAGATTATAAAATATTAGAAATAATAAGTCAAGTTTCAAGTGCTTGTAGAAAGAAATAATTTATGCTATGATGAGAGAAATAGTATGAAAAGAGGATAAATGATGGAGATTCGCTTAGCCTTTCCAAACGAAGTTGATGCAATTATGCAAGTGATTGAGGGAGCCAAGAAATGTTTGGCAGAAGCTGGTAGCACTCAGTGGCAAAACGGCTACCCAGATGCAGATACCATTATTGAAGATATCATCTCTGGTCAAGCTTATGTAGCCCTAGACGAAGGTGACCTCTTAGCCTATGCAGCAGTGACTAAGAGCCCAGAAAAAGCTTATGAAGCAATTTATGATGGCAACTGGGAGGGAAATGAAGCAGAATACTTAGTATTTCACCGTATTGCTGTTGCTAGAGATGCGCAAGGTCAAGGTGTTGCTCAGACCTTTTTAGAAGGCTTGATTGAAGGCTTTGATTACCTAGATTTTCGTTCAGATACGCATGCTAAAAACATAGCTATGCAGCATATCTTTGAAAAACTTGGCTTCAAACAGGTTGGTAAAGTTCCAGTAGACGGGGAACGCTTGGCCTATCAAAAATTAAAATCAAATGCCTAAGAAGTATGTAAAGATGCTATACAAGTCACCGATTGGCCCCCTATCTCTGGTAGCAGATGACCACTATTTGTTTGGGATATGGATTGAAGAAGAGAGCGATTTTGAGAAGGGATTATCTGAAAATGATGTAACTGTTGTTGAAAGTCATCCCATTTTAAATCAAATTACTTCCTATTTAGAGACTTATTTTAAGGGGCAAGATCAAGACTTATCTGAGATGCCTTTAGCTCCTGTCGGTAGTGACTTTGAAAAAAGAGTCTGGAACTACTTGCGAGGAATTCCTTTTGGTCAGACTGTTACTTATGGGCAAATAGCTAAGGACTTGCAGGTGGCTTCTGCCCAAGCAGTCGGAGGAGCAGTAGGTCGCAATCCCTGGTCTATCCTTGTACCCTGTCACCGTGTGCTAGGTGCTGGAGGACGTCTGACAGGCTATGCTTGGGGACTCGAAAAGAAGGCTTGGCTCTTGAGGCATGAAGGTGCAAGTTATCAAGAAAATAAAAAATAGAAAGAGAAGAAAATGTTAGAATTTATCGAATATCCAAAATGTACAACTTGTAAAAAAGCTAAGAAAGAATTAGATCAACTCGGACTAGAATATAAAGACGTTCATATCGTTGAAGAGACTCCGAGTGAAAAGGTCATTTTAAACTGGCTCGAAACTTCGGGATTTGAATTGAAGCAATTTTTCAATACTAGTGGAATCAAATATCGTGAACTCGGATTTGAAAGATAAAGGTTGGAACATTGTCAAACAAAGAAGCAGCCAAACTCTTGGCTAGTGATGGTATGCTGTTAAAACGTCCAATACTAGTTGAAAATGGTCTTGTAAAAACAAATTGGCTACCGTAAGATCATACAATAACTTGGATTTGAATTAGTTTTTTTCTATCTCTTCGATAGGTAAAAATATATAACCTCCCACTTTTTAAAGTATGATACACTAGAAGGTAGATGAAAGTCTGATATGCTCGTAGCAAATATTTTTTAATTAGAGCATAAGTATGATAGAATGAATCATTATCTTGAGAGGATGTTTCTATGAATGTTACAACGATTTTAGCATCTGATTGGTATCAAAATTTGATGCAATATATTCCCAGATGGCAAACTTTTTAGTTTGGCGTTCTGTCTTTGATGGGATTCCAAGAATTGTACAGCAATTACCTACAACATTGATGTTAACGGTATTTGGTGCCTTTTTTTGGTATCATGCTAGCCCTAGTCTTTGCTATCGTTAAAATCAACCGAGTTAGATTTATATACCCATTACAAGCCTTTTTTTGTAAGTTTCTTAAAAGGAACTCCAATTTTAGTTCAACTGATGTTGACTTATTATGGAATTCCATTAGCTTTGAAAGCCTTGAATCAACAATGGGGAACTTCTCTGAACATTAATGCGATTCCAGCAGCAACATTTGCGATTGTGGCTTTTGCTTTTAACGAGGCAGCCTATGCCAGCGAAACTCTTCGTGCGGCAATTCTTTCTGTAAATCCAGGTGAAATTGAAGCTGCTCGTAGTCTTGGTATGACACGTGCGCAAGTTTATCGTCGTGTGATTATTCCCAATGCAGCAGTAGTTGCAACACCAACCTTGATTAACTCCTTGATTGGCTTGACCAAGGGGACTTCCCTAGCCTTCAGTGCAGGTGTTGTAGAAGTCTTTGCCCAAGCTCAGATTTTGGGTGGTGCAGACTATCGTTACTTTGAACGTTTCATCTCAGTAGCTCTCGTCTATTGGGTGGTAAATATCGTTATTGAAAATCTTGGCCGTTTCATTGAAAGAAAAATGGCTATTACAGCACCAGATAATGTTGAGACAGATGTGAAAGGAGAGCTTCGCTAATGATTAAAATTTCAAATTTAAGCAAATCCTTTTCAGGTCAAACCGTTTTGGATCATCTGAATTTAGATATTCAAAAAGGAGAAGTCGTTGCCTTGATTGGTTCGTCAGGGGCTGGGAAATCAACTTTTCTTCGTAGCTTAAACTATCTAGAAACTCCTGATAGTGGTTCTATTCAGATTGATGATTTCAAAGTTGATTTTTCTCAAATTACGCAAGATGAAATTCTAACTCTTCGTCGCAAACTATCCATGGTTTTCCAACAGTTTAATTTATTTGAGCGTAGAACAGCGCTAGACAATGTTAAAGAAGGCTTAGTGGTAGTTAAAAAATTATCGGACGAAGAAGCGACTGAAATTGCTAAGGAAGAGCTAGCTAAGGTTGGGCTTTCTGATCGTGAACAGCATTATCCGCGTCACTTGTCTGGGGGACAAAAACAACGGGTCGCTATAGCGCGTGCCCTAGCCATGAAACCAGACGTCTTACTCTTTGGATGAACCAACTTCAGCACTTGATCCAGAATTGGTTGGTGAGGTAGAAAGATCGATTGCCAATGCTGCAAAATCAGGTCAAACCATGGTTTTTGGTTAGTCACGATATGTCATTTGTTGCTCAAGTTGCGGATAAGGTTTTATTCTTGGATAAAGGGAAAGATTATTGAATCTGGAACACCGGATGAGATTATCAACCATCCTAAAGAAGAACGAACAAAAGAGTTCTTTGCTAGTTACAAACGGACCTATATCTGATATAATAGAAGATAAGAAAAACTCAGTTGGCTAAGCTAACTGGGTTTGCTCTTTAAAAATAATAGAAATGAGAGAGAGCATGCTAGTTCAGCTATTTGCTTTGTATTTAGAGAGTTTGGTTTTGACGATTTTACTAGTCTTGGTTGTCTTAGGGATTTGGATTGGTTTAAGAGCTCTATCAGGTGTGGATAAAACTGCTAAGGAGCGTCAAGCTCACCTCTATGATATGATTATGATTGGAGTTCTAACAATTCCAGTATTGTCTTTTGCAACCATGAGCATCTTGTTGGTTCTCAAGGCTTAATAGTTGTCAAATAGGATTTTATCCGTTAGAATAAGAATAGTTACAACAAGAAAGAAGGAAATAGAATGTACGATACGATTATTATCGGTGCAGGTCCTGCTGGGATGACTGCAGCCTTGTATGCAGCTCGCAGCAATCTCAAAGTAGCTTTGATTGAAGGTGGCCTTCCTGGCGGTCAGATGAACAATACTTCTGACATTGAAAACTATCCAGGTTATGCTAACATTAGTGGTCCTGAGTTAGCAGAAAAGATGTTTGAACCTCTTGAAAATCTAGGTGTTGAACATCTCTATGGCTTTGTAGAAAATATTGAGAACCATGGTGATGTTAAGAAAGTAATCACAGATGATGAAGAATTTGAAACACGTACAGTTATCGTGGCGACTGGTTCTAAGCACCGTCTTTTAGGAGTTCCAGGAGAAGAAGAACTGAATAGTCGTGGAGTTTCCTACTGTGCGGTTTGTGATGGAGCTTTTTTCCGTGACCAAGATTTGTTGGTTGTAGGTGGAGGAGATTCGGCTGTTGAAGAAGCAATCTTCTTAACTCAGTTCGCCAAAACTGTAACCATCGTTCACCGTCGTGATGAGCTCCGTGCTCAAAAAGTCTTGCAAGACCGCGCCTTTGCCAATGAAAAAATCAACTTCATTTGGGATTCTGTTGTCAAAGAAATCAAGGGTGAAAACCGTGTGGAGTCAATTGTCATTGAAAATGTTAAAACAAATCAAGTGACAGAACAAGCCTTTGGTGGTGTATTTATCTACGTTGGTTTAGATCCAGTTAGCGATTTTACAAAAGATTTACAAATCCAAGATGAGTCAGGTTGGATTGTGACAGATGACCACATGAAGACAAGTGTTGGAGGTGTCTTTGCAGTTGGAGATGTTCGTCAGAAAGACCTTCGCCAAGTTACAACAGCAGTTGGAGATGGTGCTATTGCAGGTCAAGAAGCCTATAAATATATTACTGAACATATTTAAAAAGGCGGTGGGACAGAAATCGATAGACAAAGTCTCGATTTCGTAGTCCCAGCCCCGCGAGGATGATTAGGAGCTTTTTGGAGTCTAAAAGACGAACAAAAAGTTCAATCAGCTACCGCGTCAAAGTTTGATTGCTAATAAAAAGTGAGGTCGGGATCTTTTGTCCCAACCTCACTTTTTTATAATCGATTTCTGAAGACTTCGTACATGAGAATAGCAGCAGCAACACTGGCATTGAGGCTTTGTACATGTCCATTCATTGGAATAGTAATCATCTCGTCCACTTGCTTTTTGATGTTACTTGAGATACCTTTTCCTTCATTTCCGATAATGAGGGCGACTTTGCCACTTGTGTTCCATTTATGGCAAGGAGTCCCGTTCATATCAGTTCCAAAAGTCCAAAAACCTTCTTCTTTAAGTTTGTCCAAGGTTTGGCTGAGGTTGGTCACGCGGGCGATAGGAACGTGTTCGATAGCACCAGTGGCTGTCTTTGCAACTACGGGTGTGATACCGACAGCTCGATGTTTTGGAATAATAACACCTGAAACATTGGTTGCATCGGCTGTTCTTAGGATAGAACCTAGGTTGTGAGGGTCAGTTAGTCCATCGAGGATCAAAAGTAGTGGGTTTTCTTCTTGACGGGTCTTGGCAAGAATCTGATCCAGTTCGGTATAAGCAAATTCAGAAACACGCAAGACAAAACCTTGGTGAACAGCACCCTCAGTCATTTCGGAAAGAGATTTTTTTGAAGTCCAAGAAATAGATACTTTCTTTTCGGTAGCTAGTTCCTTAACTTTTTCTACGTTTTTTCCTCGTAAATCATCCTGGAGATAGAGTTTATTTCCAGTATTTGCTAAAAGTGCTTCAGTGACGGCGTGAACGCCATAGACGATATCATTTGTTTTCATGGCTCTATTATAACATAAAACCCCGTTTTTCAACGGGATTTTTTTATTCAAGAATGAGTAGACCTTCTTTGACTGCAAAGGGATCTTTTTCATTGATTCGGTCGTAAAACATAACACCATTTAAGTGATCGATTTCATGTTGTACAACGATGGAGTTGTAGCCTTTTAGCTTGATACGATGCTTTTCGCCGTCCTTGTCGAAATAGTCGACAGTTACTCGAGCATGGCGGATAACATAACCTGGGACAGTACGATCGACTGATAGGCAACCTTCTCCCTCTCCTAGGGCAGCATCTTGGACTGAGTGTGAGACAATCTTAGGATTGTACATTACAGCTTGTAAGTCATAGGCTTCTTGAGGTGTTTCACCTTCCTCGGTGATATTAGGAACTAAAACAGCAATGATGCGTTTTTGAGATATCTAATTGTGGTGCAGCAAGTCCGACTCCTCCACGTAGACCCTAACTTTTTCAGCCATAACTGGGTCTTGTGAATGTTTTTAAAAATTGCATCATTTTTCTCACCAAGGATGATATCTTGATCGCTCAATGGGAAAGTGACTTCCTCAGCAACTGCACGTAGGGTTGGATTGCCCTCGCGGATAATATCTTTCATATCGATTAAATGTGAAGCTTTTTGTAATACGTTCTATAGCAGACATCTTCTCTCCTTCCTTCCATTACAATTCCATGATAACACAAAATAGTTGAGAAAGAAAGTCACAGAAGTTGCTAATAAAGGGAAATAGCTATTTGTCTGTGGTATAATAAGGTAAGGAGACTTGCATCAAAAAGCAAGGAGAAAAGATATGGAAAAACGTAGTAGAAGAAAAAAGCATTCAGGATTACCAGTTGTCAGAGAGTCTATCCAATTTTTCAAAAACTATCGACAGTGGAGTAATAAAACCTTTGTTGTTGTGTTGTTGATTGTTGTTGCGATTTCGATGGCTTTGACTTTATTAGCTCAAGGAATTAAGGGAGTTCCATTGTGGAATAGGAATGCACCTGCAGTGAGTCAGAATTCAGACTCTAAAGGTAAGAATTCCGTAACGGAAGAAGAAACGAGTGTGCGCATCATGGCAAATGGTGACCTCCTCTATCATATTCCGATTTATCGAACTGCCCTAAAGGAAGATGGGACTTATGATTTTCATGAAAACTTTGAGTATGTAAAACCTTGGCTCAAACAAGCAGACCTAGTCATCGGTGACTTTGAAGGAACTGTAAACAAGGATCACTACTTAGGAGGTTATCCTTTGTTTAATGCACCAGGAGAAGTTATGGATGCTATAAAGGATGCTGGTTACCAAGTGTTAGACTTGGCTCACAATCATATCTTAGATTCTCAGATTGAGGGAGTTTTTTCAACTGCTGATGCTATCGAAAAAGCTGGAATGACTCCAATCGGAGTTTACACCCACGAACCAAGAGATAAGGCGCCTATCGTCATCAAGGAAGTCAAGGGCATAAAAGTTGCTCTTCTAGCTTATTCTTATGGTTTTAACGGTATTGAAGAATACATTTCCAAAGAAGACTACGACAATCACCTTTCTGACCTCAACGAAGAGAAAATGAAGGCAGAAATAGAACGAGCTGAAAAAGAAGCAGATATAACAGTCGTCATGCCTCAGATGGGAATTGAGTATCAATTGGAACCAACAGAAGAGCAAAAGGAACTCTACCATAAAATGATTGACTGGGGAGCTGATATTATCTTCGGTGGACACCCTCACGTTGTTGAACCAGCTGAGACAGTTGAAAAAGACGGGGATAAGAAACTTATTATCTATTCTATGGGGAATTTCCTATCGAATCAGCGTATTGAAACCATGCAGGATGAGGAAAATGCAAAATGGACAGAACGTGGTGTTCTCATGGACGTGACCATTAAGAAAAAATCTGGTAAGACTACAATTGAGACGGCTAAAGCTCATCCTACCTGGGTTAATAGAACACCAAAAGGAACGTATTCTCCAGAAGGCTATCCACTTTATCTATACCAGACCTATATTTTGGATGATTTCATCGAAGGTGGGAAATACCGTGATCAGTTAGATGAGGCAACCAAGGAACGAATTGATACAGCCTACAAGGAAATGAATGAGCATGTAGGTTTGAAATGGTAGTGACTAAGAAGAGGACTAAGATGGATATTAAAGTCATTGCGACGGATATGGATGGTACATTGTTGGATCCAAAAGGACAACTGGATCTTCCACGCCTAGAAAAAATATTGGATAAGCTAGATCAACGTGGCATTCGCTTTGTTATTGCAACTGGGAATGAAGTTCATCGTATGCGACAATTACTGGAACATCTAGCAGAAAGAGTGGTTCTCGTAGTTGCTAACGGTGCTCGGATCTTTGAGAATGATGAATTACTACAAGCACAAACTTGGGATGATGCCATGGTTGATAGGGCTTTAGAACATTTTAAAGGTAGAGAATGCCAGGATCAGTTTGTCGTCACTTGTATGAATGGTGGTTTTGTTAAGGAAGGCACTGTTTTTACAGAACTTGATAAATTTATGACTCCAGAGATGATTGAAAAGCTCTATCGACGAATGAACTTTGTTGATGAATTTGACTCTAGCTTATTCGGTGGTGTTCTAAAGATGAGTATGGTTGTTGGTGAAGAACGATCAGATGCAGTTTTGCAGGAAATTAATGACTTGTTTGATGGTCATGTTCGTGCTGTTTCTAGTGGATATGGCTGTATTGATATCTTACAGGACGGGATTCATAAGGCTTGGGGCTTAGAGGAATTGCTCAAACGTTGGAACTTAAAACCAGAACAAATCATGGCTTTTGGAGACAGTGAAAATGACATCGAAATGTTAGAGTTGGCAGGAATTTCTTACGCGATGGAAAATGCTGAGGAGTCTGTTAAGGAAGTTGCGACAAAAGTGGCGCCAGCCAACAGTCAGGCAGGTGTTTACCAAGTTTTAGAAAACTGGCTAGAAAAAGGAGAATAACTTGGCAGTACAGCTTTTAGAAAATTGGCTCTTAAAAGAGCAGGAGAAAATTCAAACCAAGTATCGTGAACTCAATCGTATCTCGGTAATTGAACCCTCTATCATCTTTATTGGTGATTCAATTATTGAGTATTATCCTTTGCAAGAATTACTAGGAACAACAAAGACCATCGTGAATCGAGGTATTCGAGGCTATCAGACCGGACTTTTACTTGATAACCTTGATGCCCATCTCTATGGTGATGCAGTGGATCAAATTGTTCTTTTGATTGGGACCAATGATATTGGGAAAGATGTTCCAAGGAGTCAAGCATTAACCAATCTCGAAAGTGTGATTCAAAGTATTTCTCGTGACTATCCGCTGTCACAGATTAAGCTAGTTTCTATTCTGCCAGTTCATCAAGGGGAAGAATATAAACAGACAGTTTATATTCGTACAAATGAGAAAATCAAGGCTTGGAACAAAGCCTATCAAGATTTAGCTTCTGCCTACATGCAGGTAGAATATGTATCTGTCTTTGAAGAGCTACTCGATCAGGAAGGGCAACTCAAATCAGACTATACAACAGATGGGCTTCACCTCAGCGTTTCTGGCTATCAGGCCCTATCAGAAACCTTGAAAACTAGACTTTTCTGAACATCTACTTGCATTTTTGCTTTTTTACCATAGATAGGGTATAATAGTTCTATTGTCTTTTGGGGTCGTTACGGATTCGACAGGCATTATGAGGCATATTTTGCGACTCGTGTGGCGACGTAAACGCTCAGTTAAATATAACTGCAAAAAATAACACTTCTTACGCTCTAGCTGCCTAAAAACCAGCAGGCGTGACCCGATTCGGATTGCTCGTGTCTGATGATAGGTCTTATTATTAGCGAGATACGATCAAACTTTGTCTAGCAGTTTGGTAAGAGATTTATAGGCTCGCAGTTCCTAGGCTTGAGTTATGTGTCGAGGAGCTGTTAAAACAATACATAACCTATGGTTGTAGACAAATATGTTAGCAGGTGTTTGGACGTGGGTTCGACTCCCACCGGCTCCATTAATAATTTACATTGTTTTGTAAATCTTTCTAAAACGTTGTTTTTACAACGTTTTTTGTTTTATTCTTTAGTATTCCTTGGTATTCTTTTTATACAAAAAGGATACAATTTTTCAGTTGTATCCTAAATATTAAATCAAGTCCTGAATTTTTCTTAAGTTTTTTTATCATATTTTTCTGTTATAATTAAGGTGCCTTAAGAAAAATAATGAAAAAACTAAATGTTTTTCATATAGTTTTCATTTTTTGTGTTATAATTAAGGTGCCTTAAGAAAAATATTAAGGTGCCTTAAGAAAAATATTAAGGTGCCTTAAGAAAAATAATGAAAAAACTAAATGTTTTTCATATAGTTTTCATTGTTTTAATAGTTTAAAGTCAATCTTATTTTTCTCTAATAGAAAATAATGAAAAAGTAGGTTTAGAAAGAGGTAAGTATCTATGTCTTCTCATAAAAAAGTGTCACTCTCTGAGATTAATCAATCTATCGATACTCCAAATAACAATCATTTCTGGCAAAATTTAAAGGCCTTTTTAGGTCCGGGTGCTCTTGTCGCAGTTGGTTATATGGATCCAGGAAACTGGATTACCAGTGTAGTCGGTGGTGCTTCCTATAAGTATAGTCTCTTGTTTGTTATCTTGATTTCATCTCTCATTGCCATGCAACTTCAGCAGATGGCAGGAAAGCTAGGGATTGTAACCCAGATGGACCTGGCTCAAGCAACAGCTCATCACTCACAAAATGGCTTCGTTATAGCTTATGGGTGATTTTGGAGTTAGCCTTGATGGCGACAGACCTGGCAGAAGTTCTAGGTTCAGCCATTGCTCTCAATCTTCTCTTTAAGATTCCGATTATGATAGCCATCCTTTTGACGGTTCTAGATGTCTTTCTCTTATTGCTTTTGATGAAATTTGGCTTTAAGAAGATAGAAGCTATTGTGACAACACTGATTTTAACGATTTTAGCAATCTTTACTTATCTAGTAGCCTTGTCACACCCAAGTTTCCAGGGAATAGCTGAGGGTTATTTACCCAATTCGACCTTATTTGAGAGTCCTTTGCCAGGACATGAAAGTCAATTAACTTTAGCTCTGGGGATTGTAGGTGCGACGGTTATGCCCCATAACCTCTATTTACATTCTTCCTTGTCTCAAACTCGGAAAATCAATCACAAGGACAAGGAAGATGTTCGAAAAGCGGTGCGCTTTATGACCTGGGATTCAAATCTTCAACTGTCCTTGGCCTTTATCGTTAACTCCCTTCTATTAATCCTCGGGGCGGCTCTCTTTTTCGGCCATGCATCCGAGATTTCTGCCTTCTCTCAAATGTATAATGCCTTGCAGGATTCTACTATTGCAGGAGCTATAGCTAGCTCGACCTTATCAACCTTGTTTGCCTTGGCTTTATTAGCCAGTGGTCAGAATTCGACAATTACGGGTACCTTGACTGGACAAATCGTTATGGAAGGTTTCTTGCATATGAGATTGCCTCAGTGGTTCATTCGCTTGGCAACTCGTCTCTTTGCCTTGTTGCCTGTCATGATTGTAGCGGTTGTGTTTGGTCATCAGGAAAAAACCTTGGATCAGTTATTGGTCTATTCGCAGGTCTTTCTTTCAATCGCTCTTCCGTTTTCAATCTTTTCCCTTTGATTTATCTAACTTCTAAGAAATCACTGATGGGAGAATTTACCAATGCTAAATGGAATACTATCCTTGGTTATCTTGTTTCCATTATCTTAACTATTCTCAATGTGAAATTGTTATTTGATATTTTCTAAGAAATTCACCCAAGTTAGAAAACAAACATATAAGAAAAAAGATACCCAAGATTTCTTGGGTATCTTTTTTGAAACTAAACGGAAGACATGGGATTCGAACCCACGCACGCTTTAACACGCCTACCGCGTTTCCAACACGGCCTCTTAAGCCTCTTGAGTAATCTTCCATTGTTTACTAACCTAGTCTACCATAAAGCCCTCTTTCTTGCAAATATATTTGAAGTTGAGAGGTCAATGGCAGAAAATGAAAGAAAGTGACAAAAAATGCTTGACTTTGATATTTTTTATGATAGAATGAATAATGTAATCGTTAACAGGAGGTAAACTAATGCTAAAAAGTGAACGAAAACAGGTGATTTTAGAAGAATTGAAACAGCATAAAATCGTCTCTCTAGAGAAATTGGTAGGCTTGTTAGATACTTCAGAATCAACAGTTAGACGTGATTTAGATGAATTGGAGTCTGAAAATAAACTTCGTCGAGTGCATGGAGGAGCAGAGTTGCCTCACTCCTTGCAAGAAGAAACCATTCAAGAAAAATCTGTCAAAAACCTTCAAGAGAAAAAGTTGATTGCTCAAAAGGCAGCTTCCCTCATCAAAGAAAAAGATGTTATTTTTGTGGATGCAGGAAGCACGACAGCCTTTCTCATTAAAGAATTGGAGCGAAAAGACATTACAGTGGTAACCAATTCCATTCACCATGCGGTTCAATTAGTGGATAAGCAAATCCCAACAGTCATTATCGGTGGTGGAGTCAAGATGACAACTGATGCCAGTATCGGAGGAGTAGCTCTCAACCAGATTAACCAACTGCACTTTGACCGTGCCTTTATTGGAATGAATGGTGTAGATGAAGGTTACTTTACAACTCCAGATATGGAGGAAGGAGCGGTCAAGCGAGCTATTTTAGAGAATGCTAAACAAACCTATGTCTTGGCAGATTCATCCAAGATTGGTCAGTCTTGTTTTGCTAAGGTAGCTCCTATAAAACGTGCTATTGTCATTACAAGCAAGGGTCACGAGCTCTTGTCAGCTATCAAAGAGAAAACGGAGGTAATAGAAGTATGATTTATACAGTCACACTCAATCCATCTATAGACTACATTGTCCGTTTGGACAAAGTGGAAGTTGGTAGTGTCAATCGTATGGATAGTGATGATAAGTTTGCTGGTGGTAAAGGTATCAATGTTAGCCGTGTCTTGAAGCGTTTAGACGTTCCAAATACAGCGACAGGTTTCATCGGAGGCTTTACTGGAAAATTTATCACAGATACTTTAGCTGATGAACAAATTGAAACGCAATTTGTCCAAGTGGCAGAAGATACGCGTATCAATGTCAAGATCAAAGCCGACCAAGAAACAGAAATCAATGGGACAGGTCCTAATGTTGAGCCCGAACAACTTGAAGAGTTAAAAGCCATTCTTTTAAGTTTAACAGCAGAAGATACAGTTGTATTTGCGGGTTCGAGTGCTAAAAACTTGGGTAATGTTATTTACAAAGAATTAATTGCTTTGACGCGTCAGACAGGCGCACAAGTAGTCTGTGACTTTGAAGGTCAGACCTTGATCGATAGTTTGGATTATCAACCACTTTTGGTCAAACCAAATAATCATGAACTGGGAGCTATCTTTGGAGTCAAGCTTGAAAGCCTTGATGAAATAGAGAAATACGCTCGAGAATTGCTGGCTAAAGGTGCTCAAAACGTTATTATCTCTATGGCTGGTGATGGTGCCCTTCTGGTAACATCAGATGGAGCATACTTTGCTAAACCGATTAAAGGAACCGTGAAAAACTCAGTGGGTGCTGGTGACTCGATGGTTGCTGGATTTACTGGTGAGTTTGTCAAATCAAAAGACGCAGTAGAAGCCTTCAAATGGGGTGTGGCTTGTGGAACAGCAACTACCTTCTCAGATGACTTTAGCAACTGCAGCATTTATTAAAGAAACTTATGAAAAAGTTGAGGTAGAAAAAAGATGAAAATTCAGGATTTACTGAGAAAAGATGTGATGTTGCTTGATTTGCAAGCAACTGAAAAAGTAGCAGCTATCGAAGAAATGATTCATAGCTTGGTAGAACACGGCTACGTGACAGATTTCGAAACCTTTAAAGAAGGAATCTTGGCGCGTGAAGCTTTGACTTCTACAGGTTTGGGTGATGGTATCGCAATGCCTCATAGCAAGAACGCTGCAGTTAAAGAAGCAACAGTTCTCTTTGCTAAGTCAAACAAGGGTGTTGACTATGAAAGTTTAGATGGACAACCAACTGACCTCTTCTTTATGATTGCTGCTCCAGAAGGTGCCAATGATACTCACTTGGCTGCCTTGGCAGAATTGTCTCAATACTTGATGAAAGATGGCTTTGCTGACAAACTTCGTCAAGTAACATCAGCTGACCAAGTTATTGAACTCTTTAATCAAGCGTCAGAGAAAACTGAGGAACCAGTTCAGGCTCCTGCAAATGGTTCTGATGACTTTATCGTTGCTGTAACTGCTTGTACAACAGGAATTGCCCAGACTTATATGGCTCAAGAAGCTCTTCAAAAAGTGGCTGCTGAAATGGGTGTTGGTATCAAGGTTGAAACTAATGGTGCCAGCGGTGTTGGTAACCAATTGACAGCAGAAGATATCCGTAAGGCTAAAGCTGTAATTATCGCTGCAGATAAAGCAGTTGAAATGGATCGTTTCGATGGCAAACCATTGGTAAATCGTCCAGTAGCAGACGGTATCCGTAAAACTGAAGAATTGATCAACCTTGCTCTTTCTGGAAATGCTGAAGTTTACCATGCTGCTAATGGAGCAAAAGCAACAACAGCATCTAATGAAAAACAAAGTATCGGTGGTGCCTTCTACAAACACTTGATGAGTGGTGTATCTCAAATGTTGCCATTCGTTATCGGTGGTGGTATCATGATTGCCCTTGCCTTCTTGATTGATGGTGCTATGGGTGTGCCAAATGAAAAACTTGGAAATCTTGGATCATACCATGAACTCGCTTCTATGTTCATGAAAATCGGTGGCGCAGCCTTTGGTTTGATGCTTCCAGTATTTGCAGGATATGTTGCTTACTCAATCGCTGAAAAACCAGGTTTGGTAGCAGGTTTCGTAGCTGGTGCTATCGCCAAAGAAGGTTTTGCCTTTGGTAAAATCCCTTACGCTCAAGGTGGTGAAGCAACTTCAGCTCTTGCAGGTGTATCATCAGGTTTTCTAGGAGCTCTTGTTGGTGGATTTATCGCAGGTGCCTTGGTGCTCTTGATTAAGAAATACGTGAAGGTTCCTCGCTCACTTGAAGGTGCTAAATCAATCCTTCTCTTGCCACTTTTTGGAACAATCTTGACAGGATTTGTCATGCTAGCTGTTAACATCCCAATGGCCGCAATCAACACTGGTATGAACAACTTCCTTGGTGGTCTTGAAGGTGGTTCAGCTGTTCTTCTTGGAGTCGTTCTTGGAGGAATGATGGCTGTCGATATGGGTGGACCAGTCAATAAAGCAGCCTACGTCTTTGGTACAGGTACTCTTGCAGCAACAGTGGCAACAGGTGGTTCAGTAGCTATGGCTGCAGTAATGGCTGGAGGAATGGTTCCACCACTAGCAATATTTGTCGCAACGCTTCTCTTCAAAAATAAATTCACAAAAGAAGAACGTAACTCAGGTTTGACGAACATCGTCATGGGATTGTCATTCATCACTGAAGGTGCGATTCCATTTGGTGCAGCTGACCCAGCTCGTGCTATCCCAAGCTTTATCCTCGGTTCAGCAGTAGCAGGAGGACTTGTTGGTCTTGCAAATATCAAACTTATGGCACCACACGGAGGAATCTTCGTCATCGCACTTACTTCAAATGCTCTTCTTTACCTAGTCTTTGTCTTGGTAGGAGCAATTGTCAGTGGTGTCGTTTACGGTTACCTTCGTAAACCATCAGAAAAATAATTACAAATACTCAAATGACTGAACACTAAAGTGGGCAGTCATTTTTTGTAGTGATTGACAAGGTAATGTTAGGATGATATTCTAAATATGTAATTCAAATAATTGAAAAATAGTATTGGAGTGTTTTAAATGACTATAAGTAATTTTTTAATAAGTTTAAATTGGCAACATATTGCAGAGTCAATTATCTCTACCCTCTTTATTTCAAGTATAGTTAGTGGTTTCGGATATTTAGTAACAAAAAGAATTACGAGAGATTTGCGTATTTCTAAAGAAATGAAATCATATGGTTTTAAAGGTGTAGTTGCAATGAAAACTCATACTTCAAGAGAAATTATGGATTTATGCGATAATGCTGATAGGTTAGATTTGTTTTTTATATCAGGAAGCCAGTTTTTTTCCAATAATGAGTATATTCTAAAATTGGCTATGGATCGTGGGATGAAAATCCGATTTTTATGTTCACAAGTAGATACTGTTTTTTTATCAGATCTTGAACGTCTTGAAGAAAGAACTAAACAACGAAAATCTGGATCGAAAATTAGTGATGAGATTGAAAAAGTTCTAGAGCTATATGACGAATATCTTAAAAATGGAAAAATGGAAATCCGCTTCTATTCAACAGAATATCGTCTCCCTTTTATGTTGGTTTATAAAAAGAAAAACAAGAACAATTTGATGACAATAAAGGCCTTTTTAAGAGTGACTCTTCCGCCATATAATTGGAAGTCTAATTTTGCCTTGATAGGTGAACGTAAAATTACTGAAGAAACTGAATCATCCAAAAGTGATGGAAGTGAAGTTGATTTCATTTTGATGATGGAAAATCATTTTAATTGTGTATGGGCAGTTGCCAATGATAAACTTGTTGAAAATAATAGTGTATTATAGAGTCTGAGTACAGAGATTAAGACTTTAATAGTAGCTAATCCTGGAATTTTCATTAGGAAATATATTTGATAAAGATTTACTATTCCTATAATTAGCTGTAGAGTTATAATAAATACCCTAGGCTATGAAACTTGAAAATGACTGAACACGAAAGTGGGCAGTCATTTTTTTGATAATGGAGTTAGGAAGACAGGTTTTTAAAGTGATATAATAGAGGTAAATTTTAGAGAATTTAAATGATAGAACGCTATAGTTCTACAAATACCTTAGAGGAGAAAAGTGTCATGAGTGATTCTAGAAAAGAAGGAATCGACAAACTAGAAAAGGAACAGTTCGGTCGCAAAAGTCTTACAAAAGAAGAGTTACAGAAGGTCTATGCCAGCTTGGTTGAGGAGAATTTTCCTGATTCTAAACGAATTCATTTTATAGCTGATTTAGGTAGGAGCCCAGAAATTGAGTATCATTTTGAACTCATTTGCAAAGATTGGGAGGAAGGAACTGACCTGAATTTTGAAGCGAGTTTTGACCAGCATGGGCAGGAGGGAATCGATTATCTTTTGGAAATTCTCGATCAAGAGGAAGCGGAGAGTCAATGCGTTTTGATTGTATATCTTCTAGCGAAAATCCTTTCCAAAGTAAGACATAGAGATTTTTATGCATCTTCTTGCAAGCAAGTACTTCCCGTTCTAATCTCTCTTTTACCTAGTTCAGAAGCTTCTAATCGTAGAAAGCTAATCATTGCCCTAGGTTGGATTGGTTCAATAAGTGAGATAGAAATCTTAGGACAACATCTCTTGACTGACCAAGATGCACTTTGTCGTGCCTGGTCTGCCAGTAGTTTGATGCAATTATCTTTCATCAAGTTGAAAAAGAAGTCTTGATGGAGAAAATGAAGGATTTGTTTAGTGAAGCAATTACAGAAGAAAAGGACTTGCAGGCTTGCGCTCTGATGATAGAAGCAGCCCAGGTATTGTTTGGGAAAAAATGGATCCCTACATCTGCTGTAGAGAAGTTGGAAATCGAAAAGATTGAGAAGGCAAGAAAATCAGCAATCAGATTTTTGAAGAAGTAGTGAGACAAGGTTGTTGAAAAATCATATAGAATAGAAAATTCAAAAATATCAACGAAAGATGATTGTGTCTAGTAGATGCAGTCATTTTTTAACCCCTCGAAAAGTTTCTGAAATATGATATAATAGAAGCATGGCAAACAAGAATACAACTAAAACAAGACGAAGACCGTCTAAAGCAGAATTGGAAAGAAAACAAGCGATTCAACGAATGTTGATTTCTTTAGCTTTGGCTATCTGTTTAATTTTTGCAGCCCTCAAATGGGGAGCTGTTGGAATCACTGTTTATAACCTGATTCGCTTACTCGTAGGGAGTTTAGCATACTTAGCTATTTTCTCTCTCTTGATTTATCTATTCTTCTTTAAATGGATTCATAAACAAGAAGGCTTGCTAGCAGGTTTCTTCTTTATTTTTGCAGGCTTGCTCCTCATCTTTCAAGCTTATCTTGTCTGGAAACTTAGCATGGCAAATGCTGTGTTTCAAGGAACGATTGGACAAATCTTTAAAGATTTAACCAGTTTTCAAGTGACAAGTTTTGCAGGGGGGAGGCTTGTTAGGGGTAGGTCTCTACATTCCGGTAGCCTTTTTGTTCTCAAACATCGGTACCTATTTCATAGGGGCAATCTTAATCCTAATCGGTGCCCTTTTAATGAGTCCATGGTCTATCTATGATATTGCTGATTTTCTTTCAGCTCGATTTGCTATCTGGATGGAACGCCGTGAACAGAAAAACAAGAGCGCTTTATCAAGCGTGAAGAGGAAAAGGCACGAAGAGAAGAAGAGCAAGCAAGACTTGAAAAAGAAAGAGAAGAGCAGGCTTTGCTTGACATGCAGCCTGTAGATATGGAAACTGGAGAAATCTTATCAGACGAACCACTGCAAGAATTTCCTCCACTACCAGAGGAGGAATGGGTAGAACCTGAGATTATTCTCCCTCAAGCTGATTTTGATTACCCTGAAGAAGGAGACTATCCAGAGGAAGAAGTTTTCTCTGAAGAAGATGATGATGACGAAGAGGTAGAAGTAGATTTTTCTGCTAAAAAGGCCTTGGAGTATAAGCTTCCAAGCTTGCAACTCTTTGCACCAGACAAACCAAAAGATCAGTCAAAAGAAAAGAAAATCGTTAGAGAAAATATTAAAATTTTGGAAGAGACCTTCGCAAGTTTCGGTATCAAGGTAACGGTTGAGCGTGCTGAAATCGGTCCGTCGGTGACCAAGTATGAGGTTAAACCTGCAGTTGGTGTTCGTGTCAACCGTATTTCCAATCTAGCAGACGATTTGGCTTTGGCTTTGGCTGCTAAAGATGTCCGTATCGAAGCACCGATTCCTGGGAAATCCTTGGTTGGTATCGAAGTTCCAAACTCAGAAATTGCAACTGTATCCTTCCGTGAGCTTTGGGAGCAGTCGCAAACAAAACCTGAGAATCTTTTAGAAATCCCTCTTGGGAAAGCAGTCAATGGTACGGCTCGTAGTTTTGATTTGGCAAAAATGCCTCACTTACTTGTGGCCGGTTCTACAGGTTCTGGTAAATCCGTTGCCGTTAACGGAATTATCGCAAGTATTTTGATGAAGGCCCGCCCTGACCAGGTTAAGTTTATGATGGTGGACCCTAAGATGGTTGAGCTTTCAGTATACAACGATATCCCTCATCTCTTGATTCCAGTTGTGACCAACCCTCGTAAGGCAAGTAAAGCTCTTCAAAAAGTCGTTGATGAGATGGAAAACCGCTACGAACTATTTGCTAAGGTTGGCGTTCGAAATATTGCCGGTTTCAATGCTAAAGTTGAGGAATTCAATGCCCAGTCTGAATACAAGCAAGTACCTCTACCTTTAATCGTCGTGATTGTGGATGAGTTGGCAGATTTGATGATGGTTGCCAGCAAAGAAGTAGAAGATGCCATTATTCGACTCGGACAAAAGGCGCGTGCAGCTGGTATCCATATGATCCTCGCGACTCAGCGTCCATCAGTAGATGTTATCTCTGGTTTGATTAAGGCGAATGTACCGTCTCGTGTGGCTTTTGCAGTTTCTTCGGGAACGGACTCACGTACGATCTTGGATGAGAATGGTGCTGAGAAATTACTCGGTCGAGGGGACATGCTCTTTAAACCAATTGATGAGAACCATCCTGTTCGTCTCCAAGGATCCTTTATTTCAGATGATGATGTGGAACGTATTGTTAGCTTCATTAAGGCTCAAGCAGATGCTGATTATGATGACAGTTTTGATCCTGGAGAAGTTTCTGAGACTGATGGTGATTCTGCTTCTGGCGATGAGGGCGGGGATCCACTCTTTGAAGAAGCCAAGGCTTTGGTTATTGAAACTCAAAAAGCAAGTGCATCCATGATTCAGCGCCGTCTATCAGTTGGATTTAACCGAGCCACTCGATTGATGGAAGAATTAGAGATGGCAGGAGTTATTGGACCTGCTGAAGGGACAAAACCTCGAAAAGTCTTACAACAATAAAAAAACGTAAAAAAATAGTATAAAATGCATGGAAACTTTTATTGAAAAGTTGGTCAAAATTGGTCTAACTTTTTTTCGATGAAGTTTCCTTTTTATAGCTATTCATTTAGAAATAAGGGGATCTGAAAATCGTTTCAGATTTAGCAAATAATCGGATTTTACTTTTACTAGTTTTTACCTGTTAAAGTATTGATTTTTTTAAACTGTTTTTGATATATTAAATTGGTATATAAAAATTATATGTTTATCTAGAAGTGTTTAAAAAAATTGAGGAGGATATTTTTTTAAAAATAAAATGCAAACGCTTACTTGATAAACTGAAAGGAACAAAAAAACCGATGGATAAAGGATTATTTGAAAAACGTTGCAAATATAGTATTCGGAAATTTTCACTAGGGGTTGCTTCTGTTATGATTGGTGCAGCTTTCTTTGGAACTAGCACTGTTCTTGCAGATTCTGCGCAAACAGGTTCAACAGCAAATATGCCAGCAGATTTGGCAGCGGCTCTTGCCAATGCTAAAGAGGATGATGGGCATGACTTTGAAGCACCAAAACCTGGTGAAGACCAAGGTTCTCCTGAAGTAACTGAAGGACCAAAGACTGAAGAAGAATTGCTAGCAAAAGAAAAAGAAACTGCAACAAGCTCTTCAGCTTCAGATACTCTTCCTGAAGAACTACGTGGAAAACTTGATAAAGCTGAAGAAAATGGTCGCACTGCCTCAAAAGAAGAACTAGAAAAAGAAGATAAAAGCTTAGTCCCAGAAGATGTCGCTAAAACAAAAAATGGGGTATTAAACTACGGTGCGACTGTCGAAATTAAGAGCGCTGCTGGGACTGGTAGTGGTATTGTTATTGGGGAAAATCTCGTTTTGTCTGTTTCTCATAACTTTATCAAAGATGTTCCAGATGGCAACAATCGTAAGGTAGCTGATAATGTTGAAAGTGATGGAGATGTCTATACAGTTTCTTATCAAGGGGCACCAGACGTCAAATTCAGTAAGAATGATGTGAAACATTGGGATCGTGAAGGATTCCTCAAAGGCTATAAAAATGACTTGGCAATCGTTAAGCTTCGTACACCTCTTGCCAATGCACCTGTTGAGGTGACTGACAAGCCTGCGACAACTAAGGTAGGAGATAAGGTCCATGTATTTGGATATCCAAAAGGAGAGCTCGACCCAATTCTAAATACTACCGTTGAGGACATTAATGATCATGGTGAAGGCGTTCGTGGCATTAGCTATCAAGGAAGTGAACCAGGTGCCAGTGGTGGCGGAATTTTCGATGAAAATGGGAAATTGATTGGTATTCACCAAAATGGTGTCTCTGGTAAACGTAGTGGAGGTATTCTCTTCTCACCTGCTCAGCTAGAGTGGATTCAAAACTACATCAAGGGTATTGAAACAACGAAACCAGCTGGTCTAGATGCTCTCGACAAACAAGTTGAGGACAAGGAAGAAAAACCAAAAGAGGATAAACCTCAGGAAGAAAAACCAGCAGAAAATAAACCAGCAGAAAATAAACCAACTGATACTAAGCCAGCTGAGAATAAACCGGCTGAATCAAAAGAAGTCACTCCAGAGTGGAAAACAGTTGAGAATAAAGACCAACAAGGAACAGTAACGATTCGTGAAGAAAATGGAATTCGTTACAACCAACTAGCTTCAACTGCTCAAAATGACAATGGTAAAAAACCAGCCTTGTTTGAAAAAGATGGTTTGACAGTAGATGCTAATGGAAATGCTACAGTTGATTTGACCTTTAAGGAAGAATCTGAAACAGGCAAATCTCGTTTTGGTGTCTTCATGAAATTCAAAGACACTGATAATAATGTTTTTGTAGGGTATGACCAAGGCGGTTGGTTCTGGGAATACAAGTCAAATGGAAGTGGACTTTGGTACCAAGGTGGACGTGTTGCAGCTCCAGTAAATGGTTCTGTCAACCACTTGACGGTCAGTCTCAAATCAGATGGACAACTGAATGCAACTAACAATGATGTCAAACTCTTTGACACAGTGACCTTGCCATCTGCAGTTAATGACAAACTCAAAGATGAGAAGAAAATCGTTCTTAAAGCTGGAACTTACAACAGTAGTGAACGAACAATTGTCAATGTCAAAACTGATAACCAAGAAGGTGTGAAAAACAACCAAGAGGCTGCTGAAAAAGAAAAAGGCGATACAGTAGATGATAGCAAAGTCAAATACGACACTATCGAATCTACAGTATTGAAAGCAGTCATTGACCAAGCCTTCCCACGTATTAAAGAATACGTCCTAAACGGCAACAAGCTTCCAGGTCAAGTGCAACCGATTAATCAAGTTGTGATTAACAAGCACGCCGTAACTCCTGAAGTTACCTATAAGAAGGTCAATGCAACGACTGCAGAGTATGAAATGAAACTCCGTGATGAGGAAAATCTCATCAATGCAGATATGACCGTTCGTTTGCAAGTGGTGGACAACCAACTTCACTTTGATGTGACTAAGATTGTCAACCATAACCAAGTTACACCAGGACAAAGATTGATGACGAACGTAAATTACTTTCTTCAATCAGCTTCCTAGGAAATGCCTTGGTATCTGTTTCAAGCGACCAAGCAGGAGCTAAGTTTGATGGGGCAACCATGTCAAACAATACCCACGTCAGTGGTGACGACCATATCGAAGTAACAAATCCAATGAAAGAATTAGCCAAAGGCTATATGTATGGATTCGTTTCAACAGATAAGCTTGCGGCAGGTGTATGGAGCAACTCACAAAATAGCTATGGTGGTGGTTCTTACGACTGGACACGTTTGACAGCTTATAAGAATACGATTGGCAATGCCAACTACGTGGAAATTCATAGTTCTGAATGGCAATGGGAAAAAGCTCATAATGGTGTAGTATTCCCAGAATATACCAAGGAACTTCCAAGTGCAAAAGTTGTCATCACTGAAGATGCCAATGCTGACCATAAAGTAGATTGGCAAGATGGTGCAATCGCTTACCGTAGCATCATGAATAACCCTCAAGGTTGGGAAAAAGTCAAAGATATTACTGCTTACCGTATCGCTATGAACTTTGGTTCACAAGCGCAAAATCCATTCCTCATGACCTTGGATGGTATCAAGAAAATCAACCTCCATACAGATGGTCTTGGTCAAGGTGTGCTTCTTAAGGGATACGGAAGTGAAGGACATGACTCTGGACACTTGAACTATGCGGACATCGGTAAACGTATCGGTGGTGTTGAAGACTTTAAGACTCTTATTGAGAAAGCTAAGAAATATGGTGCCCACCTCGGTATCCACGTTAATGCTTCAGAAACCTATCCAGAATCTAAATACTTTAATGAAGACATTCTTCGTAAGAATGCAGATGGTAGCTACAGCTACGGTTGGAACTGGCTTGACCAAGGTATCAACATTGATGCTGGTTATGACCTCGCTCATGGGCGTCTAGCTCGTTGGGAAGAATTGAAGAAAGAATTGGGTGAAGGTCTAGACTTCATCTATGTCGACGTTTGGGGTAATGGACAATCAGGTGACAATGGTGCCTGGGCAACTCACGTTATTGCTAAAGAAATTAACAAACAAGGTTGGCGCTTTGCTATTGAGTGGGGACATGGTGGTGAATATGATTCTACCTTCCAACACTGGGCAGCTGATTTGACATACGGTGGCTATACAAATAAAGGTATTAACAGTGCCATCACTCGCTTTATCCGTAACCACCAAAAAGATTCTTGGGTTGGTGACTACAGAAGTTATGGTGGTGCAGCTGACTACCCACTTCTAGGTGGTTATAGCATGAAGGACTTTGAAGGATGGCAAGGACGTAGTGACTATAACGGTTATGTAACAAACTTGTTTGCTCATGACGTTATGACTAAGTACTTCCAACACTTCACAGTTAGCAAATGGGAAGACGGCAAACCAGTAACCATGACTGACAATGGAAGTACCTACAAATGGACTCCAGAAATGAAAGTCGAATTGGTCGATGCTGCAAATAACAAGGTTGTGGTAACTCGTAAATCAAACGATGTCAACAGTCCACAATATCGTGAACGTACAGTTACGCTCAATGGTCGTGTCATCCAAGATGGTTCAGCCTACTTGACACCTTGGAACTGGGATGCGAACGGTAATAAACTTGAGAGTGACAAGGAAAAAATGTACTACTTCAATACTGAAGCAGGTGCAACAACTTGGACACTTCCTAGCGACTGGGCAAATGGTAAGGTTTACCTTTATAAGCTAACTGACCAAGGTAAAACTGAGGAAAAAGAAGTTGCCGTGAAAGATGGTAAGATTACTCTTGATCTCACTGCAAATCAGCCATATGTGCTCTATCGTTCTAAACAAACCAATCCTGAAATGTCATGGAGTGAAGGAATGCATATCTATGACCAAGGATTTAACAGTGAATCTTTGGATCATTGGAAGATTTCGGGAGATGCCTCTAAGGCTGAAATCGTGAAGTCTCAAGGTGCAAACCAAATGCTTCGTATCCAAGGCAATAAAGAAAAAGTTAGTCTCACTCAAAAATTGACTGGCTTGAAGCCAAATACTAAATACGCAGTCTATGTCGGTGTAGACAACCGTAGTAATGCTAAAGCAAGTATTACTGTTAATACTGGTGAAAAAGAAGTAACCAACTACACCAACAAGTCACTCGCCCTCAACTATGTAAAAGCCTATGCTCACAATACTCGTCGAAGCAATGCAACGGTTGATAACACAAGTTACTTCCAAAACATGTATGCCTTCTTCACAACAGGTTCAGATGTATCAAACGTAACTTTGACCTTGAGTCGTGAAGCAGGCGATGAAGCAACTTACTTCGATGAAATCCGTACCTTTGAAAATGAATCAAATATGTACGGTGACGGTCACGATACTGCAACAGGTGTCTTTAAACAAGACTTTGAAAATGTCGGACAAGGTATCTTCCCATTTGTCATCGGTGGTATCGAAGGTGTTGAAGACAACCGTACTCACTTGTCTGAAAAACATGGTCCATACACGCAACGTGATTGGAATGGTAAGAAAGTTGATGACGTTATCGAAGGAAATTGGTCACTCAAGACTAACGGTCTTGTAAGCCGTCGTAACTTGGTTTACCAAACAATTCCACAAAACTTCCGCTTTGAAGCAGGTAAGACCTACCGTATCACATTTGACTACGAAGCTGGATCAGACAGTACTTACGCATTCGTAGTCGGTAAGGGAGAATTCCAATCTGGACAAGCAAGTAATTTGGAAATGCATGAATTACCAAACTCATGGACAGATTCTAAAAAAGCGAAACGTGCAACCTTCCTCGTGACAGGTGCAGAAACTGGCGATACATGGGTAGGTATCTACTCTACAGGAAATGCAAGCAATACTCGTGGAGATTCTGGTGGTAATGCCAACTTCCGTGGTTACAATGACTTCATCATGGATAGACTTCAAATCGAAGAGATCGTCTTGACTGGTAAGATGATGACAGAAAATGCTGTCAAGAACTATCTGCCAACTGTTGCCATGACCAACTACACCAAAGAAAGTATGGATGCTTTGAAAGAAGCAGTCTTCAACCTCAGTCAAGCAGATGATGACATTAGTCTAGAAGAGGCAAAAGCAGAAATTGCTAAAGTTAATGCTCTTAGATGCTTTAGTGATGAAGAAAACCGCTCTTGTAGCAGATGACTTTGCTAGCCTTACAGCTCCTGCTCAAGCTCAAGAAGGTCTTGAAAATGCCTTTGATGGCAACTTGTCTAGCCTATGGCATACATCATGGAGCGGAGGAGATGTTGGCAAGCCAGCTACAATGGTCTTGAAAGAACCAACTGAAATTACAGGCTTCCGTTATGTTCCGCGTGGTTCAGGTTCAAATGGTAACTTGCGAGATGTGACTCTTGTAGTAACTGATGAAACAGGTAAGGAACATACCTTCAATGCAACCAATTGGGCTAACAATAATAAACCGAAAGATATTGACTTTGGTAAGACTATCAAGGCTAAAAAGATTGTTCTAACTGGAACAAGAACCTACGGTGATACTGAAAACCAATATCAATCAGCTGCAGAATTGATCTTTGCTCGTCCACAAGTTGCTGAAACTGCTCTTGATACTACAGCCTATGAAGCTGCCTTAGCTAAAGCTCAAAAATTAACTGATAAGAGCAATCAAGAGGAAGTAGCAAGTGTTGTTGCTAGCATGAAATTTGCAACAGATAATCATCTCTTGACAAATAGAATGCTTGAATTCTTTGCAGATTATCTTGATCAATTGAAAGACCAAGCCGCTAAACCTGATTCTCCAATAACAAGTAAGGGTGACAGAACCAGCCCCCTAGTAGAAGTCCCAGAATATACTGATCCAATTGGAACAGCAGGGTGATGAGCCAGCCCCAGTAGTAGAGTTCCAGAGTACACAGGAGCACTGGCACAGCAGGTGATGAGCCAGCCCCAGTAGTAGAAATCCCAGAGTACACAGGAGCAATTGGAACAGCAGGTGATGAGCCAGCCCCAGTAGTAGAAATCCCAGAGTACACAGGAGCAATTGGAACAGCAGGCGATGAGCCAGCCCCAGTAGTAGAAGTTCCAGAGTACACAGGAACAATTGGAACAGCAGGTGATGAGCCAGCCCCAGTAGTAGAAGTTCCAGAGTACACAGGAGCAATTGGAACAGCAGGTGATGAGCCAGCACCTACTGTAGACAAGCCAACAGAAGACGTTCGTATCTTATCAGATAAGACTACAGGAGTTGTAGTTGCAGGACTAGCTAGAGATTTGACTGCAGAACTCAACCTTAAAGTTCAAAAAGTAACAGACCAAAATCTAAAAGGTGTGAAATTTGATGCCTATGCTCTTCATCTAGTTGATAAAGATAAGCATGAAGTTCAACCGAAAGGTGTAGTACTTGTTCGATTACCAGTTACTGGTGAAGTTGCAGGAGTATACTACACTGCATCAGGTGAGGCAGTAAGCTTTACAAATGGTCAAGGTACAGTTGAGTTTACAACTAGTCAGCTAGGACATTTTGCAGTAGTTTATAAACAAGTTACTAAAACCACAAACGCCATCAGTAGGAGAGCCTGGTCATAAACCACAAACTCCATTAACTGATGAGCCTGGAGGTCAAGTACAGACTCCATCAACAGAGAAACTTGATCATAAACCACAGAATGCCGCTGTACAAAAACTTGATCAGAAGTCAGTTGATACTTCTAAATCAGAAATGAAGGAAAAAGTAGCTAAAGAAGAAGTGAAAGATAAACTTCCAGAAACTGGTACTAGCAAGTCAGAGCATCTCTTCTTCCTTGCCAGCCTCAGTCTAGCAATGTCTGCTCTATTTCTTGCAAAAAGAAAAGAAGATTAAAATTTAAAAAAGTTTTCATTAAAAGAGAGCTTAGACTCCACATTTATGTGAGTGGAGAAAAGGAACCCAGAGAGGACCTCTAGGTCCTCTCTTTTCTAAAGGGAAATGAGAGCGACTTACTCTTGTGAGCGTGTGAAAAGGAAATAGGAAAAATGGGAAAAACATTTTTGAGAGACAGTGTCATTACAGTATACGTAAATTTACAATCGGCGCTAGCTTCTGTTATGATTGGTGCCAGTATCTTTGGAGCTGGTATGGTTCAAGCAGCTGAAACAGAAGGAACTGCAGAAACAGAAGGAACAGTAACACAGGCTCAGCCTTTGGATAAGCTGCCAGCAGATATAGCAGCAGCTATTGAAAAAGCAGAAGCAAGTGCTGGAACTGTAGATGGTCAACCTCTAGCGTCAGAAACTGAAGCAACTGCAACTGAAGGAACTACTCCAAAACCAACTGAAACTCCTGCTCCTAAGGAAGAAGCAACTCCAAAACCAGCAGAAACTCCAAAAGAAGAAGTAGCTCCAGCAGCTAAACCAGCTGAAAAGCCAGTGACCAAAGATTTGGTCGAAACTCCAGATGTCAATCATTTAGAAAAAGCTACTGCTACAGCTTCTAACCATGAAGCGAATACACCATTTACAGCAGAAAAGGCAATTGACGGAAAACCTGATACTCGTTGGGCTACTGACCAAAACGTTGATAAACCAACCATCGAATTCACACTTGAAAAGACAACGGTTATTAAGCATGTTGAGATTGATTGGGACCGCCGCGTTCGTGGTGAACAAAATGATCCAAATATCAAATCTATGGAATCTCTATTATGCTGGCCAGGATGATGTGAATGGATCAGGGTCTAAAGAATGGAAGTTAGCTCTATCAAACGAACAGGAACTCCGGTTCTAGATGAAAAGTTGACTTGAAAAGAAGCTGTCCAAAGCTAAATACCTTAAACTTGAAATTACAGATTATCAAGCAGGTACAATGAACTGGAAAAATGTTGGGATTCAAGAAATTCGAGCTTACTCAAACATTCCAGATGCAAGCAAACCAACAGATATTCGTCAAGTTACAGAATTAGCAGTTGCTGAAGACGGTAAATCTCTTATCTTGCCTGAATTACCTGGCAAAGTTAGCTTAATTGGAAGCAACAAACAGGGTGTTGTTGATCTCAATAACAAAATCTACAAACCTTTAACAGATCAAACTGTTAAGGTCATGGTCCAACAAGTCAAATGATACTCACACCTTTCACAAAAAAGAATTTGAAGTAGTCATTAAAAGGTTTGCATGCTGATGAAGGCGTTGGGAACTAAAGCAGCGGTTGCACCAGCAGTCCAACAATGGTATGGCACTGAAGGTAAAACTTCAATTACAGCTGATACCGTCATTTCAGTCGGAGATTCTGGATTTGGCCAAGAAGCGAAATTCTATCAGACTGACCTTGAAAGTCGTGGACTAGAAATCGCTACAGGTGATCAATCAGCTCAAAAACGGATCGAATTTAAGAAGGTTGAAGATAAGGGTTATGGCAAGGAAGGCTATGGTATCACTGTTAAAGATGGAGTTATCACTGTAGAAGCTGCAACAAATGCAGGGTGCCTTTTTTATGCTACACTCGTACCCTTCTTCAAATGGGTGAAAAATGACTTACAGAACGGTGAAATCCGTGACTTCCCAAGCTTCAGTCACCGTGGTTTCATGCTAGACACAGGTCGTAAGTTTATCCCTTATGATACGCTTGTAGATATCATGCTTAACATGGCTTACTACAAGATGAACGATCTTCAGTTGCACTTGAATGATAACTATATCTTCCTAGAAAAACATGTAGAGGGTAAACAACTTAGCAAGCAAGAAGAACTAGACTATGTTCTCAAAAATGCTAAGACAGGCTTCCGTGTAGAGACTGATGTTGTCGGTGAAAATGGCGAAAAATTAACATCTGACGAGCATTATACTAAGGAAGAAATGCAAGAAATCATCAAGTTGGCGAAAGCTTTGCATATCAACCTTGTTCCTGAAATTGACACACCAGGTCACGCTCTTTCATTTGTTAAGGTCCGTCCAGATTTGATGTATAAGGGACAACTGAGTGCGAGAAAACACAATGTAGAACGTGTAGCTATGTTGGACTTGGATAACAAGTACGAAGAAACGCTTGCTTTTGTTAAATCAGTCTATGATAAATTGTTGGATGGCGAAGATGCACCGCTCCATGGTGTAACTACAGTTCATATCGGTACAGATGAGTACTATGGAAGTCCAGAAAGCTATCGTCGCTATGTCAATGATATGATCCAGTACATCAAAGGCAAAGGGCTAACACCGCGTATTTGGGGTTCACTCTCTGCCAAACAAGGAACTACGCCTGTTGATTGGAAAGATGTAGAAGTTGATATCTGGAGTATTGGTTGGCAACGACCAGCAGCTGCCATTGCTCAAGGTGCTAAAATTATCAATATCACAGATATTCCAACCTATAGTGTTCCAAGTGGAAGCAATAGTCAAGGTGGCTATGGAGATTATGCCAATTATGAAACTCAATACAACCGTTGGACACCGAATGACTTCTCAACAGGTGGTGGACCACGCCTAGAAGCTTCTAATCCAAATATCCTTGGTGGTGGTCACGCTGTATGGAATGACAATATTGACCTTCACGAAACTGGACTTACTTCTTACGATATCTTTAAACGTTTCTTCAAGAGCATGCAAACAACTGCAGAACGTACTTGGGGATCAGATCGCGCAGGTAAGACTTTTGCAGAGCGTACCTTGCCAACAAGTGTTTATGCACCGCAATCTAACCCTGATAAGACAGTAGAAGAAAGTGACTTGTTCAAGATCAATCCAGGGAAACTGTCAAAAGATTATCTTGCTAAGAATGTACAGAAGACTAGAAGCAGGTATTGAACTTTTGAAAAAAGATTCTAGTATCGAAGGCTTTAGTTGGTGATGTTGGATCCAAGTCATGTCTTGAAATTGGATGTCACTGTAACTGGTGATGGTGAACAAACCTTCTCAACTAGCTGGAGACAACCAACTCTATCTTGCGGATAAGGATGGCTACCTAGCTTATACATTTTGAGCAATTCCATATTCAATTTAACAAGAAACTTGAGAAGAATAAACGTTATCAAATCTCTGTTGTAACCAAACCTCAAGTAACAGAAGTTTATGTAGATGGCGAAAAGGTTGAGCGTATTGCAAATCCAGCTTATCCTCGCTTTGCTCATAATAGTTTGGTTCTGCCTCTTGAAACAATCGGTGGCTTCAAAGGAATCTTGCATAGCGCAGAGTTGTCAAATGAAGCATTTGTAAACCCACGTTTGATTCCAGCGGATCACTTTACAGCTTCTGCAACTAGTCAGGAAACACCAGGAACAGAGACTGAAGGCCCAGTAGAAAAAGCATTCGATAATGATCCGAATACCTTCTGGCATTCAAAATGGACTGGAGACCGTGCTCCTTATACAGTTGCAATGAATTTGAATACTCCTGAAAAAGTCAATGGTTTGACCTATCTTCCACGTCCAGGTGGCGGCAACGGAGTCGTGACTTCTTATGAAATCTATGCTCAAAAAGATGGTCAAATGGTTAAAGTTGCTTCAGGAACTTGGGAAAATAATAGTAAAGAGAAAGACTGTTAACTTTGCATGCAGTTGAAACTGATAAGGTAGAATTTAAAGGTCTCTATCAGGTGTCGCAGGATTTCGGAAGTGCAGCAGAAATTCAACTACTCAAACCAGTTTCTGATACTGAAACAGAAGAGCCAGTTGTTCCAGAAAACCTGTAACTCCTAGAAAACGGGACTCCAGAACAGTTAAGAGTTGAAGAGGTGGGTGATGGTACAACTGAACTTGCTGATAAGTTTGTAGCTGACAAAAACTCAGCCAGTGATGATGCGATTGCTGCTAGCAGCCCAAAGTCAAGACTACTCTCAAGAAAGAATACAAGGTATTCCCAACACCACAAAAAGTCACTTATGGTGAAGGTGTCACTAAACTTCAAAAACAAGTTAATCTTGTCATGGGTAATCAGCTAGATATTTATACTCGCAACCGCTTGAAGAGTGTACTACAAGATCATCAAATCTCTTACACAAGCAGTCAAACAGCAGTGGCAGGTGCTACTAACATCTATCTTGGTGTTCATGGTCAAAATTCACAGGCTGAAAAAGAAAGTATCAGGATTTCTCAAGGACTCTTTGATAAGATTGATGCTTATGCCTTGTCAATCAAGAACAATACAATCTCTATCGTCGGTAAAGATACAGATGCTGTCTTCTACGATTTGACGACTCTAAACACATGCTTAACGAAAGTGAAGCTCCAGTTTTACGTAATGTAACTGTTGAAGACTACGCTGAAATTAAGAATCGTGGTTTTATCGAAGGTTACTATGGAAACCCATGGAGCAATGCTGATCGTGCTGAGTTGATGCGCTATGGTGGTGACTTGAAGTTGACTCAATACTTCTTTGCACCAAAAGACGATCCATACCACAACAAGAAATGGCGTGAACTTTATCCAGAAGAAAAATTAGCTGAAATCCGTGAATTGGCGCGTGTCGGAAACCAAAACAAGACTCGTTATGTTTGGACTATCCACCCATTCATGAACAACCGTATCCGATTTGGAAATGACGCAGACTACCAAAAAGACCTTGAAACTATTAAAGCTAAATTCACTCAATTGATGGATGTCGGTGTTCGTGAGTTCGGTATTTTGGCTGATGATGCTCCAAGTCCAGTTGGTGGCTACAATAGTTACAACCGCTTGATGAAGGACATGACAGACTGGTTGACTGAAAAACAGGCAACTTATGTTGGTCTTCGTAAGGAAATGATCTTCGTTCCAGGTCAGTATTGGGGTAATGGACGTGAAGATGAGTTGAAATCACTCAACGAAAATCTTCCAAGTTCAGCATCAATGACCCTTACTGGTGGTAAGATTTGGGGTGAAGTGTCTGAAAGCTTCCTCTCTAACCTTAAGAATAACCTGACTGCAGGAGGTAAGACCTACCGTCCAGTGTCTCTATGGGTAAACTGGCCTGTTACAGATAACTCTAAGCAACACTTGATCTTGGGTGGTGGTGAGAAATTCCTTCATCCGAATGTAGACCCAAGTCTCCTTTCAGGCATCATGTTGAACCCAATGCAACAATCTGAGCCTTCTAAGATTGCCCTCTTCTCTGCAGCCCAATATGCATGGAAACAATGGAAGTCTGAAGAAGATGCCAAGAAAGTAAACGATATCGCCTTCAACTTTGTTGAAAACGGTAAGTTTACAGATAGTGAAACATCTGTCGCCTTCCGTGAACTTGGTAAACACATGATCAACCAAAATATGGATGGTCGTGTTGTGAAATTGGAAGAATCTGTTGAACTTGCACCGAAATTGGCGACCTTCATGTCTAAGTTGAAAGCTGGTCAAGATGTCAATGCAGAACGTCAAGAATTGCGTGGAGAATTTGCTAAAACTAAAAAGCTGCAGCACAACTTTATAAAGCATCTGGTGATGAAAAGATGCGTTCTCAAATCCACTATTGGTTGGATAATACCATTGACCAAATGGATGCCTTGAGTGCTCTCCTTGATGGTACAGAAGCTATTGCTACGAATGACTCTGCAAAACTTTGGGATAGCTATTACAAGGGCTTGAAACTTTACGAACAATCACAAACTCATACCTTCCATTATGTAGACCATGATGAGAGAGCTGAGTTAGGTGTACAACATATTCGTCCATTCTTGCTTGGACTTCGTAGTAGAATCCCGTTTGCAACAGAGTCACATAGCACCCTGACCAAGTGATCAGCACCTTTATCACTAACCGTACAGGTGTAGAAGGTGGACTTGCTGAAGTGACTGATGGAGATCTAGGAACTCATGCATTGATCAAATCGCCAAATAGTATCCAAACTGGTGACTACATTGGCTTGAAATTTAACAAAGCTGTTCCAGTTCAAAACTTGACATTTGCAATGGGAACTCAAGCAAATCCTCGTGATACCTTTAACAGTGCTAAGGTTGAGTACCTCAATGAAAATGATGAGTGGGTAACACTTTCAGAACCAAGCTATACTGGTAATGAACCACTGCTCAAATTTGAAAATCTCAATATCAATGCTAAAGCTGTTCGAATGATTGCGACTTCAGATCGTGATAATACTTGGTTTGCTGTCAGAGAAATTGCTGTTAACCGCCCTGTAGAAGTTACTCGTGCTAAACAGTCAGCTACTGTGACTATCAGTCCAAATCTTATGTACAAGTACAACACGACAGTTGCTCAGATTACAGATGGACGTGATCAATACAGAAGCCATGCTTGCAAATGCTGATAGAACAGACACAACTCCAGTCGATGGTTGGGTTCAACTAGACTTGGGTGAAGTCAAACCTGTGACCAGGTTCGTCTGTTTCAAGGATCTGGAGATAAAATTGGCGGAAGGTGTTCTTGAGTATTCTGCAGATGGTAGCTCATGGCAAGAGTTGGATCGCTTGAGCTGGTGAACAAACCAAAGAAATTGAAACTCCAATTTCAGCTCGCTACGTTCGTGTTCGCAATACTAAGAACATCAACTTATGGTGGCGTATCGCTGACTTCTCAGTTGAAAACCCGTGCAGGCAATAGCGAGATGACTGATACAAATGTTGAAAGCTTTGAAAGTCAACTCCAGTCTATGATAGCCTCAGGTCGTTATGACATGCAAATTCAAGCGGAACTAAGCTTCCAGCTCATAGCTACTTGGGTATGAAACTTGATCGTCTACACCAAGCTGAAAAGCATTCAAGCACTTGGTACAGAAAATCCAGCCCTCAACTTGGAATTCTCTCCAAACGCCCAAGAATGGTATCCAGCTGATCAAGTGACTGATAAGTCCTTGGTACGTTATGTTCGTTTGGTTAATAAGACTGATCAAGAACAAGCAGTGACAGCAACATCACTACTCGTTCAGACAAAAGAAGTTCAACCAACAACACTTGATTCTACATCAATGGGAATTCACCCAACATACGGTAGAAATGACGTTCGTAAGATCAAGAACTTGGATCAATTATTCGACGGAGTTTACAATAACTTTGTAGAGTTTTCAGACTATGCTCGTAAAGATGGTCATATCACTCTTAAACTTGGTAGCGAACGTGACATCAAGAAGATTAGAGCTTATATCCAAGACGGCACTCAAAACTATCTTCGTGATGGTAAGATTCAAGTCAGTCAAGATGGCAAGACTTGGACCGATGTTGTGACAGTTGGTGACGGTGCTGCTAATGAAACACGTGATGATTCCTTGACAGATGGCTGGACACATGATTCTAAGATGCCAGGAAATCGCTATATCGAGGGTGAACTTTCAAGCCCAGTTAAAGCCAACTACCTCCGTGTTCTGTTTACAGCAGATTATGATGCTCGTTTTGTAGGCTTCACTGAGTTGGTGATCAATGATGGTGAATTCGTGAAACCAATCAATGACCCAACTGTAGAGGGAAATAGTGGGGAAAGCCAAGGTAACCTTTACACGAACCTCGTGGATGGAAAAGTCTTGACAAGCTACAAGGCTGAGAAAGACCAAGGTGAGCTTGTTTACCACTTGTCAGAACCAACAGATGCTAACCATATTCGCCTTGTTTCAAGTATTCCTCAAGGAGTGAAAGCTCGTGTGCTTGCTCGTACTCTGAAAGATAATAAAGCAGACGCTTGGTCAGAACTAGGTGAGATTACCTCAAGCTTCCAAACATTTGCAGTGAGAGAAAAAGCGCCATTGTTGGATGTCAAACTTGTTTGGGAAGGTGGCAAACCAGAGTTCTACGAAATGACTACATTCCACCAAGAACTTCCGGAAGAACCAGAGAAACCAGCTCCAACTACAAGTAAGGGTGACGAACCAGCACCAGTAGTAGAAGTCCCAGAATTTACTGGTGGCGTAAATGGTGTCGAAGCAGCTGTTCATGAAGTTCCAGAGTATACTGAAGCTATTGGCACAGCAGGAGATGAAGCAGCACCAGTAGTAGAAGTCCCAGAATTCACAGGTGGCGTAAATGGTGCCGAAGCGGCTATCCATGAAGTTCCAGAATATACTGAAGCTACAGCAGAAGCAGACAAGATTCCAGCACCAGTAGTAGAAGTCCCAGAATTCACAGGTGGCGTAAATGGCACTGAAGCAGCTATTCATGAAGTTCCAGAATTTACAGGTGGCGTAAATGGCACTGAAGCAGCAGTCCATGAAGTTTCAGAGTTTACTGGTCACGTAAATGGAGCCGTAGGAACTACCCATGAAGTTCCACGCTTTGAAGGTGGCGTTCCTGGTGGAGAAGGGACAACTCACCAAGTTCCAGAATTTACTGGTGGTGTGAATGGTTCAGCCCCAACTACCCGTGAAACTCCAGCATACAGAGATGAGCAGTCACAAGTAGCTCTTGCTATGTCACAAGATAAGACCTACCAAGCACCTGCAAGTTATCAATACAAACTCCCAGAGACAGGCACTAAAGAAAATGCTGGCCTTGCAGCCGTTGGTGTTGTCGGAGCACTTCTTGGTCTCTTTGCAATGGGAAAGAAAAAAGAAGACGAATAAGATGATGTAATAAGCATCCAAGTCATAGAGAGTGGGACAGAAATCGGTAATTCGTTAGAATTCGATTTCGTCGTCCCACCTCCGCACAGTTGAGTAGGGCTGTAAAAGCTGATGAAATCAGCGTAGTAGAGCTCACTCAACCACTGCGTCTTGCTCGACAATCCAAAGACAATTGAGAGGCTAGGACTTTTGTCCCAGCCTCAATCATAAAAAGCGGACAAAACTAGTTTTCTGATGAACAGCATCTGGTTTTGTTCGCTTTTTTATGGGCTCGATATTGAATCATGTAAAAAGAGAGTGGGACAGAAATCGGTAATTCGTTGGGAATTCGATTTCGTCGTCCCACCTCCACCTAGATGAGTAGGGCTGTAAAGCTGATGAAATCAGCGTAGTAAAGATCCACTCAACCACTGCGTCTTGCTCGACAATCCATAGACAATTGAGAGGCTAGGACTTTTGCCCCAGCCTCTGTTAGATAGTTCTTTTAGGAAGCTCCATTAGTAGCAGACGTTTTTGTATCTGTTGTTTGAGTGCTAGAAGAAGGAACAGTCGGTTGTTCTTGTTTACTACTAGTCTCTTCTTTCTTGCTTTCTTCACTGCTACTAGATTGACTTGTCCTTTCTTCTTGTGTGTTTGTCCTTTGTAGAAGTATTATCCTTGTTGGGAGTAGTGTTCTCTTGAGGGGATTCCTTTTGAATCTCTTTTATGACAGTTGTCTGGGTTGTCGTAGTTTCTTTTTTAGAGTTATTATTCATAGCATTCATGATGGTGATGCTTGCAGTAATCAGCCCCAGTATACTACCGATAGTAGCAATCGTTTTTTGAAAAACAGTAAATCCTTTTTTGATGTGTTCTGTTTTGGATTTTGATGTTCTACGATAATTAGACATAATATCTCTCCTTTACTAAAATTCATTATACCGAAAATCTTTAAAAAAAACTTAAATGAACCTGAATTGCCTTTCTTGTCGCCTGAACTGTTTCGTGATACAATAGAAGGAGTGATTTTAGAAAGCGTGAGAAACCATGATTTACTTTGATAATTCGGCAACGACCAAGCCCTACCCTGAAGCGTTAGAGACTTATATGCAGGTTGCTTCAAAGATTATAGGAAATCCTTCAAGTCTCCATCGTTTGGGAGACCAATCGACTAGAATATTAGAAGCATCTCGTCAACAGATTGCAGATTTAATTGGTAAGGAAAGCGAAGAAATCTTCTTTACCTCTGGTGGGACCGAAGGGGATAACTGGGTTATCAAAGGGGTTGCATTTGAAAAAGCGCAATTTGGTAAACACATTATTGTGTCAGCTATTGAACATCCAGCAGTCAAGGAGTCAGCCCTCTGGCTCAAGATACAAGGATTTGAGGTAGATTTTGCGCCAGTCGATGAAAATGGATTTGTAGATGTTGATACCTTAACAAGTCTACTCCGTCCAGATACAACCTTAGTCTCTGTTATGGCTGTTAACAATGAAATCGGATCAATCCAGCCTATTGAAGCTATTTCAGAACTATTAGCTGATAAGCCAACTATTTCTTTCCACGTTGATGCGGTTCAAGCCTTGGCTAAGATTCCGACAGAAAAGTACTTGACAGACCGAGTCGATTTTGCAACCTTCTCGAGTCACAAGTTTCACGGAGTTCGTGGTGTTGGCTTTGTCTATATCAAGTCAGGTAAGAAGATTACACCACTATTAACTGGCGGTGGCCAAGAGCGTGACTATCGTTCAACTACTGAGAATGTCGCTGGTATTGCAGCGACGGCCAAGGCCTTACGTTTGGCTATGGAAAATCTAGATTTGTTTACGAGCAAAACAAGTCAGATGAAGGAAGTCATCCGTCAAGCCCTTCTTGATTATCCAGACATTTTTGTCTTCTCAGGTGAGGAAGACTTTGTACCTCATATTTTGACCTTTGGGATTAAGGGGGTTCGTGGTGAAGTCATTGTTCACGCATTTGAAGATTATGATATTTTCATTTCCACAACCTCTGCTTGTTCGTCCAAGGCGGGAAAACCTGCTGGCACCTTGATTGCCATGGGCGTTGAAAAAGATAAGGCCCAGTCAGCAGTTCGTCTCAGTATAGACCTAGAAAATGACATGAGTCAAGTTGAGCAATTTTTGACCAAACTAAAATTAATATACAATCAAACTAGAAAAGTAAGATAGGAGTATTCATGCAGTATTCAGAAATTATGATTCGCTACGGAGAATTGTCAACTAAGGGTAAAAACCGTATGCGTTTCATCAATAAACTTCGTAATAATATCTCAGATGTTTTATCCATCTATCCTCAAGTCAAGGTAACTGCTGATCGCGACCGTGCCCATGCTTATTTGAATGGGGCAGACTACACAGCAGTTGCCGAGTCACTCAAGCAAGTTTTCGGGATTCAAAATTTTTCGCCAGTATACAAGGTTGAAAAATCTGTAGAAGTTCTGAAATCTGCTGTCCAAGAGATTATGAAGGACATCTACAAGGAAGGTATGACCTTTAAAATCTCAAGCAAGCGAAGCGACCACAACTTTGAATTAGACAGTCGTGAGTTGAACCAAACTCTAGGTGGTGCAGTATTTGAAGCTATTCCCAATGTACAAGCACAAATGAAAAATCCTGACATCAATCTTCAGGTGGAGATTCGTGAGGAAGCAGCCTATATTTCTTATGAAACTATTCGTGGAGCGGGAGGTTTACCAGTTGGAACTTCGGGCAAAGGAATGCTGATGTTATCAGGAGGGATTGACTCACCAGTAGCTGGTTATCTCGCTCTAAAACGTGGAGTGGATATCGAGGCTGTTCACTTTGCTAGTCCACCATATACTAGTCCAGGCGCCCTCAAGAAAGCTCAGGATTTGACCCGTAAATTGACTAAGTTCGGTGGTAATATCCAGTTTATCGAAGTGCCTTTTACTGAGATTCAAGAAGAAATCAAGGCTAAAGCTCCAGAAGCTTATCTCATGACACTGACCCGTCGCTTTATGATGCGCATTACAGACCGTATCCGTGAAGTGAGAAATGGTTTGGTCATTATCAATGGTGAAAGTCTTGGTCAGGTAGCTAGCCAAACCCTTTGAAAAGTATGCAGGCTATCAATGCCGTGACTAATACACCAATCATCCGTCCAGTTGTGACTATGGACAAGCTAGAAATTATTGACATTGCGCAAGAAATTGACACCTTTGAAATTTCTATCCAACCCTTTGAAGACTGTTGTACGATTTTTGCGCCTGATCGTCCGAAAACAAATCCTAAAATTAAGAATGCCGAACAGTATGAAACACGTATGGACGTTGAAGGATTGGTTGAGCGAGCAGTTGCAGGAATTATGATCACAGAAATCACACCACAAGCAGAAAAAGATGCGGTGGATGAGTTGATTGAAGATCTCCTCTAATTAGAAAAACCATAGGAATTGAGAAAATAAGCAGAAAAAGTTAGTTTTTTGTTCTAAATTTAGACGGAAACTGACTTTTTTTCTATTTTTAGTGCTATAATAAGATAAAATTTTGAATATATAGAGTTTTCTGACAATGAATCAATCCTATTTTTACCTGAAAATGCGAGAGCATAAATTAGTGGTTCCCTACACAGGTAAGGAGCGACGGGTACGTGTTCTTCTCCCCAAAAACTATGAGAAAGACACGGATCGAACTTACCCAGTTGTCTATTTCCACGATGGACAAAATGTCTTTTATAGTAAGGAATCTTACGTTGGACATTCCTGGAAGATTATTCCTGCCATCAAGCGAAATCCTGATATCAGCCGTATGATAATCGTGGCTATTGACAATGATGGCCTAGGGCGGATGAATGAGTACGCAGCATGGAAATTCCAAGAGTCTAATATTCCTGGTCAACAATTTGGTGGTAAGGGAGTTGAGTATGCTGAGTTTGTCATGGAAGTGGTCAAACCCTTTATCGACGACAACTATCGGACAAAGTCTGACCGCAAGCACACTGCTATGGTTGGATCTTCTCTAGGTGGCAATATTACCCAGTTTATTGGCTTGGAGTATCAGGATCAGATTGGATGTTTGGGAGTTTTCTCATCAGCTAACTGAGCTTCACCAAGAGGGCCTTTGATCGCTATATCGAGCGAAAAAAACTATTGCCTGACCAGCGAATTTTTATCTATGTTGGTACGGAAGAAGCAGATGATACAGACAAGACCCTCATGGCTGGCAATATTAAGCAGGCCTATATCGACTCTTCTCTTCGCTATTATCATGATTTGATAGCAGGAGGAGTGCAGTTGGAAAATCTCTCTCTAAAGGTTCAAGCTGGAGCTATTCACCATGAAATTCCATGGTCAGAAAATCTTCCAGCTTGCCTACGCTTTTTTGCAGAAAAATTGGTAATTAGTATAAAGGAGACAGGATATGCATATTGAACATCTTAGCCACTGGAGTGGACATCTAAATCGCGAAATGTACGTCAACCGTTATGGACATGCGGGTATCCCAGTTGTAGTCTTTGCTTCCTCAGGTGGTAGCCACAATGAATACTATGATTTTGGAATGATTGATGCTTGCGCATCCTTTATCGAGGAAGGTCGTGTTCAGTTCTTTACGCTTTCAAGTGTGGATAGTGAGAGCTGGCTGGCAACTTGGAAAAATGGTCATGATCAAGCTGAAATGCACCGTGCCTATGAACGATATGTCATTGAAGAAGCGATTCCGTTTATCAAGCACAAGACAGGCTGGTTTGACGGTATGATGACAACAGGTTGCTCTATGGGGGCCTACCACGCCCTCAACTTCTTCCTGCAACATCCAGATGTCTTTACCAAGGTTATTGCCCTTAGCGGGGTCTATGATGCGCGTTTCTTTGTCGGTGATTATTACAATGATGATGCCATCTATCAGAACTCACCAGTAGACTATATCTGGAATCAAAATGATGGCTGGTTTATTGATCGTTATCGTCAAGCAGAAATTGTGGTCTGTACGGGGCTAGGTGCTTGGGAACATGATGGACTACCTTCTTATTACAAGCTCAAAGAGGCCTTTGACCAAAAACAAATCCCTGCCTGGTTTGCAGAATGGGGACACGATGTTGCCCACGATTGGGATTGGTGGCGCAAACAAATGCCTTATTTCCTCGGTCACATGAGTCTATAAAAGGAGTTGCTTATGAATTATCTTGTAATTTCACCCTATTACCCACAAAATTTTCAACAATTTAGTATTGAGTTAGCTAATAAAGGAATCACAGTTTTAGGGATTGGGCAAGAACCCTACGAACAACTAGATGAACCATTGCGCAATAGCTTGACGGAGTATTTCCGAGTTGATAATCTTGAAAATATCGATGAAGTCAAGCGTGCAGTAGCCTTTTCTTTTTTATAAGCATGGCCCAATTGATCGCATCGAATCTCACAATGAATACTGGCTTGAGTTAGACGCTGCCCTTCGTGAACAGTTCAATGTTTTTATGTCTAAAGCCAGAAGACCTTAAGAAGACTAAGTTCAAGTCTGAAATGAAGAAACTCTTCAAAAAAAGCTGGAGTCCCAGTGGTCCAGGTGCTGTCATTGAAACAGAAGCAGATGTTGACAAAGCTATGAAAGAAATCGGCCTTCCAATGATTGCAAAACCCTGACAATGGAGTTGGGGCAGCTGCAACCTTCAAGCTTGAAACAGAAGATGATGTAAACCACTTTAAGGCTGAATGGGACCATTCAACCGTTTATTTCTTTGAAAAATTTGTTACCTCTAGTGAAATCTGTACTTTCGACGGTTTGGTAGATAGAGATGGAAATATCGTCTTTTTCAACTACCTTGACTATGCACATACACCCCTTGATCTCATGATTTACAAGATGGACAATTCTTATTATGTTCTTAAGGAAATGGATCCAAAATTGCGTAAATATGGTGAGGCAATTGTCAAGGAATTTGGTATGAAAGAACGTTTCTTCCATATTGAGTTCTTCCGTGAGGGTGATGATTATATTGCCATTGAGTATAATAACCGTCCAGCGGGTGGCTTTACTATTGATGTCTATAACTATGCGCATTCCTTGGATTTGTACAAGGGTTATGCAGCTATCGTTGCGGGTGAACCATTCCCTGCTTCTCATTTCGAGCCGCTTTACTGTTTGGCGACATCACGCCGTGCTAATGCTAACTATGTATATTCAGAGGAAGACTTGCTCGCTAAATACAGCCAGCAGTTCAAGGTAAAGAAAATCATGCCTGCAGCCTTTGCTGAATTGCAAGGAGACTATCTCTATATGCTAACAACACCAAGTCGTGAGGAAATGGATCAGATGATTAAGGACTTTGGTCAGCGTCAATAATAGGATATGAAGACTTAACAAACTCTCTTTGTTAGGTCTTTTTTGAAGAGTTGAAATAAAAGCGTTTTCCTGAGGTATTCTTTTAGAAAATCTGTTGCTAAAAGGTTTAAAAATTGATAGAATAGGGATTGTCTAAAAAATATTAAGGAGAATCTATCAATGGATTTCGCATGGGCAGTCAAATATGCCACTGAATTTTTGGGAACAGCCATCTTGATTATCTTGGGAAATGGTGCAGTTGCCAACGTTGAACTTAAAGGTACGAAAGGTCACCAAAGTGGCTGGCTCGTTATCGCTGTTGGTTACGGTATGGGGGTTATGATCCCTGCCTTGATGTTTGGTAACATTTCTGGTAATCACATCAACCCAGCCTTCACTCTTGGTCTAGCAGTTAGCGGACTCTTCCCTTGGGCTCAAGTTGCACCTTACATCATTATGCAGGTTTTGGGAGCAATCTTCGGACAAGCATTAGTTGTTGCAACACACCGCCCATACTACTTGCAAACTGAAAAAGCAAACAACATCTTGGGGTCTTTCTCAACTATTTCAAGTTTGGACCAAAGGTACAAAAGAATCACGCTTTGCAGCAACTGTGAACGGATTTATCAATGAGTTTGTTGGATCATTCGTTCTTTTCTTTGCAGCTCTTGATTGACAAAAGAACTTCTTCGGAGCTGAAGTTCTTCAATACATGAAAGCAAATGGCAACTCAAGCAGGTCAAACTGTTGACTTCTCTGACTTGGCCATTAAAGCTCAAACAGCACCACATACAACAGCAGGTGTTGCGGTAGGTCACATAGCACTTGGTTTCTTGGTAATGGCCTTGGTTACTTCACTTGGTGGACCTTCAGGACCAGGTTTGAACCCCGCTCGTGACTTTGGACCACGTCTTCTTCACGCAGTACTTCCTAAAATCAATCCTTGGTCAACACAAGGGTGATTCAAAATGGTGGTATGCTTGGAGTACAGTAGTTGCACCGATTGCAGCGGCTATTGCAGCAGTAGCGCTCTTCAAATTCCTTTACCTATAATCGTTATAAACTGGGTTTTCCCCAGTTTTTCTTATCCACGCAAGTCAAGTTTTTTTAGATAGAGATTCTTAAATAGTCAGACTTTTTCATTTTTAAATCAAAAAGATGTAAATATGACAAAAATATGGTAAAATAGAGTATTAAGTAAACGTTAAAAAGGAATATTATGCGTAAAGAAATTGCACCTGAATTATATAATTACAATAAATTCCCTGGTCCAGAATTTCATTTGTCTGGAGATAAAGTCGAAGCGGAAGGTTTTACTTTTACCTTAGTTGAGAATAGCAAGGAAGCCTTCGATGCAACGGTATTTTTCTCAACGCTTTTCAGAAGTTTTAACTAAGTATGATTATATTGTAGGAGACTGGAGTAATGAACAGTTGCGCTTACGTGGTTTCTACAAAAATGAGCGAGCTGAAGAATCTTTTGAGAAAATCAGTCGTTTACAAGATTATCTCCTCGAGTATTGTAGCTATGGATGTGCCTATTTTGTTTTAGAAAACGAGACGCCTAAACGAGCACCATTTGATCAAAAATGCGCAAGAAAGAAGAAGAAAAAGACAACCGAAAAGGGAAGAAATCTTCTCAAAATAGGAAAAGAAATCATACCGATAAGAGAAATAGACGCCGTTCAAAAGAACAAAAATCTCAGAAAGAAGACAAGGGACAACGTCATTTCGTCATCCGTAAGAAGGACTAGAAAATAAGGAGAAAAGATGAAACCGTCGATTTATAGTTTAACACGCCAAGGTATGCAAGAATGGGTCTTAGAGCAAGGAGAAAAGAAATTCCGAGCTGATCAAATATGGGAATGGCTTTACCGTAAACGCGTTCAGACATTTGAAGAAATGACTAACCTATCAAAGGATTTAATCGCTAAGCTCAACGACCAGTTTGTAGTTAATCCCTTGAAACAACGCATTGTTCAAGAGTCAGCAGATGGGACTGTGAAGTATCTCTTTGAGTTGCCAGACGGTATGTTGATTGAGACAGTTCTGATGCGTCAACACTATGGTTTGTCAGTCTGTGTCACCACGCAGGGTAGGTGTAACATTGGTTGTACCTTCTGTGCGTCAGAAGCTTGATTAAGCAACGTGACCTCAATAATGGGGAAATTGTGGCTCAAATTATGTTAGTTCAGAAGTATTTTTGACGAGCGTGGACAGGACGAACGTGTTAGTCATATCGTAGTTATGGGTATTGGAGAACCATTTGATAACTACAATAATGTTTTTGAACTTTATCCGTACCATCAATGATGACAAGGAATGGCAATCGGAGCTCGCCATATCACTGTTTCAACTTCTGGCTTAGCCCACAAGATTCGTGAATTTGCAAATGAAGGTGTACAGGTTAACCTTGCTGTTTCTCTTCATGCACCAAACAATGAACTGCGTTCAAGCATTATGAAGATTAACCGTGCCTTTCCGATTGAAAAACTCTTTGCAGCTATCGAGTATTACATCGAAACAACCAACCGCCGTGTAACTTTTGAGTATATCATGCTTAATGAAGTCAATGATGGAGTAGAACAAGCACTTGAGTTGGCAGAATTGCTTAAGAATATTAAGAAATTGTCCTATGTCAACTTGATTCCTTATAATCCAGTTAGTGAGCATGACCAGTATAGCCGAAGCCCTAAAGAGCGTGTCATGGCCTTCTATGATACACTCAAGAAAAAAGGTGTCAACTGTGTCGTTCGCCAGGAACATGGTACAGATATCGATGCGGCTTGTGGACAGTTGCGTTCAAATACCATGAAGCGTGATCGTCAAAAAGCAGTAGCAGAAGTAAATCCATAAGATGAGTCGAAACATTACTAAGCTTGGGAGTGCTTTTATACAGTCTTTGTATCGTCTGTTTTTGCTTTACTCCCCAACCTCAACTTCCTACAGGAGTGGAAACTCCAGGTATTCAAACTTTTGGACGCCTGGTTTTTCTTTTGACGCCTTTTAACTCCTTTTGGAAACTGGGTGAAGTAACAAGTCTTTTACAGCTATTCTGGATTTTTTTGCAGAATGCCTTAAATATCCTCTTGCTTTTCCCATTAATTTTTCAGCTTCTCTATCTTATACCTGCTCTAAGAAAAACGAAGCGTGTGATCTTGTTTAGCTTTTTATTGAGCTTGGGAATCGAGTGTACACAGCTAGCTTTAGACTTTTTCTTTGATTTTAATCGGGTCTTTGAGATTGATGATTTGTGGACCAACACTTTGGGTGGCTACCTAGCTTGGATCCTCTATAAACTACTACATAAACACAAGATAAGGAATTGAAATGAGTATCTTAGAAGTTAAAAATTTGAGTCACGGTTTTGGTGACCGTGCGATTTTTGAAGACGTGTCCTTCCGTCTCCTTAAAGGTGAACACATCGGATTAGTTGGTGCCAACGGTGAAGGAAAATCAACCTTCATGAGCATCGTAACTGGTAAAATGTTACCTGATGAAGGTAAGGTGGAATGGTCTAAATATGTGACTGCAGGCTACCTTGACCAGCACGCTGTGCTCAAAGAAGGTCAAACTGTGCGTGATGTTTTGCGAACAGCCTTTGATGAACTCTTTAAGGCAGAAGCTCGCATTAATGACCTATACATGGAAATGGCAGAAGAAGGAGCTGATATCGAAGCTCTTATGGAAGAAGTTGGAGAACTCCAAGATCGTTTAGAGAGCCGTGACTTTTACACTCTAGATGCCAAGATTGATGAAGTGGCGCGTGCCCTCGGTGTTATGGACTATGGTATGGATGCAGACGTAACAGCCTTGTCTGGTGGACAAAGAACCAAGGTACTTTTGGCCAAACTTCTTCTTGAAAAACCAGATATCTTGCTTTTGGATGAGCCTACCAACTATTTGGATGCAGAGCATATTGACTGGCTCAAGCGCTATCTGCAGAACTATGAAAATGCATTTGTTCTTATCTCTCACGATATTCCTTTCCTCAATGACGTTATCAATATCGTCTATCATGTGGAAAATCAACAGTTGACACGCTACTCTGGTGACTACTACCAGTTCCAAGAAGTCTATGCCATGAAGAAATCTCAGCTGGAGGCAGCCTACGAACGCCAACAGAAAGAAATTGCGGACCTTAAGGTTTCGTAGCCCGCAACAAAGCGCGTGTTGCTACTCGTAACATGGCCATGTCTCGTCAAAAGAAATTGGATAAGATGGACATTATCGAGCTTCAAAGTGAAAAAAACCAAAGCCTTCCTTTGATTTTTAAAACCAGCTCGTACACCAGGCCGCTTTATCTTCCAAGCCAAAGATTTTGCAGATTGGTTATGACCGCCCACTTACCAAGCCATTAAATCTTACCTTCGAGCGCAATCAGAAGGTTGCCATCATCGGTGCCAATGGTATCGGGAAAACAACTCTCTTGAAGAGTCTTTTGGGAATCATTCCACCTATTGCTGGGGAAGTTGAGCGTGGTGACTACCTAGAACTCGGCTACTTTGAGCAGGAAGTGGAAGGCGGCAATCGCCAAACACCACTAGAAGCGGTATGGAATGCCTTTCCAGCGCTCAATCAAGCAGAAGTTCGTGCAGCTCTTGCCCGCTGTGGGCTTACGACTAAACACATTGAAAGTCAGATTCAAGTTCTCTCAGGTGGAGAACAAGCTAAGGTTCGTTTCTGTCTCTTGATGAATCGTGAGAACAATGTCCTTGTTCTGAGACGAGCCTACCAACCACTTGGATGTTGATGCCAAGGACGAACTCAAACGTGCTTTGAAAAGAATATAAAGGCTCAATCCTTATGGTCTGCCACGAGACCAGACTTTTATGAAGGCTGGATGGACCAAATCTGGGACTTTAATGAACTAACATAATAGTCATCCAAGTCGACGAGACTTGGATTTTTTTAACTAATAATTCAAATAGGTTTCAATTTCAGATTTTTGAATTTCTTTTTCCGTAGTGACAAATCGGGCAAGAAACGAAATAAGTTTTACCGTAAGGAAAGAGGGGAATCCAGTAAAGGTAAACTTGCGTCCGGTTTCTGTGATTTTCCCAAGTCCCAACATTGTTACAATGGCCACATTCGATAGCAGTTTGTGTATGTCCCAACACTTTTTGGTAACCTTTTGACCCCCCAAAAATAGAATCATTTTATAATCTCCTTAAAATAAATGATGTTATTGTTTGCTAAAAATCGTAGTCTTTCACAATTTCAATACTATCGATAGTGATAGCAGTAGTTGGTTTGTCTTTTTCATCTTTTTCAGCCTTGGCAATCTTGTCAACAACATCCATACCGTCGATGACTTGACCAAAGACAGGGTGTTTTCCGTCTAGACTAGGGTTGCCCCCTTCTTTGTAGGCTTCGATAATTTTCTTTGGATAGCTACTTGTAGGAAGTTTGGCAGAAATGTCTGTTGTATTTTGGTTGATGAAGAACTGGCTACCATTGGAATTTGGTTGGCCAGTATTAGCCATGGAGAGAGAACCACGGATGTTATAGAGATATGGAGAGATCTCGCTCTTGAAACCAGTTCCATGGTCTTTAGTCTTGTCCTTATCGTGCCAGATGGATTCGCCACCTGTACCATCTCCTTTTGGATCACCAGTCTGAACCATAAAGCCATCAATCACTCGGTGGAAGGTAACGCCATTGTAGTAGCCTTCCTTAGCGTGAGTTAGGAAATTTTCAACCGCAAGAGGGGCTAACTTTGGAAAGAGTTTGATGCGGATATCTCCTTGACTGGTGTGGAGAATGACTTCAGCCTCGTCTTCAGCAACTTCTTTAGATAGTTGTGGGAATTTGGCATTTTCATTTGTCAAGGCGTCTTTAAGATCCTTGGCAGATTGAGCAGCTGCTTTGGAACTTTCTTCAGCAGCCAAGCTAGAATCTACATAGTCATCCCCTCGCAGACTACGTTGGATACTGCTACATCCAGCAAGGGCAAAAGTTGAGATTAATAGAAGTGTTGCTATTTTTTTCATGGTAATCCTTTCAAAAATCATTTCTACCATTGTACCCTAATTGAAAGTGGATTTCAAATGTTAGTAGTTTACAGAACTGGCTTAGATAATAGTTGGGATTTCATCATCATCTTGAAAATCTTCAACTTCTTCTTCCCCAGCAAATGGTTTATGAAAAGAACTTAGTATAAAACGAGCAATTGGTCCAACAATTAGGAAATTTAGAGGAAGAGCTGCAATAAAGTTTACGATCCAGGCACTTAGGTAGGTCTTGGGTGTGATAGCAATGCCATTGTAGAAAGTTCATAGAAGGACATGAAAGTGACCATGAGAACTGCCATTCCTCCAGAAATTGTAATGATTTTCTGCCAGCGTTTATGATGATCCTTGAGGATACGAAAGGCAATTGACTTAACGATTGGTCCAACAAGGATGACATCCAATAAAAAGGCTGTGACAAAACCAGGAATGTAACCAAGGGCTAAATGATGTAGTGAAAGTTGACCAACAATAAAAAGATTCCAAATAGACATACCGAGTACCATCATGGAACACATTAGTGTTGTAAATAAAAGAGCTTCTTTAAAATTTCTAGGCATTATAATCTCCATTTCTTTTTGATTAGACATCAGTTTACCATAAAAAATTTTTTCTCGTAAGTGGATTGATTGGATTTTTTTAAGAAACTGTTTTCAAAAAAATCAACCTGACTTGGTTGATTAGAGATTCTTTTTAGGATGGCGGTCAATGATTGCTTGATGGTCTTTGAGTGCCTGTTCTCCTTTTGGAGTTAGTCTATAACCGCGAATCGAGAAGTAATCAGCTAATTCTTCTGAAAAATAGTCATGAAGGGCTTGATTCAGGTCGGCGGCCTTCATCTTGGAGAGACCAGTAATACCCTTCTTTTTAAGGCTACCTTTTTCATTGTAGCATTTAGATGGTCAAGCGAGTCAAAGGCGGTTTCGATGGTAGCATATCCTTTTTCAACAAGCATTTCTAAATGTTTTGGGGCATCAATGCCATAAGAATTACTATGTTTTTAAAAGAGCACATTTTCATAGGATTTTTGGCTTCAATTCCTAATGAATCAATGAACTTAATACTAGGTCTCGAAAAGAATTATGCTTCCTCTTTCTGTCTGAGTTCAAAGAGGTCTTCTACTTTCAAATTAAAAACTTGAGCAATTTTAAGAGCCATTTCCAGCGAAGGATTGTAACGATTATTTTCCAAGTGCAGAATTGTCTCGCGTCGCATGCCGATGAGGTCGGCTAACTCCTGCTGGGTCATGCCTGTGGACTCACGAACAGATTTGAGATTAGTAATAATCTTGCTTTCTTTGGCCATGCTTATCCCCTACGTTCCAAGATAAAATAGACAACCGCAAAGATGCAAATCAAGGCAGCTATGCTAAAAAATATCTGTCCCATGTAAAGAGTGAGAGACCCCATATACCCAATGATAACTGCTAGGATCATCAGTGCGCCTAGTATAAAAACAAACATCAAGCTAGCTGCCTTGGCTAAATTAGCATAAAAGCGTTCGTCCGGAGTTTCCTTGACATTTTTAAAGAGAAAAAAGCAAATAAAATCACTTCAATAACGAGGATAATTCCGAAACTCCATTCTTTAATACCAGAACTTACGCTAGGGGTTGCAACCCAAATCCCTACTGTATAAAAAATGCTTGCTGCAAACACAAGTATCGTGTAAATCTTAACAGACAAGTCAAAAATAGTCTTTCCCTTACCTTTCTGACTTTTATGAGGCCATGGTTTCATATGTAGCCAGACCCAAATAGCTATAATTTGACCTAACACTGAAATACCAGTAATAACTAACTTGGGTCCCCAACTAAGATTAGAACCAAATAAAACAATAAAATCAATAATGAGAGCTACGGCAATCATTGCAATGAGGCCACGCATTTTTTGACTTTTTTTCATGATAGACTCCTTTTTTGTGTTATAAATATATAACATTTAAATGTTATGTTATAAATATATCACACTTAAATTTAGAAAGCAAGAATTTTATGTGTCAATGTGGCAATTATTTGAAAAAAATTTTTAATTAAAGACCTCGCTAGTCAAACAACTAAAGAATTCTTTGAAGCAATGCATCGTATTTGGTTTGGATAGTTTTGTTAATAATATTTGATGATAAAGAATTTTTGGAAAACCTAGATGCTGTATGAATCTCTACTTTTTTTCTTAGACTGCTATAAAGTCTGTCAGAATAAGCTTTGTAGTTGTAGAAGTTAATTTTTTCTTTCTAACTTATCCCTATTGGTCTAAAAAATTTAAAAATTTCAAAATCTGTCAAGTTTTTTTCTTGACACCTCTCAGAAATCTGCTATAATAGAACATGTGCTAAATAGCTAAGCTATTTCACCGAAATAAAAAAATAAAAAGAAAAAGAGATATTAAAAATGGCAGTAAAAATCCGTTTTGACTCGTATGGGTTCTAAGAAAAAAACCTTTCTACCGTATTAACGTAGCAGATTCACGTTCACCACGTGACGGACGTTTCATCGAAACAGTTGGAACTTACAACCCACTTGTTGCTGAAAACCAAGTAACTTTGAAAGAAGACCGCGTTCTTGCATGGTTGGCTGATGGAGCTCAACCTTCAGATACAGTACGCAACATCCTTTCAAAAGAAGGCGTATTGAAGAAATTCCACGATTCTAAATTCTCAAAATAAGTTTAAAGTAGGTTGACAGATGGATACGATTGAAAATCTCATTATTGCGATTGTGAAACCCTTGATTTCACAACCAGATGCCTTAACTATCAAGATTGAAGATACACCAGAATTTTTGGAATATCATTTGGATCTTGATCAAAGCGATGTGGGTCGTGTAATCGGTCGTAAGGGTCGCACTATCTCTGCGATAAGAACGATTGTCTACTCTGTCCCAACTGAAGACAAAAAAGTAAGAATCGTTATTGATGAAAAATAAAAATGCGGGACGGATGTCTCGCTTTTTTGCTAGGAGTAGGATATGAAGGATTTAACAGTTAGACAACTACAAGCCTATTTGCTAGAACATTACCAGCAATCTAGAACAGAAGAAGGGCTCTTTATAAAACTAGTTGAAGAAGTTGGTGAAGTAGCCGAGGTTTTAAATGGACGTTCTGGACGAAAAGAGGGAGTTCAGGACTCAAATGAGGAACTTGCTAAAGAACTTGCTGATATTATTCATTATACCGTCGCAATTGCAGCCATCAACGATATTGATCTAACCAAGACCATTTTTGAAAAAGACAAAAAGGCAGCTATCAAATATCAGCATGAACGAGATTTGGAAGGATATTTAGAAGCCGAAGGTCAGAACTAGCTTTTTTCTCAAACTTGTGAAAATCCCTGGAACGTGATAAAATAAAGGATAAGGGTATATAATAAATCATTGTATAGAATGAGTGGTTTCTTTATGAAGAGGTTTGAAGTATCTACAGAAATTGGCAGTCTCTTTGTTACTTATCAAAAGCAAAAGAAAGTGCTAGTTTGTTTAAGTGGCGCAGGTTTGTTACCAAGTTATGAAAATTTTTCACTTATACTTGAAAAACTTCCTCCTACAATTGGTTATTTGACAATTGATTTTCCGAACACAGGTAGGAGTCCGATTCGTGACCAAGCTGGAAAAAATCTAGATAATCTTGCAGATGCGGTTTATAAAGTACTTGAAGAATTGGCGATTTCTGAATATATACTTTGTGCACATAGTTTGAGTGGAATTTTAGCTTGCAAATTGCTCAACAAACCAATTAAGTGTCAGGCTTTAGTAGCGCTTGAACCGACCACTAAAAAAGTAATGTTTGCTGATTTTTCAGAAAATCCTTATCCAGAAATGGAAGAGCAAATGAGACTGCTTGAAGAATTTGGTCCTGAACTTTATTTTAAGAACTTAACTCAATCCACATTTAACCCTGAAACTAACAAAGAAATCTGGAAATTAATGCAAGAAAAAGGCTTAGAGTTGGAAAATCAAGATCCAGAATTTCAGATATCTGGAGAAATTACTGAGGAAGATTTTGAGAATTTGTCGATAGAATCTCATGTCCCTGTATTTATTTTTTGTCAGCCTTATAGAGAAAAAGAGTACAGAGAATCAGAATATTGGACTTCCAATACTAAACTCATTTTAGGAGGGAATCACCATTATTTACAGTGGTCCGAATCAGAGAAAATTGTAGATATTATTAAAAATGTAAGAAGAAAAATGGAGATAAAGGAAATTACAGGAGATCAAATGAACTATTTTAACGTTGGAAAAAAATCGTCAATACACAAGGTTTACAAAGGTGAGATGAGAGTCTTATCTGTGACGGATTTTTCGGAAGAACGCTTTAAAAAAGGTGCAGAGCTGGCCTTATTTGATGAGAAGGATCAATTTGTTAAAACAGTGACTATCGCAAGTCACCGTAAGCATAAAAACTTTGATATCATCAAATTTAAGGATATGTATCACATCAATGATATCGAAAAAAATACAAGGGCTACAGTCTCAAGGTTGCGGAAGAAAACCTTAATGACCTGGATGAGGGTGAATTTTTACTATCACGAGATTATTGGACTAGAGGGTCTACGAGGGTGACAATTTGATTGGAAACCATCAAGGAGATTCTTCAGCCTGGGAGTACGTGATGTCTGGGTAGTCAAACGCAAAGGCAAACGAGATCTACTCTTACCTTATATCCCACCTGTAGTTCTCAATGTAGATATTCCGAATAACCGTGTGGATGTTGAACTCTTAGAAGGGTTAGACGATGAAGATTGATATTTTAACCCTCTTTCCAGAAATGTTCACACCCTTAGAACATTCCATCGTTGGAAAGGCTCGAGAAAAAGGACTCTTAGATATCCACTATCATAATTTTCGTGACTACGCTGAAAAGGCTCGTCATGTTGACGATGAACCCTACGGTGGTGGTCAAGGGATGTTGCTAAGAGCGCAACCCATCTTTGATGCCTTTGATGCCATTGAAAAAGAATCCGCGCGTGATTCTCTTAGACCCTGCTGGGAAAAAAAGTTCGATCAGGCTTACGCTGAGGATTTGGCGCAAGAAAAGAGCTTATCTTTATTTGTGGGCACTACGAAGGTTATGATGAACGGATTAAGACCTTGGTAACAGATGAGATATCTCTTGGAGATTATGTCTTGACCGGTGGAGAACTAGCAGCAATGACCATGATTGATGCGACGGTTCGCTTGATACCAGAAGTAATTGGTAAAGAAACGAGTCACCAAGATGATAGCTTTTCATCAGGCCTTCTTGAATATCCTCAGTATACACGTCCTTATGATTATCGTGGCATGGTAGTTCCAGAAGTGCTCATGAGTGGGCATCATGAGAAGATTCGTCAATGGCGTCTCTATGAAAGTCTCAAAAAAACTTATGAGCGTAGACCAGATTTGTTGGAACATTACGAATTAACAGCAGAAGAAGCCAAAATGTTAGCAAACATTAAAGAAAATACAAACTAAAAGGAGAAATCTATGCAAATCATTAAACGTGATGGACAAGTTGCTGACTTTGATCCAGATAAAATCTATCAAGCCATTCTCAAAGCTGCTCAAACAGTTTATGTTTTAACCGATGATTTACGTCAAAATCTAGCTCAGGTCACTAAGAAAGTTGTCTTGGATCTAGAAGAGGCAAAAGTGGAGCGTGCGACCATCAGCATGATTCAATCAATGGTTGAACACCGCTTGCTTGGTGCAGGTTACATCACTATCGCAGAACACTATATCTCTTACCGTTTGCAACGCGATTTTAGAGAGAAGTGGTTACGGAGAACACATTGCTGTTCACCTTCATTTTGAACAAATTCGATAATAGAAAAGAGTGAGATGAAGAAAAACTCATCTCACTCTTTTCTTAAATCGATTTTTTGGGCAGTTTGTACAGTCGAGGGAACAAAACTCATTTTCTGAATATCTGGGATTCGAATAATGCGGGTCACATTTTTTTGCAAAAATTTTTAACGATAATTTGCTGACGATCTGTATCATACTTGATGATATCTCCTGTAAAACTTGTGTCGGCAAAAATGATGTGGACAGCAGTTTTTTTCAGGACTGCCTCTTTAATGGTAGCTGTCAGGGAGTCAGCTTTGGAGTGATCAGGTTCAGCTCGTCCATTGAGAAAATTTTTGCACTTTTTTTGTTGAAGGTGTTTAAATAAATCTTTCATGAGAGCCTCCCTTCTTTAATATCATTATTATATACAATTTTTAAAAAATCTACAAGATTTTACGAATAATCAAGTGAAAACAATCAAAAGGAGAATGCAATGGCAGAATTTACATTTGAAATCGAAGAACACCTACTCACTCTATCAGAGAACGAAAAAGGTTGGACCAAGGAAATCAATCGTGTCAGCTTTAACGGAGCACCAGCAAAGTTTGATATTCGTGCCTGGAGTCCAGACCATACTAAGATGGGAAAAGGAATCACCCTGTCTAATGAGGAGTTTCAAGTCATGGTTGATTCATTTAAATGTAATAAGTAAAAAGAGGGATAACTTGTACGACCTTCAAGCGTTAGATTTTTCATATCTAACTTTTGATGGTGGTGCAGATTTCCTCTTTTTTAGTCGCTTGAATGATCATAATAAAATCAATACTTCATGGAGTTCATAAAAAAATTGGTAAGATGCTGATAATTTAAGGATTTTCTGGTAATCCTATGTAAATTTATCTTTGATTATGGATATAAAAAGATGGTCAGCTATTGGAGATTATCATTGATGAACAAGAGTCTAAATATCCTTGGCTTGTCGATCACTGGTTTTAAGTGAAATGATGATTTTTGAGAGGTGTAGGCCAAGATTAGTGATATACTTTTGTGCTTGTTATCAATAATGGTATCTACTTTACGTGTTTATTCAGATAAGTTAGATCAGAGGTACAGTCTTTTTTTGGTCTTGTAATCTTAATAATACTCTGCAGAAGAGTTTTATTGTTTAAAAGGAATTAATGATTTTTATAAATCAATTGTCGCCTTCGTTTCAAACTGGTTGAGATTTTTGGAACAGAAAATGAGATATTTTTGTGAGTTTGACATCGATGTTTGTTTTTGATCCAATTTAATTTTACAAATTTTGAATAAAAATGCACAGTAGTTCAAAAACAACAAAAGAAGACTTATTATATTTTTGTATCCATAATACACAAAAATCAAAAAAATGTAATTTATAACCTAAAAACAAGAAAAAGTTTAAATACTCTATAGGAAGGAGATTAAAGTATAAAATATTTACAATTTGTGGATAACTTACCCTTTTTATAAAAAAACATGTGGAAAAGTCTGTGTATAAGTCAAAAAAGTTGAAAAAATAAGGTTTTTAGAGGTAAAATTGCTTGACAAATGAAATAAAAAAACCTATAATACTACTTAGTGAAGTGCGTTAAATGAAAAAAAGAATGGCTGAAGTCTGTCACTGGGGTCTGGATTTGTCTTGTTTAGCGAACAATAAAATTTATATCTTTTTGGAGGAGTTTTTATATGAGAAAAACTTAAAAAAATCTCTATTTTTCGGATATTCACGTTCATCAGTTCATTCTGTGATCAATGAATTTAAATCACAAGTTCGCGAATTGGAAATTCGCAATGCACAGATTACTTCAAACAATTGAGGATCTTAAGACCAAAAGAACAGTTGATTTCTGAAGCTATCGTAGAAGCAAAAACGCGTATCAATTGGTATTGTTTCAGAAGCAGAAGTTCATTCTGAACAACTCGTTAATGAAGTAAACAATCGTATTGAAAAAAATCTGAAGAAGAGCTTGAGCAACTTGAAGCTACTAAACAAGATATTATGAACCGTACAGAGTACATTAAACATGAACTTAAGCAACTTCTTGAAAATCAAATCAATATGATTGACAATATTGACACTGGTGGTGTACACCATGTTGGGCACATTATTGATGATCTTCTAACTATGAGTCACGAACGTATTGACGGAGTGGGACGTATTCTTACTAATGAAGATCCAATACCAGTAAATACGATTCAAAATGAAAAGTCTAAAGTTGCCTATTTGACTCCAGAAACTAACGTTGCAATTGACATGAAGGAACCGCCTGTATTCACAATGGATTCATTCTAGAAAGGGAGGCATATGGCTAACATCAATACTGCTTTTCAAGACTTACTTAGAAAACGGAGAATACAGCTCCAAAAGGTTGAACGAGAAGACGGTACAATCTATAAGGGGCGTTTATCTGTTTCAGAGGACCAGATGGTTGACTTTGCATTTTGGTTAGAAAATGCTACCGAATCTGGTGCGGCTCAAATTATTTTTAATAACATAGCTGTGGTAGAGAATCAAAGTAGCCGCGCTGAGCTACTTGAAAAAATTAATGAACTCAATCGTACTCACGGTCTATATTACTATCTTGTTCTTGATGTTGATAACCGTATCTTTGCACGTTATGTAACTCAAGTAACTCCGTATGATTTTGAAGTACTATTGGATGTCTTTAAAAGAGGAACGCGCGTAATCAGAGAGATTATGAAGGAATTAAATTAAAAGGAGTCTATAATGGCAAATAATGAGAGAAAAGATCATTTCTCTATTCGTAAATTTTCAGTTGGAGCCGCTTCCGTATTAGTAGGAGCTTCTATTTTTGGTTTGTCAGCTCAAACAGTTCAAGCTGAAGAACCTACTGTTATGGGAGAGGAAGTTCTCGGTAACGAAACTAACGTCAAAGTAATGTTGGATTTCTTTGACAACCCTACTCCAGCAATCAATCAAGTAAATGAACAAATTGCTGAAATTAAATCAGAAAAAGAAGTTGTTCGTAATCCTAACGACTACTCTCAAGATAGTTTCCAAAAATATACAGAAACTGTAAAAATTGCAGAAGCTTCTATTCCAGCTGCAGAAAAAGCAGTTGAAAAGGCTGAAGAAATTCAAGGGAAAGCTGAAGGCCTTCGAAAAGAAATGGCAGAACTCCTCCCTCCTGAAATTCGTAAGGATATTAACTATAACGTTGTAACGCAAGAACAAAAACGTGCAATAAATAACCGTTTTAAAGAAATGTATACAGAAGTTAATTACCGAACTACTTATACTGATGCAACAGCTGCACTCAGCAAATCACATAAAAAGCCTTAAAGATGCAGTTAAAGGTTTGGTCGAATCACAAGCTAAGGAACTAGCTGGAGATGGAACTTTTGATGATAAAGTTCCAGAAGCTTCAAAAATTAAAGTGAAGAGTTTTGCAAGCTTGACTTCTGATGACCAAGCTAAGATTTCTGCACTGATTGAAGATCATTTCAATCTTGCTCCATTTTCACCATCAATTTCGTATGATCAAACAAATGCAATCATTACATATGATGATAAATCAATCACACGCCTGCCATTGACTGAGGTAGCAATTGCTGAGTCAAACGACACACCAGCTCCAACTCCAAAACCTGAAGTTAAAAAAGCCCTCCTTGAAGCAGCAATTACTAAAGCTTTAGAAACTCTTAAACCAGCTGATACAAGCAATAAAACAGAAGATAGTGTTGCAGCTTATCAAAAAGCTTTGACAGCCCTAACTACTGAAACAGCTAAAGCTGAAGCAGTTAAAGTAGATACAAGTGTAGATCAGCCTAAAGTTGACCAGACAGTGACAGACTTAACTGCAGCCATTAAAACCGTAGAAACTGCCAAAGCAGCGTTGGTAGATAAACCAGCTCCGACTCCAAGTGTTGATAAAGCCAAACTTGAAGAAGCCCCTTACAAAGGCTGTAGAAGCTCTTAAACCGGTTGATACAAGCAATAAAACAGAAGATAGTGTTTCTGCATATCAAAAAGCGTTAGCAAATCTAACGAGTGAGAAAGCTAAAGCTGAAACAGTTAAAAACGATGCTAAAGCAGATCAACCAAAAGTTAATCAAGCAGAGAAAGATTTAACAGCAGCTATTAAAACGGTAGAAGCTGCCAAAACAGCATTGGTAGATAAACCAGCTCCGACTCCAAGTGTTGATAAAGCCAAACTTGAAGAAGCTCTTACAAAAGCTGTAGAAGCTCTTAAACCAGCAGATACAACCAATAAAACAGAAGATAGTGTTTCTGCATATCAAAAAGCGTTAGCAAACCTAACGAGTGAGAAAGCTAAAGCTGAAACAGTTAAAAACGATGCTAAAGCAGATCAACCAAAAGTTAATCAAGCAGAGAAAGATTTAACTGCTGCAATTACTGTGGTTGAGGCAGCAAAATCTGCACTTGTAGAAAAACAAGCAGAGAAGCCAAAACCTAAAGTAGTTGAAAAAGACGAAACAAAAGTAGAAGTCCTTGCATACAAGACAGTCCGTCGTGACAACGCAGACCTTGAAAAAGGTAAAGAAAACGTTGTTCAAAAAGGTAAAGATGGTAGCGTCACAACAGTAGAACACGTAGTTATTGTTGATGGTGTCGAAAAAGAACGTAAGGTTGTTTCAACTAATAAAGTTGATGCAGTAGATGAAATTATTGAAGTTGGAACAAAAGTACCAGCTGCACCAGTAGAACCATCTAAACCAGAACCTAAGGTTGTCGAAAAAGAAGAAACAAAAGTAGAAGTTGTTCCTTATAAGACAGTCCGTCGTGACAACGCTGACCTTGAAAAAAAGGTAAAGAAAACGTTGTTCAAGAAGGAAAAGCTGGAAGCATCACAACAGTCGTAAAAATTGTGATTGTTGACGGAGTTGAAAAAGAACGTAAAGTCGTTTCTACAGACAAAGTTGATGCAGTTGATAAGATCATTGAAGTAGGAACAAAAGAACCAGCTGCACCAGTAGAACCATCTAAACCAGAACCTAAGGTTGTCGAAAAAGAAGAAACAAAAGTAGAAGTTGTTCCTTATAAGACAGTCCGTCGTGACAACGCTGACCTTGAAAAAGGTAAAGAAAACGTTGTTCAAGAAGGAAAAGCTGGCCGTATCACAACAGTCGTAAAAATCGTGATTGTTGATGGAGTTGAAAAAGAACGTAAAGTAGTTTCTACAGACAAGGTTGATGCGGTTGATAAGATCATTGAAGTGGGAACGAAAGAACCAGCTGCACCAGTAGAACCATCTAAACCAGAAGCTAAGGTTGTCGAAAAAGAAGAAACAAAAGTAGAAGTTGTTCCTTATAAGACAATCCGCCGTGACAATGCAGACCTTGAAAAAGGAACAGAAAAAGTTGTCCAAGAAGGAAAAGCTGGAAGCATCACAACAGTCGTAAAAATCGTGACTGTTGACGGAGTTGAAAAAGAACGTAAAGTCGTTTCTACAGACAAAGTTGATGCGGTTGATAAGATCATTGAAGTTGGAACAAAAGTACCAGCTGCACCAGTAGAACCATCTAAACCAGAAGCTAAGGTTGTCGAGAAAGATGAAACGAAAGTAGAAATTCTACCATACAAGACCATCCGTCGCGACAACGCTAACCTTGCAAAAGGAACAGAAAAAGTTGTCCAAGAAGGAAAAGAAGGTATCATCACAACAATTGAACATGTTGTTCTAGTTGATGGTGTCGAAAAAGAACGTAAAGTTATCGTATCTAATAAAGTTGATGCAGTAGATAAGATTATCGAAGTTGGAACACAAGAATCAAGCAAACCAGGCGAAACTCCAGTAGAGCCGTCTAAACCTGAAACTAAGATTGTTGAGAAAAATGAAACTAAAGTTGAGATTGTTTCATACAAGACAATCCGCCGCGACAATGCTAACCTTGCCAAAGGTGTAGAGAAAGTTATCCAAGAAGGAAAAGATGGTATTGTCACAACAGTAGAACATGTCGTTCTAGTTGATGGTAAGGAAGTAGAGCGCAAAGTAGTTTCAACCAACAAAGTCGATGCAGTAGATAAGATTATTGAAGTTGGAACACAAGAATCAAGCAAACCAGGTGAAACTCCAGTAGAACCATCTAAACCTGAAGTTAAAATTGTTGAAAAAGATGAGACGAAAGTAGAAGTTCTCTCATACAAGACAATCCGTCGCGATAATGCTAACCTTGCCAAAGGTGTAGAGAAAGTTATCCAAGAAGGAAAAGACGGAAGCATCACAACAGTAGAACATGTCGTTTTAGCTGATGGTAAAGAAGTTGAGCGTAAACTTGTTTCAATGACTAAGGTTGATGCAATTGATAAGATCATCGAAGTTGGCACAAAAGTGACTTCAACACCAGGTGATACACCAGTAGAACCATCTAAACCAGAAGCTAAGATTGTCGAAAAAGAAGAAACAAAAGTAGAAGTTCTCTCATACAAGACAATCCGTCAAGACAATGCTAACCTTGCCAAAGGTGTAGAGAAAGTTGTCCAAGAAGGAAAAGACGGTAGCATCACAACAGTAGAACATGTCGTTCTAGTTGATGGTAAAGAAACAGAGCGTAAAGTGGTTTCAACGAGCAAAGTAGATGCTGTAGATAAGATCATCGAAGTTGGTACAAAAGTGACTTCAACACCAGGTGATACACCAGTAGAACCAGCTAAACCAGAAGCTAAAGTAATCGAGAAGTTTGAAACTAAGAAAGACACCTTAGCCTTTAAGACAATCCGTCGCAACAATGCTAAACTTGCCAAAGGTGTAGAGAAAGTTGTCCAAGAAGGAAAAGACGGTAGCGTTACTACAGTGGAACGTGTTGTCTATGTTGATGGCAAAGAAACAGATCGTAAAGTGGTTTCAACTACAAAAGTCGATGCAGTAGATAAGATTATCGAAGTTGGAACAAAAGAAGTAACTAATCCAGTTAAACCAGTTGATCCAGCTAATCCAGTTAAACCAGTTGATCCAACTAAACCAGCTGATTCAACTAAACCAGCTGTTAAACCAGTACAGCCAGTAAACACACCAGTGAAACCAAGTCAAAGCACAGCAAGACCATCTGCAGTGGCTGAGAAGCCAGCAGAACCAGCTAAGAAACCTGTAGCTACTAAGGATTCATCTGGAAAAGAACAATTACCAAACACTGGTACAGAAGCTAGTGGATTATCAGCTCTTGGAATTTCTCTAATGGCAGCAGCAAGTGCTCTGTTTGTTGGTAAAAGAAAAAAGAATGATAAGGAATAAAAAGGAGACAAATAATGAAATTTGAAAAACGTCAACGCTTTGCCATACGTAAGTTTAGCGTGGGTGTGGCATCCGTTCTTGTAGGACAGTTCTTCGTCGGGTCGATGGTTAATGCCCCGCAAGTAAGTGCTAGTGAATTTAAAGGTTCAGAAGGATTAGAGGCAACTAAGGCAGTCGAAGAGGAGCCTGCCAAGGAAGCAATTTCTGAAGAAATCACTGTTCCAGAACCATACCGTGCACCTGCAACACTTGCAGCTCCATCTTCAGAAAAAGAGCCAGTTGCGGAAACAACTACAGAATCAACTGTAGAAAAAAATCTGATGAAGCTCATGTAGCAACAGCTCCATCAACTGCACCAGTAGCAGAAGAAAAGCCAGAACTTAAACTTGATGCAAAAGAAGTTCCAGCAGCTGAAGCTAAAGAAACTGAAGCTAAAGAAACTGAAGCAAAACCAGAGGTAGACGAAGTTCTTCAACCGCTTAAAGAGCGATTGAACAACAGCATTCTTGAAGCAAAAGCTGTTAATGAAGAAGCTGAAAAACAAGAAGCTAAACTAGATGATAGTGAAGCTAAAAAAGTTCTTGCGGATGCTCTTCAAGCTTCAAAAGCTGAGTTGGCAGCAGCTCAACAGCTTTCTGAAAAAGCTCAATTAACGAAAGCTGATCTTGAACGTAGCATCGGACGTCTCCAATCTGCAATCGATTCTGTTTATACAGAAATGAAACGCTCAGGTCACTCAGGTTACGTAACTTACATGCTTGCAGGAGCTACTGGAGATGAAAATACGAGACCATATATGACCATTGAAAACTACGGAGGTCAAACTGACATTCGTAATAACGGGGCTACTACAAAACTAGTCTATAAGATGGGACTTACCCGTATTACTCCAGACGAAGTTGACTTAACTCCAGATGCAAAAGCACTTGGCCTTACCTATGATAAAGTTGGTGAGTATGTTACAGGTGATTTAATTCTTGATGGTCGCCATGCTGGTCGTACTTATGAGATTGGGCTTGTTTCAAAGACTGATCCAAGTGTGAAAGCGACAAGGATGTTGAAAATTAGAAATCCGAATTCATTCGGTCTTTCAACTGTTGGTGATGCTTATACCAAATACGGTATTTATCCAAATGCGAAACATGCTTCTGCCGGAAAAGGTTATGATCTGGATAGTCTGACTAGAACTCTGAATACTAATTCAACCGGAGACCTAGGTGAAAACTATTCTGAAGAACTCCCTTATACTATTCCAACGACTCCATTTGGATACTATATTCCAGAAATTCAAGGTAGAACCAAGCCGACAACTGTAGCTGACGCGACACCAGGAACCATACAATATTTCACAGAACTTGGTCTTTATCTTGCTGACTCAGATAAAATGACAGATTTTCCAGATTCTCCAGTAACTGTCTCAAAATTCGAACGATTAGACTCAACTCCAGATGTAGAATATGAATTAGTCACTATTAATGATGTAAAAGGTACAAACGGTGATGCCTGGAATGTTCACGATTCTCGCAGAACTCCGTACCGTGTACGTTTCACAAAACTTCCAGCTCAACAAGGTACATTTAATGTTAAGTTCAGAGTGACGGATAGTATTGGACAAGTTCGTACATTTAATCTAAAACTAACTACTGAAGAACGCTCTCAATCTAAGTTAGAAGAAGACAGACTGGATGGTTTCGCTCTAACTAATGCTGATGTTATGTTTAAGCCAGACGCTAAAACTGCAGTCTTAAATAAAGAGGGTATTGTCTCTGTACCACGTTCTGATGCTGCACAGACAATTGGTAAGATTGAGCTAAACAAGGTTAATGCTAAGATTAAACCAGTTCGATTCCCTGATGGTACAGAGTATGATGAAGCAACTCAAACAATCAGAAAGAAAGCTGGAGTCAAACTGTTACCTGGTAAGTATAACTTTGAAGTCCGCGCTATCGATGGACACTTTGGTGACAATGCGCCAAACCGTATCTTCCAATTTGAAGTAACTGACTTTATCAATCCTATCGACCACCAAGTATGGAAAGAAGGCGAACGCTTCCCAGGTGTACCTGTAACACTTGATGGTGGATCAAGAATTGCTGCTATCCGTGTCATTACGGAAAGTGGAGATAAGTATGCTTCAGTCTCAGGAGACACCATCACTAATACTCTTGAAGGATATGGTGTACTGAAAACAACTGAAAACCAAAGGCACGTGTGGAAGTTGACTACTACAATGCGGATGGTGGTGTTTCTACAACATTCACAGACTTTACCTTTGAAGTAAGACCACGTGACGGTGTTGGACTTGATCTTGATGTAACCAACCATGAACAAACCATCAAAGAAGGTGAAAACTTCAAGGATATGGTGATCACTCATACTGACGGTGCTACACTGACAGTTGATACAAAAGCTCTTCCTAAAGGAACTCGCTTTACTAAGTCTACTAAGACAATCGCAGGTAAAGGTCTAATCGAAGGGGTTTACAAGATTAAAGTTACCGCTGAAAAAGATGGACAAGTAGTTCAAAAATACGTAACTCTTACTGTCCTTCCTGGTGAACTTGTAGCAGAGAACTTTGAACGCGAAGTAACTGTTGGTGATACGATTGATCCTATCGAAATCGATCCACATCCTAAGGCTACATTCTCTGGGGACACATGGCAGTGGAGTGATCTTGGTCTTACCTATGATGCTGCTACGAAGACTATTTCAGGTACAACCAATGAAGTTGGTGAAAGAACTTATACTTATAAACTAACTCGTGGTGACCAAGAAGCTACTGGTACTATCAAGATTAAGGTTAAGGAAAAACCAATCTCAGTTAAGGGTGGAGAAACTGAAGTTCAAGTACTTTCTCCTATGAACCCTATTAAAGTTGAGGCTTCTGAAGGTGCTACAATTAGTGTTGAGACTACTAACTACAACGCGGCTCCAGATCCTGCTACTGGTCAGTATCCAAGCTATCTCCCAGATGGAGTTACTTATGATGAGTCAACTCATACCTTCTCAGGAACTCCTACCAAAGTTGGTGTTTACCGTATCCCAGTTAAAGCTCAATATGATAACTACCGTAACAATCCAGTTGCAAATGCTGAAGTCGTAATCACAGTTACTGGTTCTCCAGTTTCTATCGACATCTCTAATAAAGAGCAAACTGTAACAGTTGGTGATGCTATCACTCCTGCAGTAGTAACACACAATAATCTTTCTAAAGTTACTATGAAGACACCATATGGTTTGGTAGAAGAAGCAGATATCAATGAAGTTATCTCTGAATATGGATTAACATATGATGCTGCTACTAAGACATTTACTGGTACTCCAACTAAAGCCGGTAGCTTCACAATCCGTATGCAAGCTACAAACCCAACAGAAATTGGTGGAGCTTCAGCTGTAGATACATTTACTCTTAATGTGAATCCTAAAGCTGAGAAAGATCTTGATCTTACAGTTTCTGGTGGTCGTCAACTTGTTCAACTTGGTAAAGCGATCACTGATATCACTTTAACTCACACTCCTGGTTCTGAACTTACACTTGATGAAGCAAGTCTTCCTGCAGGTGTGACATATGACGCTGCTACTAAGACAATCTCTGGTACTCCAACGGCAGTAGGTAGCTACACAGCTAAAGCTACAGCAACCCTTGATGGCAAATCTGTATCTAAAGATGTTATCATCGATGTTGTGGATATCAAAGATGGTAAAGACGGTAGAGACGGTAGAGACGGTGTTGATGGTAAGACACCAGTTGTAACTGTTAAAGATAACGAAGACGGTACCCACACAGTTAAAGTTGTGAACCCAGATGGTGAAACAACTGAGACAGTTATCAAGAATGGTAAAGATGGTAAGACACCAACTGTAACCGTTAAAGATAACGAAGACGGTACTCACACAGTTAAAGTTGTGAACCCAGATGGTGAAACAACTGAAACTATCATCAAGGACGGTAAGAACCCATCAGTCACAACAGAACGTGGTGAAGACTCTGAAGGTAACACAGGTACATGGGTAATCACACATGACCCTGCTGGTACAGTAACAGGTCGTACGTTTGTTAAAGATGGTAAAGACGGTAGAGATGGTGTTGACGGTAAAGATGGTAAATCACCAGTTGTAACCGTTAAAGATAACGAAGACGGAACCCACACAGTTAAAGTTGTGAACCCAGATGGTGAAACAACTGAGACAGTTATCAAGAATGGTAAAGATGGTAAGACACCAACTGTAACCGTTAAAGATAACGAAGACGGTACTCACACAGTTAAAGTTGTAAACCCAGATGGCGAAACAACTGAAACTATCATCAAGGACGGTAAGAACCCATCAGTCACAACAGAACGTGGTGAAGACTCAGAAGGTAACACAGGTACATGGGTAATCACACATGACCCTGCTGGTACAGTAACAGGTCGTACATTTGTTAAAGATGGTAAAGACGGTAAAGATGGTAAATCACCAGTCGTAACTGTTAAAGATAACGAAGACGGAACCCACACAGTTAAAGTTGTGAACCCAGATGGTGAAACAACTGAGACAGTTATTAAGAATGGTAAAGATGGTAAGACACCAACTGTAACCGTTAAAGATAACGAAGACGGTACTCACACAGTTAAAGTTGTAAACCCAGATGGCGAAACAACAGAAACCATCATCAAAGACGGTAAGAACCCATCAGTCACAACAGAACGTGGTGAAGATTCTGAAGGTAACACAGGTACATGGGTAATCACACATGACCCTGCTGGTACAGTAACAGGTCGTACATTCGTTAAAGATGGTAAAGATGGTAAAGATGGTAAAGACGGTAAAGATGGTAAATCACCAGTTGTAACCGTTAAAGACAACGAAGACGGTACTCACACAGTTAAAGTTGTGAACCCAGATGGTGAAACAACTGAGACAGTTATCAAGAATGGTAAAGATGGTAAGACACCAACTGTAACCGTTAAAGATAACGAAGACGGTACTCATACAGTTAAAGTTGTGAACCCAGATGGCGAAACAACAGAAACCATCATCAAAGACGGTAAGAACCCATCAGTAACAACTGAACGTGGTGAAGATTCTGAAGGTAACACAGGTACATGGGTAATCACACATGACCCTGCTGGTACAGTAACAGGTCGTACATTCGTTAAAGATGGTAAAGATGGTAAAGACGGTAAAGATGGTAAATCACCAGTTGTAACCGTTAAAGATAACGAAGACGGTACTCACACAGTTAAAGTTGTGAACCCAGATGGTGAAACAACTGAGACAGTTATCAAGAATGGTAAAGATGGTAAGACACCAACTGTAACCGTTAAAGATAACGAAGACGGTACTCATACAGTTAAAGTTGTGAACCCAGATGGCGAAACAACAGAAACCATCATCAAAGACGGTAAGAACCCATCAGTAACAACTGAGCGTGGTGAAGACTCAGAAGGCAACACAGGTACATGGGTAATCACACATGATCCTGCTGGAACTGAAACAGGTCGTACATTCGTTAAAGATGGTAAAGATGGTAAGTCACCTGAAGCATCAGTTAAAGATAATGGTGACGGTACACATACAATCACTATCACTGATCCAAATGGTGTAACTACTCAAACTATTGTTAAGAACGGTGAAAATGGTAAGTCACCAAGCGTTACTGTTAAAGATAACGGAGATGGTACTCACACAGTTAAAGTTGTGAACCCAGATGGTCAAACAAGTGAAACAGTCGTTAAAGATGGTAAGAACCCATCAGTCACAACAGAACGTGGCCAAGACGCTGAAGGACATACTGGTACATGGGTAATCACACATGATCCTGCAGGTACAGAAACAGGTCGTACATTCGTTAGAGATGGTATTGACGGTAAAGATGGTAAAGATGGTAAATCACCAACCGTAACTATCAAAGATAACGAAGATGGTACACATACTATCACTGTTGAAGATCCAGACGGAACTAAGACTGAAACTATCATCAAAGATGGTAAAGATGGTAAGTCACCAAGCGTTACTGTGAAAGATAACGAAGATGGCACTCACACAGTTAAAGTTGTCAATGTTGATGGTCAAACAACAGAAACAATTATCAGAGATGGTAAATCACCACGAGTTTCTACTGAACGTGGTAAAGACACTGATGGTAACGATGGCACATGGGTAATTACTCGTGATCCAGAAGGAAATGAAACAGGCCGTACATTCGTTAAGGATGGTAAAGACGGAGTCGACGGTAAAGATGGTAAAGACGGAGTAGATGGTAAATCTGCGAAAGTCACTGTCACTGAAAATGGCGATGGTACACATACAATCACTGTTGAAAATCCAGACGGAACTAAGACTGAAACTATCATCAAAGATGGTAAAGATGGTAAGTCACCAAGCGTTACTGTAACTGATAATGAAGATGGAACTCATACTGTAACTGTTATTAATGTTGACGGTCAAAAGGTTCAAACTATTATCAAGGATGGTAAGACTCCACGTGTAACGACTGAGACAGGCCAAGATAAAGATGGTAATACTGGTACTTGGGTAATTACACATGATGGTGATGGCAAAGAAACTGGTCGTACATTTGTTAAAGATGGTAAAGACGGTAAGGACGGTAAAGATGGTAAGGACGGTAAGTCACCAACTATTACTACCGAACCTGGTAAAGACGAAGAAGGTCGTTCAGGTGTTTGGGTAATCGTACGTGATTCTGAAGGAAATATCACTAGCCGTAACTTTATCCGTGATGGTATTGATGGTAAGACACCAAAAGTTCGTACTGAACCTGGTAAAGATAAAGAAGGAAATACTGGTGTTTGGGTAATCACTGAAGATGGTGATGGTAAGGAAACTAGCCGTACCTTTGTTCGTGATGGTAAAGATGGTAAGACACCAAGTATTACTACTGAGCCTGGTAAGAACAAGGAAGGTCAATCAGGATACTGGATCATTATCAAGGATGGTGATGGTAAAGAAACAAACCGTATCTTTATCCGTGATTGTGGATGTCCTAAGAAAGAGGATCCAAAACCACAACCACAACCAGATCCAAAACCACAACCACAACCAGATCCAAAACCACAACCACAACCAGATCCGAAACCACAACCACAACCGGATCCAAAACCACAACCACAACCGGATCCAAAACCACAACCACAACCGGATCCAAAACCACAACCACAACCGGATCCAAAACCACAACCACAACCGGATCCAAAACCACAACCACAACCGGATCCAAAACCACAACCACAACCGGATCCAAAACCACAACCACAACCAGATCCGAAACCACAACCACAACCGGATCCAAAACCACAACCACAACCGGATCCGAAACCTCAACCAATTGAAGACAAACTTATCCCAATCAACAAGTTTAGAAATGATGAACCTCAAAAAGAATTACCAAACACTGGTACAGAGGATCTTCCATTCCTATCACTTGCAGCGATTGCTGGATTAGCAACTGCTGGATATGCTTTGTCTCGTAAGAGAAGAGAAGAATACTAATCAATTCTTACTTTACTAAGTGATTTAAAACAGAATTGGATAGCATAAAAAGAGAGAACATTTGTTCTCTCTCAGGTTGAAGACAAAGTCCTTAGAACGCAAGTTTCTAAGGGCTTTTCTTTGTGTAAAGTCGTACAATAGAGGTAAGAAGAGTTGTGAGGTGTTCCCTATGTTTCACAAAGAAAAACCTGATTATAATCGTAAGCAATATGGCTTCTATACAATAGACGAATTGGTCCCAAAAGATCACTTTCTTCGACAGGTAGATTCAAAGGTTGATTTTGATTTTATCTATGACTTAGTTGAAGATACCTATAGCCCTGATAATGGTCGTCCTAGTCTCGATCCTGTCATGTTAGTAAAAATCCCTTTGATCAAATGTTTTTATGGTATCTGTTTCATGCGCCAAACCATAAAAGAAATTGAAGTAAACGTGGCCTATCGTTGGTTACTTGGTCTGATTTTAGATGATAAGGTTCCTCATTTTACTACCTATGGGAAGAATTACAGCCGTCGTTTTCAAGATAAAGAATTCATTTCTGAGATTTTTCCCAAGTTCTCAACCAAGCTTTGTATGCAGGTTTAATTGATCCTTCTGAAATATTTGTGGATGGTACCCATATCAAAGCGGCAGCTAATAGTCACAAGTATCGTAAGGAAATGGTAGACCAACAAGCTAAATTTATGAGTGAACACAAGGAAGTATTTGCCTATTCTGCCCAAGTTGCTTGCGATAAGCATTATTGGGCCTTAGCTTATACGGTTGAAGTAGGAAATGTTCATGATAGTTAAGCTTTCCCTGCTCTTTTTTCAAAGTTAGAACCTTTCTCCCCACGCTATATTATTGCGGATTCAGGCTACAAGACCCCAGCTATTGCCCATTATTTATTAGAACGTAACATCATCCCTGTCTTCCCTTATACTCGTTCAAAGGGAGTAAGGGGGAACTTAAAACCTAGTTATTTTGTTTATGATGCAAGTCATGATTGTTATGTCTTTCCAGAGAATCACGTATAAAACTATCGCACTACCACTCGAGAAGGCTAGCGTGAGTATAAGAGTCATCCAAAAGTATGTGTTGTCTGTCTCTTATTATCCGTTTGTACCCAAAGCCAAAATCACCAAAAAGAAATCACGAGACATGTATGGAAAGAGGACCTTGAATTTTGTGAAGAGACTCGTCACCAAAAAGAAATGAAAGAACTCTATAAGAAACGCAAAGAAACAATTGAATGACTCTTTGGGACGGCTGGGAGTACCATAATTTGAGATACACTAGAGAGAAAGGAAAGTCAAAAATGGAGGATAAGGTTGGGCTTACTTTAGCGTGTTTAAATATCAAAAAATTAGTGAAATGGATAGCGAATATCCCTTTTTATTGTTCTCAAATTCAGATTTTGGGATAGATTAGTAGGTGATGAGATAACATATTTTTGAAAAGATAAAAAGACAAACGCTAAAAATGACGTTTGTCTTCGTTCTGAGAGAGAACATTTGTTCTCTCTTTTTTTAAATGCTATAGTTACTTTCTCTACTTAAACGTTTTAGAAGTGGTTTTCCAACGAAACTAATGGCAATAATTTTCGCAAGATCTGGAATAATAAAGGGAATGACTCCAACGGCAAGTGCTTTATCAAAAGGCATACCAGCAAGGAAGTGGAGGCTAAGTATGCCACCAACAAAGACAAGAGAATCTCCTAAGAGATTGGCAATAAAAATACGAACATAGCTACTATTTTTATGAATAAGGTATGAAGTAATTCCAGCGTATAATAAGTCAAACCAAAGGTAACCAGCGCTTGGTCCTACTAAAACATGAAAACCAGCTCCTCCGCCAGCAAAGACAGGAAGACCAATAGCACCTAGTAAGAGATAAAGTCCGACAGAAAGGACAGCTTCCCTAGGTCTAAAAACAGTAGCAATGAGTCCGATTGCAAAGTTTTGCAGAGTAAATGGTACTGGACCAATTGGGACACTGATTTGAGCTAATACTGCAATAAGAGCAGCACCGATGGCAGGAATAGCATAGATATGAGCTTTTTTCATAATAGTTAACCTCTTTTATAATTTATAGTAACTATTATACTTGAAGCAACATATTTGTCAACCAGTTTTAAAAAATATGGTTACAAAAATGTAACAGCCGATTTAGAAACAGCAAATAGTTTTAAAAAAGAAACAAAGACAAACGCCAAAAAATAACATTTGTCTTTGTTTTGAGAGAACATAGTGTATTAACGCATAGTTACAAACTCTTCTGAACCGGTTGGATGGATAGCAACAGTCGCATCAAAGTCAGCTTTTGTAGCACCCATTTTGATTGCCACTGCAAAACCTTGTATCATTTCATCAACTCCGTAGCCGATTCCATGAAGGCCAACTACCTTCTCGTCTGCACCGGCAGTCACGAGCTTGAAGCGGGCTTCTTGACGGTGACTAGTAACTGCAGAATACATAGATGCGAATTTTGAAGTATAGACTTTAATGTTTTCTTGTCCATATTCTTTGATAGCCTCTTCCTCAGTAAGACCGACAGTTCCGATAGCTGGGTGTGAGAAGACAACAGTTGGAATAGTAGTGTAGTCCATTTTGGCATTGGTCTTACCGTTGAAAAGTCTTTCGGAGAGTGTACGACCAGCCTTGATAGCGACAGGAGTCAACTCCTTTTCACCTGTGACGTCTCCAAGAGCATAGATACCGTCAACGACAGTGTTTTGGTATTCATCAACTTGAATAAAACCACGTTCATTGAGAGTAACACCTGCTTTTTCAAGTTGGAGTCCATCGACATTTGGACGGCGACCGGTCGCCCAGATAACTTGGCTAGCAGTGTGAGTGCTACCGTCTTCGAAATGAATGGTAATGCCTTGTTCAGTTTCTTCAAGTTTAGCTGGAACCTTATGAGTGTGGAGAGATAGTCCAGTATTTTCCATTTCTTGAACCAGACTCTCAACGATATAACTATCAAATCCACGTAGTGGACGTTCACGACGGACGAATAAATCTGTCTGTACACCAAGTGTATGGAGTACACCAGCCAATTCGACAGCAATGTAACCTGCCCCAAGAATAGCTACAGATTCAGGTAACTCTTCCCAGGCAAAGACATCATCAGAACTACCACCTAGTTCAGTACCAGGAATGGCTGGAATATGTGGATGTGCTCCAGTCGCAATCACGATGTGCTTAGCGCGGATTAGCTCTCCATTAACGCTGACTGTATGTGCATCGACGAATTCGGCACGTCCTTCAATCAAATCAACCCCGTTACGCTTAAAGCTACCATCGTAAGAGGAGCGAGCACGATCGATGTAGGCTTCACGATTTTTACGAAGCCTTGCATAATCAAATTCATTCCCAGTACTTGTAAAACCATAGTCAGGTCCATATTTGTGAATACTCTCTGCGATTTGCGCCCCATACCACATGATTTTCTTAGGCACACAGCCCAAATTTACACAAGTTCCCCCTAATTTCTTTTCCTCAATAACTGCGGCTTTGGCTCCGTGTTCACCCGCACGATTCATGGTAGCAATACCTCCGCTACCACCTCCGATGGCGATAATATCATATTCTCTCATAGAAAGCTCCTTTGCTTGTTTTCTAGTCATATTCTATCTTTTTTTGGAGTTCAATGCAAAAATCTGCTACGCTTAAAATTTGTAAGAAAATGCTTGCAAAAATAAAAAAGAAAGTGTATTATATAACTAATACAACAATAAAAGGATTTTACAAATAAATTTGGATTGTTAGAAATAAATTGTCCATTTTTAGGATGTGTGCTATAATCTTAACATATATATTTATAAAAGGGGTATTGCTATGAAAAAAAAGTCAAAAGCTAAGAAATGGCCTTTATTTACTGCTATTGGAGTTGCATCAGTACTTGTAGTGGGAGCAGCAGCTGTTCTTCTATTGAGACAGCCAAATCAAGCTGCAGCAAAAGATGAAACTGCTAAGATCGTCCTTGCCAAAGAGGGTTCAGTAGCATCTTCTGTTCTCCTATCGGGGAGTGTTACTGCCCAAAATGAACAATACATCTATTATGATGCAAGCAAGGGTGACTTAGACGAGGTCTTGGTTTCTGTTGGAGATCAGGTCAGCGAAGGACAGGCTCTCGTCAAGTACAATAGTGCAGAAGCCCAGGCTGCCTATGATGCTGCCAGTCGTGCCGTTGCTAAAGCAAACCGTCATATCAATGAACTAAATGAGTCTCGAAATACCGCCGCAGCAACACCGAGTCTTCCGCAAGCAGGTCTAGAAGGAGCAACTGGACAAGCGCCAGCTCAGTCATCCGGTTCTGTCACAGCTGCTATTGATTCTCAAATCAGCGATGCACGTGATGTGCGTGCAGATGCAGAAGCGCAACTTGAAAAAGCTCAAGCCCAATTGAATGCTGCTACGGTATTGAGTACGGTGGAGGGGACAGTTGTTGAAGTGAATCGCAACGTTTCAAAAATCTCCAACAGGAAATAGTCAAGTATTGGTACATATCGTAAGTAACGATAACTTGCAGGTCAAGGGAGAGCTTTCTGAGTACAACCTTGCCAATCTATCTGTGGGCCAAGAAGTCACCTTTACTTCCAAGGTTTACCCAGATAAAACTTGGAATGGTAAGATAAGCTATATTTCAAATTATCCAAAAAAATAACAGTGAAGCAAGTTCAAGTCTTGCTGCCTCAAATTCAGGTTCTAAATATCCCTATACCGTCGATGTAACAAGTGAAATTGGTGATTTGAAGCAGGGCTTTACAGTCAGTGTCGAAGTGAAAAGCACCAGTAAAGCATTGATTGTTCCGATTACGAGCGTAGTTATGGAAGAAGATAAAAACTATGTTTGGATTCTTGATGAAAATCAAAAGGCCAAAAAAGTTGAAGTTGGATTGGGCAATGCGGACGCAGAAAACCAAGAGATCACATCTGGTCTGAAAGATGGAGCAAAAGTCATCAGTAATCCGACAGCTTCCTTGCAAGAAGGAAAAGAGGTGAAGACTGATGAAGCAACTAATTAGCCTCAAAAATATTTGCCGTAGCTATCGCAATGGTGACCAAGAACTTCAAGTCCTTAAAAACATTAACTTAGAAGTTCAAGAGGGAGAATTTGTCGCTATCATGGGACCTTCTGGTTCTGGTAAGTCAACCCTCATGAATACCATTGGTATGTTGGATACCCCTACAAGTGGTCAGTATTTCCTAGATGGAAAAGAAGTAGCTGGTCTGGGTGAAAAACAATTAGCCAAGGTTCGAAATCAGGAAATCGGCTTTGTCTTTCAACAGTTCTTTCTCTTGTCTAAGCTTAATGCTCTACAAAACGTAGAATTACCCTTGATTTATGCTGGAGTTTCAGCTTCAAAACGTCGCAAATTAGCAGAAGAATATCTGGAAAAGGTTGAACTGACCGAGCGTAGCCATCATTTACCTTCGGAGTTGTCAGGTGGTCAGAAGCAAAGGGTTGCCATTGCGCGTGCATTGGTCAACAATCCTTCAATCATTTTGGCAGATGAGCCTACTGGAGCCTTGGATACTAAAACTGGAAATCAGATCATGCAACTCTTAGTTGAACTAAATAAAGAAGGAAAAACCATCATTATGGTTACGCATGAGCCTGAAATCGCTGCTTACGCTAAGCGTCAGATTGTCATTCGTGATGGCGTCATTTCATCTGATAGTGGTCTCGTAGAAAAGGAGGAAAACTAAGATGCAGAATCTGAAATTTGCCTTTTCATCTATCATGGCTCACAAGATGCGCTCCTTCTTGACCATGATCGGTATTATCATCGGTGTTTCCTCTGTTGTCGTCATCATGGCCTTGGGAGATTCCATGTCTCGTCAGGTCAATAAAAATATGACCAAGTCCCAGAAAGACATCCATGTCTTTTTCTCACCTACAAAGAGTAAGGACGGTTCCTTTACCCAGAAGCAATCTGCTCTAACCCTTTCTGGAGGACGAGAAGAAGATTTTGTTGAACCACCAAAACCACAAGAAGCCTGGGTTAAGGAAGCTGCTAAGCTCAAGGGAGTGGATAGTTACTATGTGACCAACTCAGCCAATGTGACCTTGACCTATAAGGATAAAAAGGTGGAACACGCTAACATGACTGGTGGGAATGTCACTTATATGGATGCGGTCGAAAATAAAGTCATTGCAGGTCGAAGTCTTAGAGCACAAGATTATAAAGATTTTGCAAACGTGATTATTTTAGATGAAGAACTTGCCAATAGCCTTTTTGGTTCAGCACAAGAAGCTCTCAATCAGATTGTTGAAGTAAATGAAATCAGTTACCGTGTTATTGGTGTTTATGCAAGTAAAGAAGCTAAGGCTGCAAAATCCTTTGGAGTCGGAGGACTACCAATTACGACCAATATTTCTCTTGCAGCTAATTTTAACACAGACGAGATTTCAAATATTGTCTTCCGTGTCAATGATACTAGCTTGACACAGACTTTAGGACCAGAGCTGGCTAGGAGAATGACGGAGATTGCAGGACTCCAACAAGGGGAGTATCAGATAGCAGATGCGTCTGCTGCCTTCCAAGAAGTTCAACAACTCTTTGGCTTCATAACAACGATTATTAGTGCTATCGCGGGGATTTCCCTCTTTGTCGGTGGTACGGGTGTTATGAACATTATGCTTGTTTCGGTGACAGAGCGTACCCGTGAGATTGGTCTACGCAAAGCGCTAGGAGCAACACGGGCTAATATCCTGGTTCAGTTCTTGATTGAATCCATGATTTTAACCTTGTTAGGAGGGTTCATCGGTCTTGTACTGGCTGCAGGGGTGACCATGCTTGCAGGAGTTCTTCTTCAAAACTTGATTGCAGGAATCGAAGTTGGAGTATCCATCCCAATCGCTCTCTTTAGTTTAGCGGTCTCAGCTGGTATCGGTATGATATTCGGTGTTCTACCGGCCAATAAAGCCTCTAAGCTCGATCCAATCGAAGCACTTCGCTATGAATAAGATAATCAACAGGAAAAACAAGATGGACACTTGTCTGTCTTGTTTTTGTATGGATTTTCCTATCGAAAATCACCGAAAATATGATATAATGAAGTGTTAGAAAAACAGGTTTCATTTGCCTGGAAAGGAAATATTATGTCTGAAAAGAATTTTTATATTACAACACCGATTTACTATCCATCTGGTAAGCTTCATATTGGTTCTGCCTACACAACCATCGCTTGTGATGTTTTAGCACGTTACAAACGCCTGATGGGCTACGATGTCTTTTATCTGACTGGTCTTGATGAGCATGGGCAAAAGATTCAGCAAAAAGCAGAAGAAGCTGGGATTACACCACAAGCCTATGTTGATGGCATGGTAGTTGGAGTCAAAGAACTCTGGCAATTACTGGATATCTCATACGATAAATTTATCCGTACGACGGATGACTACCATGAAAAAGTGGTGGCTCAGGTCTTTGAACGCTTGCTTGCTCAAGATGATATCTACCTAGGTGAATATTCTGGTTGGTATTCAGTCTCAGATGAGGAATTCTTTACAGAAAGTCAGCTGGCGGAAGTTTTCCGTGATGAAAATGGGAAAGTAACTGGCGGAATTGCGCCGTCTGGACATGAAGTGGAATGGGTTTCAGAAGAGTCTTATTTCCTTCGCCTCAGCAAATACCAAGACCGTTTAGTCGAATTTTTCAAAACACATCCTGACTTCATCACTCCTGATGGTCGTCTCAATGAAATGCTTCGTAACTTCATTGAGCCAGGTTTGGAAGACTTGGCGGTTTCTCGTACAACCTTTACCTGGGGTGTACCAGTCCCATCAAATCCTAAACACGTTGTCTATGTATGGATTGATGCCCTTCTCAACTATGCGACAGCTCTTGGATATGGTCAAGATGAGCATAGTAACTTTGATAAGTTCTGGAATGGAACTGTCTTCCACATGGTAGGGAAAGACATCCTTCGTTTCCACTCCATCTACTGGCCAATCCTTCTCATGATGCTCGATATCAAATTGCCAGATCGTTTGATTGCCCATGGTTGGTTTGTCATGAAAGACGGCAAGATGTCTAAGTCAAAAGGGAATGTTGTTTACCCTGAAATGTTGGTAGAGCGCTATGGTCTAGATCCACTTCGTTACTACCTCATGCGTAGTCTTCCAGTTGGTTCAGATGGAACATTCACTCCAGAGGACTATGTAGGTCGTATCAACTATGAACTAGCCAATGACCTTGGGAAACCTCCTCAACCGTGCGGTTTCTATGATTAACAAGTATTTTGATGGGCAAATCCCTGCCTATGTAGAGGGTGTAACAGAGTTTGATAATGCACTTGCTGACGTTGCAGAACAATCAATCGCTGACTACCACACCTACATGGAAGCCGTTGACTATCCACGTGCCCTTGAAGCAGTTTGGACGCTCATCTCACGTACTAATAAATACATCGACGAAACAGCACCATGGGTCTTGGCAAAGGATGAAGCACTTCGTGATCAATTGGCAAGTGTTATGAGTCACTTGGCAGCTAGCCTTCGTGTCGTTGCTCACTTGATTGAGCCGTTTATGATGGAAACCAGTCGTGCAGTCTTGACACAACTTGGTCTAGCAGAAGTTTCTAGCCTTGAGAACTTGAGTTTGGCTGATTTTCCTGCAGGTGTAACGGTAGTTGCCAAAGGAACTCCAATCTTCCCACGTCTCGATATGGAAGAAGAAATCGCCTATATCAAGGAACAAATGGAAGGTAACAAGCCAGCTGTTGAAAAAGAATGGAATCCAGACGAAGTCGAACTCAAACTAAACAAGGAAGAAATCAAGTTTGAAGACTTTGACAAGGTTGAAATCCGTGTCGCAGAAGTTAAGGAAGTTTCCAAAGTAGAAGGTTCTGACAAGTTGCTTCAATTCCGCTTGGATGCTGGGGATGGAGAAGACCGTCAAATCCTCTCAGGAATTGCAAAATACTATCCAAATGAACAAGAATTGGTCGGCAAGAAAGTCCAAATCGTTGCCAACCTCAAACCACGTAAAATGATGAAAAAATATGTTAGCCAAGGGATGATCCTCTCGGCTGAACATGATGGCAAATTAACCCTTCTAACAGTTGATCCAGCTGTACCAAATGGAAGTGTGATTGGCTAAGATTTAAAAAGAACCAGTTTAAACTGGTTCTTTTATTTTGTAATGTAGTAGTTGATAAAAGTGGCATTCTGCTTTATAATGAAGAAAAACGGAGGAAATTGCCATGAAATACATTCCATTTGGTCAAGAGAAAAGAGAATTGTCAGAAATTGTCTTAGGAATGATGCGAATCAGTGACAAGTCGGTCAAAGAAGTGGAGGAGCTGGTTGAAACAGCCCTATCTGTAGGCATCAATGCCTTTGACTTGGCAGATATCTACGGTGGTGGACGTTGCGAAGAATTACTAGGTCAAGTGTTATACAATCGTCCTGACCTGCGAGAAAAGATGTGGATCCAGTCCAAATGTGGCATTCGCATCGAAGAATTTACCTATTTTGATTTTTCAAAAGAATATATTCTAGAATCAGTAGATGGAATTTTAGAAAGACTGCAGGTTGATTATCTAGATAGTTTGCTTCTCCATCGACCAGATGCTCTGATGGAAGCTGACCAAGTGGCTCAAGCCTTTGACATTCTCCACACATCAGGTAAAGTTCGGGATTTTGGTGTGTCCAACCAAAATCCTATGATGATGGAATTGCTGAAGAAAGAGGTCAAACAACCTTTAGCTATCAATCAATTACAACTAAGCGCAGCTTTCACGCCAGGATTTGAATCAGGTTTCCATGTCAATATGGAAGGTGACAAGGCAGCTTTGCGTGATGGTAGCGTCTTTGAATACTGCAAATTAAACGACATGGTTATTCAGGCCTGGTCAGTCTTGCAGTTCGGATATTTTAAAGGGAATTTTGTCGGCAATGTGAAGTTCCAACAACTAAACCAAGTCCTAAATCGATTAGCCTTAAAATACGGTGTAAGCCCATCAGCTATTGCTATCTCTTGGGTGTTACGCTATCCAGCCAAGATGCAGGCAGTAGTAGGAACAACTAACCCTAAACATTTGATAGAAGCAAGTCAATCAAGTCATGTCAATCTGACTCGAAAAGAATGGTATGAGATTTACCTAGCAGCAGGGAATGATTTGCCATAGGAAAAATGCATTTTAAGAAATCACAGTCAAAAAGCCGTTGGAAAACGGTTTTTTGTTATAATGAAATTAAGATTTATAGATAACAAAGGAGAAAAAACATGACATTTGAAGAAATTCTGCCAGGACTAAAGGCTAAGAAAAAATACGTGCGTACTGGCTGGGGGGGAGCAGAAAACTATGTCCAGCTCTTTGATACCATTGAACAAAATGGAGTCGCCCTTGAAGTGACACCCTATTTCCTCATCAACGTATCTGGTGAAGGGGAAGGTTTTTCTATGTGGAGTCCAACTCCTTGCGATGTCTTAGCAACAGATTGGGTGGAAGTCCATGACTAAACGGGTCTTGATTACGGGGGTGAGCTCAGGGATTGGCCTGGCGCAAGCTCGTCTATTTTTAGAAAAAGGATATCAGGTTTATGGTGTAGATCAAGGAGAAAATCCAGAATTAGACGGAGATTTCCACTTTTTCCAACGTGATTTAACCCTCGACTTGGAACTAATTTTTGACTGGTGCCCTCAAGTAGATGTTCTTTGTAATACAGCTGGAGTTTTGGATGATTACAAGCCTTTACTAGAACAACCTGCCCAAGAAATCCAAGAGATTTTTGAAATCAACTATGTGACTCCTGTTGAGCTGACTCGCTATTATTTGACACAAATGCTAGTGAAAAAGAAGGGAATCATTATCAATATGTGTTCCATTGCTTCAAATCTAGCAGGTGGAGGTGGACACGCCTATACCTCGTCTAAGCATGCCTTAGCAGGGTTTACTAAGCAATTGGCTCTAGACTATGCTGAAGCTGGGATTCAGGTCTTTGGCATCGCACCAGGTGCTGTCAAAACGGCTATGACCGCTGCTGACTTTGAACCAGGTGGTCTGGCAGACTGGGTAGCTAGTGAAACCCCCATCAAACGCTGGATTGATCCAAGTGAAATTGCAGAAGTCAGCTTATTCTTAGCTAGCGGTCACGCATCTGCCATGCAAGGACAAATCCTGACGATTGATGGTGGCTGGTCTTTGAAGTAGCATAGTTGGTATTTAGTGAATATGTGGAGGTAAGTTATGAAAAGAAATGAGTTCGGATTTGTGTTACCAAATCTCTATTATCAGTTTTTATCAGAATGGGACGAAGTGGATCCTTATGAGATTGGTGACTCAGGTATCTGTTTATATGCTAATGAGGATCTATTAGAGCGTAATGAGACCTATCAGATAGAAGTAGATGAACCAGACTTCTTTTTGATTGGTCAAGAGGGAGATTTGGCTTATTTTATCAAGAAAAATGCAGATGATTCCATTTATGAAAATGACTTAGGTGCTTTAGGTTCCTTAGAAATGCAGAAAGTAGCTGCAAACGTCTATGACTTTATTAACAAAATTTTAGAGGAAGAATTGTAAAAAAGGAAGAAATTAATCATGTTTAGAGTGCTAGATGCAGATTCACCGATTTCAAAAGAAGATTTTTTACAATTTGAGGAGATTCTTGGGAAGGAATTGCCAAAAACTATGTTGGACTTTTATCTCCAGCACAACGGTGGTCAACCCCAAGTAAGGGGAGTCCACGATGAACATCATCTCTTTCCTTTTAATTCCTTTGATTCACTTGATGAGATGAAGAAGTCTCTAAAATGGTTTGATGATGAGGCTGTACCTGCAGGATTTAAGGGCACAGATCTTCTCCATTTTGCCTATGATCCTGGATCGGGTCACTATGCTCTTTCTCTAAGGGAAGAGGATTATGGCAAGGTGTATTTCTATGTTTTAGAAGAAAAAGCTGATTTATATGGTCAATGGCCATCTTTTGAGGATTTTTTGAATTCCTTTGTTGAAGAGTGAGACTAAAAAGGAGAAGGGATGCAGAAACACCAAGAACTTTCATTAGAGCAGATAATCCAGCAGATGTGCCTGGACGAGTCTTCTTCAGATGATTTTTGCCTCTATGGCAAGGAGGATGGAGAACTTGCACTAGATAGGCTCTATTGGGTATCAGATTATCCAGATGTCGTGGAAAACCGTGATGTCTATCCGACGGATGTAGCGGAGCAAGATCTCCAGCTAGTCTACTATGGAGAGCAGTTGCTTGATGTTCTTGCAGTCGCACTTGAGGAAAAGTCAGATGCAAGTCCCCAAGACTTGGTCGAGGCTTTGAAGTATTATCATCAGCATGATAATTTTAAGCCTTTTGATAATTAAATATAGAACTAGATATTGAACAAAGGATTTTACTAGGAGTAACAAGCCAAAGTTGCTGTGAGAGCAGATGGAGGATATTATGAAAGAAATAGATGGGATTGTCATAAAAGATGGTCAAATTATCCTAAATAGTGGGGAAGAGTTATCGATTGATCAAATGATAGAGGGTGCTAGGAACATCATATTTTTTAACAACCGCCACTTTAAGGATACAAAAATCAAAGGAATAGCGGATCTTCAGGTTGTGTTTGAAAACTGTATCTTTGAGAATGTCTTTTTTGAAAACTGTGATTTGAGGGAAATGGGCTTTAAAAATCATACAGTTATTCGAAACTGTACTTTCAAACGATGCAATTTAAATGGAACTTTATTTTATGACAGTCACATTATATCGTCTACCTTCTTTTCTTGTCAGATGAAACGCCCATCTATAGAAGATGTCAGTCAAATCAGAGAATGCCTCTTTAAACAGTGCAAGATGCACGACATTTTCTTTCCCCTACCAGAATTTCAGTATAATAAAATTATTGGAAAACTGTCTGAATGTACCTTTGGGTCGAAGACAAAGAAAGTAGAAAAGTTGTATGCAGATCTATCGGAGGCTCATCTTAGTTTTGTAGATTTCCTACTCTGTGATTTGACGGAGACCATTTGTCCAGAGGATCCAGATATCTTGTATGTAGAAAATATGAGTGCGCGTGCAAGAAAGGCCCTGGAGAACATAGGTGATATCCAAGATCAAGAGAAAAAGAGAGCTCTGACTATTTACGCAGAAAATTGGACGAATGAAAAGTATGTGGATTATCTATTGAATCGGAAGGATTACCAATGGGCCTGGGATGAACACTTTGAGGATGTAGCCAAGTGTTTGGAACTGGACTGGGTCCTTGACTAGCTCTAATTTGAAAAATTTTGGAACGAATTGTGATCAAAGAGAATGGAGAGATCGGATAGAAAAATGACAGTCAATATCAATAAATTCGTGAAGGAGCAAGGCTTTTGTGTGGTATCTTCAGAGGAGAAACCATTTCGTTTTGATGAGATTCGTTTCAACCTCTTTGCTTATTTAGAGGATTATTCCAAAATGGGATTTTCTTTTGTCAAAGTAGCTACTGATTTAGTAGAACTTAGGAAAGAGCAAGAGAGTTATAGGCTTTTTGGGCAATGTTTTTTAGGTGCTTTTGTAATTGGAGAAAAAGAGCAGATCTTTTTACTTTGCAATCAAGAAGGAAGAGAAGTTTTTCAAGAAGCGAGGATTTATGTCAACTCTTCCTTGCAAGCTTTTGTTTCCTCTTATTCCCTCTTTCTGTCCGCGGTCTTTCTTTTGAAAGCAAAGTTTTATGAGATTGAGTCAGTTGAAGTAGAAGAAATTGCAGCAAACTTGATGGATCAAGTACTTGCCTTGGAAGCTCCCCTTGAACAAGAATTGCCCTTCTGGGAGCACATGGCTTATTTAATAGAAGACGATGGAATTGTTCTAAGAGATGATCTTTTTCATATCTTAAATAAAGAGCAGTAGGAGTGGAATTAAATTGCTTATGGAGAAAAAATTGCCCCAGATAAAGATTCGTGAGTGGAATGAAAAGCCAAGAACAAAACTTCGATTTATTAAAATTGGTGATTTTTTTTGCTATCAATTTTTGGAGAAAACTTTTGTATTTGGTCAAATTCTTGGAAAAGTGAACGTTGGTCATGTCATTCAATTTTTCGATATCTTTCAAGCAAGTCCTACTATAACAGTTGAGGAGCTAAGTCGTGCTCAATTTATAGGTAAGCCCATCATTGTAGACTCCTACACCTTGTTTGATCGAAGTCCAGTATGGTCTTGGCAGATAATTGGTCACCAAGCGGATTTTGATCCAAGCCCTTTTAAGGATTTAGCCTTTAAGTGGGGAGACCCAAATGGTTTTCAATTTGGGAAGGTCTGGCTAGATGGTAGGACAGTACCTAAGATTTTTTCTAGGGAAGAAGTTGACGACCTAGACTGGGAAGCCTGTGTCGGAAGTATAGTTTATAACAGAATATTGGAAGAAGAGCTGGCAAGAAGAGGAAATAAAGGAGTTTTAGATGGACTATGTAGATGAGTTAACTTCAGGACGTACGCTCTTGGTAAAAAAAGCTGCGAAAAAAATTTTAAAAGAGCGGCTTAAAGGTTATGGGCCTCTCTTGCATCAGGCCTTGGAAGGCGAGATGGAAAAACCTAAATCATGGGAATCACAAATGTACTTAATCTACGCCATGGCCGCAACGGATTGCACAGAAGAAGTCCCCTATCTCAAGTCGTTGCTGCTGAGAGATATTCCAACACCTGTAACCTATCGCTCTCTAGCAGTAGCGATTGCTTATCTAGAAAATTTAGAAACAGATAACTTGTCTTTTGTTTATGAGTCCTTGGAATCGAATAACTCATCTCAAGCTGCAGGTGCCTGTGCAGCGATATATCAGAGAAAGATTGTGCTGAAAGATGACGATTTTAACAAAATTATGTCTTATGTGACTCATCCTAAATATCTTGAGCATATTGGTCAAGTCATAAATCCATTTTTATTTATCTTAGCTGCATCTTATTTATATCCAGAACAGAATCGCCAGAAAATTGTAGACTTTTCCCGTCAGTTCGATATAACTATCGTCAAGGATATAATCAATGACGTTACAAAAGGAAAGGACGGCAGGAGGGTCAGTTTATTCTGAAATCTCCTTAAAGAGCGAAACAATAACTCTTAAAAACAAGACTTTTATTCCAAGGGGATTCATAAGGTGAATGGTCAACTGGAACTGCTTTTTTTAGAGAATAAGGTTGAATTCAATTTTAAAAACCAAAATGATGTGATCTTATCGGGATCTTCTGACCTTGTTAGAATTGCTGAGATTGGTCCCGTGAAAATGGATACTTAGAGTTGCATTTCTAGCTTAATAGCGGAGATTCAGGATGGTCAAACATTCAATTTGTTTACCCTCCATTGCCAGGAGGGATACCACGACAATGGGAAAAAGTGAAGGAAGAGCACAAACATTAGACCTTGACCTAAGGATAAACCTTTCTACAAGAAAAAAACTACGAGACCACGAATATGAAGTTACAGTATTTTGAATTAGATAAGCCCTATGTGGAAAATCAACAGAGGATTGAGGAGCTAATGGACTCAGCTACGCTAACATACGAGGAAGCTAGAGTTGAGGATTACCGACAAAATTGGAAAGACCTGCGAAGAGCGTTCGTATATGAATCCAAATGTATGACCTCTATGGTAGAACGGCTTTTCAATCCAGTTATGACCAAGGATTGTTGGAAAATCATCGTAGAATGTGTAGATACGATTAGCAATCCAGCTATCATGAATCTACTTGGTGCCTATACTGTCCAGGTCTTATTTGATTTTTCTAGCTATGAAACCTTAAGCCCATTGGATCAGAAAAAGATGCTCTTGGAAGCCTTGCTAAAAGGGGTGAAGCGCGTGTTTCAGGAACTCTCTATTCCATGCTCCTTGATAGAGGATGTAGTCAATGAAATAGAGAAAAACGATTACGAAAATAGTTGGGAGTGGAAAAGGAAGAAGATCCAATCCACGACCTATTCCATTCAAGTGGAGCATCAGCTGGATAAGGTGGATTTGTTTTGGAAGATAGAGCATAATGATAAGAGCATCCGTCAGTTGATTCAATCCTACCCTGCTCATGAGATGGACTATGGGGCTAAGCTTGGTAAACTGGAAACAAAAGGGAACTTCCTTTATCTGTTGGATCAACAGAATGAGGTTGTGAGTAGAATTTCTGTTTTAGAATGATGGAGCAAGAACAATGAGTGACGTAAAAAAGAAATTATCCTTATTAAAAGTTGAAAGACGAATCAAGGGTTTGAAGGGAATAAAGGATATCCATTTTCTGACCACTAAACCGAGAGAAATTGCTTGGTATGCTGGGGAGTTGAATTCTATCGATTCTCCGATTCCTTGCCTTTATGAGTTTTCTGCCAATCTTACTACTAAAGATCTAAGTAGGTCAATTCAAAGTCTAGTTGACAATAGTAGTCAGTTTATCCTAGTTTTGTGGGAGTTTTTACCAGTTTATGTCTTGTTTCAAATGGAGTCTTTGGATGAATTTTTGCCCTCTTATTTTACTGAATTTTCTACCAGAGATTTGACGCTTTTCTTTCAAGACCAGGAAAAAGTACTGGATTTCCATTTAGCGGGGGATAAAGTAGAAGTGAGAGTCTTGGAGAATAAGGCTAAGAACCCGTAGATGCTATAAATTGAAAATGAACATAGAATTAGTCGATGAAAGAGGCAAAGAGGAAAGAATGCCATTCTTGGAGAGACAAATGATAAGGTGGTTCTAATGTGTGAAAAAGAATATTATTATTATGGCAATAGTGAGTTTATGTCAGGCCAAGGAGTTATTTATACAGAGTTTACGGGTCAACGTGCAAGTCGACAAATTAACGTTTTGAATGGGCACTCTTATGCTTCCTCTTGCCTACAGGATTATGTTCCAGAAGTAGGGTTTCTACTCTATGATGGTCGAAAAGATGAGTTGGATCTATCAGACTCCATCAAGATTAGTCAAGAGGAATTTGAACGAATTTGGGCTCAGGCTGTCACTAGCGGTCAGAATGATACGTAATCGTCAGTTGAAAATAGCCAAATATAATCCCAAAAATGTGAGAGGAGTCCAATAATGATGCTCAATTTGTTGAAGGAATTTGTAGAAGTCTATCATAGAAACAAGGGCTTAGGAGAGCTTGTATTTACTAGTGACTGTCTGACTGTAGAGAAGCTTTCTTTGACTGGTCAAGTAAAAGACTTTTACCAGCATTTAGACTTTGATGAAGAAGCTTATTTTAGAGGAGCTCCCTATGATCTTGCTCTAATTCCTCTCCCTCTATGTGAAGCTGCATCAGAAGGATGGCAGGATCCTAGCTGGAAAGAGAGTTATGTGATTTTTGCCCACATGATAGGCGATGAGCCAATCTTTTGTGATCTAACTAGCGAGCTTTGTCCTGTATTTGGCAAGATTCCTGGGAATTCCAAGCTCTATTGCTTAAGCCCCTCTTTATCTACTTTCTTGTCTACTTATAGTCAGATGAAAAAGCTAGAAATCACCCAGTTTAAGAATAACATCTACATTGATGAGGACTTGTCGGACTATAAAGAAGGTTTTTTAACAGGAATCAATGCTATTATCGAGAAGCAACTTCCTGAAGCCTATCGAAAAGACTTTATTGAATTTATGTTGGGCTAAAGTCCAAAATAGAGAGATGAGAAGCAAATGGAAATGAAAAATTTTTTAAAATGTTGTGAGGATCTGGTCATACAAGAAAGTGGGGCCTCAGCTCTTGAACTAGAAAAACTCAAAGCCATACAGTTTCCTCAAGCTCACTTAGATTTACTCTCAATAACCAACGGCTTGGAGTTTTATGGTGGCTACTATCGCTTGTTTGGTACAAATTCTGCTCAAGCCATCACGCTTGACTCTTGGAATTCAGACATGCTATGGAAAGATATCTGGGAAGATTATGTATCGGGCTACTATTTTTTTGGTATGTCTGCTATTGGAGATCAATTCGCTTATAGATTGAAGGATGGGAACATTCAAAGTCATCAAGTTTATTATTTAGATGGGATTACTATGGATGTCATCGAGATCTATGACAGTTTTGAAGCATTTTTCGAGAGGGAATTTGTTCTGAAAGCCCAAGGTGAGATGGAATCTATTTTTGTGTCTGCTAGGGAGCGATTTGGAAATCTAGACCTCTCCACAAGCTGTATTTATTCCCCTTCCTTAATGATTGTGAATGATCCAAGCGTTGAGAATCTCATGCTTTTACCGACAAAGGATGTCATGACCATTAATGGGGATTTATTAGTTCAATTATCTGATTCGGAGGAGTCGATTACGAAACTGGAGCAATATCTAGACGATTTAGGTAGAGCTAGAGTCAAGGTTATCTTTGATCGAGATTGAGCAAGCAGGATAAAGTTTATATAGAAAAGAATACTCTTGAGATTCACTATTTCAGTTTTTACGACAAGCGATGGCTTAGTTTTCTTGTCAAAGTGTCATTGTAAAAATAGATAGCTTGAACAAAGAAAACGAAGCATGATATTCATGAAAAGAGGTGAACGATGACCAGTTTAGATAAATATATAGAGATCATTAAAAAAGAATTTTCCGAAAGAGACAATCTAATGGCAATGGAGCCTCTGCATTCTATAGAAGAGATTGCACCATTATTGGACGAAAAACTGACTTATAAAGAATTCATCACTATCAATCGCTTATTAAGACAAAAGTACATTGTCGAAAAACCAGAGGATATGCTGAAGGATGTGGATTTTAATCAGCTTTCATTACCTAGCAATACGAGAGTGATTTACTTGATGGGAAGTAAATCTGATGTGCTAGACTTTTCAACATACGAACAAGTAGAAAAAATTTTATTAGTTGGGGCTAGAAGAGTAAGAAAGATCATCTTGCCCCAGAAAGATTGTGTGAAAGCTTTAGGGCTTTCTTCTATGACAAATTTGGAAACGATAGAGAACATCTCTTTTCATACAGGTATGCGTTATCTGCACGTTGATTATGGTGTAAAGTTGGCGGACTTTGATTTTATAAGGGATTTAGATCAGTTGCTCTATCTTTCATTTACAGCAAATAAAAACTTACCAGAATTGGATTTTATCCAGCCATCTAGTGAGCTTCGTTTTTTAGATTTTGTCGATACGAACATTTTTAACTACGCATCAACAGTTAGCTACTTGAAGAGTCTGAAACATCTCCGATTTTTAACAACGGGAAGAACAAATCAGAAGCAAAGGGAACTTCTTAGATGTGAGTTACCACATGTTTGCATGAGAGAGGGGTAAAAAATGCCTTCAATACAGGTTTTTATGACCGATGTTTTCATAATAAACGAAGCATTATCCCTATTGTTTAAGTAGGAGGAAATATGAGCCATACAAATCTAGCAAAAGAAACCTTACTCCAGTTTATGCAGGCTATGTATTCTTGGGAAAGAAAAGCCACTAGGAGCCTAAGAAACCAAGCCTATAAAGAGATGTTGAAGGATGAATTAGCTGCTATTTTTAATCAGTTTTGTACATCTAAAAAAACACTCAGAGCAAGGGAAGTATCTTTATCTGTCCGGTTTCCGTTTGACTATAAATTAGAAACACATCCCATCGTTGCTGAAGAGCATGACGGGAATCAAGCTTATTTCTACATCAAGGAGAATCGTTCTGGTATAGAAACCCTCTATCGTATTCATATGGTGTTTCAAAAGGGGAAATGGTGGATAGATAAGAAAGAATGGCTTGATGATGGAAAGTGGATTAATTCTTTTTTGTGATATACTAGATAGTGTAGGAAGGCAGGAAGAGATATACATCAAAAAACAGTAGTAGTTAAGTGTAAATAATGAAATTCGACGAGGTAAATATGAATAAAATACTTTCAAATCAAAAAAGAAAATTAACAGATAGCAGAAATCAAGTACTCAAGGAGAGAGATTTTGCTCTCGAAAAAGAACAGCTTTCTACCACAGAAGCAATTTTAGAAGCATTAAAAGCTGGTAAAAAAAGCCTTGTGCTTAGTAGTGAAGTAAATGGAAAATTAAGAACGTACTCTTATCAATACGTGAAAATGATTCAAGCTATTAAACCATATACTTTGGTTTCTGAGTTTATTAAAAACAAGACATCAGAAACCTATCAATCTCTACTAAATGGCTGTTTTTGCTCGGTAATGGCAGATATAGCTTCAGCTAAATATTTAGCTGAAGGTGGCTCAAACTTTGATACAGATATTTGTTTGAATATATTATTTGCCTTAGCTTATTTAGATCATACCTATGTAGAGCTTTTAATTGATAAATTAGTTTATTTTAAAGAAGTTCAAGTTAAGAAAGGCGAAAAATGCATTTTCCTTTCGTCTGGTAGTTTATTGCCTTTAGTTGTTTTTCTTTATGGAAATGGTAAGGGTAAACGACTTGCTAACCTACTGGAGGATACTTGTGATGCTAAATATAAACCATTGAACTCGAATCCTTATTATAATGTAAATGATACCTATAAACGGGTTATTGAAACTATTTTTCAGGGGATATTGATGTTTTTAGAGAAACAATTTTATCCATGTGTGATTATCATTTAGAGAATACTCAAGATAGCCATTTAGTAGAATTCAATACCTTGCTTTGGAAATATTTTCCAATTGAAATCTTAGTTTTATTAAAAGAACGCCAAAAAAGAGGGTTACCAATAGACGGTATTGACCATCTCTTGATTAATGACTTCCTACCCTATTTCATGGATGACTTTCAGATATCTGAACAAAACAAGATGATTCTAAAAACAATTTTAGACTAGTTGTGTAGAATAGATGGAAAATGTCAATATCCCGTGGAATCGAATGTCATTTTAGGAAAAAGACTGCAAAGTGGGGAAAACACGTGAATCTAGAAGCTATAAAATTTGATGATGATCTTGAAATGAGCGTTTTTATACCAGAGCAACAAGATTCTATTCGTCTGCTTCTATCGGATGAGCTTGCTTTAGCAGATGAAGTAATGGCCAATGACTACAAAGAAGAAATCGTTCATATGCTTGGGTTATCTGCTTATTGGTATGAGTTAGCTGAAAAACGAATCTTTTCGGAACTATCCATGATGGGGCAGTTAATGGCGATCTATTTGCTCTCCGAACAGACCTCATCCGATTTCATTTTTGGCTTATTATATAGAGTGGACGCTGAAGTAGAGCATGGAAGAGGAATGAAGATTTCACTTGAAGAGATGACCATCATTGACTATGGCGACGCTGATAGAGCATTTTGTTAGATTCGAAATGTATATCAGTGAGTCTAACGAAATGCGAATCATACTCTCATTCAAAACCATTAGCATCCTAGTGGAATAAACATGTTCATTTATTCCAAGGACATGGGGGACTACAGGCAATAAAACAATAGGGCTCTTAATAGATCGTGAAGCGACATTAAAACAAAGATTCAATCAACAACAAAGTAAATGTCCGTAGGAGGCTATATGAATTTAGAAAATTTATTACCAGATTTAGTGAAATGTTTTTATTTTAGCGATCCCATAGGTGGAGATATCGAATATACAGAAATGCCGATAAAAGTTAATGCAGAGAATATTTCTGGTCAATTGTTAGAGTACTATCAACATCTTTCTTTTGAAAGTGATTGTTATTTTGGCGATCAATTTTTCGGATTAGTATTGTTCTCAATACAATCAAATGGTAGAGAATTAAGTTCTTGGGGGCTAGAAGATATTCATGAATGGAAAAATGGAAGGTATACAATCTTTGCTAAAAATACTTCAGATGATGTTATCTTTTGTGATACTAGCGATGAGAAATGCCCTGTTTACGGGATGATTTCAGGGGGGGAGTATCATCACAAGTTAGGTGATTCTTTATATGATTTTTTATCTTTTTCTATCAAACTTATTCGCTTAGAGATAATAGACTATCAAGGAGAAATTTATTCTGATAATAATTTTAATATAAAAGAAGAGTTTATTAATGATGTCTCCAGTCTAATAAATAGTAGTTTTTCTGGAAAGGCTCGAGAAGGAGTTACTAAATTTTTATTATAACTAGATAGATGGAAATCATTAATAACCCATGCAGTCGCACGGAATTGTAGGGATAACCTATATCCATTTAGATTCCTAGGAAAATGCACTGAGGAACACTCCACATTCTGTTAGAATAAGTGAATCCTTATTAGAAGAAGGTATCACTTATTTGAAATCAAAGGGTTTTATTATAGCCGAGCACTTTAGTCCTTTCGGTTTGTTACAAGCACAAGGTGGTAGTTATGGTATATCACAGGATAAAGCAAGAGATATTTTAAGAAACTATGGAGATTTTAGGGTACTTGATATTTATGTGAAAAGTGGTGATAACGGTCGCTGGTATATTGATAAGACAATGATTAGTATATGGGATTAATTTTTAGGAGAATGACATGAATAAAACACTTTCAAATCAAAAAAGAAAATTAACAAGCATTAGAAATCAAGTACTGAAGGCGAGAGATTTTGATCTTGAAAAAGCACAGCTTTTTACTACTAAAGCAATTTTAGAAGCATTAAAAGCAGGTAAAAAAAGCCTTGAGATCAATTGGGAGGAAAACGGGAAAACAGAAATCTACTCCTATAAACATGTACGGATGGTTCATGCTATTAAACCATATACTTTGGTTTCTGAGTTCATTGAAAACAAGTCATCTGAAACTTATCAATCTTTGCTAAACGGCTGTTTTTGTTCTGTAATGGCTGATATGGCTTCTGCTAAATATTTAGCTAAAGGTGGCTCAAACTTTGATACTGATATTTGTTTGAATATCTTATTTGCCCTTGCCTATTTAGATGATACTTATGTAGAGTTTCTAATTGATAAATTAGTCTATTTTAAAGAAGCTCAAGTTGAAAAAGGGAAGCAACCTATTTTCTTTTCATCAAAGAGTTTATTACCTTTAGTTGTTTTTCTTTATGGAAATGGGGAGTATGATCGACTTGCTAACCTACTGGAGAATGCTTGTGACGCTAAGTATCAACCCTTAGACTCCAATCTCTATCACAATGTGAATGATGCCTATAAACAGGTTATGGAAACTATTTTTTCAGAGGATATGGCTATTTTTAGAGAAATGATTCTATTTATGTGTTCTTATCATTTGGAGAAAACTAAAGATAGTCATTTAGTGGAATTCAATACCTTACTATGGCAGTATTTTCCAATTGAAATCTTAGTTTTATTAAAAGAACGCCATAAAAGAGGCCTCCCAATTGACGGGATTAGCCATCCATTGCTTGATGACTTTTTACCCTATTTCATGGATGACTTTCAGCTATCCGAGCAAAACAAGATGATTTTAGGAACAATTTTAGACTAGTTGTGTGTAATACATGGAGAAGTCAATAGGAACAAAAGAATTTCAAATAAAAAAGGAAACGAACAGTAATCAGAAATCAAATACTAAAAGCCAGAGATTTTGCACTTGATAATGAACAGCTTTCTGTAACAGAGGCTGCTTTAGCTGCACTAAAAGCTGTTAAAAAAGTATAGAAGTTACTGATAGGAGCAATGGTAAAACCAAAATCTAGAATTATTAATTGTAAAGGTAGATTAAGCTAGGAGAAAACGATGAATTATTATTTTATGATGGATGATAAATCCAATAAGACTTTTAATTTTTGATGTTGAATATGGGCGAGTTGATTTTTGAAATACAAAAAAAGACCTTACGAAGAAGAATGGACTAAACCTATAGATTATATTTACGATCCAACTTCACCAGAAGTAATTTATTATAATTTCGTTAATAAAAAAGAATACTTAAGTAAAGTTAACTTTAATTATGATTATTATTGGTATGCTCATGGTTTTATACTTTCTGAAAGATTATTAAAGGTTTTTAAGGAATTCAAGATTCAAGGGTGTGTTTGCAAAAAAATAAAGTTTACTGTTGGTGGAGAAATTATTGATTCACCAGATTTATCTTTTGAAGTTTAATACTTATAATGTAGCTAAACCAGCTCCTGATTTTGTAGACTATGATAAAACTGAATTATTACCTTCTAAAACTAATTATGTCGTTACAAAGAAACTAGTTTTAAAGGAGAATATAGACTTTGATATTTTTAAACCCGGAAAAGTTGAATTATTGGCATCAGCAGGTATAGTTGTGACAGAGAAGGTGAAAAATGCTATAGAATTTAATAATTGCGGGAGGGGGATTCGCTTTTTACCAATAGAAACTGCTCAAGAAGAATATTGTAAGAATAGTTTTAAGGATTTTACTAGTTTATTAAAAAGAGCAAAGCCTAAATTACCCTAACATTAAGTATTCCTTAAAAAAATACGACTCTAGTCTTCATTATTCTAGATTTCAGGCAGAAAATATCAGAAGAAAATGCTTCTAAAAGGAGAGATAAGATATGAAGAAAACTTACTTTGTTTATCGAGATAGTGGAGCGATAGAAAGGCAAAGTGACGGAGTTGAGTTCTGTAAAATACCGGAGTTTTGTGATGATCAGATCTATTTTTATTGCGATGAATATATGCTCTTTTGGACTTCCATTGATGATGTAGGGGATATAGAGAAGGCTCGGGATTTTAAAATAAAGGGTCAAATAGCACCAGCAACGCTAAAAGAGATTAGTGATGAGGGATTGATTGGCTATTTAGATACAGTGAAACAATACAATTTTGAGAATGGTAAAGTTGAGGGGATAACCTATATCCATTTAGATTCCTAGGAAAATGCAATGAGGAATTCTCCATATCCTGTTAGAAATAGAGGTAATGAAATGAAAGAGGCCAAAGAACTCTTCGTAAAAAATGGCTTTTCGCGACTAAAGCGAACCAATAACTATTATAAAATCAATCATGATTTTTACACGGTGATCTATTTTCAACGAAAATCAGATGGGACTGCCTATTTCGTCAATATTGGCATTCATCCCCTCTTTCTAGACTCAGGACCGTTAGAAGAAGTGGATTGTGCTTTAAGAACTCGATTAGGTTCTATCGATATTAGAAATGGCATGGATCAAGCTGAATTGGAAAAAGCTGTGCAAGAGGCCATCGATTTTACCGCTCAGTATTCATCGTATCCTACCGTGTTTTCGAGCTTAGATCCCGAGAAGGATCTTGAGAAGGATGGGTTGCTAAAAGATTTCTCTATAACCAAAGTAAACTTATGCAGATTGTATGTTGAGTATTATGATGCAATTGACTCTAAAAAGTTAGCTTTGGATTTTGCCAATTATGGATTATCCATTGCCTCAAAAATGGCTACTATTCCAAGAAACTTCTTTAAAACCTATATTCGTTTGGGTGAATTTTTAAAATAATATTACCAGTAATTTGAGATTAGGAAGGGATGATGATCAAAGGGGAGGTTTTCTCAAGAAAGTTAGTAATAGCCAAGAATGTCATTCTAATCCTGGTCAATAAAGGATGTGTCGCAAAAATTGGGGGAAAAGTTGAAAAGTAGAGACAATTTTCATAGACACTATTTAGTATTGTGGAATCTAATGATGTCCATAGAAAGTAATGTTGTAACCAGTAAAGAGGCTGAGTTACTGTATCCTTTGGATATGAGCAAAGAGGAAGATGTCGTTACAGTACTTGATGCATTTGTGAAAGAGGATTTCTTGAGCCTAGAAGAAGAGAAGCAGAAGCAAGTGCTTGAGACCATTGAGGATGTTATACAGGCTGGAGATGAAGTGGTTGAGCATTTTTTTGAATATGAATTTGGCTTGGCTTCAAAAGAGCCAAGAAATAAAGTTGCCTTTCTAGAATTGGTAAAGGATATTTTAGTCTCTTATTTGTCCATCTTAGACTAGTCATCTATTTTCCTTTGAATTTTAAGAATGAAATTTATGGACTTCGAGGTCGCGTATTTTAAGAGTAGTTGACAGCCTAAACTCAAGATTTAGCTGAGTGAGGATTATCTATTTAAGGTTTATAATCCTCACCTGGGAAGAGTTCTTACGCAAAATAGCGGATAGGCAAGAAAGAATGGTTTGATGATTCTAAATGGTTAAACTTGTCTTTGTAATGTGATTATAAATCTAAATAGATCAGAAGAAAATGCTTCTAAAAGGAAATAAGAAATGAAAAACTATTTACTGGACGAAAAGATATTTCAGTATCCTGAATCGTTCAAAAAATTGATCGAACTCAATTTAGTTGATTTTGATATTTGGTATCTGTTGGATTCAGAATGGGCCCTGTCTTTGTATGAGGGATTGCAGGAAAGGTACCCAACCCGAAAGTTGATTCCATTTGCTAAAAGAGGAGATTGTGATGATACAGCTTGTTTTGAAATAGGAAAGGGCAATAAGGTCCAACTCATCCATGATTTTGCTGCAGAAGGATGGGAGCAACGAAAAGAGTTTAACGATTTTTGGGAATGGGTGGAATATGCGGTAAAATGCATGATAGAGTATAACAAAGAGGATGGGATTGAATAATCGTAATCTCTTTTCTAGGGACTAAGTAACTGGTCTCTAATGATTTACAAGGCAAGGAGAACAAATGGAAATAATCTCCCAATTATTAAATGAGATTGAAAAATGTCTCCAACAGTTAGATCATCCTTGTGTAGACCATCTTAATTCGGGAATATCTTCTCAACAGATTCAAGAATTGTTTGAGGAAATACCATTGCAGTCAACTCAAGACTTGCGTGCTCTTTATACTTGGAGAAACGGATCAAAAAGATTGTGAGGGAATCACACTCGGTGATCTGGCATTTTTTTCCTGGTTTCTATTTGATGTCTCTGGAAGAAAGTATCCAGACCTATCAGGAGTTGAGAGAGACTTCTACTTGGAATCAATGCTGGTTTCCAATTTTTGCAAGTGGAGGTGGAGATTTTTTTATGCCATGAATCTAGCTTCAGAAGCTCAGGGACATATACTTGGTTTCTACGTGTATGAAGAGGATCACTCAGGTAGAATACCAGTCATTAGAATCTATGCTCACAGCTCTTAAAAAAACTGTTTTTGAACAAGGTATTATTTTTCCGGAATAAACAAGGCTACTTGGATATGGATTATAGGAAGCATGCTGAGATAGCACATGAGTTAAATCCAGATCTGCAGATATGGCTGGAATTCTTAAAGGAGACGTAAGAGGAATGACCAAGGAGAAAAAATGGCAGTAGTTACCGTATTAAAAAAGATTATTAAACTCTATGAGGAAACAACGTTTATCCCCCAATCGGTGAGTTTTTCAGATACAAAATTAAGTACCCAGTCTTTCAATTTGACAGGAGAATTACTTGATTACTATCAACATATAGTGTTCAAAGAGGATTTATTTTTTGCCAATCAAAATTTTAATATCATTTTGTTGCCATTAGATTCTCCTGCAAGGACAGGCGAATGCTGGGCCTTACAGGATGTTCTTCAGTTTAGTGAAGGGCAATACCAGATATTCGCTACTACAGATACAGATGATATTCTTTTCTGTGATATGAAAGATGACAGTTCTCCTGTTTACGCGGGCAGGTCTGGAGATCCTAATTTCTACAAACTAAGCGAAAGTTTGACGGAGTTTTTGGAGTTCTATTTCGCTTTTTCAAATTTTTGGGGCCAAAGAGAAGATGTCCCTCTGGAGGAATATATTGTAGGGACAGGTGACTTGATAGAGTGCTACCTTTCCCCAGACGTCCAAGCGACAGCGAAAGAATTTCTCTTAAGGTAAGAGTGAGCTGAGATAGATTTGCAATTAAAGCCCTTCTCTATAACAAAAAATGAACTGGATAGGAGAAAAGAAATGAATGTTAAAGAACTAATCGAAGAGGTTGAAAATGATGTTGATTTAGCATCCTATATCAGTCTTGTACCCAAAAAGAATAAGAAGACCCAAGCTGTCTATCTCGAATCACTGAATCATCTGGCCTATTTACTTTATCTGGATGGTCAGGAGGAAATGGCTAAGGAATTATTAGATAGGCTCATACAGGTTCCATTTGAAGGGAATTATAACACCTGGACCTTTGTTGATAGCTCTCTGGTTTTATTGGCTTATCTGGAAAGAGAGGTAGAAAATCAGGTAGTCGTCTATAAAAAGCTTCTTTTATCTCCATTAGAACAAGGGGAGGAATCCACTCAAAAAATTAGAAGGAGAGTTCATCAGAGATTTTTGAATGGTGATAGCTTGGAGCAAAAGCTTGCAAAAATCGAGCAGGCTCCAAGCCCTGAATCGGAAATGGAACGCCGTTTGCTATACCTGACAGATTTATTGAAGATTCACCTTTTTATTGATGAGTCAACTTGTGAAGAGACAGATATCCAAGCAAAAATCGAAGAGAATATGGAGATACTAAAGAAGTATATCAAGGATCATGAAATCTATAGCCTCTTTCCATTTAAGGGATAAGGTAAGTTATCGATCTTGGATTTTTATACTCTTCGAAAATCAAATTCAAACCACGTCAGCTTCACCTTGCCGTACTCAAGTACAGCCTGCGGCTAGCTTTCTAGTTTGCTCTTTGATTTTCATTGAGTATTAGAAAGAGTGGAATATGGAAATCAAAAAACACTTTGGTGTCTATGGCGTTTGCTATGAGAATGGGAAATTGCTTTGCATTGAGAAAACGAGAGGACCTTATCAACATCGTTTTGATCTACCGGGTGGTAGTCAGGAAATCGGTGAGGGGTTGACAGAAACTCTCCAGAGAGAAGTTCTGGAAGAGACAGGATATGCTCTTAGCGATTATTCAAACCCTAGAATCTATGATGTGATGGTTCAGGAAGAAGGACAAGACTTCGTAGTACACCATATCATGGCCTTTTATGATATAGTACTTGATTTCGAACGCTCTCAACAATCCCTTCCTCAGGAGCTTCTTGATGGAAGCAATGATTCAGCAAATGCAATCTGGCTTCCTATCGAGCAGATTACAGAAGAAAATGCATCGCCATTAGTCTTGAAGGTTAAAGCAGAGTTACTAGGATTTCCAGAATTAGAACTGACAAGCTATAGAAATTGGAAGGTAAAGAAGGGGAATTATGGAACTATTTAAAACATGGAAGAAAAATATGGTTCTCTATGGTTTTAAATCTCAAATCGGAACTGTCTACCGAAACAATGATAGGACAACAAGTTTTTATGATGTTGGGAATTTTCTATACCTAGCAGGGGAGTTGAATTCCAGATTTTGGGAAGATTTTGTTAGGAAATATGGTTTAGATTATAAGATTATTATTTCAGAAAAAAACCAATTGGCAAGATTTTCTGCATCAGAAAGTGGAGCTAATTTCTTTTACTCGCTATTCTTTTAAAGATAAGGCAAATTTTCAAGTTGAATTTCTAAATGATCTAGTTAGTCAGTTAGAGGAAACTTACAATATTGTGCCTATTAATAATCATATTTATGACTGCTTTTCTGAGGAAGAATGGTCACAAGATTTACAAGGGGATTTTGAATCCTATCAGGATTTTGCTTTAAAAGGTGGATTTGGTTTTGTGATTCTTAAAAATAAAGAACTGATTGCTGGGATTTCCTCAGGGTTAGTTTACCAAGGTGCAGTTGAAGTGGAAGTTGCAACTAGAGCAAACGAACAAGGAAATGGATTTGCTAAAAAGCTTGGTGCTGCAATGATTCTAGAGAGTTTGAATAGAGATATATTTCCTCTTTGGGATGCTCATAACGAGGCTTCCAAAAAAGTAGCAGAATTTTTAGGATATGAGTTAGTTGAACCTTATGAAGCTTTTGAACAAAAGGAAAGTGTCGTATAATGATATCTGATATTGTATCTTTTAAGACGAGGTGAATGGACATGCAAAATCAACTGGCTCTTAGTGGAGAAAAAATTATTGAAAAAGTTTATCCTCAACTATTTCACCACATTGGTATGATTCGTGGGGAATACTTGCTAAGAGAGCTCAACCAAAACATCCTGTTACCAAGTTGTCAGAAATTTGTAAAAGATTATCTAGACACTATTTGTCATTTGTACTCAGATGAAGAAGTCTGGTATCGCTTTTCAGAGTTAACAAATGCAGAAGCAAATAGTCTGGATGGAACTAAAGAGTATCTTGATGAACGCCACCCCTTATTTGGTTACAGAGGAATCAGGCGTTTACTGGCGTGTTCGGATGAATTTCAGGCTGAGGCAAATGTTGTTACAGATGTTTATCAAAATAATCCCAATTTGTCTGTTATTTTTCCTTTTGTCAATGATGCCGACCAATTAAAACAAGCTATCACAGTGTTACGTCAGCATTGTTTTACTGGTAAAGTCGGTATGATGATCGAATTACCGTCAGCTTATTTTGACTTAGACAGGATACTGAAAACGGGTATTTCAAAGATTGTAGTTGGAATGAATGATTTGACTTCATTTATTTTTGCGACTGTGAGAAACAGTCAATGGCATGATATGGAAAATCCAATTATGTTAGACTTACTCCGACAAATGAAGGAAAAAGCAAAGACTAAAAAGATTGACTTTGCTGTAGCAGGTTATCTGAATCTTTCTTTCATACAAAAAATGAATCAGATGGGTATCGAATGCATTCTCCATTACAGCTCTATTCCAGAGATTTTTGATTTAGAAATTGACCATCCAGATCATCTTAAACACATAAAAGAAAAAAGTAAAAAATTACAAAGGAGAACCCATGACACCTCAAGAAATGTGGAATAAATACAAGCAAATCAATCCCTCGATTGGTGATGAGATAGATGCCTGGGCTTTTGGAGTGGAAGCCGATCTCTTGGCAGACTTGGTTTTAAAAGGCGAAAAGACGGCAACCGCTTCAGCTTACGACCTTTACGCACTAGAGGATGAACCTCTTCCACAAGAAGGGACCTTTGATGTCATTTTAGATAGCCAAGATCGGGCTGTCTGCATTGTCGAAATTACCAAGGTTTCTGTTCAGCCCTTCAATCAAGTGTCTGCTGACCATGCCTACAAGGAAGGGGAAGGTGACAAATCCCTGGCCTATTGGCGTCAGGTTCATGAGGAGTTTTTCACAGAGTGGCTGGAGGAAGCGGGGTTGACTTTTACCCCTGATAGCAAGGTTGTTTTGGAAGAATTTCGTAAGGTATACCCTTTGTAGACCGCTAGAAGGAAGAAAGTTTTGGAAATCACCGTCCAAAGCTTTTTTCTGACTTAAAATATGATAAAATAGGTATGTTTGAACTAGAGCATTTGCTCAGAATTATAGAATAGGAGAATATGATGCAAGCAGTAGAACATTATATTGAAACATTTGTTCCTGAACATTATGATTTATTTTTAGACTTGAGTCGTGAGACCAAGACTTTTTCAGGAAAAGTGACTATCACTGGTCAAGCTAAAAGTGACCGTATTTCCCTTCACCAAAAAGACTTGGAAATTGTTTCAGTTGAGATAGCAGCTCAAGCTCGTCCATTCACAGTTGATAACGAAAACGAAGCCCTTCATATCCAACTTGCTGAAGCAGGTCAAGTTGAATTGATCATCGCTTTTTCAGGTAAAATCACAGACAACATGACAGGAATCTACCCATCTTACTACACAGTTGATGGTGCTAAGAAGGAAGTCTTGTCAACTCAGTTTGAGAGCCACTTTGCTCGTGAAGCCTTCCCATGTGTGGATGAGCCAGAAGCGAAAGCAACCTTTGACCTAGCTCTTCGATTTGACCAGTCAGAAGGCGAATTGGCCTTGTCAAACATGCCTGAGATTGATGTTGAAAACCGCAAAGAAACGGGCATCTGGAAATTTGAGACAACTCCACGTATGTCTTCTTACTTGCTAGCTTTCGTAGCTGGTGATTTACAAGGGGTAACGGCTACAACTAAGAATGGTACTTTGGTAGGTGTCTACTCAACCAAGGCACATCCACTTTCAAACCTTGATTTCTCACTAGACATCGCCGTTCGTTCTATTGAATTTTACGAAGACTACTACGGAGTTAAGTACCCAATTCCTCAATCTCTTCATATCGCCCTTCCTGACTTCTCAGCAGGTGCTATGGAAAACTGGGGTCTAGTGACTTACCGTGAAGTTTACTTGGTTGTGGATGAGAATTCTACCTTTGCCAGCCGTCAACAAGTTGCTCTTGTCATTGCCCATGAGCTTGCTCACCAATGGTTCGGTAACCTTGTGACCATGAAGTGGTGGGATGACCTCTGGCTCAACGAAAGCTTCGCGAACATGATGGAATACGTCTGTGTGGATGCTATCGAGCCAAGTTGGAATATCTTTGAGGACTTCCAAACAGGTGGAGTGCCAGCCGCTCTTAAACGTGATGCGACAGATGGCGTTCAATCTGTCCACGTCGAAGTTAGCCACCCAGATGAAATCAATACGCTCTTCGATGGTGCTATCGTTTATGCTAAAGGAAGCCGTCTCATGCACATGCTTCGTCGTTGGCTAGGAGATGCTGATTTTGCCAAAGGTTTACATGCCTACTTTGAAAAACACCAATACGGAAATACTATTGGTCGTGATCTTTGGAATGCCCTTGGTCAAGCATCTGGTCGTGATGTAGCAGCATTCATGGATTCTTGGTTGGAACAACCTGGTTATCCAGTTCTCACTGTCAAAGTTGAAAATGATGTCTTAAAGATTTCTCAAACAATTCTTCATCGGTGAACACGAAGACAAGAACCGTCTCTGGGTTGTGCCACTCAACAGCAACTGGAAAGGCCTACCAGATACTCTTGAAACTGAAAGCATTGAAATTCCAGGTTATGCAGCGCTTCTTGCTGAAAACAAGACAGCTCTTCGTCTCAACACTGAAAACACAGCCCACTACATTACAGACTATCAAGGAGACTTGTTGGATGCAGTTCTCTCTGACCTAGTTGAGCTTGATAACACAAGCAAACTGCAAATCGTTCAAGAACGTCGTTTACTTGCAGAAGCAGGACATATATCATATGCAGACTTGTTGCCAGTACTTGATAAACTTGCTAAGGAAGAATCTTACCTGGTTGTTGCTGCAGTTTCTCAAGTTATTACAGCCCTTGAACGCTTCATTGATGAAGGAACAGAAGTTGAAACTGCCTTCAAAGCATTGGTTGCTAAGCTAGCTCGTTACAACTATGACCGTCTTGGTTTTGAAGCTAAAGAGGGTGAATCTGATGAGGATGAATTGGTTCGTCAACTAACCATTTCTATGATGATTCGTTCAAATGATGAAGAAGCTAGTCAGGTAGCAAGTCAAATCTTTGCAGCCCATAAAGAAAATCTTGCAGGACTTCCAGCTGCTATTCGTTCTCAAGTTCTTATCAATGAGATCAAACACCACGAGACTAAGGAGTTGGTAGCGACTTATCTGGATCTATATACGCATGCAACAGATGCAGTTTTCAAACGTCAACTAGCAGCTGCGCTTGCATACAGTACAGACGAAGAAAACATCCAAACTCTTCTTGCAACTTGGAAGGACAAATTTGTGGTCAAACCACAAGACTTGTCAGCTTGGTACTTCCAGTTCTTAGGTCATCAAGCAACTCAGGAAACAGCTTGGTCTTGGGCGCGTGAAAACTGGGCTTGGATTAAGGCTGCCCTTGGAGGAGATATGAGCTTTGATAGCTTTGTTATCCTTCCTGCCCATGTATTTAAGACAGAGCAACGCTTGGAAGAATATAAGGAATTCTTTGAACCACAACTTTCTGACCTAGCTCTTAGCCGTAACATCGGTATGGGAATTAAGGAAATCGCAGCACGCGTTGAATTGATTAAACGTGAAAAAGCAGCAGTTGAAGCAGTTATTGCTCAATATGGAAATGCTTAAAATTCAAAGGTTATAAAAGCTTTAAAAACTCAACTTTCTCTTGAAAAAACAAGGGAAAGTTGAGTTTTTTTTAAGATATTTTTGCTATAATGGATATAATAAGGAGGAATTTTTGATGATCAAGATTCTATTAGTGGAAGATGACCTAGGCCTGTCAAATTCAGTCTTTGATTTTTTGGATGATTTTGCGGATGTCATGCAGGTTTTTGATGGTGAAGAAGGCCTTTATGAGGCTGAAAGTGGCGTTTATGATTTGATTCTGCTTGATTTGATGTTACCAGAGAAAAATGGTTTCCAAGTCTTAAAAGAATTGCGTGAAAAAGGCATTTCGACCCCAGTTCTCATTATGACAGCTAAGGAAAGTCTTGATGATAAGGGACACGGATTTGAGCTTGGGGCTGATGATTATCTAACCAAACCATTCTACCTAGAAGAACTCAAGATGCGTATCCAAGCACTGCTTAAACGTTCTGGTAAATTCAATGAAAACACCCTTTCCTATGGTGATTTGACTGTCAATCTCTCTACTAATGAGGTTAAAGTCAATGAGACTGTTGTTGAATTATTGGGTAAAGAATTTGAACTCTTGGTTTATTTCCTCCAAAATCAAAATGTAATCTTACCCAAAACCCAGATTTTTGACCGTTTGTGGGGATTCGACAGTGACACAACCATCTCCGTGGTAGAAGTCTATGTATCAAAAGTTCGTAAGAAATTGAAAGGTTCAGCCTTTGCTGAAAACCTCCAAACCTTGCGTAGTGTTGGGTATATTTTAAAACATGTTTAATAAATTTAAAAAGAATTGGTATGCAGAGGATTTCAGTTATTTTATCCGTAACTTTGGAGTATTTACGCTGATTTTTTCTGCTATGACCTTGATCATCTTGCAGGTTATGCACTCCAGTCTCTACACCTCGGTGGATGAGAAGCTTCTATCTCTCAGTGGCAATCCTCAAGATGTCATCCAGTTGGCAGTCAATCGAGCAACAGATGAAGTCAAAGATCTCAATAGTCAATCCGTTCCTTCGTCAACGGATAAAAACCAACGATCAGTTCCAATACAGAAGTGATATTGTTGGATGCAAATTTGAATCAATTAGTGACTGGGAACCGATTTTTAGGGCTTGACAGGATTACTTTTAATAAAAAGGATCTAAATCATATTCGCCAACTTCATGTTCAGAATAGTTACGGGCAGGATGAGATTTACCGAGTAATCTTGACTGAAATGAATATAGAATCAGTCTCTACCAATATTAAATACGCTGCTGTACTGATTAATACCAGTCAGCTAGAGCAAATCAGTCAAAATCATGAACAGTTAATTGTAGTAGTAATGGCCAGCTTTTGGATTTTATCACTCCTTGCTAGTTTGTATCTTGCTAGAGTTAGTGTCAAACCCTTACTTGAAAGTATGCAAAAGCAACAAAGCTTTGTGGAAAATGCCAGTCATGAACTACGAACTCCACTTGCTGTCCTTCAAAATCGTCTAGAAACTCTTTTCAGAAAACCTGAGGCAACTATTATGGAATCAAGTGAGAGTATTGCTTCAAGTCTGGAAGAAGTTCGAAATATGCGCTTTTTAACGACTAATCTTCTCAATCTAGCTCGTCGTGATGACGGTATTAAACCAGAACTTGGAGAGGTAGAGCCAAATTTCTTTAATACAACCTTTACCAACTATGAAATGATTGCATCTGAAAATAACCGAGTTTTTCATTTTGAAAATCGTATTAATCGGACCATCATAACAGATAAGCTTCTTCTTAAGCAACTGATGACTATCTTGTTTGACAATGCTGTCAAGTATACGGAAGAAGAAGGAGATATTCATTTTGTGATTGCTACGACGGAGCGTAATCTCTATTTGTCAGTAGCTGATGATGGAATTGGTATTTCTGCAGCAGATAAAAAGAAAATTTTTGATCGCTTTTATCGAGTTGATAAGGCTCGGACGCGTCAAAAAGGTGGTTTTGGTTTAGGCTTGTCTTTAGCGAAACAAATCGTCGATGCCCTTAAAGGTTCTATCAGTGTTAAAGATAACAAACCACATGGTACGATTTTTGAAGTCAAGATAGCAATTTCAACACCATCCAAGCGTAAAAATAAATGAGAAAAGACTGCGAATTAGAAAGTGGTAGGCCAAGTATCACTTTTCTAGTCGCAGCCTTTTAGCTATCGTATAAAAAAATGAGAGTGGGACAGAAATCGGTAATTCGTTAGAATTCGATTTCGTCGTCCCACCTCCGCACAGTTGAGTAGGGTTGTAAAAGCTGATGAAATCAGCGTAGTAGAGCCCACTCAATCACTGCGTCTTGTTAGACAATACAAAGACAATTGAGAGGCTAGGACTTTTGTCCCAGCCTCTTTTGAATCTAATTAAATTTCTTCTTAATCATCGAACGTTGAAGGTTTGATGCCGCTAAACTTAAGGCAATTGCTAGGCTAAAAGCCAGTACTGTATTGAACTTGAGGGCTAAAAAGATAAAGCTAAACAAGGCCAAAAAGACGCAAAAACAAGCAATGTTTACAAAGAAAAGAACTTCCTTCAAACTAGCAACGGAAGTAGTTTCTGGAACATAGTCTTGAAACAGCGTTGTTTGAGATTCCTCTTCTTCAAACTCATACGATTGATATTTTCTTACGGGCATGATTCTCTCCTTAACAGTACTCTTTCATTTTACCATTTTTCAAGAAAAAAATTATTACAGTAAGGTTACAAAAAGAATAAAGTCTGTTTTCATATGATGAAACAAATTTCTTGACACTCTTCCACAAAGGTGATAGGATGAGAAAACCGTTTAAATTTTATCATTTTTTTCTATCTTATACGAGGATATATTTGATGGTTGAAACGAATAAAAATCATACACAGATGCAAATAAATTCAATTTTGAAGTAAGGACAGGATTCTTTTAAATTGATTCTAGTTGTTCATGACGAGATAGATTTCTATCTTTAGTGCTATGGTAGAGGGGAAATTTGTTTCCTCGACAACAGAATACTAAAAGGAGATTGGCATGTATCTTGCTATCAAAGAAATATTACAGAATAAACTGCGTTACAGTTTAATTCTAACAACCATTTTTCTCATTGCTTTTATGGTCTTTTTTATGACCAGTTTGGCTCTCGGGCTTGTTCGAAACAACAGGGCTGCTATTGATAATTGGCAGGCAACAGGAGTTGTGCTATCCGATTATGCAAATGATAATTTGACTGCATCCTTTATACCAGAAAAAGACTACAAGGATAAGGTGTCTGAGGATGCTGTTCCCCTAAGCTATATGTTTGCAGTGACTAACCTTGTCGATAGTAGTGACAAGCTGAATGTCTCTATTTTTGGTCAAGAGTGGGACAGTTTTATCTCGCCTTCCTTGATTGAAGGTCATTACCCAGAAAATGACGAAGAAGTTGTAGTGGATCAGTCTTTTGAGAATTACGGCATCAAACTTGGGGACGATATTCAACTCAACGGAAGTGAGACAAGTTTTAAGATTGTAGGTTTGACCAAAGAAAATAAATTTTTCACGGAACCTGTTGTCTTTACAAGTTTAACAACGTATTGGAATTTACAAGGAACAACAAAAGCCAATCGTTCTATCTCTGCATTGGTATTGCAAAATGATGTAGAAGTGACTGGCGATGGCTTGAAGCAGATTTCTATTCAAAAAATGATTTCGAAAATTCCTGGCTACACCCCTCAGGTCAATGTATTCTCAGGAATGATTCTAGCTATGATTGTCATTACAGGTCTGATTGTAGGAATTTTTATCTACATCATTACCATTCAAAAATTAGGCCTCTATGGAATTATGCGAGCACAAGGGATTCAGATAAAATCCATCGTATGGTCCCTTTTCTGTCAAATCTTTCTCTTATCTGGTTTGGGTATAGGCTTGGCTTTATTAGCCATTTGGGCTGTCATTTTAGTCTTACCTGCAACCTTCTTTTTCTACCCTAGTTGGTTGGCATACTTTGTGTTAAGCCTGGTCATTTGCTTGATGGCACTACTAGGTGGCGTCATTTCGCTTCCGCGTCTACTTAAAGTGGATCCAATTACAGCGATTGCAGAATGATAAGGAGAATAAAATGACTAGATTAATTGAGATGATTCAAGTGACAAAGACTTATGGCGAAGGCAATATGAAAGTCGTAGCTCTCCATGAGACCAACTTTCAGTTAAAGGCCGGTGAGTTTGTAGCTATCGTGGGGCCTTCTGGGTCAGGGAAAACTACTTTTTTAACGACTCTAGGACAACTTCAAGAAGCTTCAAGTGGAAAGATTCTGGTAAAGGGACAAGAGACTGGGCATTTATCTGAAAAAAAGGAAAAAACGGATTTGCGCTTCCGTGAATTTGGTTTTATCCTCCAGGCTTCAAATTTGATTCCATTTTTTTAACAGTTAAGGAGCAATTGGATTTAATTGACCGTTTGGATAAAAAAAGAAATCTATAAAAAGTGACCGACAAGAGTTATTTGGTTTGTTGGATTTGGAAAAGGTTCAAAATCACTATCCAAAAAGCTCTCTCTGGCGGAGAACGTCAACGCGCTGCAATTGCTAGAGCCTTATACAATAATCCGAGTATCGTGCTTGCAGATGAGCCGACAGCTAGCTTAGATACGCAACGTGCTTATCAAGTTACGGATATGTTGGCTTCAATTGCCCATGAGCAAGGCAGGGGAGTTGTCATGATTACACATGATACTCGCCTGCTAGACAAGGTTGACCGTGTTTATGTCATGAATGACGGACGACTTGTTGAAAAAACACAAGCATAAATCTAAATCGTGAACTGTCATTGATGCGGTTCACTTTTTTTATTTTGGAGTCATAAGACTTACTTTTCTTTGTAGCTGATTTTTTGGAAATGTGGTATAATTTTCTCTATGGAAAAGATTATTATTACAGCAACTGCTGAAAGTATTGAACAAGTAAAACAATTACTAGAGGTCGGTGTCGATCGTATCTATGTCGGTGAGAAAGATTTTGGACTCCGTCTACCAAAGACTTTTTCTTATGATGAACTGAGAACCATCGCTGAGCTGGTTCATGATGCAGGTAAGGAACTGATCGTAGCGGCTAATGCTCTTATGCACCAAGACATGATGGACCGTATCAAGCCATTCTTGGACTTTTTAGAGGAAATCAAAACGGACTACATCACCGTTGGAGACGCAGGTGTCTTTTATGTGGTTAACCGTGATGGCTATTCTTTTAAAACGATCTACGATGCGTCAACCATGGTAACTAGCAGCCGTCAGATTAACTTCTGGGGGCAAAAGGCTGGCGCATCTGAGGCTGTTTTGGCGCGTGAAATCCCATCTGCAGAACTTTTCAAGATGCCTGAAATTTTAGAAATTCCAGCAGAAGTTTTGGTATATGGGGCTAGTGTCATCCATCATTCTAAGCGTCCACTCTTACAAAACTACTATAATTTCACTCAAATTGATGATGAAAAAACTCGCCAACGTGATTTGTTCTTAGCGGAGCCAAGTGATCCAGATAGTCACTATTCTATTTTTGAAGACAATCATGGAACTCACATTTTTGCCAACAATGACCTTGATTTGATGACAAAATTGACAGAGTTGGTAGAACATGGTTTCACTCATTGGAAGCTAGAGGGGCTTTATACCCCAGGGCAAGACTTTGTTGAGATTGCTAAACTTTTCATCCAAGCTCGCAGTTTGATTGAAGAGGGTAACTTTAGCCATGACCAAGCCTTCTTGCTGGATGAGGAAGTTCGTAAACTCCATCCCAAAAATCGTTTCCTTGACACAGGATTTTATGACTACGATCCTGATATGGTTAAATAAGAATCAGAAACCCGAAATAAAATGTTCGGGTTTTTCTAGTGCAAGGATGAATTTAAAGCGTATTCATGTTATAATAAAAGTAGCTTTTTGTTTGGAGGTGTTTAAGTGGAAAATCTGAAAAAAATAGCAGGCATCAAGGCTGCTGAGTTCGTAACCGATGGAATGGTTGTAGGACTTGGAACAGGCTCGACTGCCTATTATTTCGTAGAGGAGATCGGTCGTAGAATCAAGGAGGAAGGACTTCAAATTACAGCCGTAACGACTTCGAGTGTAACAACAAACAGGCACAAGGATTGAATATACCGCTTAAGTCTATCGATGAGGTGGATGAGGTTGATGTGACTGTTGATGGAGCTGATGAGGTGGATCGTCAGTTTAATGGTATCAAAGGAGGTGGCGGTGCACTTCTAATGGAAAAAGTAGTTGCGACACCAACTAAACAGTATATCTGGGTGGTAGATGAGAGTAAGATGGTTGAGAAACTGGGCGCTTTCAAACTACCTGTCGAAGTTGTCCAATACGGAGCAGAACAGGTTTTCCGACGTTTTGAAAAAGCTGGTTATAAGCCAAGTTTTCGTGAAAAAGATGGTCAACGATTTGTGACGGATATGAAAAATTTCATCATTGATCTTGATTTAGGCCTTATTGAAGATCCGATCGCTTTTGGTCGTCAATTGGATCTTCAGGTCGGTATTGTTGAGCACGGTTTATTTAATCAAATGGTTGATAAAGTGATCGTTGCAGGGCAAGCAGGCGTTCAGGTTTTAACTTCAACAAAAGGGAAATAAAGGAGGCAAATGATGTCAAAATTTAAACGTATTCACTTGGTGGTACTAGATTCTGTAGGAATCGGTGCAGCACCAGATGCTAATAACTTTGTCAATGCAGGGGTTCCAGATGGTGCATCAGACACTCTTGGGCATATTTCAAAATCAGTTGGTTTGAATGTTCCTAACATGGCTAAGATTGGTCTTGGGAATATTCCTCGTGAAACACCATTGAAGACAGTTCCAGCTGAGAGCAATCCAACAGGTTATGCGACCAAGCTCGAAGAGGTATCTCTAGGTAAAGATACTATGACTGGTCACTGGGAAATCATGGGGCTTAATATCACTGAACCTTTCGATACTTTCTGGAACGGATTCCCAGAGGAAATCCTTACAAAGATTGAAGAGTTCTCAGGTCGTAAAGTTATTCGTGAAGCTAACAAACCATACTCTGGAACAGCTGTCATTGATGACTTTGGACCACGCCAAATGGAAACAGGCGAGTTGATTATCTATACATCAGCTGACCCAGTTCTTCAAATCGCAGCTCACGAAGATATCATTCCTTTGGATGAACTCTACCGTATTTGTGAATACGCTCGTTCTATTACTTTAGAGCGTCCAGCTCTTCTAGGTCGTATCATTGCGCGTCCATATGTAGGTGAGCCTGGAAACTTCACACGTACTGCAAATCGTCGTGACTTGGCCGTATCACCATTTGCTCCAACTGTTTTGGACAAACTAAATGAAGCAGGTATTGATACTTACTCAGTAGGTAAGATTGGCGATATCTTTAATGGTGCTGGGGTTAACCATGATATGGGCCACAATAAGTCAAATAGCCATGGAATTGACACACTTTTGACAACGATGGGACTTGCTGAATTTGAAAAAGGATTCTCATTCACGAACTTGGTCGACTTTGATGCACTTTACGGTCACCGTCGTGATCCACACGGCTATCGTGATTGTTTGCACGAGTTTGATGAGCGCTTGCCAGAGCTTATCGCTGCTATGAGAGAAGATGATCTACTCATGATTACTGCAGACCATGGTAATGATCCTACTTATGCAGGTACCGACCATACTCGTGAATACATTCCACTTTTGGTCTATAGCCCATCATTAAAAGGAAATGGGCACTTACCGATCGGTCATTTTGCAGATATTTCGGCGACAATCGCTGATAACTTTGGCGTAGATAAGGCTATGATTGGTGAAAGCTTTTTAGATAAATTGGTTTAAGATGATTCGCTTTGCATTACTGCTTAGAGGTATCAATGTTGGTGGGAAACATAAGGTGGTCATGGCCCAGCTTCGTCAAGAGTTGCCAGAGTTGGGATTAGAAAATGTTGAAACCTACATCAATAGTGGGAATATTTTCTTTGACACCAATATTGCTAGAATTCAGTTAGTTGAGGATTTAAAGGGATTTTTTGAAAGACACTATCCATTTATCCAACATTTTTCCTTGTTGTCTAACGAAGACTACGAAGAGGAGCTTAGAAATCTTCCCGATTGGTGGTATCATGAGATGGCTCGCAAGGATGTGCTCTTTTATACGGAGGGACTGGATACCAAACAAACTATAGCGAAAGTTGAAAGCTTGAAATTGGTAGATGAAGTGCTTCATTTCGGAAAACTGGGGATCTTTTGGGGTAAATTGTCAGAAGAAACCTATACCAAAACAGCTTATCACAAGCACTTGCTAAAAAGATGCCTTTCTATCGCCAAATTACGATTCGCAATGCAAAAACCTTTGATAAAATTGGTCTATTTTTTTAAAAATAGAAAGAAGGAGATAACTAATGACATTTTTGGATAAAATCAATGAAACAGCTGCTTTTTTGAAAGGCAAAGGAGTAGAAGCGCCAGAGTTTGGCCTAATCCTTGGATCAGGACTTGGAGAACTTGCTGAAGAAATCGACAATCCAGTTGTTGTAGACTACGCTGACATTCCAAACTGGGGACGTTCAACGGTTGTTGGACACGCCGGTAAATTAGTTTACGGTGAGCTTGCAGGACGTAAAGTCTTGGCCCTTCAAGGACGCTTCCACTTCTACGAAGGAAATCCTCTTGAGGTCGTTACTTTCCCTGTTCGTGTTATGAAAGTCTTGGGCTGTGAAGGTGTTCTTGTAACTAACGCTGCTGGTGGTATCGGCTATGGACCTGGTACCTTGATGGCCATCAGTGACCACATCAACATGACTGGTCAAAACCCATTGATTGGTGAAAATTTGGATGAGTTTGGTCCTCGCTTCCCTGATATGTCTAAAGCTTACACACCAGAATATCGTGCAGTAGCTCACAAAGTAGCTGATAAACTTGGTATCAAGCTTGATGAAGGTGTTTATATCGGTGTTACTGGTCCAACTTATGAAACACCAGCAGAAATTCGTGCCTATAAGACACTGGGAGCAGATGCAGTTGGTATGTCTACGGTTCCTGAAGTTATCGTGGCAGCCCACTCAGGTTTAAAAGTTCTGGGAATTTCATGTATTACTAACTTTGCTGCAGGTTTCCAAGAAGAGCTCAACCACGAAGAAGTAGTGGAAGTGACTGAGCGCGTCAAAGGAGACTTCAAAGGATTGTTGAAGCGATTCTTGCTGAATTATAATCATGTTACAAGAGTTGAGGAGTAGTCTTCAGAAAATCCCATATAACCTCAAATTAGTTCTAGCGATCATCATGCTAGGGCTAGTTTCAGGTATATTCGGAATTTTGCTCCATTATCTTTTAGAGCTGGTTGAAGGGATTGCTTTTGGTCATACAGAGCATACCACTGGATTCTTGACAGATGGTGTTGCCTCATCACGAATAGGCTTCAGTTTAATCATCGTGGGTGTCAGTTCTGCCTTGGTCTGGTATTCCTTGCAAAGAAATGCAAAGATTTTTTCCATCAAAGCTCAGATGAAAGATGAAACATCACAATACAAACTTCATTTTTTAAAACAGCTAGTTCATTCAATTTGGCAGATTGTTGCAGTTGGAGGAGGGGCACCTATCGGTAAGTCAGCTGCGCCACGGGAGATTGGAGCTTTATTTGCAAGACCTATTGCCAATGTTTTTTCTCTTTCCGTGAAGGACCGAATCTTTCTCATTGCCTGTGGAGCTGGTGCGGGTTTAGCGGCTGTCTATCAGGTTCCATTAACGAGTGTGTTTTTCGTTTTTGAAACCTTGGGAATTGCTTTATCTGTCAAACGTTTTTTCTTGGTCGGTCTGACTACATATGTATCAGCCTTTACAGCAGGCTTTGTTGTTTCAGATCATGCTCTCTACCAGATTCCAGCCATGACTTGGTCACTAGGTGATATGTGGCTTGTTCCCCTATTAGTTCTTTTCCTGACTCCACTCGCTTGGCTTTTTGGTCGCTTCAACAAACAAGTTTCTTCAAAGAGAATAAAGGACAAGCGGATACTCTATACTCTGCCTGTAACATTCCTTTTCTTTGTTGGATTGGCTAACTTTTTGCCTCATCTACTTGGTAATGGGCGTATGATGGCTCAGGAAATTTTAAACGGCAGTAATGCCAAGACGGTAATCCTCTTGTTTGTCTTGAAAGCCTTGGTCGTTTTAGTTACCCTTTGGGCAGGTGCCTATGGCGGTACCTTGACGCCATCTTTTGCCTTGGGGATAGCAGGAGCTGCACTCTTGAATATGATTCTCGGAGGTGGCAACCAGCCAGCAGTCTTGCTATTAGGTTCTGTTTGCTTTTTAGCAGTGACCTTGAAGGCTCCCTTGTCTGCAACTGGATTGGTAATGGGTTTCACTGGTCAATCATTAGAAGCTATACCTTTTCTTTTGGTGTCTGCATACTTGGCATTTGGTTTTGCTAAAATGCTGGACCGAATCCCTTGGGAGAGATACTTACAACCAAAGACAAGGATAAAAGAAACTTGATAAGAATACTCTAGTTTTTATAATCCAAAATATATTTTAAATTTATAATCAATATCATTTAATAAAGAAAGGTAAAGCATGTGTTCAGATTTGAACACAAGCGGAAAACTTTTCTAATTACTCAATAAAAAAAGAAAGGATGGGTTTACCGTATTCGCTGAACTGAATACGGCTTACTCTCTTCTAAATCATCAAAATTAATAAAGAAAGGTAGAGCATGTGTTCAGATTTGAACACGAGCGGAAAGCTCGGAAAATAGATAATCTGACTGAGAAATCAGGATTTCTCGTCAGATTCCTAATTTTCAGTCGCTTTCTGGTCGCTCTTTGTATCATAAACTATGTCTATCCATATTGCTGCTAAGCAGGGTGAAATTGCTGATAAAATTCTTCTTCCTGGGGATCCTCTTCGTGCGAAATTTATCGCTGAGAATTTCCTTGAAGATGCTGTTTGTTTCAACGAAGTTCGTAACATGTTTGGTTACACAGGTACTTACAAGGGTCATCGTGTATCTGTCATGGGAACAGGGATGGGTATGCCATCCATCTCTATTTATGCGCGCGAGTTGATTGTCGACTACGGAGTGAAGAAATTGATCCGTGTCGGCACAGCCGGTTCATTGAATGAGGATGTTCACGTCCGTGAGTTGGTCTTGGCACAAGCAGCTGCTACCAATTCAAACATCATCCGTAACGACTGGCCTATGTATGATTTTCCTCAAATTGCAAGTTTTGACTTGCTAGACAAGGCTTATCATATTGCCAAAGATCTCGGTATGACTACTCACGTAGGAAATGTTTTGTCATCAGATGTCTTTTACTCAAACTATTTTGAAAAGAACATTGAGCTTGGTAAGTGGGGAGTAAAAGCGGTGGAAATGGAAGCGGCAGCGCTGTATTATCTTGCAGCTCAACACCATGTTGATGCCCTTGCTATCATGACTATTTCAGATAGCTTGGTTAATCCAGACGAGGACACCACAGCAGAAGAACGTCAAAATACCTTCACTGATATGATGAAGGTTGGTTTGGAAACATTGATTGCTGATTAAGAATCTTGGATTTGAAGAAAGTCTAATTGTGTCAAGGGACTAACAGGAGTTAGTTTAATGTATCAGTAATATTCAAATAAAGTTGGAAGCCAAGTTGACAAGAAGTCAAGGCTTTCAACTTTTTAACTTGAAAATTCCTAGGAGTACAAAATGGACAAAATTGAACAACTACAAGGTATTATTGATCAAAGTCAGAGAATTGTCTTTTTCGGTGGTGCAGGGGTTTCTACAGAGTCTAATATTCCAGATTTTCGAAGTTCTGATGGTGTTTATAGTCTTAAGTTGGGGCGCCATTTTACTGCCGAGCAACTGGTTTCACGCACTATGTTTGAGCGCTATCCAGAGGATTTTTTTGACTTCTACAAAAAGTATCTCGTCTATCCAGATGCCAAGCCGAATTTAGCACATGATTATCTAGCGTCTTTGGAAAAAACAGGTAAATTAAAGGCGATTGTGACGCAAAATATCGATAGCCTCCATGAAATGGCAGGATCTCAGAATGTTTTGAAATTGCATGGTAGTGCAGATCGTAATTACTGCTTGGGCTGTCATCGTTTTTATGATTTGAATGCATTTTTGGCGCTTGAAGGTCCAGTTCCCCACTGCTTAGATTGTGGTAAGGTGGTCAAACCTGACGTAACCCTTTACGAGGAAGCGCTAGATATGGACGTATTTAGTCGAGTGGCCCAAGTCATTCAACAAGCAGATTTGTTGATCATTGGTGGAACTTCCTTAGTTGTTTACCCTGCAGCTAGCCTAATCAATTATTTTTCAGGGTCAAATCTTGTCGTTATCAACAAGTCCAGCACTCCTCAAGACAGCCAAGCTGATTTACTTATCGAAGGTAAGATTGGAGAAGTTTTTTCTAAATTGAGACAATAAAAAACTGAAAGAAGTAGGACTTTACTTCCTTCAGTTTTTTTGTATCACGAACTCAGAAACTATGAACAAGGTTCGCTCCATTCCTCAGGGGATCTCATATTTGATTGATAAATTGATTGAGTTCTTCTTGATTGTTGAATAAAATGAAACAGAAAAGAGGCTGGGACAAAAGTCCTAGCCTCTCAATTGTCGAGCAAGACGCAGTGGTTGAGTGGGCTCTACTACGCTGATTTCATCAGCTTTTACAGCCCTACTCAACTGTGCGGAGGTGGGACGACGAAATCGAATTCTAACGAATTACCGATTTCTGTCCCACTCTCTCTTTTTAGTCGATCAATCCATCTGACTTTAATGATGTTACTTAGTGATTTATGTTTTAAGACCTTGTCAGAAACAATCAATCTGTCTGAGAATGCAGAATGCATCTTTGTCTGATAAGTGGTCTTTATGTTGGTATCTTTATGAGAAGAGTTACGTCCATCCCAAAGAATCCAGCGGATAAACTCCCAGTCAAAACGTTCAGGACAACCGTCTGCCATACTTTCTCTAACTTTTCCTCTGTATCTTAGATAGCGTTTAAAGGCTCTTGCTAAACAATTCCATGCTGAGAAGTTTAAAAAGATAATCTGATCAGCTTGCTCCATTCTTTCCTCGTAGCTACACCATGTATAGTTGCCGTCGATAACCCAATCCTCATGTTTAGAAAGGAAAGTCTTCATCTCCTTTAACATCCAATCGCGATCGCTATCTTGCCACCCAGGCTGAAATTGCAATCGGTCTATATGGAGTTTAGGAATGGAGTAGTAGCTGGAAAGTTTTTCTGCCAGAGTAGATTTACCTGAGCCTGAATATCCTATAATAGCAATTTTCATGATAACCTCCAGAAAAATGTGTACAAAAAAAGCTCCGAAGAGCTCATTTTGTATCCAGTTAAAGATTAACCAAGTTTAGCTGCAAGACGTGCTTTATCACGGTTAGCTTTATTCTTGTGGATCAAACCTTTAGTTTCTGCTTTATCGATGGCTGAGCTAGCAGCACGGTAAAGTTCTTCAGATGGGTTTGCTTCAAAAGCTTTGATAGCAGTACGCATAGCTGATTTTTGAGCTGAGTTCTTTTCGTTTTGTTTAACGTTCAATTCAGCGCGTTTGATAGCTGATTTAATGTTTGCCAATGTTCTTACCTCCATATTTACTAACTATACCATTATATCTGAAAACTATTATTTTGACAAGGGGAAATCACTTTTTTAAATAAATTTCATCAATTTCATGATTTTTAGATTTATGAAGAATGACTTCTGCCCGATTTCTGGTCGGTTCGATGTAGTTTTGTAGATTGGTCAAATTAATACTTGTCCAAACCTGATGGGCAAAATCTTTGACTTCACTAATTGGTTGCTGGGTGAAACGATAGTAATAGTTGTTTGGATCATCTTGTGCAAAGCTAAGAAGTTTCAAGAAACGGTCCAAATACCAGCTCTCGATATCCTCGACTGCAGCATCTACATAGATTGAAAAATCGAAGAAGTCTGTAATATAAAGACGGCTGTTATGTGGTGTTTGAAAGACGTTGATACCTTCTACAATGACAAAATCCGCTGCTTGAACTCTTTGTGTTTTATCAGGTACGATATCGTAGATTTCGTGAGAATAAACAGGGATATCAACATCCTGACCGTTTTTAAGTTGATCAAGGAAATCGAGCAAGCTTTCCATATCATAACTCTCAGGGAAACCTTTTCGGTTTAGGATATTTCGCTCATTTAAGATGCTGTTAGGATAGAGAAAGCCATCAGTTGTCACTAATTCAACACTTGCTTCTGGAAAAATACGGGAAAGCAGAAATTTGTAAGAGTCGACTAGTAGTTGATTTGCCAACAGCGACACTACCTGAAATTCCGATAATAAATGGCTGATTTTTACTCTCCCTTTGGAGAAAAATCCCTTTTGAAAAGGCTAGGTCTTCTTTGGAGCGTTTGTAGATTTGAATCAGATGAGCTAGCGGCAGGTAAATATCTGTTACATCTTGGAGACTAATCTGGTCATTAAAACTCTTAATCGAATCCAATTCCTCCTCGGTTAAAGGAGGTGTAGTTTTACGATGTAAAGATTGCCAAGTTCCGCGACTGATTTTTTCATAATGTATAAATTCGTTGGTCATAAAATTTCCTCGTTTGATACCTCAGTATACCATAATTTACAAAGAAAGACATCTGAATCATTTGAGAAAAAGCGCTTTCTTTGTTAGAATAGAGGTAGAATAAACATCAAAAGAGGTGGTGTTATGAGACTAGTGGTGAGTGATAAAATTCTAAAACTGACTAGCTTACTGGTTGTGATTCTGTGGTTATCTCCGACTTTGATTGAGTTTACTGTGAGTTTAGGAAGTCAAACCTATAGCTGGTCTGCCTTTGTCTTGTTGTTCTTGCTACCAATTATTGGTTTTATCTACTTGATTCTCGCCATTTTAACAAGAAAATGGTGGCTTTTCTTGTTTGGTCTAGCCTGTATTTTTTCCTTTGCTATCACTATGGCATTGGGTTCTTACTTGCTCGGTCCTTAAAAGGAAATTCAACTTATATTATTTTTCAATAAATCGGTGGCAAAGAAAAGCCTTTGTTGTCATGTAAACGATTTACAATTAACTTATTTATGTGGTAAAATGAAACTATGAGTAAAATGTATTATGCAGAAAATCCAGATGCAGCCCATGATGTTCATGAACTTAGAGTTGAGCTACTTGGGCAAAAGATGAACTTTTTGACAGATGCTGGTGTCTTTAGTAAAAAAATGATTGATTTCGGAAGTCAGTTATTGTTAAGATGTCTAGATGTCGAAAAAGATGAAAAAATCCTTGATGTTGGTTGTGGCTATGGTCCCATCGGCTTGTCTTTGGTTAAAGCTTATGGTGCCCAAGCGACCATGGTGGATATCAATAATCGTGCCCTGGATTTAGCCCAGCAAAATGCAGTAAAAAACAATGTTCAAGCGACTATCTTCCAGTCCAATATTTATGAGCAGGTAGAAGGTCAATTCGATCATGTCATTTCGAATCCGCCCATTCGTGCAGGCAAGCAGGTCGTTCATGAAATCATCGAGAAAAAGTATTGATTATCTTATGGATGGTGGAGATTTGACCATTGTCATCCAGAAAAAACAAGGAGCTCCTAGTGCCAAAAACAAGATGGAAGAAGTCTTTGGTAATTGTGAGGTCGTGAAGAAAGACAAGGGATATTATATCCTTAGAAGTGTGAAAGAATGAGAGCAGTAGATCTAATCCAGAAAAAAAGAGACGGACAAGAACTCAGTTCCAATGAAATCCAATGGTTGGTTGAAGGCTATGTTGCAGGAACTGTTCCTGATTACCAGATGTCAGCTTTTGCTATGGCTGTTTACTTCAAAGGAATGACCACTAGAGAGATTTCTGATTTGACTATGAACATGGTCAAGACAGGTCAGGAGTTTGATTTATCTGCTATTGAAGGTATCAAGGTTGATAAACACTCTACGGGTGGTGTTGGTGACAAGGTAACTTTAATCCTAGCACCCTTGGTAGCTAGTTTTGACGTACCAGTTGCCAAGATGAGTGGTAGAGGTCTAGGACATACTGGTGGAACAATCGATAAATTAGAATCTATCAAAGGTTTTCAAGTCGAACGCAGTCAGGATGACTTTATCAAACAGGTTCAGGATATCGGGGTTTCAGTTATTGGTCAATCTGACCAACTAGTCAAAGCGGATAAGTTGCTCTATGCACTACGTGATGTGACTGCAACAGTTGATACTATTCCACTGATTGCTAGTTCTGTCATGAGTAAAAAGATTGCAGCTGGAGCGGATGCTATTTTGCTGGATGTTACTGTCGGTGAAGGTGCCTTTATGAAGACAGTCGACGAGGCGCGTGAACTGGCTCAAACCATGGTGAATCTCGGGAAAGCTGTTGGTCGCAAGACAGTAGCAGTCATTACGGATATGAGTCAACCTTTGGGACGTGCCATTGGGAATCGCTTGGAAATTCTAGAAGCACTAGAAATTCTTCAGGGTAAAGGACGCGAGGATATTAGTCACTTTATCTGTGAGTTAGCCCAGATTATGCTTTCTCTGGCAAATGTTGAAAAAACAGTCGAGGAAGTAAGGCAACATCTTGAAAATGGGTCAGGCACTCAAGAAATTCGAAGCGATGGTCCTCGCTCAAGGTGGAGATTTAGAAGATCTTTATCGACCTGTAACAGTTGATCATGTGGTAGAAATTCCTGCTCAGGAAGATGGTGTTATTGAGGCACTGCCAGCCATGGAGTTCGGTCTTTTCGCCATGAGATTAGGTGCTGGTCGTGCAGTCAAAACAGATGCTCTTGACTATGAGACAGGAATTGTTTTTGAGAAGAAAGTTGGAGAATCAGTCAAAAAAGGTGAAATTGTCGCAAAAGTATATGCAAATGGCAAAATTTCTCCGGAACTAGTTACAGATTTCCAAAAATATGTTAAAATTAAAATGAGTGATGAAACGCTAAAAATGCGTGAAATCATCGAAATTATCTCCTAATTTAAGGAAAATCCGAAATGAAATTAAATAAATACATTGATCATACGCTTTTAAAGCAAGATGCAACCGAACAACAAATCGATCGTTTGCTATCTGAAGCAAGAGAGTACGATTTTGCCAGTGTTTGTGTGAATCCTTGCTGGGTTTCTCATGCAAAAGCTGGTCTAACAGATACTGATGTCAAGGTTTGTACAGTTGTAGGTTTTCCTCTTGGAGCTACAACTTCAGCTGTCAAAGCCTATGAAACCAAAGAAGCCATCCAAAATGGTGCTGATGAAATTGATATGGTTATCAATGTTGGAGCGCTTAAGTCTGGGAATGCTGACTTGGTCGAATCAGATATTCGAGCAGTTGTTGAGGCTAGCGGTGACAAACTTGTTAAGGTTATTATTGAAGCTTGTTTGTTAACGGATGAAGAAAAAGTTCTGGCTTGCCAACTTGCTCAAAAAGCTGGTGCAGACTTTGTCAAGACTTCTACAGGTTTCTCAACAGGTGGAGCAACTTTGCCAGATGTTCAATTAATGCGTCAGACAGTTGGACCTGATATGGGGGTCAAAGCAGCTGGTGGAGCTCGTTCTTATGCAGATGCAGTTGCCTTTGTTGAAGCAGGAGCTACTCGTATTGGAACATCTTCTGGTGTTGCAATCTTAAAAGGAGAATTAGCTGATGGCGACTACTGAGTTGATTGAATTAGCGATTGAAACTAGTAAGAAAGCCTATGTTCCCTACTCACATTTTCCGATTGGCGCTGTTTTGGTAGCCAAGGACGGAAGTATCTATACAGGGGTTAACATTGAAAATGCTAGCTACCCCTTGACCAACTGTGGCGAAAGAACTGCAATCTTTAAGGCGGTTTCTGAAGGACAACGAGACTTTCAGAATTGATTGTTTATGGTCAAACTGAAAAACCAATTTCGCCTTGCGGTGCTTGTCGCCAAGTTATGGTCGAATTTTTTAAACCAGATCTAAAGGTGACTCTAGTCGCCAAAGATAAAACGACGGTCGAGATGACGGTCGGGGAATTACTTCCATATTCTTTTACAGACTTGCAATAGTCTGTGTCACTCTCTGAGTGGCAAGGGTCCTTGTGACCGATCAATCCATACTTGCAACTTAGTTGCGCATCTTATTTAGGAGGTTCAGAAATGAACAAGAAACAATGGCTAGGCCTTGGTCTAGTTGCAGTAGCAGCATTTGGACTTGCTGCATGTGGTAATCGCTCTTCTCGTAACGCAGCTTCATCTTCTTCTGATGTGAAGACTAAAGCAGCTATCGTTACAGATACTGGTGGTGTTGATGATAAATCATTTAACCAATCAGCTTGGGAAGGTCTTCAAGCTTGGGGTAAAGAACACAACCTTTCAAAAGACAATGGTTACACTTACTTCCAATCAACAAGTGAAGCTGACTATGCAAACAACTTGCAACAAGCAGCTGGAAACTACAACTTGATCTATGGTATTGGTTTTGCACTTAAAAATGCAGTTGCTGATGCTGCCAAAGAACATACAGATATAAACTATGTTTTGATTGACGATGTGATCAAAGATCAAAAAAATGTTGTAAGTGCTACTTTTGCTGATAACGAAGCAGCATACCTTGCAGGTGTGGCTGCAGCTAAAACTACTAAAACAAAACAAGTTGGTTTTGTAGGTGGTATGGAATCTGAAGTTATTTCTCGGTTCGCAGCTGGTTTCAAAGCGGGTGTCGAATCAGTTGATCCATCTATTAAAGTTCAAGTAGACTACGCTGGTTCATTTGGTGATGCTGCTAAAGGTAAAACAATCGCTGCAGCTCAATACGCTGCAGGTGCAGACGTTATCTACCAAGCAGCTGGTGGTACTGGTGCAGGTGTTTTCTCAGAAGCTAAATCTTTGAATGAAAGCAAATGAAGACGAAAAAGTTTGGGTTATCGGTGTAGACCGTGACCAAGTAGATGAAGGTAAATATACTTCTAAAGATGGTAAAGAAGCTAACTTTGTACTTGCTTCCACTTTGAAACAAGTTGGTACAGCTGTAAAAGACCTTGCCAACAAAGCTGAAAAAGGTGAATTCCCTGGTGGTCAAGTTATCGTTTACTCATTGAAGGATAAAGGTGTTGACTTGGCAGTAACAAACCTTTCTGAAGAAGGTAAAAAAGCTGTTGAAGATGCGAAAGCTAAAATCCTTGATGGTAGCATCAAAGTTCCTGAAAAATAATTGAAGGAAGTCATTTCTTAGGAAGCGGCCAGTGGCCGCTTCTTTAAGAATTGAGACAAATGGTTTTGTCTCAATAGAGCTTGCTAAGTTTCTTTAGCAGGTTTTATTGAAACAAAATAAAATTCTGAAAGGAAGAGCACATGGCACACGAAAATGTCATTGAAATGCGTGAAATTACCAAAGTTTTTGGTGAATTTGTCGCTAACGACAAGATTAACCTTGAACTTCGTAAAGGTGAAATTCATGCACTTTTAGGAGAAAATGGAGCTGGTAAGTCCACTCTTATGAACATGCTAGCGGGGCTTTTAGAACCAACTAGTGGTGAAATTGTGGTCAACGGTCAAGTTGTAAAACTAGATTCGCCATCAAAAGCAGCTAGCTTAGGGATTGGGATGGTCCACCAACACTTTATGTTGGTAGAAGCTTTCACTGTTGCTGAAAATATCATTTTGGGGAGTGAATTGACCAAAAATGGTGTGCTAGATATTGCTCGTGCAACTCGAGAAATCAATGAGTTGTCTGAACGTTATGGCCTTGCTGTGAATCCTTCTGCCAAAGTTGCAGACATCTCTGTTGGGGCTCAACAACGTGTTGAAATCTTGAAGACACTTTATCGTGGAGCTGATATTCTTATCTTTGATGAACCTACCGCTGTTTTGACGCCATCAGAAATTGATGAATTGATGGCTATCATGAAGAACTTGGTTAAAGAAGGTAAATCAATTATCTTGATTACCCATAAGTTGGATGAGATTCGTGCTGTATCTGACCGTGTTACAGTTATCCGTCGTGGTAAATCTATTGAAACAGTTGAGATTGCTGGTGCAACTAATGCTGACTTAGCTGAGATGATGGTAGGACGTTCTGTTTCCTTTAAAACTGAGAAACAGGAAGCTCAACCTAAAGAAGTTATTCTGTCTATTAAAGACCTAGTAGTAAACGAAAACCGTGGTGTTCCTGCTGTTAAAAATCTCTCACTCGATGTTCGAGCTGGTGAGATTGTCGGAATTGCCGGTATTGATGGAAATGGTCAATCTGAATTAATCCAAGCTATCACTGGTCTTCGTAAGATTGAGTCTGGTAGCGTGGAGTTGAAAGGCCAGTCTATCGTAGGTTTACACCCTCGTCAAATTACAGAAATGAGTGTAGGCCACGTTCCAGAAGATCGCCACCGTGATGGTTTAGTTTTAGAAATGATGATTTCTGAAAATATCGCTCTTCAAACCTACTATAAGGAACCTCTTAGCAAGAAGGGAATCTTAAATTACACCAATATCATCGGGTACGCTAAACAGTTAATGCAAGAATTCGATGTGCGGGCTGCTAGTGAGATTGTTCCAGCCTCAGCTCTTTCTGGAGGAAATCAACAAAAAGCTATCATCGCTCGAGAAGTCGATCGAAATCCTGATCTCCTTATCGTCAGCCAACCTACTCGTGGTCTGGATGTCGGTGCTATTGAGTACATTCACAAACGCTTGATTCAAGAACGTGATAATGGGAAAGCTGTCCTTGTAGTCAGCTTTGAACTAGATGAGATTCTAAATGTCTCTGATAGAATTGCTGTTATCCATGATGGTAAGATTCAAGGGATTGTAACGCCAGAAACAACCAACAAGCAAGAGCTTGGTGTCTTGATGGCTGGTGGTGAATTGGAAAAGGAGAAGAGTGATGTCTAAAAAATTACAACAAATTTCGGTTCCTTTGATTTCTGTTATTCTAGGAATTCTACTCGGAGCCATCGTCATGTGGATTTTTGGCTACGATGCTATCTGGGGTTATGAAGAACTATTCTACACAGCATTTGGTAGTGTTCGTGGAATCGGTGAAATCTTCCGTGCTATGGGACCTTTAATTCTAATTGCCCTTGGATTTGCAGTTGCAAGTCGTGCTGGTTTCTTTAACGTTGGTCTTCCAGGACAAGCTCTCGCAGGTTGGGTTATGAGTGGCTGGTTCGCTCTCTCTTTCCCAGATTTGCCACGACCATTGATGATTCTTGCGACGATTGTAATCGCCTTAGTTGCAGGAGGGATCGTTGGTGCTATTCCTGGTATCTTAAGAGCCTACCTTGGGACATCTGAAGTTATTGTAACCATCATGATGAACTACATTGTTCTTTATGTGGGCAATGCCTTTATTCATCACTTCCCTAAAGAAATCATGCAAAGTACTGACTCATCCATTCGTGTTAGTGCAAATGCAACCTATCAGACACCATGGCTTGCTGAGTTGACTGGAAACTCTCGTATGAACATTGGAATTTTCTTTGCAATCATAGCAGTAGTAGTTATCTGGTTCTTGCTCAAGAAAACAACTCTTGGTTTTGAAATCCGTGCAGTTGGTCTCAATCCAAATGCTTCTGAATACGCAGGTATTTCAGCGAAACGCACCATTATTCTATCAATGATTATTTCTGGTGCCCTTGCAGGACTTGGTGGCGCAGTAGAAGGACTTGGTACCTTCCAAAACGTTTATGTTCAAGGTTCATCATTGGCAATCGGATTTAACGGTATGGCAGTAAGCCTACTTGCTTCAAACTCACCAGTTGGAATTCTATTTGCAGCCTTCCTTTTCAGTGTTCTTCAAGTTGGAGCCCCTGGTATGAATGCTGCACAAGTACCATCTGAGCTTGTAAGTATCGTTACAGCCTCAATTATCTTCTTTGTCAGCGTTCACTACATCATCGAACGCTTTGTCAAACCAAGAAAACAACTTAAAGGAGGTAAATAAGGATGTCGATTACAACAATGTTAACCCTTATGGTTTCTTCGATGTTGATTTATGCAGCACCACTTATTTTCACAAGTATCGGAGGAGTTTTCTCTGAACGTGGTGGAGTTGTTAACGTTGGTCTTGAAGGAATCATGGTCATGGGTGCCTTTTCTGGAGTTGTTTTTAACCTTGAATTTGCTCAAGATTTGGGAGCATTAACTCCTTGGTTAGCTCTTCTAGTTGGTGGATTAGTCGGAGCTATCTTCTCGCTCATTCACGCAGTAGCTACAGTTCATTTCCGTGCAGACCATGTTGTCAGTGGTACTGTGCTTAACTTGATGGCGCCAGCCTTGGCAGTTTTCTTGGTGAAGGTGCTTTATAATAAGGGACAAACGGATAACTTAACGCAAACTTTTGGTCGTTTTGACTTCCCAGTATTAGCTAATATCCCTGTTATCGGAGATATCTTCTTCAAGTCAACTAGTCTACTAGGTTACCTAGCAATTGCTTTCTCATTCCTAGCTTGGTTTATCCTCTTTAAGACTCGCTTTGGACTTCGCCTTCGTTCAGTTGGTGAACACCCACAAGCAGCAGATACTTTGGGTATCAATGTCTACAAGATGAGATATCTTGGAGTTGTGATTTCAGGCTTCCTTGGAGGAATCGGTGGAGCTATTTACGCTCAGTCAATCTCCGTCAACTTCTCAGTTACAACTATCGTTGGACCTGGATTTATCGCTCTTGCAGCCATGATCTTTGGTAAATGGAATCCTGTTGGTGCTATGCTTTCAAGTCTTTTCTTTGGGACTATCACAAAGTTTGGCAGTTATCGGTTCTCAGCTTCCCATTTCTTGCAAGGAGTTCCAGCCGTTTACTTGCAAATCGCACCATATCTCTTGACCATTGTCGTCCTAGCAGCCTTCTTTGGTAAAGCTGTTGCGCCGAAGGCAGATGGTATCAACTATATCAAGTCTAAATAACATAAAAAAACGTCAGTTGAAACTGACGTTTTATTTTTTTGGTTCTTGGTGCGTTAGGTTAAGTCCCCAAGGAATGAGATTTTCTGTTTTACTTTGGATACGTTTGATATTGTCCTTGTGGCGTACAATTACTAGACTAGCAAGACCAATAATAATCACAGTAAAAAGTAGGTCATAACTAGTTAAAATAAATCCAAAGAGAGGAAATAGAAGGACGCCAATAATTGCAGCAATAGCAGCAGAGATACTAGAGAGGGAAATCATACTTCCTAGATAAAGAATTCCAAAGAAAATGACTGCAAGGTAAAGGCAAAAGAGAGGAGCAAAACCAAAAATAACTCCAGCACTAGTTGCAACAGCCTTACCACCCTTAAATTTTGCAAAGATAGGGAAGGTATGGCCAATGACTGCTAAAAGTCCAAAGACGATTGGTGAAACTCCCTGCACATGAAAGATTAGTGGAAGTAGAGTGGCCAAAGTACCTTTAAAGAAATCAATTACAAAGGTTGCCATTCCAGCTTTTTTGCCTAAGATTCGGAAAGGTATTGGTCGTTCCAGTATTACCCAGATCCATGTTCTCTTAGATTGATGTTAAAGAATATTTGTCCAATCCACAAGCCTGAAGGAATTGAACCCAATAAATAAGCTAAAATTAATAATACTATTGTCATCATGTTTCTATTATACCATGATTAGGAGAGAAACGGAACTGAATCTGTTTACTAGCTGTGACATCTGATACTTTATCAAAGTTGATAAGTTTATCATGAGTACCATTTTTATTCAAAAATAAAGGCTAAAGTTTTAAAAATTCATGAAAATTTCTGAAAAACTTGATTTAATGTTTATTTATGCTATAATAGGAACAATTATTTTTAGGAGGTGGAATATGTCTTACTTATTTGAGATATTACCAAGTTTATTGAGCGGTGCGACAATGACTTTACAAGTATTTGCACTGGTCTTACTCTTTTCAATTCCTTTAGGTATTTTGGTTGCCTTTTGCTTACAGGTCCATTGGAAACCCCTCCATTACATGATTGATGTTTATATCTGGGTGATGCGTGGTACACCATTGCTCTTGCAGTTGATTTTTATTTATTATGTTCTTCCAAGTATCGGGATTCGACTTGATCGGGTACCAGCAGCGATTATTGCTTTCACGCTTAATTATGCAGCCTATTTTGCAGAAATATTCCGTGGAGGGATTGCAACGATTCCTCAAGGACAATATGAAGCAGCTAAGGTTTTGAAATTCAAACCTATCGATACCGTCCGCTATATTATCTTGCCTCAGGTCACTAAGATTGTTTTACCAAGTGTATTTAACGAGGTTATGAGTTTGGTTAAAGATACTTCTTTGGTCTATGCACTCGGTATTTCAGATTTAATCCTAGCTAGTCGTACTGCAGCCAATCGTGATGCGAGCTTGATTCCAATGTTTCTAGCAGGAGCTATCTATCTTCTTATGATTGGTATTGTTACGATTATAGCTAAGAAACTTGAGAAAAAGTTTAGCTACTATAGATAGGAGGTTATCCATGTTAGAGTTAAAAAATATCAGCAAAAAATTTGGAAAAAAAGAAATTTTATCCAATTTCAATTTAACAATTCCTGAAAAGCAGATTTTGGCTATTGTTGGACCTTCTGGTGGTGGGAAGACAACCTTGCTTAGAATGTTAGCTGGACTTGAAACCATTGATTCAGGTGAGATTTTTTATAATGGAGAATCCCTACCTTTGGATGAACTTGAAAAGCGTCACTTGTTAGGTTTTGTGTTTCAAGATTTTCAGCTTTTTCCTCACTTATCCGTTATGGAGAACTTGATTTTGTCACCCATCAAAGACTATGGGGATGTCTGAAGCGGATGCTAAGAAGAAGGCAGTCGACTTACTCACTCGTCTGGGTCTCGAAGCTCATGCAGATGCCTATCCATACTCATTATCTGGTGGTCAAAAGCAACGGGTTGCCTTAGCACGCGCTATGATGATAGATCCTGAAGTGATTGGGTATGACGAACCAACTTCAGCCCTTGACCCTGAGTTGCGTCTCGAGGTTGAAAAACTGATTCTACAAAATCGAGAATTAGGCATGACTCAGATTGTCGTGACTCACGATCTCCAGTTTGCAGAGAATATTGCTGACCAGATTCTCAAAGTAGAGCCTAAGTAGGAGGTATCTATGAATCGAAAGAAAATCAGCCTTGTTTTGGTATTCTTTCTGGCTTTTTTCCTGGTAGGATGCACACAAAAAGCTAGTGATCCCAAAGTCGATAATTGGGACAAATACCAAGAACAGGGAACCATTACCATCGGGTTTGACAATACCTTTGTTCCCATGGGCTTTGAAGAAAAGAATGGGCAATATGCTGGATTTGATATTGATTTAGCCCAGGCTGTTTCTGAGAAACTTGGTTTCAAGGTACAGTTTCAACCCATTGATTGGGACATGAAGGAAACAGAACTTCAAAACGGCACCATTGATGCTATCTGGAATGGATATTCAGCGACTGATGAACGCCGTGAGAAGGTTGCTTTTACCATTCCTTACATGGAGAATCAGCAGGTTCTAGTCTCTAAGAAATCTCAGAATATACAATCAGTGTCTGATATGACAGGCAAGGTTTTGGGTGCCCAGGCAGGATCTTCTGGTTATATAGATTTCGAAGCCCAACCAGAACTCTTAAAAAATATCGTAAAAGATCAAAAAGCCAACCAATATCAGAGTTTTAACGAAGCCTTGATTGACTTTGCAAAATGATCGGATTGATGCCCTTTTAATTGACCGTGTTTACGCCAATTATTATCTTGAAACTGAAGGAATTTTAGACCAGTATGAGATTTTTCCTGCTGGTTTTGAGAGTGAGTCTTTTGCAGTTGGTGTGAGACCAGCTGATAAGACCTTGTTAGCAAATTTGAATAAAGCTTTTGTAGAACTCTATCAAGAAGGTAAATTCCAAGAAATAAGCAAGAAATGGTTTGGTGAAGATGTGGCTACAAACCAAATTAAAGGAAAGAAAACTAAGATTTTTATCTTGGTTTCTTTTTTTGAGGAATAAACAATTGAGTGTAGATCTGCTCAATTAGAAAAACTTTGCAAAATCCTTAGAAAACCTGTAAAATAGAAAAGATGAACAAATAGGAGGTTCCTTGTGTCAAAAAAGGAAATCAATATTAACAATTATAATGATGATGCCATTCAAGTGCTAGAAGGGTTGGATGCGGTCCGAAAACGTCCAGGGATGTATATCGGATCGACAGACGGTGCTGGTCTCCATCACCTAGTCTGGGAAATCGTCGATAATGCGGTCGATGAGGCCTTGTCTGGATTTGGTGACCGTATCGATGTGACAATCAATAAAGACGGAAGTTTAACCGTTCAAGACCACGGACGTGGGATGCCGACAGGTATGCACGCTATGGGCATTCCAACAGTTGAGGTTATCTTTACTATCCTTCACGCCGGAGGAAAGTTCGGTCAGGGTGGTTATAAGACATCAGGAGGTCTCCACGGGGTTGGATCTTCTGTTGTAAACGCCCTCTCTAGTTGGCTAGAAGTAGAAATTACCCGTGATGGAACAGTTTATAGACAGCGTTTTGAAAATGGAGGCAAGCCAGTAACAACTCTTGAAAAGGTTGGAACTGCACCTAAGTCTAAAACAGGTACCAAAGTGACCTTCATGCCAGATGCAAGTATCTTTTCTACGACAGACTTTAAGTACAATACCATTTCAGAGCGTCTCAATGAGTCAGCATTTCTCTTGAAGAATGTAACCTTGTCATTAACGGACAAGCGAACAGATGAAGCAATCGAGTTCCATTATGAGAATGGGGTACAGGACTTTGTTTCTTATCTTAACGAAGACAAGGAAACCTTGACGCCAGTCCTTTACTTTGAAGGGGAAGACAATGGTTTCCAAGTAGAAGTAGCCCTCCAGTACAATGATGGATTTTCAGATAACATCTTATCCTTTGTTAATAATGTCCGTACCAAAGACGGTGGAACGCATGAGACAGGACTTAAGTCAGCCATCACCAAGGTTATGAATGACTATGCACGTAAGACGGGTCTTCTCAAAGAAAAAGATAAAAATCTTGAAGGTTCAGATTACCGTGAAGGATTGGCGGCCGTTCTTTCTATCTTGGTTCCGGAAGAACATTTGCAATTCGAAGGACAGACTAAGGACAAACTTGGAAGTCCACTAGCTCGTCCAATCGTTGATAGTATTGTTGCTGAAAAACTGACTTTCTTCCTTATGGAAAATGGGGAATTAGCTTCAAATCTGATTCGTAAAGCTATCAAGGCTCGTGATGCCCGTGAAGCGGCTCGTAAGGCGCGTGATGAGAGCCGAAATGGTAAAAAGAATAAAAAAGACAAGGGCTTGCTTTCTGGTAAATTAACGCCAGCCCAGTCTAAAAATCCAGCTAAGAATGAACTCTACCTGGTCGAGGGGGACTCTGCCGGTGGATCTGCCAAACAAGGGCGTGATCGTAAGTTCCAGGCTATTTTGCCTCTTCGTGGTAAGGTCATCAATACAGCCAAGGCCAAGATGGCAGATATCCTCAAAAACGAAGAAATCAACACCATGATTTATACCATCGGTGCTGGTGTTGGGGCAGATTTTTCCCTTGAAGATGCCAACTATGACAAGATCATTATCATGACCGATGCGGACACCGATGGTGCCCACATTCAAACCCTTCTCTTAACCTTCTTTTATCGCTACATGCGTCCGCTAGTTGAGGCAGGACATGTCTATATCGCCCTTCCTCCTCTTTACAAGATGTCCAAAGGTAAAGGAAAGAAAGAAGAAGTGGCCTACGCTTGGACGGATGGCGAGCTAGAAGAACTTCGCAAGCAGTTCGGTAAAGGTGCTACCCTTCAACGCTACAAGGGTCTTGGTGAGATGAATGCGGACCAACTCTGGGAGACAACCATGAATCCAGAAACTCGAACTCTCATTCGTGTTACGATTGAAGACTTAGCACGCGCAGAACGTCGTGTCAATGTCCTCATGGGTGACAAGGTTGAACCACGTCGTAAGTGGATTGAAGATAATGTCAAATTTACGCTAGAAGAAGCGACTGTGTTTTAAAATTAGGATATAAATACAAATGGAGGACAAGATATGTCTGAAAATCTAAGTAGAAAACAGGATTAAAGCCCTTGAAAGTAGTATGCCAATCTGAAACAGTAAACAATCAAAGGTAAGATTAGATGATGATTTTGTACCGTTTAGACAAAAAAAATTAAAGAGACTCTCGTGGTTAGTAGAAATTTACAATGATCCCAGTCATGATTTCTTTAGTGAAATTATATTCAAGGAAAATACACCACAGATATATGGGACTATTTTATGCCGTTTAAGCACTTATTTTATTTCCTTTCCTCAATTGACGATATTCAGATTTTATTCCGTTGTGAGCTACTTGGATGATATGGCTGTTCCTGGGACTTTGTATGAATAATGGTCAAAACAGACATTGAAACCTATGATAAATGGCGTCAGTCTCAAGGATTGATTTAATAGATAACAACTAGCAATGATCTTGGCTCTAAAGAGGTATGAATCATGATAAGTATTTTTGTTTGACACTCCTTTTCTTGTGATAGTCCTGGTTCTGGGGTGCAGTTACGTATATGGTTATCCATCAGGAAAACCTGGGCATTCAACTTTCTTGAATTTTGCCTTAACTATATGGGTGTCTTTTTATTTGATAATCCTTTAGTCTAATCTATGCGGGTTTGCTCTTCTATGTTTTGACTTTTATATTTTCACCTGTGGTGTGCCTTTTGGATTCACAGCTATTTATAAGAGCAATAAACATCTCAAGCATTATCCTAGTGGTTACTCAAAATTTCTTAAGATAAATGCCTGGTTTTTAGCAATATTTTCGATTATTAACTTCCTCTTTTTAATGCTGACGGAAGAAATGGGAATTATGTTGTTGCTACCACTTTTTGGAATCAGTTCTATTATCCAATTTATAGTCGGAGAGCTAGAGAGAAAAAGAATTCAGAAGCTTCTTCAGCAAAGAAATGAAGATGATGTTATTCAGAACGCAGATGCAACTGAGGATGAACCACATGAGAACTGACCAGGAAATACTTGGACTGATTTTAGAAACAGCTAAAAAGTTACAGGTTGATGCTGTGGCACTATCTGGTTCACGTACAAACCCAAAGGTTCAAACAGATGAATTTCAAGACTATGATCTTGTCTATGTAGTAGATGACTTAGACAATCTAACGAGAGATCTTGCTTGGTTGAACCAGTTTGGCACACGTATCATTGAGCAACATAATATCCTAGGCAACCGTCGTCTCTACCTCATGCTTTTTGAAGATGGGAATCGCATTGATCTAACCCTCTGTCCTAAAGATCACATCAACGAGTGGGTGGATAGTGAGGCAGGATTCACAGTTTTAGTAGATGAGAAGGGTTTGTTTGAGTCTTATTCTCCAAGTCCAGAGCGTCACTGGATACATCCAGCTAGTAATTCGGATTTTGAAAAATCTTGCAATGAATTTTGGTGGGTGTCAGCCTACGTGGTCAAAGGAATTTGTCGTAAGCAAGTCATCTATGCAACTGACCATCTCTACGGTATTTGCCAACAAGAACTCTTGAAAATCTTAGCTTGGCAGGTAGCAAGTGATAGAGGAGCTGTCGACATTGGTAAAAATTACAAGTATCTCTTCAACTACTTGCCAATTGAGAAGGAGAAGGAATTCTCTGCTCTTCTTGATTTCTCAAGTTTAGACAAAATCACTCAGTCTTTATTAGCAACCATGGAATTTTTCCACCATGAAGCTCAATATCTTGCTCAAAAGATGAGCTTTAAGTATGAAAAAGAAGTGGCTGAGAGGATGATGAGATATGCTGAGGAAAACCTTCTAAATCACTAAGAAAATAAAGAACACAAATTAAAACTATTAAACTACAGAAAGGATAGTTTGGTTACTTACTAGTAACTGAACACGGGACTAATCCTTTCTACATCATTTTATCATTACATCTACTCTACATTTTTTGAAAGGAGTTGAACACGCCCTAAATGCTGTGTGAAAAAGATAAATTCTCTAGCGAACATCGCTCGCTGCAAGAATTTCCTATTTTTTCTACAGAAATTTTCGTATCTGAAACGTCCCTTTGTATCTTATATGAGTAATATCCAAAATATGTCCTTGGAGGACATCATGGGAGAGCGCTTTGGTCGCTACTCCAAATATATCATTCAAGACCGGGCTTTGCCAGACATTCGGGATGGATTGAAGCCGGTTCAGCGCCGTATTCTTTATTCTATGAATAAGGATGGCAATACTTTTGACAAGAGCTACCGTAAGTCGGCCAAGTCTGTCGGGAACATCATGGGTAATTTCCACCCACACGGAGATTCTTCTATCTATGATGCCATGGTCCGTATGTCTCAGGACTGGAAAAACCGTGAGATTCTAGTTGAAATGCACGGAAACAACGGTTCCATGGACGGAGATCCACCTGCGGCTATGCGTTATACGGAAGCTCGTTTGTCAGAGATTGCAGGCTACCTTCTTCAGGATATCGATAAAAAGACAGTTCCCTTTGCTTGGAACTTTGACGATACCGAGAAAGAGCCAACTGTCTTGCCAGCAGCCTTTCCAAACCTTTTAGTCAATGGTTCAACAGGTATTTCAGCTGGTTATGCCACAGATATTCCACCGCATAATTTGGCTGAGGTTATCGATGCGACAGTCTACATGATTGATCACCCAACTGCTAAGGTAGATAAGTTGATGGAATTCTTGCCTGGGCCAGACTTTCCTACAGGAGCGATTATCCAAGGCCGTGATGAGATCAAAAAAGCCTATGAAACTGGTAAGGGGCGCGTGGTTGTTCGTTCCAAGACTGAAATTGAGAAGTTAAAAGGTGGTAAGGAACAAATCGTTATCACTGAGATTCCCTATGAGATTAATAAGGCTAACTTAGTCAAGAAAATCGATGAAGTCCGTGTCAATAACAAGGTAGCAGGTATCGCTGAGGTTCGTGATGAGTCTGACCGTGACGGTCTTCGTATTGCTATCGAACTCAAGAAAGATGCGAACACAGAGCTTGTTCTCAACTACCTTTTCAAGTATACTGACTTGCAAATCAACTACAACTTCAACATGGTTGCGATTGACAATTTCACCCCTCGTCAGGTTGGAATTGTGCCTATCTTATCTAGCTATATTGCCCACCGTCGTGAGGTCATCTTGGCACGTTCTCGCTTTGACAAGGAAAAGGCTGAAAAACGTCTCCATATCGTGGAAGGTTTGATTCGTGTCATCTCTATTTTAGATGAAGTCATTGCTCTTATCCGTGCTTCTGAGAACAAGGCTGATGCCAAGGAAAACCTCAAGGTCAGTTATGATTTTACTGAAGAGCAGGCTGAAGCTATTGTTACCTTGCAACTATACCGTTTGACCAATACAGACGTAGTTGTCTTGCAAGAAGAAGAAGCAGAACTTCGCGAAAAAATTGCTATGCTGGCGGCTATCATCGGTGACGAACGGACTATGTACAATCTCATGAAAAAAGAACTTCGTGAGGTCAAGAGACAGTTTGCGACACCTCGTTTGAGTTCTTTAGAAGATACGGCAAAAGTCATCGAGATTGATACAGCTAGTCTTTGATCGCTGAGGAAGATACCTACGTCAGCGTGACGAAGGCTGGCTATATCAAGCGTACTAGCCCTCGTTCTTTCTCAGCTTCAACGTTAGAGGAAATTGGTAAACGGGATGATGACCGATTGCTATTTATCCAATCTGTTAAAGACAACTCAACATCTCTTAATCTTTTACAACACTAGGAAATGTTATCTACCGTCCTGTCCATGAATTAGCAGATATTCGTTGGAAGGATATCGGAGAGCACTTGAGCCAAACGATTACAAACTTTGAAACCAATGAAGAAGTGCTATACGTAGAAGTTGTGGATCAGTTTGATGATGCGACAACCTACTTTGCAGCGACTCGCCTTGGACAAATAAAGCGTGTCGAACGCAAAGAATTCTCTCCATGGAGAACCTATCGTTCTAAGTCTGTCAAGTATGCTAAGTTGAAAGACGAGACTGACCAGATTGTAGCAGTAGCTCCGATTAAATTGGATGATGTTTTGTTGATTAGTAAAAATGGCTATGCCCTTCGCTTTAATATCGAAGAGGTTCCAGTTGTTGGAGCCAAGGCTGCAGGTGTTAAAGCTATGAATCTGAAAGCAGATGATGAGCTTCAAGCTGCCTTTATCTGCAATACTTCATCCTTCTATCTGTTAACGCAACGTGGAAGCTTGAAACGTGTATCAACAGAGGAAATTTCCAGCAACCAGTCGTGCTAAGCGTGGTCTTCAAGTTCTGAGAGAATTGAAGAGTAAACCACATCGCGTCTTCTTGGCTGGTGCTGTCTCAGAACAAGGATTTATCGGAGATCTCTTTAGTACAGAAGTAGAAGATGGCGAACAAACTCTAGTTGTTCAATCAAATAATGGAACGATTTACGAAGCAATTCTGCAAGATTTGAATCTATCAGAGCGCACAAGCAATGGAAGTTTCATATCAGACACTATTTCTGATGAAGAAGTGTTTGATGCTTATCTTAAAGAAGTCTTTAAAGAAGAAAAAGATAATTAAGAAGAAAATCAGTCCTAGTGACTGATTTTTTATAAGTAAAAATTTTCAGAAAATTACAAATAATACTTGAATTTTTAGGAGAATAGTGTAGAATAGAACACAAAGCTTGATTAGAATAAAGGAGATTGTCATGACAGTTACGATTGATTGGGAAAATCTCGGTTTTTCCTATATGAAACTACCTTATCGTTATATCGCTTATTTTAAAAATGGACAATGGACTCAAGGAGAATTAACAGAAGATGCAACCTTGCATATTTCAGAATCATCTCCAAGCCTTCACTATGGACAGCAAGCATTTGAAGGATTGAAAAGCCTATCGTACAAAAGGATGGCAGTATTCAACTCTTCCGTCCAGATGAAAATGCTAAACGACTCCAACGTACCTGCGACCGTCTCTTGATGCCCCAAGTGCCAACAGAAATGTTTGTAGAGGCTTGTAAAGCAGTTGTTCGTGCTAATGAAGAATACGTACCACCTTATGGAACTGGTGGAACCCTTTATCTTCGTCCGCTCTTGATTGGTGTTGGAGATATCATTGGGGTAAAACCAGCCGAGGAGTATATTTTTACCATCTTTGCTATGCCAGTTGGAAATTACTTTAAGGGTGGATTGGTTCCAACAAACTTCTTGATTCAAGATGAGTATGACCGTGCTGCACCGAATGGAACAGGAGCTGCCAAGGTCGGTGGTAACTATGCAGCTAGTCTTTTGCCAGGAAAAATGGCTAAATCCCGTCATTTCTCAGATGTTATTTATCTTGACCCATCAACCCACACTAAGATTGAAGAAGTCGGTTCAGCAAACTTCTTTGGAATTACAGCTGATAATGAGTTTGTAACGCCATTGAGTCCATCAATTTTGCCATCGATTACCAAGTATTCATTGCTTTACTTGGCAGAGCATCGTTTGGGCTTGAAACCTGTTGAGGGGGATGTACCAATTGATAGTCTGGATCGATTTGTAGAAGCAGGTGCCTGTGGAACTGCAGCAGTAATCTCACCTATTGGGGGAATCCAACACGGTGATGATTTCCATGTTTTCTACAGTGAAACAGAGGTTGGTCCAGTGACTCGTAAACTATACGATGAATTGACAGGTATCCAATTTGGTGACATTGAAGCACCAGAAGGCTGGATTGTAAAAGTAGATTAAAAATTATTAAAGGAGATCTTTATGAAAACGAAAAAGTGGATGTTAACAGCAGGAGTTGTCCTGAGTACAGCAGTTCTTCTTGTGGCTTGTGGTAAAGCTGATAAAGAAGCAGATGCACCTACAACCTTCTCTTATGTCTATGGAGTAGACCCATCATCTTTGGACTACAGTATTGCAACTCGTACATCAACAACGGATATCATCGGTAACGTTGTTGATGGATTTGTTGGAAAACGACGAATATGGGAATTTGGTTCCTTCACTAGCTGAGGACTGGAGTGTCTCACAAGACGGTTTGACTTATACTTATAAACTTCGTAAAGGAGTTAAATGGTATACCTCAGAGGGTGAAGAATACGCTGAAGTAACAGCGCATGACTTTGTTACTGGACTAAAACACGTAGCAGATGGTAAATCAGACGGTGTCACTCTTATTCAAAACTCCATTAAGGGCTTGAATGAATATATGACTGGTGAGACTAATGACTTCTCTACAGTTGGAGTTAAGGCGTTGGATGACTACACAGTCCAGTATACTCTTAATGCACCTGAAAGTTTCTGGAATTCGAAAGTAACTTCAGCAACTATGTTGCCGGTAAACGAGGAATTCCTCAAAGCTTCAGGTAAGAAATTACGGAACAGTAAGTCCCATCTGGTATTCTTTATAACGGTCCGTATATCCTGAAGACATTGACTTCAAAATCTTTAATCGAATACGAAAAGAACCCAAATTATTGGGATAAAGAGAAGGTTAAAATTGAGAAAGTAAAATTGACCTACTATGATGGTTCAGACCAAGAATCATTAATCCGTAGCTTCTCTTCAGGTGTTTATACAACAGCTCGTATCTTCCCAAGTAGCTCAAACTTTGCTTCTACATTGGAACAATACGGAGATAAAATCACATACAGTCCACAGGATTCAACTAGTTATTACTTTACCTTTAACGTAAACCGTCAATCTTACAATAAGACTGCGAAAACAAGTGAAGAACAGAAAACTTCTACAAAAGAAGCGATGTTGAACAAGGACTTCCGTCAAGCAATCAACTTTGCCTTCAACCGTCATTCTTATGCTGCACAGCTCAATGGTGAAGATGGTGCGGACAAGATTATTCGTAACAGTCTAGTTCCAGATAACTTTGTACAATCTGGCGGTAAAAACTTTGGTGATATTGCTCAAGCAGAATTGGTCAACTATGGAGACCAATGGAAAGGCGTTGAGCTTGTAGACGGAAAAGATACCATCTACAATCCTGACAAAGCTAAGGCTTCATTTGAGAAAGCTAAGAAAGAATTGGAAGCAAAAGGTGTAACCTTCCCAATTCACTTGGATGTTCCAGTTGAACAGACAGATACAATTGCTGTTCAACAAAGCAATTCCTTCAAACAATCAATCGAGTCAACTCTTGGTTCTGAAAATGTCGTGATCGATGTCCTTCAAATGACTGATAACGAAAAGGAAAGTATTACATCACAAGCGCGTGTTCCAGCTCAAAAAGACTATGACTTTGAACAGTACTGGATGGGCTCCAAGTTATCAAGATCCAGCAAGTTATCTTAATATCATGGATCCTAAGACCGGTTCTGCTATGAAACACCTTGGTATTACTAAAGGAAAAGACAAGGAAGTAGTAGCTCAACTTGGTTTGGACCAATATAAGAAACTCTTAGATGATGCAGTTTCTGAGACAAACGACTTGAACAAGAGATATGAAAAATATGCTAAAGCCCAAGCTTGGCTCACAGATAGTTCTCTCTTGATACCGACAGCTTCATCAGGTGGATCACCTGTTGTCAGCAACATCGTTCCTTTCTCAAAACCATACTCACAAGTTGGTATTAAGGGTGATCCCTATATCTTCAAGGGGATGAAATTGCAAAAAGAGATTGTATCTGCTAAAGAATATCAAGCAGCTCTTGAAAAATGGCAAAAAGAAAAATTGGAATCAAACAATAAATACCAAAAAGAACTAGAAAGTCATGTCAAATAAAACTGACTAGTGTTTTGGAAAAGAGGCCTATATGGAATGGATTAAACTAATAGGGATATTTATCATTGTGGTTGGTTTTATCTATAAGTTAGATACCATTGCAACGGTAGTCTTAGCTAGTTTAGTTACAGCTCTAGTTTCTGGAGTTTCTCTTGTTGAATTCTTGGAAATTTTGGGAAAAGAATTTAGCAATCAACGTGTTCTTACGATTTTTATGGTAACCTTGCCCCTGGTTGGTTTATCTGAAACTTTTGGGCTCAAGCAACGTTCGATTGACTTGATTCAAAAGATTAAAGGACTGACCGTAGGAAGTTTTTATACAGTGTATTTCTTTTTTCGGGAACTCGATGGTTTCTTTGCCATTCGACTAGGAGGACATCCGCAGTTTGTAAGGCCTTTGGTTCAACCCATGGGGCAAGCAGCAGCAGAGTCACAATTAGGCAGAAAATTAACGGAGCAGGAGAGCGAAGCGTTAAAAGCTCGTGCTGCAGCAAATGATAATTTTGCAAATTTCTTTGCTCAAAACACTTTTGTTGGTGCAGGTGGTGTCCTCTTGGTTGGGGGCACCCTGGACCAATTAGGTTACGAAAGTAATTATGCAGGCATTGCTTCAGCTTCACTTATAGTTGCAGGAATTGCCCTTCTTGTTGTAGGGATTTACAATTACCTCTTTGATAGAAAGCTGCTAGCAAATAAGGTTAGTAAAGGAATAGAAGAATGACCAATCTAGCAAGCCAGTTATTAGAGTTGACTTATATTGTGATTGGCTGTCAATTCCTTCATACGGCTTATTGTAGCTATAGAGATAAAACAAACCCAGTTCGATATGGAACAGCTGGGTTTTGGGCTTTATTGGGCATCAGTTTTATGGGTGGCTCTTATCTACCATCTATCTGCATCGGAGTTATTGTAGTGCTATTAGCCTTACTAACTCTCTTTAAGCAGGTTCGTATCGGAACCTTACCGTCTTTGGATGAAGTCAAGGCCAACATTAGAGCTAAACAACTAAAGAATAAAATTTTTATTCCGGTCATGCTGATGGCTTTGATTGCTTTGGTATTAGCAAAAGTGATTCCGGAGTTTAGTAAGATTGCTATCAGTCTTGCAGCATTTTTCGCAACCATTTCTCTTTTATTGATTACTAAGAGTCATCCTAAAAGCTTGTTACCAGAAAACAATCGCATGATTCAGCAAGTTTCAACTAGTGGGATTGTTCCACAACTTTTAGGGGCTTTAGGGGCAATTTTTACTGTAGCAGGAGTTGGAGACTTGATTTCACATTTGATAAGCGGTCTAGTGCCTCCAGGCAGTCGTTTTATGGGTGTATTAGCTTATGTCCTTGGGATGGTTCTATTCTCCATGATAATGGGTAATGCCTTTGCAGCTTTTACGGTTATTACTGCTGGAGTTGGTGTTCCCTTTGTATTTGCCTTGGGAGCAGATCCAATCGTGGCAGGGTGCTCTTGCAATGACAGCAGGTTGTTGTGGCACTTTACTGACTCCCGATGGCTGCTAACTTTAATGCTTTACCGGCAGCACTCCTGGATATGAAAGATCCAAATGGCGTTATCAAAGCGCAAGTAGGAGTTGCTATTATTATGATTATAATTCATATATTTTTGATGTACTTTTTGGCATTTTAGCAAAGGAAATAAAATGAAAATATTGGTTACAGGATTTGATCCTTTTGGTGGTGAAAAGGTCAATCCAGCCTTAGAAGCTGTTAAATTATTACCGAAAGAAATTCATGGGGCTGAGGTTCATTGGACAGAAATCCCAACGGTCTTTTATAAATCAGCAGAGGTTTTAGAAGCAGAAATCGTCCGATATCAGCCAGATGTGGTGCTTTGCATCGGACAAGCTGGAGGAAGGTCGAGTTTAACGCCTGAGCGAGTTGCCATCAATCAAGATGATGCTAGAATTCCAGATAACCAAGGAAATCAGCCCATTGACACTCCCATTCGCGAAGATGGTCAAGCTGCCTACTTTAGTACCCTTCCTATCAAAGCAATGGTACAAGCGATAAAAGAACAAGGATTACCTGCAGCAGTTTCAAATACAGCAGGCACCTTTGTTTGCAATCATCTGATGTATCAGGCTCTCTATTTAGTGGATAAAAAATTTCCCCATATGAGAGCAGGATTTATGCACATTCCCTATATGACAGAACAAGTGTTGAACAAGCCTAATACGGCATCCATGTGCCTAACAGATATTGTCAGAGGTATCGAAGCTGCTATTGGTGCTATCGTAGACTATAAAGATAAGGACTTAAAGTTAGTAGGTGGAGCAACTCACTAATAATGAGTCATCTCTCAGATTAAAAATATTCTATATTTTTTTACATAAAACTCTGTATCAAGCTTGAGCTTGATAGAGAGTTTTTTTCTTACTAGATTTTTAAATTTCTTGTACAAATAGAAAAGAGTGAAAAAGAGGTATGAGTATGAGTAAAAAAAGATAAAAAAATTGAAATTCAATTAACGGATGCTAAACTAGTATTTGGTTGGGAAAAGAAAAATATGATGGGTTACACTTTAACCATTGGTAAAAAGGTCATTGGTGAAATTGCCGAATTAGATAATCAATTTGCGATCATAAAGAATGGAAATGTCGATAGTTTTTACAAAAAACTTGAAAAAGCTGTGGAAATATTGATTGAAAACTATAATTTAGCAAAATAATGCTTGTTTTTTGTAAATTTTCATGATATAATAGTCTTTGTTGATTGTCGGAGAGATAGCGAAGAGGCTAAACGCGGCGGACTGTAAATCCGCTCCTTCGGGTTCGGGGGTTCGAATCCCTCTCTCTCCATATCACTATTGGGGTATAGCCAAGCGGTAAGGCAAGGGACTTTGACTCCCTCATGCGTTGGTTCGAATCCAGCTACCCCAGTTCTTAGGTAATAAATTCAAGATAAAAAGAAAAATATCTTAGGGTATTTTATTTTTATAATTGAAGGACGTTCGAGATGTTCATGTCGTTGCGGGTGCTTAGGAAAAAAATTATAAGTATGTCAAGTTAAAAAAACTTGATTGTTGGAGGATTTTTTAGATGAACGAATTTGAAGATTTGCTAAATAGCGTTAGCCAAGTTGAGCCTGGTGATGTTGTTAGTGCTGAAGTATTGACAGTTGATGCTACTCAAGCTAACGTTGCAATCTCTGGAACTGGTGTTGAAGGTGTCTTGACTCTTCGCGAATTGACAAACGATCGCGATGCAGATATCAATGACTTTGTAAAAGTAGGTGAAGTATTGGATGTTCTTGTACTTCGTCAAGTAGTTGGTAAAGATACTGATACAGTAACATACCTTGTATCTAAAAAACGCCTTGAAGCTCGCAAAGCATGGGACAAACTTGTAGGACGCGAAGAAGAAGTTGTTACAGTTAAAGGAACTCGCGCTGTTAAAGGCGGACTTTCAGTTGAATTTGAAGGCGTACGTGGATTTCATCCCAGCTTCAATGTTGGATACTCGTTTTGTACGTAACACTGAGCGTTTTGTAGGTCAAGAGTTTGATGCTAAAATCAAAGAAGTTGACCCTAAAGAAAACCGCTTCATCCTTTCACGTCGTGAAGTTGTAGAAGCAGCAACTGCAGCAGCTCGTGCTGAAGTATTTCGGTAAATTGGCTGTTGGTGATGTTGTAACTGGTAAAGTTGCACGTATCACAAGCTTCGGTGCTTTCATCGACCTTGGTGGTGTTGATGGATTGGTTCACTTGACTGAATTGTCACACGAACGTAACGTTTCACCAAAATCAGTTGTAACTGTTGGTGAAGAAGTTGAAGTGAAAATCCTTGATCTTAACGAAGAAGAAGGACGTGTATCACTTTCACTTAAAGCTACAACACCTGGACCATGGGATGGCGTTGAGCAAAAATTGGCTAAAGGTGACGTTGTAGAAGGTACAGTTAAACGTTTGACTGACTTCGGTGCATTTGTTGAAGTATTGCCAGGTATCGATGGACTTGTTCACGTATCACAAATTTCACACAAACGTATTGAAAATCCAAAAGAAGCTCTTACAGTTGGTCAAGAAGTTACTGTTAAAGTTCTTGATGTTAACGCTGATGCAGAACGCGTTTCACTTTCTATCAAAGCTCTTGAAGAACGTCCAGCTCAAGAAGAAGGACAAAACGAAGAAAAACGTGCTCCACGTCCACGTCGTCCAAAACGTCAAGAAAAACGTGACTTTGAACTTCCTGAAACTCAAACAGGATTCTCAATGGCTGACTTGTTCGGAGACATCGAACTTTAATCTATTCGAATTTGAATGAAATCCTTTGTTTTTAAAACAAGGGATTTTTCTTTTTTCTACTAGTATTTTTTGATATAATGGTTCTATGTTATATTCAGAAAAAGAATCACTTTATCAAACTGTAAATGAACAACTCTCTTTTCTCATGGAAGGAGAGCCCAATGTTTTGGCCAATTTATCAAATGCCAGTGCCCTACTAAAAACAAACTTTCCTAATACTGTTTTTGCAGGTTTCTACCTATTCGATGGAAATGAACTCATCTTGGGTCCTTTTCAAGGTGGAGTTTCTTGCGTGAGAATCACTCTTGGTAGAGGTGTGTGTGGCGAATCGGCAGCTAGTCGTCAAACAGTTATTGTTGGTGATGTAAAGACCTATCCAAATTATATCTCTTGTGATAGTAAAGCACTCAGTGAAATTGTTGTGCCAATGGTCAAAGATGGACAACTACTGGGTGTATTAGACTTGGATTC
>BNJT01000376.1_pt1 | contig 161304 bp, 250 predicted proteins | sample 8540491 | NCBI WGS metagenome assembly BNJT01 (sample SAMD00202455, study PRJDB9452) | human saliva metagenome | host: Homo sapiens
GAATAGCTAAAAAGGAGAGGAAAATATGACTCATAAGGAGCAGCAGGCCGTAAGAGAATTGACTGTAGCTAAAACGCTTAAATCACTTGTTAAAGAGTTCGGATACAAGTTGCTGTCGGGCTGGATTTATAAGGTGGTAAATGATTATCTCTATCTGGTAAATATAGAGGTTTACCCCTGCAAGCCTTGGGGAAATACATAAGCACAAAAATATCTGTTAAGCCGCTTATAATTGACAATATATTCTGGGAAGTGTATAGAAATGGATGATTTGGTAAAAATAACCTCAATTAATCCACATATTTCTGCGTCCGAGCGTCCTTATCCGCTGATAATAAAGGAGTATAATACGCCAGTCGGGTCACCTGATGAGGTAAACTATGCCTTGGTAAGAATATTTGAAGAGGCAGACAGCATATAAATGAATATAATAAACGCCTTTTACTGATATATCTTCTTTTAAGTCTGAATTAGAAGTGAGAGAAGATGAACATAGTGTGTTGGTATAATCTTGTGTTATATTGCAGAAGCGAAATTATAAAGAGTGCCTTTAAGTATCACTAAAGGAAGAAATAGGAAACATAGGTCTCTTTTTGCTAAAATATGATGAAAATGGAGTTACAGGCATAAATGAGTACTTAGAGAATATCTTATGGCAAAACTTAGAGATGTCTCCTCCAAATTTTTGTTACTTAGGCAAGTTCATTTTCAGAGGATAAGGCGAATAGATATTTTTACATTTGCAGGAGTAAAAATGGATTTGTCACAAAAGTGTTTTTCCGGCTAAAATGTAATCTGAGTACAGATTAGCCGAAAACAAGTTTTAAAATAATATTAGTTCGTAAACTTATGTCTTAGGCAGTCTATCAGAAAACACTCATCACTCAGGGTAGAGGTTAAGAGTTATTTCAGGCTTTTCACAGCCTTCTTCTATATTTTTATCATAGCTCTATACTTTGTTAAACTCTTCTTTGTAGCTTTAATATACTCTTCTTTTTCATCAGGACTGTCATAATCCTCATCAATTTCAGCTTCTTTTATGTCTTCTTCAAGCCTCTGAAATGGTGGAATTAACCAAGTTATAAAAATCATCCTAAGGTTTTCAATCCACTAGAGATATAATAATAATGCTCCCAGTCATCAGTATAATAATCGCATATCACGGCTTTGTAGTTTTCTAAAAATGTATCGTATTCGTCAACATAGTAGGAGTCATGGACTTGATAATCAGAAATATCATCCGTACGTAGTGAATAATTTCATCCTGCCCGTCTTTAACCTGAGAAAGATAGAACTTGCTTTTGCCTCTTATTACCAAGAAAGAGCCTGCACAATAGTACCAGTGCCAGTATCAGCCTCATTCTACCAGGGTAGTCTATATGGAAATCTTCAAAAATTGCTTTTGCCCTTTGATACCCCTTTATTTTCATAAAGCCCGGCAGCATAATTAAAATGGTTCACATAGTTATTGGAGAGCTCCATTGCTTTTTCAAAGTATTTTATGGCTTTTTCAAGGTATTTCTCACCATTATCTCTTCATACTAAAAATAATACAAGCCTAAAACTCTTCATAAGTTTCATAGTATTGAGAATCCAGCTCTTCAGCTTTTAAGCAAATGCTTAGGAGCAGAGGACTCAAATCAATGTAATACCCGATGTTTCGTGTATGTTCTTGCCTTTGTCACTGTCGGATAAGCAGTTTTCATTTTTATCAAGAAAAATCTAATAAAAGCTTAGCACAGGTATCGTAACTCTCCACGAAGCTCCATTCGGACAGAAGCAAGCAGACAGGCAGCATCCACATTGCTCTCATCTTCTTTTTGAATCTCAAGTAGTAATTCTTCCATTTTTCTTAAAATAAGATACAGACTTATCATAATCCGTTAAAAACGGGGTATTGTATTTGCTTTCATAATCTGCTTTTTGATTCCTGCCAGAATTCTTTTTAACTTGTCCATATTAGACTCCTCACTAGTAAATTAGAATTTGCTGTACTAAATATATTCAATAGGGAGCGCTATTAGATCTCTCTAAGATATGTTTTCCTATCAATTAGACAGAGAATAACCCCTACCCCTCTTTTCTTGTCAGGAATCTTGTCAAGTACAGGATTTGCCGTTCCCATGCTTGCCTTAGGGTTGCCGGACATTTTAACCTCTACAGGGTATAGGATGCCATTTTCCTCGATTATCAAATCAATTTCATTTTCTTCAGAAGCATTTTTATCCTTTCCACGGTAATAGAAAAATGTTAAATCGATAATCCTCTCCCTCATTGGAATATGATTTTAATATCTCTGAAACTACAAAAAGTCTCAAACATATTTCCTGCGACTGCAGAATTCTTTAAAGCATCTGCAGTTAACCATCTGGTCAAATAGCAGGCAAGCCCGGTATCTCTAAAATAAATCTTAGAAGCGTTTTAATGACTTTCTTGCTAATGCACTCGCACTATAAGGCTGTAATATGTAGACGATACCTGTTCTTTCTAAGATTGAAATCCAGTTCTTTATAGTGGCTCACTACCCCAACATCACTGGCAATATTGAGTACTACATTTTCACCTGTTCTTGCAGCAACTGCTGTTAAAAACTTGGTAAATGTCAGGCTATCGCAGAAATCAGTTCGTTTCTGTTTTTAGCACATCTGAAATAGCCCTTTTTATATATGCCATACTCACCTCCGACTAATCTAAAGCCGAACTTTATTATAGTCGTTTCAAGTAGAAAGTCAATTACAAAACTATACCATTTCTACGAAAATAATGGTAAAATATAAGCACACCTAAAAATCAAGCTTTAATTTTTAAGGAGGAACTTATGGGAAAAATTAAAAACTTGTGGCAACAGATGTTTTTATTACTATGACAATGGGAGCAGTGGCTCCTGCATGAGCTGCACACTAAGAGAAAAAGGACATCATTTGGATAGGGACTGATAGGAAATATGATGAAAGGAAGGATGGGGAGAAGCTAAAAAGCAAAAATTGACCGTATATATATGGAAAAAAACTGTGATATATACGTCAGATGAAAGTATACAGATTTACTGGCAAGTCCGGAAAAACAGGGGTTTCATTTATAAAGATGTCGTACCCTATTTTTAGGTGGGGAAATGTTCTTTGTTACTGACGATACCAAATCGTATGATGGAGTTATAGTTGATGATGAAAGGGAATGAAATATTTAGAGGGCTTAGAAATGTAGCAGATAAGATATATGGTTCATCTGGATACCCTATGGAAGATAGTGAAATCTCCCGTGATAACTATATTTGTGGAGAGACTGAAAAAGGACTTGTTATCCTTGATGTGAAAAAAATGGTTGCAAAGTGCTTAAAATGTATGAAGGTTATACACTTGGAAAAACTGATGAGTTTATAAAAATAGTATCTAACAAAAAGATATGTACTTATAATGAACAAAAAGAAAAACAAACGCGGCTTTATGTGGATTTCACAGAAGTCCGGTGATTCAGGAATCTTAGCAAAGAACCTTAAATTAACTGCAGATCTTCTTATAAACAAAAGCAGCTGAATATAGGATTGCAGTACCCGTAAAAGTACAATGATGAGTTGAATATTTACAATACCAGAGGAAAGCTTATTTTCAGCGGGAAAAATAAAGAATTCCGTGGAGTCGCAGGAAATGTGCTTAACACACCCGGATATCAATTTTTCATCAGATATTAACCCTCCTAAAGGACTAAATCCAAAAAGTACAGGAAATAAAATGATATTTGAAATACGAAAAATGACAAATTTGGATTGGTGAGAGATGATGAAACAGCTTCTTGGATATAAGTATAATGGAGTCGAGAATGTTTATGAAAACATAGCGGTTATAGCTGGTGATAATTACACTTATCAATATCTGATAAACTATAATGGTAGAAAACTTACTACAAAAAGTATAAACAAATTTATGGCTTTTTATAATGGAAAAGCAGTGGTGAACTTTAAGGGGAAATATGGAGTAATATCTGAGTCCGGAAGAGAAATTTTGGAACCTATTTATGATGAAATAATAGGAGTTAATCTTGATGGTGATACCAACTATTCTGATTACAGCTTAAGGGATACTATCAAAGATATTTTCGAAAGGGATGATATTAAAAGAAGGACTCTGAATATATATATGTGGATAAAGCCGGTAACCAAAAAGACATTTGAGAAAAAAATATGATAGCATAAAAAGGCTTGCAAAACCTCAAGTACAAGGGCAGCTCCTTATTTGTGGTAAGTTATGATGGTAAATTTGGTATAATGGCAGCAGATGGTAAGGAAATACATAAGACAAATTATGATTTTTAGTGTGCTGGATAAGAAAAAGGTATTTTTCTCTCTTGGTAAAAAGAAAGTATGGTAAGTCAGGGAGCTATATATCTGAAATAATTATAGACAAAGATGGAAAGAAACTCTTTGAAATAAAGCCATACAAAATTTATAGAAAGACTAGCTTCAGGGGAATATATGGTAATAAGAGATAAATCTGCGTCAAAAGATAAAAAGACAGAACAGGTGTTGGTCTACAGCTCGGATTGGAAGAGGGTTGTTAGTATCAAAAACAAATGGGATTACGTGGCTGATTATAAAGATGGATTATTTATAGTTGGTGAACAGGATAGCAGTGGGATTGTAGATAAAGAAGGAAGGAAATCCTGCCTATTAAGTATCATAATCTTCGTTTCAAAGGAAATATTATTTTTGGTTGAAGATAGTTATGAAAAATGTAGTTCAATTAGGAATTTTGGTTAGGTAATATCATTTAGTCAAAAGGATGGACTTATGATTTGTAGTAGCGCTAGACTGCCCACCATTAGAAATGCCGATAAAATAGCGGTTATGGAAAAGGGTGTATGGAAGGAACTTGACAGCTACGAGGAGCTTATGGAGCTTAAGAGAAGCTTTTTATGAACTGATGGAGATGCAGCAGGGGTAGGGAGTTAAACAATCAACTAATCTCTCAGAATCCTGAGTGATTATGGTCAGTGTGAGTTGACGATGGACATTGAAAAGTGAACATTATCCGAAAAATGAAAAGGAATAAAAAAATGCTAGATTTTCAAGGTAAGTGCAACAGAGGCACCTGTCAGAGTAAGTGCAACCAATGCTGCATTTAAGCCCCAAAACTACACTTATTTTTAATAACAAGGGATTACGTATATTAAACTATACCATTCCTACGATAAAAATGGTAAAAATATAAGTACGCCTATAAGGGCAGTTAATTTCAAATTTAGGAGGAACTTATGGGAAAAATTACTTGTGGCAACAACATGCTTTTATTACTATGACAATAGGAGCAGTGGCTCCTGCACAGGCTGCACTAAGAGAAACGGACATCATTTGGATAGGGAAGACAAGATAATGATTCTAAAAAGAATTAATGGGATTCGTGCAGAGATACAGGACATTTACGGAAAAAAATGTAGTATATTCATCAGATGCAAAATGACAAGTTACAGGTATATTTTGGTGCTACCGGTAAGAAAACAGGGTTTATATTTCAAAGAAGTTACCCCAATTGCAGGAGGAAAGTTCTTTTTATGTAAATACCAATAATTCCACCTATAAGGGTAGGATAATTGATGAAGATGGAATGTGCTTTATTCAGGGCTCAGCAACTTAGCAGATGAAATAGCAGGCACCTATGATGGTAGAAGAGATACATAGGAATTGAAAAACGACAGATTTATCTGTGGTGAGACCAAAGAAAGGTTTAGTAATTCTCGATACCAAGAATGATTGTAAAGTAATAAGAAAATATAAAGGCTATGAGATTGAGTTGGAACAATGAAATTTATAAGGCAAAAAGTAAAAAGATAGAAGACATATTCGTATTGAAGATAAAGCGAAGAATAGACTCGGATTTCTATGGCTTTCACAAAAAGTCAGGTGTTTCTGAGATTATAATAAAAATATAATGGGAGAGGCAGAACTTCTTATGAATAAGGAGGAGAATACAAAATAGTATATAAAACTGAAAGTTCCTCCAGTCTAAAAATTACCAACTCTAATGGTAAGGTTGTTTGGTATGGAAAAGAATGTAGAACCTAGCAGCACAGCAGGTAATCTTTTTGGATACAAGAAAAATACTATTTAAGCGCAGATATCTACCCATATAAGGGGTAAGCAAAGAAGTATCAGGAACACATATCTTATTTTCTGTTAGGAATAATAAAACAGGTAAATATGGTCTAATTAGAGATGATGGAAAGACAATGTTAGGATTCAAATACTATGCAATTTATAGAGCTTATAAGGATATGGCTATAGTAAAAGATAAAAAGATAAGCAGTATCTTGTAAATTACAAAGGGGAAAAACATTGACTTCTCAAAAATATGACAAGATTTATAGCTTCACTAACAGTAAGGCGGTAGTAAAAACTAGATGACGAATATGGCATCATCTCAGATTTAGGCAAAGAACTTGTTAAGCCAACTTATAGTAAAGCTATAGCAACTAAACTTGATACGACCAAAGCTTTTGATGCGTATGCAGGAGCAGGTAATATAAAGAATATTTCAGATGGTATGATAGTTAAAAAGGTCAAGACTACATCTATATTGATAAGGCTGGTAAGCAAAAAGTTCTTAAAGAGACTTATGACAATATTGAAAAGCTTTCAAATAAAAAGTATAGTGCAAGTCCGCTGCTTGTAACTATGTCAGATGGTAAGTATGGCATTATTGCTGCAGATGGTAAAGAGTTATTTAAGCCTAAGTATGAATTTATTGGAGTTTTAAGTAAAAGCAGAGGAATATTCTCACTTGGTCTTAGACAATATGGAAAGTCGGGTGGCTATGTATCTGAGACAATTATAGATAAATATGGTAAAAAAACTCTTTACACTAAGCCATACAAAAATCTATAAAGAGAGTATCTACAGGAGAATACATTGTAGTAAAAGGATAAGTCTGCGTCAAAAGATAAGAAAACAGAGAAGGTAATGCTCTACGATGATCAGTGGAAAAAAATCGCTGAATTTAATAACAAATGGGCAAAAATAGTGGATTATAACAACGATCTATTCATAGTTGTGAGATAAAGATAATAAGTATGGGGTTGTTGATAAATCAGGAAAGACAGTGCTTCCGTTCAAATATGCAGAAATTAATATTTTGGGTGATTGCATTACAGTTAAGAAGTTTACGATGATCTTGAAACAATAGGATTTTTGGTTAGGGTAATATCATTTAGCAAAGGATGGACTTATGAAAGCAGCCTACAAAGAACCGGATTATGAAAGTATATTCAGGGAAAAATGAAGGTAAACCGTTAAAAACGCTGATAGCCATTTATCAGGGAAGTATGTCAAAGCTTTTTCTGGTCGGTAGTCTTTTTCCTTATAAAAGACTCGCCGTCCTGGATCTCCCTTGTAATGGCTGCGATGATTGATATAATCACAAAGCCTGATGAGGATGCTGTTAAGAAGATTATCCTAAACTCAGTATTCATCATACTTCTAACGGTACAAAATGTTCCTACAAGTTACATTCATCGTGTATTTCTACGCCAAGACCATCAGGCAGGTGGAAAAAGGAGTTAAGATGCGCTCTGGTTAGAAAGCTCCAGCAATTATCCATCTCTTACCATACCCAGATGGAGTCAGGCAGGCTTCAGTCAAAGGTTATGAGGGATGTGGAGCAGATAGAGAACCTCAGCTCTGCAGATATTTATAACTGTGCTTTTATATAGTTGTAAATATAGTGGCTGCCCTTGTCATTGTTATAACCAAGAGTAAAATCGTCTTTGGATTCTTTTCTTGCTGCAGTGCCTGTGGCGGTTTTTGCTTTATGCTTTATTTCAGAGAGAAGGTAAAGAACTACAACACTGCCTTTTCGTAAAGAAATGGAAGAGACGACAGTTTCAGTGGTTGAAATGATGGAGATGATACCTGTAGCAAAAGGCACTATGCTCTTGAAAGAAGAGAACTTAACAAGATGGAGAAAAAGGCTTGTAAAGGTGGCAGACAAGGGCTTTAGGCTTGATATGATACAGACTTACTTCGGTGCCTGGAGCTGGGTAGTATTTCAGGTGTTTAGAGTGTTTTGCCTTATATTTACCGCCTTTATGGCACTTAACAAGAAAAATAAGCATAGGTGATGTGGCTATGTACCAGTCTTACTTTTGGTACTGTAGTTGGCTGTATAGCAGGTATAGTAGGTCTTGTGCCTGTTGTGACCAAGGGACTTGAGTCGGTGACTTCGATTTCTGATATTATGCTTAGCAACGACATTGAGGGCAGTGACAAAAAAATAAGCTTAAGCCTGAGATTAAGGGCTTTGTGGAGTTTGACAATGTAGGTTTCAGAGTATGATGACAGCGATGAGCCTCTCTTTAGCAGTCTTAGCTTTAAGGCAAGTCCCGGTGAAACCATAGCCATAGTCGGAGCTTCCGGTGCAGGTAAGACCACTATTCTAAACCTTGTAATCGGCTTTATGAGAGCGACAGAGGGCAGGGTGCTGATAGACGGTTGTGACATCAAGGAGATGAACCTCCATCATTACCGTAAGAAGCTGGCTGTAGTTCCGCAGAATTCCATACTTTTTAGCGGTACATTTAAGGAAAATATTACCTATGGACTTGATGATGTATCCGAGGAAGAGCTTCAAAAGGTAATAGACGCCTGCAAACTTAAGAGAGCTTGTAGATAGCCTGCCGGACGGACTTGAAACAGTCCTAAAAGAGACATGGAGGTAATTTCTCGGGAGGACAGAAACAGAGAATCTCAATAGCAAGGGCATTTATAAGGAATCCAAAGAGTACTTATCCTCGATGAGGCAACTTCTGCTCTTGATACGGTTTCCGAAAGACAGATACAGGAAGCTGTGGCGAAGCTATCAAAAGACAGGACTACATTTGTAGTAGCGCACAGACTTTCAACCATCCGAAATGCCGATAAAATAGCGGTCATGGAAAAGGGCGGTATGGAAGGAATTTGGCAACTACGAAGAGCTTATGGAGCTTAGGGGAAGCTTTTATGAATTGATGGAAATGCAGCAGATGTAGGAGACAAAACACTATTATATTACGTTGTATTGCAAACGTAATATTTTTGCAGATATAATGAGGAATGAATTCAAAAATGGACTTATTGTTTTTTTGACAATCTAATTATAATGACTGAAAAGGAGAGATATTTATGGCACAGTCCACTTTCAAGTATAAGAATTAATAGCGAGGATAAAAAGGTTTCGAGAACTTTTGTGAACAGGTAGGTATGAATGCTTCGGTTGCTGTCAATATGTTTGTAAAAACGGTTATTAGAGAACAGAGACTTCCTTTTGAGGTAAAAAGCGGACCCATTTTTATAGTGCTGCTAATATGGAACGACTTGAAAAAAATCAGTGAAACAGCTTAAAAAGCAGGAAAAAGGTAAAGAAACATGAACTGATAGAGGGTGGAAGATTGAAGAAAAATTTGGTCAGATGAGGCTTTGGGAAGATTATGTGTATTGGCAGTCACAAGACACTCTTAAAAAATTAATCGTCTTTTAGAGGATATAAACCGTAATGGATATAATTGCACAGGAAAGCCTGAACCATTATCAGGAAATCTTGCAGGATTTTTGGAGTGTCCGTATAGATGATAAGAACCGTATTGTATTTTAAGGTATCTGATAATATGCTTGAAATAGCTCAAATGTGGCTCACATTATAGAGAGATAAATAGTGGAGGGATATTGCAAAACAGGAATAAAATTACTGCTTGATATCTTACAGGAAGAAAAATCTTCGGGCTATGCAGGTGGGATATACCATAAAAACTCAGATAGAGCTGACCTATAATTCTAACCATATTGAGGAAGCAGTCTGACTCACGAGCAGACTAGGTATATATTCGAAACCAATACTATAGGTGTAGAAGACGGAAGCCTGAATGTGGATGATGTGATTGAGACAGCTAATCACTTCCGCTTGGTAAGCCCTCATTATTGATAATGCAAAGTCTACGCTCACACAAGAGTTTATCAAGAAACTTCATTTACTTCTTAAAAATGGAACAAGTGATTCAAGAAGAGATTGGTTTGTGGTCGGAGACTATAAGAAGCTTCCAAATGAAGTGGGTGGAATGCATACTACCCCTCCTGAAGAGGTGTCTGGCAAGATGAAAGAGCTGTTAGATGAGTATAATGCAAAAGAAGAAAAAGCTTAGATGATGTTTTGGATTTTCATGTAAAATTTGAAAAATTCATCCATTTCAGGACGAAACGGTCGTGTCGGAAGGCTGATTATGTTTAAGTGTACTCTCTCAGAATATCTGTCACAAAGTAGATTTAAAATGAGACTTCAAAGGAGAGAACGGGATAAGACGGGAAAGGCAGAGATAACAAGGGATAGAGCGAATTTAACGGAGACAATTTTAAGAGTTTGTGACAGCAATAATGAGAAAAACGGTCAAAAATTTCATTTCAGTTTTTGAGGCGATGGAAAATAAGAGGATAATCGGCTGAAAGCGTTGATAATACAGCGTTTCGAGTTGATTATCCTATTTTTGCTTTTTCCCGATATCCAAAAGTAGGTGACAAATCGGAACGCGTGCGGAAGTGTGCGAACGGAGCGTGCGAGGTGTGATTTTTAGCGTGCGAAAACGAGAGGGCAAAGGGCGAAAAGCCCTGTTTATAAGCGTTCGAGAAAAAGGAACGCTAAAAAAGGGGAAGCGATGCGAAAATGAGCGAAAATGGATTAAAAAGGAGTTGGAGCAATGGGACAAAATAGCACTTTAAAAATTGATGTCCCATTGGCTTATTTTTAGCTGTTTCTAAGGTTTTTGTAAAAAAACGCTTTAATAAGGTAACGGGACAAAGTGACATTATATTTATGTATTTTTATTCATATAAAACGCATAAATATACATCAAAATAATTAGTGAAAAATGTATATAAAAAGGTTTATAAGTAAATCTATAAAATCAATTAAGCTATACTAGAATTTGACAATGTTTCGTCTGAATGGGATGAGATTTGTTTTTCTTTGCTTTTAAGCAATCTGTTATATTTTAGCTGAACCATAAGCAGAATTTCTTCGATCAATCTCTGAAAGTTCAGAGAATTGCTTTCAAAAGTTGTTCTTCAAGAACGCTTAATTCTATGGTAGGCTTTTCTACAGTTGCCTGCTCTTTACTAAATAAAAAGCCAATCTACTGAACAGTCTAAAATCTTTGATAGACCTATTAATGCAGTAGATGAAGGGAGAACTTACCACTTTCAATGAGACTGAGGTTTCCAGTAGATATACCAGCAGTTTTTTATATCAGCCCCTGTAAGGTTTGAAAAGCTTTTCTTCTTTCTTTTATTCTGAGTCCTATTAACAAATTATCCATTGAATCTCCTATCTTTTAATATTAAAAGAAAAATATTAAAATGTTATTGACAAATCTCTAATAATAAAGTATTATAATAGTAGTACTAGATTTAATATTAAACCTAGTACAAGATAAAAATACCATAAAATAAGTATTTTTGACAATATACAAATAACCGTTCGGTTTGTGGAATCCCACTTTAATGAGTTGTAAAGGGAGTATTATACCTTAAAAACTCTAATATTAAATATTATAAAATGGTTGCCAATCCTTTAATAATATTATCTATTATGTGCTACAGTTCTTAAAATATTTGTCAAAAAAATACTTACATTATTTTTAACACAAAAATGATTTAAAACCCAAGTTGAGTGGAGAACTATAAATTCAACTAAAAAAATGAAATAAAAAAATAAGTGGAGAGGTGATGTTATTGAGAAAAGTGGCAAAGTACAGAGATTACTCAAGCTTTGGGGAAAGATATCAAAAAGCTTTAGTAGATAAAAATATGACAGCTACAGAATTGGCTTATAAGTTAGGTATTAAGCCACAGTATCTTAACAGTGTTATAAGATGGAAATAGAAGCGGAGAAAAATATAGAAAAAGATTATTGAAATACTGGACTTAGTAGCTTGAAAGGAGTGTTGAATGGCTAAAAATATTTTTAACACTTAATGAAGCTGCAGAGCTAGAAGATTCAAACTATGAAACTTTAAAAAAAGAAGATTCAAAGGATTCAGGTGGATATAAAGCTACTAAAGAAGTCAATGATAATGGAGGCAAGGAGAGAGTAATGGTAGCCCTATCTTCTCTATCCCCAAAGCAAAAGCAGCATACGCTGAAAGAGTTAAACTTAAAAAAACTTGCAGAAAAAGGGGACAGTGATAAGGCTGAACCTCTTAAGGAAGAAAAAGTCCCATGGTATGTAGATTGTGATGTGGACTGGTTTACGGAAGTACATAAGAAGGAATACTACAAGGCTATGGAGCTTGGCAACATCATAAAGGGAGTTTCTTGATTATGACGAAGCCGGAAGGACTGAGTTTGCTGACACCTTTGCAGCAGAAAGACTTGGAAAGGATAAGAGGACACTTTACAGGTATACCAAGGCTTACCTTACAGCTTCCGCCTGGGCAGACAGGCTTCATAAGGAAGACGGTGGGAATTATGAGTGTTTCAAAGTACTTTGTCTTTGCAGAAAGCCGAAAAATGCCGGAACATTTCAAGCTTTACTCCGGAAGTAAAGCAGGCTATTAAAAATATATGGTTTAATGAGGACTTTGCAAGAAACCAAGGCACAAGGGAAATGCTCTATGACAAACTGACGGCATTAAAAAACATCAACAACTGGGAGAAGCTTCCAAGCTACCAGTCGGTGACAAGGTATATCAGCTTTCTTATGGAAGACGAGAACATATGTAATGCCTGGTATCTTGCAAGCAGGGGAGAGCGTGAATACCGCGGAAATGTAATGGTTAAGGCAGAAAGAAACACAAATGAACTTAAAAGTAATGCAGGTGCTGATGGGTGACGAACACACGCTTCGACTGCTGGGTATCATATAAGCACCTAACGGAAAGGTTACGGCAGTAAAGCCTAAACTTGTTGCCTGGGTAGATATAAGGTCAAGGATGATACTCGGTGATGTGATGTGCAGGGATGCAAATAGTGAGACACTTAAGGAGTCGCTTTTGAAGCTTCTGTATCACGATGCCGGAAGCGTACCGCAGTACATATACATTGATAACGGTAAGGACTACACATCAAAGAGAATGACAGGCTTTTGCAAGAAATGACAGGCAGAGGGCACACTTTGACGATGCCACAGAAGGCTTTTACAAGTCCATAGGGATTGAAGATTATCACAGGGCACTTCCTTACTATGCCTGGACTAAAGGACAGGTTGAGAGGTTCTTTGGAACGGTATGCAAAAAAAGTTTTGTAAGGTGGTTTAAGAGCTATACCGGAACTCTTACAGGCTCAAAGACTTCAGACAAGATAAGTAAGGACATAAACGGAATGCTTGAAAGGGGAGAGCTGCTTACCATAGAGGAGTTTTATGAAAAGTGGCAGAACTGGGTAAAGGAAGTCTATGCGGTAAGCGTGCAGGGCGGTCTTAAGGCACAGGAGAGAAGTACACTACCCCTCTTGGCTGCTTTGAAAATGCTGAAAGATATATGGAAAGGCAGTACCGCCTAAGAGCTATGCAACGCTTCTTATGATGAAATCGGAGAGAAGGCTTGTAAGAAATGTAGGAGTAAAGGTTGGAAGTCTTACATACAGATCGATGAACTCTGCCAGTATATAGGGCAGCATGATGGATATCAAGTATGACATACACGATATGCAGACGGTTTACATATTTAAGAACGGCAAGCAGGTATGTGAGGCTTATGCACAGGAGCTTATGACCTTTGTAAGCCCGGACGGAGTGGAGCAGGATGCATTAAAGGAACATCTTGGCAGACAGAAGAGGCAGCTTAAGAGAGACAGGGAACTGCTTAGAGAGGCTAACTATACCTTTTTGAAGAGTTAAATGCCGGATATGTGGGCTTTTCTTCCACAGTAGGCGGAATTGACCTGATGATAGGAAAGAAGCCTGAAAAGAAGGAAATAAAGAATAATGTTGTATCTCTTCCAAAGGATACCACTTATAAGAATGGATTCAGGAAGCAGGAAGACAGTAACGGAAATGACTACATTAATAGAAAGGCTGCAGAAGCATTGAGAGACTTAAAGGCTTTGTAGCAAAAAGATTAGAAAGGGGATTTGTTATGGTGGCTGAACAGCTTTTATACAGAGGAGAGGAACTTAAGGATATTGTACAGGATATTCTTTCTGAGATGGGAATAACCAAGGCAGAGCTTGCTGAAAGGCTTTTCGGAAATGGGAGAGTCAGGTATACAAGGTCTACCATAAGCAAATATTTATCAGGAAAATATGATTCTAACCCAGAAGTGGATTGAGGCTGTACTTTGGGAGTTTGTACACAGCGTTGAAGGAGATGAGCAAAACAATGGAACAGGCTTGAGGTCAAAGACTGAATACTTTGAGTCTGCCGATTTTGTAAACACTTTAGGTATATGTCGTTCCTGCCAGGAAGACATAGGCTCTTGGGATTGTGGTTGCAAAGTCCGGATACGGCAAGACACACAGCTTAAAAAGTACGCTAAGATGCCGAGAGTTGCCTACATAGAGTGTGACGACACCATAGCATGTCGTGACCTTGTAGAGGCGATAGAAAAGAGATAGGAATGCCACAGGGGCAGGAGGCACTATATGGAGCAGGGTGAACCGCATAAGGGACTTCTTTAACACAAATGAAGGCTATCTGCTTATCATTGATGAAGCCGACAAGCTGATAAACAAGTACACCCAAAAGAAGATGGAAAATAATAAGGGGAATATGATGACCAGTCAGATGTGGGAATAGTGATTGCAGGAGAGCCAAGGCTTGAAGCTGAAATAAAGAGTAATCTTGTACGCTTTGCAAACCGTATGGACTTTTATTACAAATTAAAAAAGGGCTTACGGAGCAGGAGAGTCAGAGAGTACCTTAAAGGCTATGAGATAGACAGAACCTGCTATGAATGAATTTATGCTCCGAGCAAGGAATAACCAGACAGGGTGCTTCCGTCTTCTTGATAGGGACACTTACAAATGTACTCCCGCCTGATGGAAGGAAACAGGAGAAAGAGGATAACCCTCAAAAGTAATGAGGGAAGCAAGCGGAATGATGATGTTATAAAGAGGAGAACGGTTATGAAGAGAAGAATGATAATACAGCTTAAAGGAAGCAGTGAAACAATAAACAAGCTTGAAAGGATTTTCACACAGTCAGCAGTAGGAATGGCAGGGAGAAGCGCGGACTTAGCGGTTATGTAATAACAAAAGAGAACATATAGCTGAAAAAGGCGAAATACTAATCCCTGATTTTATTAAGAAAAAGCATGGTCTTTTCAAAGGAGGCGGTCTGATTGTATGAGCCAAGCATAAAGATGTTATGGGGGATTGCAAAAAGTAAAGAGCTTTCAATGTCTGATGATGACCTGCATGAGGTTTGTATATGGACAGACAGGAAAGTCAAGCATTAAGAAACTTACAAGACGGGAGCTTTCCCTTGTAATAACAGCTCTTGGAAACCTTAAGGATATGGCAGGAGGAAAGAAAAGACCGGCAATCCTGTCACAGAGGAACAAAGAAAAGAAGCTTTACATACTCTAAAGAAGCGCTTGGATGGGAAGGATAACAGGCGGATAAAACGGAATGGCTAAGAGGATGTTTAAGGTTGACCGCATTGAATGGCTTGACTATACACAATGCTCAAGTTGATTGAAGCCCTTAAAGCCATGCTTAAAAGGGAAGGAGAAGGAATGAAAGATGGGAGCATTAGCTAAACCTGATAAACGGCAAGGTTTCAATGGAGTGTGGGCAGGTAGAACTTGGAAGCAGTTGCAGTTATGTGTGGAGCAATGCAGGCACTGCTTGCATATGAATGCTACAGAAGATTTGACGAAGTGGATGATGTAAGAAACTGATCTTGATCTTTCATCTTAGTGCAATGGATGACTTTATGGTATATGTGAAAAGAGGTGGAATAAATGACCAAAGGGAGATAAAAGAGAGAGCTAAAATAAAAAGAGCCTACAGGCAAAGGGAATACTTCCACCGGACAAGAAGAGGCTGAACCGGAAGAAGTTTATAGATGAAGCCATGGAAGAATGGGAAAAAGAGATTTAGGCTGCATTTTGTGGGATTATTACATCAACAGGCACTTATCTGGATGACTTCTTATACTGATATGAACTCTGAGCACTTCTACAAGCTGTTGGAGCTGCAAAGGTATATAAAATTGCACTAAAAGCTTAAAGAGTTTGAAGATGAAAAGAAAAGGCTGGGAGAAAGCTAAATATAAATTTAAGGAGCTTTTATGAGAGCCTGGAAGGACATTATGGAAGCATAGGAGGGCTTATGAAAAAATATGCTTTGTATGTGACTTCTGCAGTAAGGAAATCACCGGGAGAGCAGCAAGGCTTGATAACCCGTATCATTTGAAAAAGGCGGAACCTCAAAAGAACCGGATAATGCTTGCAGTTTCAATTCTGTAAGAAATGCAATGCAAGTCTTATAGCTGAACTTGATAAAGCTGAGTATGTTAAGGCTAAAAATAAAGCTTTGGGCGTCAAGGATAAGGAAAAAGCCCGGACAAAAGTTCAGGAAAAAGACTTGATGCAGGCAAGGTTATGGCACTGAGTAAAGCCGGGTGGAGCAATGAAAAGATAGCTGAGGAAATAGAAGGTAACGGAAGAACAGATTTATAAATGTATATATATTATCAGAAGAATAAACAAAAGTAGAGGCAAAGTCCGGAAAGGAGAACAATGAGGAATAATTACAAGAAAGTATCAAGCTATGGTTTCAATCAACATACCTGTTGCAATGAGAAAGGGAGATGGGACTGCAGGGCGGTGATCCTATGGAGGTATCAAAGGAAGAGGATAAGATAGTAATAAGACCGTATACACCGCGCTGCTTAGCGTGTGAGGGTACAGAGGAGGTTGTTCAGTATCTTGGCATAAATATCTGCAAGAAGTGTGTGGCAAAGGTACTTGAAAAGATGAAGGGAGAGGCATAATGGCAGCTATAAAAAGAAATGACAACAAAAGAGCTTGTAAACGAGGCTGTAAGGCTTGACAGGGGAACTTAAAACAAGTAAGAAAACACTTGATGACGTAAAAGCAGAGCTGCAGGCACGAGGGCTTAGGACATAGAAGACAGAAACATCAAGTTTGTAAGGTATTATGCCAAAGATGGAAGCGTATCGGTGCTGATGCACAGAGCATGGACGTTATAAATGTTGACGAGGCTTAAAGGGGTGCTTTCCGAGGGGTGTGTGGAAGTCAAGGTTACTGAGGAGACAAAGACAACCTATAAATATGACAAGACTCTTGAAAAATGCTTAAGGCAGCCTTTACAGGTGATTATAGCTTTGAAACAAGCCTTGAGGACTTCCTTGATACAATGCCTGATAAACCTGATGACAAGCAGAAAAACTGCTGCTTAGGAAGCTTTAAGGGTGAGTATGCGGCAGACAGAAAAACTCTTATGAGCGTATTCGGACATGAGTGAGGATGAGTCAGACTACTTTGATGTTGAGTTATGGCATATTTTTCAAAATAAAGAACGGAGAGCTTATAAAAGAGCTTCCTTGGCAGTGAACAGATTGAAAAAGGCAATAGCCGGAATAAGAAACTGCCTTATAGTGGATTCAAAAACAGGAATAACGGTTGATTATGATAAGGAGGATAAATAGATGACAGATATATCAAGCGAGGCAAAAAGGCAGGACTTAACGAGCCTGTTAAGAACATTGATGAAATGACGGATGATGAACTTATGACATTCAGGAATTCATTTAATCCTGATATGATGGGTTTTGATGGAACAAGAAGGCATTGAAGAGGATACAGGAGATACAAAGAAAATGGTCTTATAACGGAAGGAGATATGAATGAGGAAGATTAATAAGCTGCTTACAAGAGTAAATTTTTCAGATGCCAACAGAAAGCCGGGACAGATTAAATACATAGTAAAAGCATTACTGCGGAGCAGAAGGTGATGCAAATGCAAACTGCAGATACTTTGCAAGCGGATACAGGGGAGCCAGTGCACATTACTTTGTTGGCTATAACGGTGATATATGGCAGTCGGTAGAGGATGAAGACATAGCCTGGCATTGTGGGGCAAGGGTATATAAACACCCTGAGTGCAGAAATACAAACTCCATAGGCATTGAGTTCTGTGTGAAAAAGATAAGGACGGACGGTGGTACTATACGGAAAACAAAGGCTGCAGGGCTTGAACTGATTAAATATCTTATGGATAAGTATGGAATTGATGAAAAACATGTATTAAGGCATTATGACGTTACCGGAAAGATATGCGGTGAGCCTGATGTAAGGAACAACGGTAAAGAATGGGAGAAGTTTTAAGAAAAGAAATAAAAGGTCATGGAAAGAAAAAGACAGCCCCGGGAGATAAAGTGGGAGAAACCTCCGAGCAGGGGAATAAAAACAATGCCACAGGACATACCGAGTTTAAGGTAAAAACTACCTGCGACAGCCTTAACATAAGAATGGCTGCAGGAATGAAGTACAAGGTAATCAGGGGCTATTAAGGAAAAGGAAGGCAGCAAAAAGCTTTTACCTCATAACAGAGGTGAAGAACGGATGAGAGATAAAGCTTAAGAGCAGAGCAGGATGGATTACACTTGCCTACACCAAAAAGGTGGAATAGGGCAGAAAGGGGATATAAATGGACAAGAAACTTCTTGATGAGCTTATGGCAGATGTGAGACCGGAAGACCTTGATGAAAAGAACAGGGCAATATTTGAAATCATAGGCATTGAGGCAATGAAAAGCTTTTTGACCTTAGAAGAGGTGACAACCTTTATATTCCCAAGCCTGAAAAGCTGATTATGCAGGCAAGAAACAGAAGGATAATAAAAAGAGTACAGGAAGGCACTACAATAAGCTGCCTTGCAACAAGAGTATGACCTTACGGTGCAGCATCATATGGAGAATTGTAAAGAAGAGCCTATAAAAGGACAGATATCAATAGAAGATTATATGAAAAGTGCAGACCGTTAAGGTCTGCACATTCGTCAGAGTGACTGAAAGGGCATCAGCAAGCTAATAAGGGTTGACACCCTGCCGTCCCCTCTTTTCTCAAGGTCTTCTATGGTACGCACAGGCACCCGGAGGCCTTGAGAGTTCAGGAACAGAAAGCCCTTTTTCAAGCCTTATAAGCTTCATAAGTTCCTCCTAAAAAGTTTTAAAGTACAATAGTATAAGCAGGGCAAAAAGGCATTATAAAAAGCACAAGACAGGGCTAAAAGCTTTACCATTTCCTTTATAAGTTCTTTCATCTTGCATTGTCAGGGGATTAGTGTTATATTTTAGATAAGGTACAGGGGCTTTCGCCCCGTCCCATATCTAAGGAGTGGATGAGGAAGAGTATCACACCGTACAGTGAAGATATTTTCCAAGCGAGGCTTTATAAGTTCATCGAGCAACTTGTTAAGCTCTCTTGCCGCTCCGTCATCCTACGGATTGTATCCCTCAACTTTTTCACCTCCTTTCTATGGATTTAATTATACCACGCAAATGCGTGGAAGTCAACATAAAAATTCCTATTTTATCATATAATATTTTTTTATCAAAACAGGTTTTTATTTTCCTTTGAATTATAAGGTTAAATGAATAAATGTAAAATGAGCATACAGTTAAAAAAACTGTATGCTTATTTTATAAAACGAAAAGGAGGAAATTATGACAGAAGCATTGACAAAAGTTAGGTATTCAGGATGTAACTGCACTTTTGGGAGTGTTTATGGCTTTTATCGGAGCCTGTGCTTTTGCAGTATCCATTGTGGTGGAGGGCTTAAGAGCATTGAGGCAGTAAACAGGATTCCGACAAAGCTTGTATGCTACATTTCAGCCCTTATACTCACTCGGTTGCATTTTGTAGCCCTTATGGCATATTTACACAAGCCTGTTGAGTGGTTCAGCGTGTTTGCATCTTTCCTTGCATCCTTTGTAGTTGCAAAAGGTCAACATGGGCGGATGGGATGATGTTATGGAGCTTATGGATAAGATGTTTTAAGAAGAAAAGGGTGATTTATGAATTATGTAATAACCTTTCAAAATGTAATGGCTGCCGTAATAGCAATAGGCGGCAGTGTTTTCATCTTTGTCAAAAATGGTTTGCAGACTATGGAGGACTTGGAGCTTCTGAAGTTAAAGCGAGTCCGGAAACAAAGACATAAAAGACCGTATAGAAAAATGATGCCAAGACCAATGAACGTATAGACCGTCTTGAAGAAAAAGACAATAAGGGACATTGAGGGTGGTAAACAGGAAATAAACGATATTAAGGGAGACTGCCACTACCTTTGTACTGAGAGAGGACTTCTTCCCGCTCAATGAATGCAGGTGGAGGATAAGGTAAAGAGCATTGATTCAAAATTGACAGACTGCTTTTTAAGAAGGAGAAGTGAAATAATTGACAGATACGGAAATGGCAGAGGTAAGCCACAACAAAAGCAGTGAGGGCTATATCATCAGAGTGTCTTGTAAAGGGTCACAACGCTGCACTTACAAGACAGGTTTCAAATTCCTGTAAGCTGGGTCTTATCATTTCCCCGGACATAAGCAAGTATCTTGATTACCTTAATGGAGCAGGCTACACTAGAGTTTACCCAGGATGAGGTAACTGCTTAGTACAGCGTATTCAAAGGATGCGGTTGATGAAAGCTTACTAAAAAGGCATTGACCTCGTGGAGGGAACGATAGAAGATCCAAGAGTGGATGTATGATATGGGAAGAACAAAGGAACAGAATAAGCTCAAAGATTGATGAGCTTCGGAAGAGGTAAAAAGTAAAGGTTGACACTATCTTGCTGACATATCAAACACATATGTGGATATAGCGGAGTTTTTAAAAGTCTAAAGGCTTTGATATATCAAAGTCAAGTGTCGGCAGGTATGCAAAACAGGAGCAACGCACTGATAAACAGAACCCTTGGGGCTCAGGCTCAGATGGACAGATTGTAAGGCTGTGAGGGGAGAATCCGGATGCGGACTATACCGAGGGCAGCAATCCGCTACCTACCATGAGACAGTCTTGTAAACAAAGGTAGCAACAGCAGAGGAAGAGTTTGACACTATGCCTCTTGATAAGGCAGGAAGACATAGCATCGCTGTCAAGAACCAAGGTATAGTAAGGACAAGGTAAGGCAGGAGATGAAGAAAAGGCAGACCTTGCTTTCAAGGAAATGGAAGCTGAAATGGTGAAAACCATAAAGGGTGATGTCAAAGCTTGCTGAAAACCTTAAGGAAATGCTTAAGGCTGCAAAGGAAAGGATGCTTTCTGATGATTGACATTGATAACTGGCTTTATGAAATGGAGCAGGATGAGGACAGTGACAAAAGCTTCAGGAGAAAAATACCAGAAGGAGCTGTTTAGGGATTATGTGTTAAGAAATAATGACAGGCTTCCAGAAAGAAAAAGCGCTTCTTGAGGTTTGAAAGGGAACAGCTTACCGGAAGAAGGGACTAAAGGAGGCTGCTTGCGGCTTTGAGCCTTCTTACTTTGGGAGAGCCTCGCTTCCACACTAGCTTTACAAGAAAGTCCCCGGCATCCATGAGGGCGCTTGACCGTGTATGGACTCGACGGAGTCATCAGAGAAAAATCCAATCGAGAACAGTGAGGAAATATCCGGCTTAAAAAGGTTCAGGAATGTGACCGCTGCAACAAGAGGGCATGCAAAAAGTACAAACATACAGCTAAGGACACGCTCATCACGATCCTTTATAAAGTGATAAACACTACTGTATTATAATATCCGACTCAACGGAACAGGCGAGAAGCTTCCTTGAGGATATTAAAACAGAGCTTGAGACAATGCAGCCATAGGGAAGACTTTGGAGAGCTTAAGGAGATAAGCATGGAGAGCGGGTGCTTCTTACAAAGACTGACATAAAAGGCAGAGGCGATAGGTTCAGGCAAGAAGATAAGGGAAGAAGCACAGAAACTGGAGACCTGACCTATAGTGTGATGATATGTGAAAACGATGAGAGACGTAAATACCCAGAACAGAGAAGAAAACTTAAGAGCTGGTTTGAAAAGGCTGTATCAAAAGGCAGGAGACACATATACGGACATTATGCATATAGGAACCGTACTGCGTATGATTCGACTTTTAAGTAACGTTCTTAAAACCAAGATACCACGCAAGGAAGTACCGGGCGGTGATATCCGAGGCAGTAAATACCAAGCTGTGGGATGAATGGGAAAGCATATACATCAATCTTTTTGATGAAGACCATAGAGCAAATGCCAAGACGCTTCTTTGAGGCAAACAGGAAGAAATGCTTGAGGCACTGAGGTATTATGGGAAGACAAGCTGTCATATTATGACCTTTATGGAGATAAAAGATAAGTGGAAGGAGCTGCTTCCTTTAACTCAGAGCTTCAGAATGAGTCCGGTTGGTCCCGATAATGCAACCTTTAATCCTGAGGTGGTTTGATTACTATGATCCGGAACTTGTGGAATTTAAGAGCAGGATTTTATATTCATAGGTGCAAACGATCAAAATCCTCGGAAAGAATAAAAATCAGATACAAGCTCAATTATCAACCTGGCACTTAACCCTAACCGGATATATGTGTGTGGCTGATGCATCCATAGAAAAAGAAAGCCGGACATCATTATGAGGATATCTTTGAAATGAGCAGAAGGCTTAAGAGGGATTACGGTACATGGGCTTTTACAGGTTTGGAGTGGAGACGGTTCAGTTCAGTATTAGCTTCAAGGAGTAATAGCAGAAGTCAGCAGAGTCAGGCGAGTACCTGCCGATTGAGGAAATAGCAAATACCGTAAAATAAGGTTTTTAAGAATTGAGTCACTTCAGCCTGTAATCAAAAACAAATATCTTAAGTTTTAACAGGAGCATAAGACACTTTTAAGGCAACAGAAGAGTTCCCATATGGAAGAAAATGATGATGCTACGGACGGACTTGAAATGGCTGCTGAGGCTTGCGCAGAGCAAGTAAAACCGACAGTTGGAAACGGTAAATATATAAGCCTGTTTAAGAGAAGATTAAAGTTTGGAAAAAGAACATGTAGGAGGTGGGAGACTTTGAAGAATAAAAGAAAAAGAGCAGTTCCTGCCACCGGAAGATACAGACCTGTTACTGAGAGGCTTATTCAAGAGAATACTCAGACAGAAGCTCATACTATCCTTCAAACGGACTTACACAAAGGAGCTTGCAAAGGATATTTAAAGGCGACTGACCTTGGAGACGTGTCGGAGCAGATGGAGCTTTTGAGGAAATGGAAGAAAAAGAGCTCTCATCTTTTCTCACAGCTACAGACTAGAAAGCTTGCATGTCAGGTCTTGACTGGGAAGTACAGCCGTTTGAGTGATGATGAAAAGGACAAAGATAGCTAGTTGTCTGCAGAACAGCTAAAAAGGCATTGAAAAGCCTGGATGAAGTCTTTACAGACCTGCTTGATGCTATAGGCAAAGGAATAAGCGTGATGGAGCTTATCTGGGGGAACTGACAGGCAGGGGATGAACATACTTGAAGGCATAGAGTACATACATCCTAAAAAGCATAGTGGGATTCCCTTACAGATGAAATGAAGATATGCACCGCAGCATTTCCTTCCGGTATGAGCCTATTAATAATAAATTTGTGGTTCATAAATATAAGGCAAAGTCAGGATTTTCAAGCAGAAACGGAATACTTAGAGTTGTAGCATGGATGTACTTGTTTAAGAACTACGGAGTAAAGGACTGGATAGCTTTTGTGAGGTCTTTGGAATGCCTTTAAGGCTTGGCAAATACTGGGCAGACTGCATCAGAGGATGACAAGAAGGCTCTTATGGAAGCCATATACAGTCTTGGAAGCGATGCTGCAGGATTGTTCCTGATTCTACAGTAATAGAGTTCATAGAAAGCAACAAGACTTCAAGTGCTGAAATATGCAAAAAAGCTTGCAAGATACTGTGATGAACAGATAAGCAAGGCTGTACTTGGGCAGACCTTTCATCTGATTCAGGGGAGGCTCTTATGCCCAGGAAAGGTACACAATGAGTAAGGCATGATCTTACGAGTTGCGGATTCAAAAGCACTTGCAGCAACGATAAGAAGAGACATTATAAGACCTCTTGTGGAGTTTAACTTTGGTACGGATGCGATATACCGTTCTTTGTATTTGACAGTGAGGGAGTCCGAAGACCAAGAAGAAACAGTTGAAATATATAAGACACTTGCCTGTGATATGGGATTAAAGATACCAAGCAGCCACATATACAAGAAGTTTGGAATACCAAAGCCTGAGGAAGGGAGAGTGTGTTGAACCGGGTATAAAAAGGGAACAGACGGAAAGCTTTAAAGCTTTAAAAGAAACTGATCAAGGGTATAGTACAGACTGATGGAATAACAGCTGAGGCAGTAGAAGGCTTCTGAAATATATTTTGATGAAATGCTTAAGCCGATTCTCAAAATAATTGATACAGAGGAGGCATGAAACCCTTAAAGAGAAGCTAAGTGATGAAAAAGGAACTGGAAAAAGCTCTATAAAGATATGGATTCCCCGGAACTGGTGACCTCTTACATCAGGCTGTCTACCTTTCTGAACTGATAGGAAAGGAGCAGAAATGAGTAGAAGCAGAATACGGACTTGGCAATATATTCAGGTTTAAAGGAAGCTGTGGCTTTCCTTAAAGGAAAGAAAGCACTTACTCCGGATGAATATAAAAAGCTTGGTGATGAATGCAGGGGCTAAAGCGTTTACAGCAGCAGGATACACAGAGCTTGAAGTCTTGCAGAAGTTTCTTGATGAATTAAGCAATGCAGTAAGTGAGGGAAAAACCAAAAGGGAATTTAAGGACGAAATGAATTCCTTCTTGGAAAGAAACGGATATAAGGCATTAAAACCTTTCAGAGCTGATGTGATATTCAGGACTAACATCCTTACAGCATATAATGCAGGGCATTACAAAAAGTATGACAGAAGCAAAAGAGACTGCGCCCTTTTGGCAATACATCACAGCCGGAGACGGTGAAGTAAGAGAGTCCCATAGGGCAATGGGAGGAAAGGTTTATGCTGATGATCCTATATGGAATGTATGGGTATCCATCAAAACGGATTCGGATGCAGATGTTCAGTGGTAAGCCTTACAAAGCCCAGGCAGAAAGGCAGAGGGCATTAAGGTAAGCAGTGAGCCGCCTTATGAAGTAGATACCGAAACAGGGGAAATCCTTTATAAAACTCCTGACAAAGGCTTTTCCAATAACCCTGCAAGGGATAAATGGAAGCCTGACCTTTCAGGATTTAATGAAGACCTGAAAAAGGCTTTCAAAAAAAGAGAGGAGGGTGGTAAAAATAAAAACGCGTAAAATGACCGTAGAGCGAAAAAGTTAAGGGGTGCATAAAAGTATGGCTAAATGATTTTTACCTGCTCGCACATGTTCGCACGCAGTTATATGAGAAATTAAGTGGAGGTGTATATAGATGAATGGAATTTTTAAAGATGCAGCGGTCTTCCTGTTGAGGTTAAAGAGGTACCGGAGATCATCAGGATACTTCCGATTGGAGAGGTAAAATCAAGGAAGGGCGATTTTATCGTGGATGATGAAAGCGTTGAACTTATAAAGCTGTACTTCTCAGGAAGAAAGGTTGACCTGGTTATTGATTATGAGCACCCAGAGCCTTGATAATACAGGCTCCTGCCGCAGGTGGATAACAGAAATAGGCAGTGAAGACGGTGCGGTAACTGCAAAGGTTAAATGGACTGATAAGGCAGAGGAGTATCTAAGAAACAGGGAATACCGTTATTTATCTCCGGTTGTTCTTGTAAGAAAGAGTGACAGAAAGGCTGTAGCAGTACAGTCCGTAGCCCTTACTAATACACCTGCCATAGATGGAATGTTTCCGGTTGTTAATTCCCTTACAGGGGATGATGATAATGAAAGAACCAAAGGAGGAAAAATGGATATTAAAGGAACTTGCTTTACTTCTGGGGGCATTGATGAAAATGCCACAGAGGAAGACGTGAGGAAGCTTGCTGAGATTAAGGAAAGGCGGAAAAACAGGAAGAGGAAAAAGAGATACCTGTTGCAAAACTCTGTAGTACTGTCACTGCTTGAGAAGCGATGAAAAAGGCAAAGACAGAGGATGTGGTTACAGCGGTAATGAGCTTTAACAGCCATAAAGCTGATGAAGAAAAAGAGGAGCTTAAAAAAAGAAGCTTGAGGAAAGAGAAGCGAGGTGATCTTGTGCAGACAGCACTTAAGGATGGCAAGATATCCGCAGCACAGAAAAGGAATGGGCAATGTCTATGCCCTAAGTGATAAAGAAGCTAAGAACTTCTTAAATAAGGCTCGGGTGTATGTAGTGCCTATGGGAAGGACTGAAACAGTCCAGACAGTCTCTAAGACAGAAGCACAGGACGAGCTTACTGCAAAGATATTAAAAAGACTGCAGCATTACAGATGAAGATGTTGAGAAGTACTGGAATAACAAACAGGAGGAAAATTAAATGGGAATAGCAGAAAGAATGGGCGGATACCCTCATGGAAATCCCGGTAAAGGCAGCCGTAAGAATTGAAGCAGGCGAGCTTGTTGCTGTCGGTGCTGACGGATATGCGAGTTACTGCCACAAAGGCTGCAGGCTTAAAAGATTGCCGGGTGCTCGGCAACGCTTGCAGATAACCGCACAGGAGCAAATGGAGATGTAAAGGTACTTGTTAAAAAGAGGAACCTTTGTTCTGAAAATGATGGCAAGATAAAAATACAGACATCTTAAAGGATGCCTATATGTAGTTGACAGTAATACAGTAACAAATACAGCAGGAGCTCAAAGCAAAGCAGGAAAGATTATCGGAGTTGAAGCTGACGGTGTTGTAGTTGAGATTATGTAAGGAGGATAAGGATAATGATAGTAAACCAGGCAAGCTTAAAAGGACTTTGACATTGCTTACTCCACAGCCTTTAATCAGGCATTTGCAGGAGTAAAGGACACTCATGATAAATTTGAAACCACTGTGCCAAGCAGTACAGGTGAGACAAATTATACATAAAGCTTGGACAGATGCCGGGAATGAGGGGAATGGATAGGTGAAAGAACGATTCAGAACATTTCAGCCTATGATTACACTATAAAAAACAAGAACTTTTGAGTCTACCATTTCAATTCCAAGAAATGCGATAGAGGATGACCAGTATGGACAGTATTCAACTGTATTTGCTCACTTTATCAGCGAAGAGGCTGCAAGACATCCGAATATACTCTGCTATGAAGTGTTGAAGAACGGATTTAGTGAAAAATGCTTTTGATGGTAAGACATTTTTGCAGAAGATCGTCAAGTGGAAAGGATGGAAAGGCTAAGGCATCAAATCTTTCAAAAGAAGTTTAGTGAGGCTGAGTACGAAAAGGCAAGAAAGGCAATAATGATGTTAACAGGTGATAAAGGACAGAGCCTTGGACTTGTACCGGATCTTCTTGTAGTGTCACCTGCAAATGAAAAAGGCTGCAAAGGCTTGCTGTGAAGCCGACCAGATAAACAGAACCACAAATGTACTTAGGGAACTGCAGAGCTTCTTGTTGCACCTGAACTTGCAGACAGGGAAAACTACTGGTTTTTACTTTGCACTAACCGTTTCCTTAAGCCAATTATCTTCCAGGACAGAAAGAAATGAAAGCCGACAGCACTTATAAAAGATGATGATGACAATGTGTTTATGAGAAACGAGGGTTTATCTGGGGAGTAGATGCAAGGTACAATGCCGGATATGGCTACGGCAGATGGCTTTACGGTTCAACCGGAACAGAGGCGTAGACAGGAAGGAGACAGGTAAATGGCATATTGCAGCGTAAAAGAAGTCCTTGATATGTTAAAGGCTGGGACATGAGTGGAATGCAATCATAGGAGACGAATACATAGAAGACGAAGCTGAAAGGCAGAAAAAGATAGAACCGCTTGCAGATGAAGCAATAACGGATGCAGATGCGGAGATTGACGGATATCTTGCCAAACGCTACAAACTGCCGTTTGCCGAAACTCCGAAGGTGCTTAATAAGTTCTCTAAAGACATAGCAGTCTATAACCTGGCTTCAAGAAAGGAGTAGATGAAAATGACAGGGAGAAGACATACACTACAAGATATAAAGCAGCCATTGCGTTCCTTACAAAAGGTTGCTGAAGGACTTATCGACATAGGAGTATCAGGAATTTCAAAGAAAGTCTTTCAAAAACAGGCTTTTCAATGAAAAGCTCAGACAGGCTGTTTACAAGAAACAGTATGAAAAGGCTGGTAGTTATGAGCGAAGTATCAGTGAAAAGCTTGACGGAGATGTAAACGGACTGCTTGAAAGGCTAAAAAGCCTTTCAGATGTGGACAAAGACCGAGGTTATGCGTGCTATTGCAAGAAGGACTTGGGACTTCAACCATAGAAAGATTTAGGACTGAGAAAAGCCCTGATGGAGTTAAGTGGGAACAGTCCGCAAGGGCAAAATCTACAGGCGGCAAAACCCTGACAAAATCAGCAGCATTAAGGAATTCGGTAAAGAGCTAAGGCTGACAGGTAAAGGAGCTTCAGTAGGTACAAACCTTGTGTATGCAGCTACGCACCAGTTCAGAGCTGAAAAAGAACCATAAGACTAGAATGCAAAAATCTGAAATTTAAGGTTGGAAACAGATGGATAAGCAAGCAGAAAGTGAGTATAGAAATACCTGCAAGACCGTTCCTTGGCATAAGTGATGAGGATATGGCTGAAATTAGAGAACTTATGATTGAAGCAGTTACGGAGTGATTATGAAGAGGAAAGAGACTTTTTAATAAAAAGCACTGCAAGAAGCTGGAGTAAAGGGTAAGATACACGAATCCATGAAAACGCTTACAAAACTGCAGTGAGCTGCATGTGGGTGCGAGTATTAAGAGTCAGGAGAATTTCACACGTTCAGGCTCAAAAAGAGATATACAGACAAAGAGGGGCAGAGAAACAGAGAAACAAACTCTTTGACAGGATTACCGTCCTGCATATTTGTTAGTGCAGACACATCAGAGGATAAAGTGGAAACGCTGCTTAATAACTTTCTTACAGGCATATCAAAGGGCTTTGAGGGTAAACGAGAGCTGGGTAGACCTTGAGCTGTCTGATGCCAGTGGCTTGAGAGGAAGACACCATACTAAAAGGCAAAAATTACCGTAGAGTTTGATGTGACATTAAAAAGGCGGAATATGTGGATACTGATGTGGTTAATATTGGACTGGGAGATGTAAACGGCAGTCCGGAAAGGATATAGGATGGAAACAAGAAGGTTATAAGAGCATTGAGGAATTAAAAAGCCATAAAGGAAACCCCTGATACGGTCTTTTGGAGGTGTCAAGGCAATGATGGAGTGGACAAACGGCAGACAGGTAACGGAGGAAGAATATGATGCAGCCGTTACAGAGTTTAACAGTGCTCCGATTGGTGGGAGGTGAGATATGTTTAGTGAAGTAAATGTAAAAGTTGAGGATGGGAATCTCGGAAGAAGCAGCATTACATCAAAGAAATGCACAGGTAAAGATTGGTGTTTCAGGTGTTATGAGTAGTATTCCGCTTCTCATAACTAGGGAATGATGAAGCCTGATGAGATAAGAGAGAAACTTGGCAATACACCACTTGCAGATGCCTGCATAGATGCCACAGAAAACGGATTAAGTACCATTTTATGCCATACCGGTAAAAAGCAGACATAAACGGCAGCAAAGGTGAAGTAACCCACACAGGTACAGGAAGCGGAACTCTTGATGTATCAGGAAACCCAAACAATGCCTATGACATAGTAATTAAAATTAAAAAGGGTGGAAAAAGCTAATACAGGAAGCTTTAAGTGTTCGGTTGATGGTGGCAACAGCTATCTTGATGAAACAACTATTCCTTGCTTAAAAGCAAAGTATGAAATACCGGGTACAGGACTTGCCGTTACCTTTACGAATGGAAGTTCTGAAACAGCCTATGTAGAAGGCGATGTTTATTCATTCTCGACAACCGCACCGGGGATGAACAATAACACAGTACTTAAAGCTGTTGAAATGTTAAATACGTTTAATAAAAACGTTGAAATCTGCCATATAGTTGGTACATCGGTGAAAAGCTTTATGGGCAGCTCTGCAGAGTAAGGCAGAAGAGCTTCTAAACGTATATAAAAAGCCTGTTATATTCCTGCTTGGAAGGCAGAAGATGCAGTAAGTGAAAGCATTGATGAGTACCTGCTTGCGATGGAAAATGAAAGAAAAAGGCATTACAAGCAAGTATCTATGTGGATTCAAAGCTATGGAATATACACAGAAAAGACTTAAGGACACAGGAAGTGAACTTTGCAGGTCTTATATCAGGTCTTATAGGCAGGGCAAAGGAGAGTTTATCAATAGGCTGTGTGGAAGGTTCCTATAAGCTCTGCAAAGCTTATAAGCTTGTGCCAGGAAGGAATAGAAAACTACAGCAGACAGCTTGATGAATTAGGTTATACAGTATTAAGGCAGTATGTTGGAAAGGATGATTTCTATGTGTCAAATGCCAATGTAATGGCAAAGCCAGGAAGTGATTTTTCCTTATGTTGAGAATGTAAGAGTACTTAACAGGATAGTCAGGAAGTATCAATGGAGGCGACTGACAAAGTACAGACTGAAATAGATCCTGAAAACCTTGAAAGCAGCATAAAGGTTATTGAAGCTTATTTAAATATTGCGGTTGAGGAATGTGAGAACGATAAGATTATCAGTTCCGGAGAAGTAAGCATCAATACTGAAGGACTTAACATACTCGCAGATGAAACACTGAATGTAAGTACAACATGGGTGCCGATGGGAACAGCAAGAAGATTTAACTTAAGTTTTGCCGTAAGCAATCCAGCGGTACAGGGAGGTGAATAAATGTCAAAACAGCTTGTAAATGGAAAAGTCTATGACTGGTCAAGTATCACTATCAATATGACCGGAATGGACAGCATAGAGCTTTTAGAGATTTCCTATGATGATGAGCAGGAGCTTGATCTTTATATATGGAAAAGGTGGAAAGATAAGAGGTTATGGTACAGAGCAACCAGAAGAATTCAGTTAAACTCTCAATGCTTAGGGAAGACTTTTAACGAGATGGTGAGAGTTAGCTAAAAAGAAGGACTTAAGAGCTTTTATGCACTTACCATACCTAAAATAACCGTAAACTATGCAGATGAAGGGCACCAACTTCAACGGACGTTCTCACTATGATTAGAATTTTCAAAGAGATCCCTTAAGGCAGCACAGGGTGATAAGTCAATGAAGTTGACCTTGACGGAGTAGCAGTTGGTGGAATTAAGTTAAACGGACTTGGAGCCTGATAAATAAAAACATATTAAGGAGAATGAGGATGGATAATTACAATGATTATACAGAAACTGAACAGGATGAAGTTACAGAGGTTAAAGAGTTCAGATGTAAAAGAAGATACTGAGCTTGAAAAAGCTCAGAAAGAAATATAAGGATATGGATGGTAAGATTTGTAGAGTTACCAGCATCAATCAGGAGGATGATGACAATGAAACAGAGTTTGACTTCATCTTCAGGAAGCCCTAAGATTGCATCCTATGACAGATATGTAAAGACCGCCGGTACATCAGGTACAAAAAGCACTAAAACTTTTTATAACCGACAATATCTGTGAGGAACAGGTTGAAGATCTTCAGAGCTGCCCTTGAGGAATATCCAGCTATGGCTATAAGCCTTGGTGAGAAGCTTCTCAATATGCTTGGTCTTAGCAAGGAAACAACCGTAAAAAGTTATAGAGGACTACAGGGAAGAACTAAATAGTAACTTAGTAATCCAAGGCAAGCTCCTGATATACAAATATCTTCCGGATGAACTTATAAACAATATTATGACCTTGATTTTGATGATTTTTACAGGCTTATGGCACTTGCAGATATTTCAAAGGAAATGAGTATAAGGGATATGGAATCAGGAACAAACAGGGGGCTTGGCGGCAGCTTTTGGAGAGGATGAAAAATAAATGGGAATGGAAGCGGTGATTTAAGCTTTCAGGTTGTGCTTTCCCTTATGGATGAGATGACATCCCCACTATTAAGTGCTACCGGAGGCTTTTCAAGAGGCAGGCAAGGTTATGGCTGCTGCAGGAGTAGGAATAGTATCTGCCTGTACAGGGATTGTAACTTCAACCTTTGAGACACAGAATGCACTTGGAGAACTGTCATCTCTTGGAGTAAAGACCTTAAAGCAGTTGAAAGTGCTGCTAAGAGTTTCTCCGATACCTGGGCAGGTACGACTAAAAGTGATTTTATAACAGCCGCCTATGACATAAAGTCCGGTATCGCATCTCTTTCAGATGGAAGGTTGCCAAGTTTACAGAACTTGCAGCCATTACAGGCGAGGCAACAAAAATCAACAACCCAGGAGATGGGTTCACTCTTTGCAACAGGTTATGGTATCTATAAGGCGCGTATAAGAACATGTCTGACGCTTCAGTTTGGAGAAAATGTTCTCGGCAGGAATATCAACCGCAGTTAAGAACTACAAGACAGCAGGCTCACAAATGGCAAGTGCTATATCTGTACTTGAGCAACTGCTACCAATAACAGAGTATCAATGGAGGAACAGCTTGCAATACTTGGACAACTTCAAACTACCATGAGGTGGTTCAGAAGCAGCGACTAAGTATAAGGCATTCTTAAATGGTGCAGCAAAAGGCAGGTACAAAGCTTAGAAGAAGTTTCGTTGACAGTAACGGAGACCTTTTAAGTACAACAAAGATACTTGAAAAGCTGCATAAAAATACGGACGAACCATTGATGCAATGGAAAAACAGGAATTAAAGGAAGCCTTTGGTACAGATGAAGCGGTTGCAATGATTGATTTGCTTTATAACAACGTTGATGTGCTTAAAGGTGGAATAGATGATCTGTCGGCAGAGTATGAAAAAGGGAGTATCAGTGACCAAAGAGATGATCTGCGATAAACTCCACTCCTGAACAAAAGTTTAAGGTTATACAGCAACAGATACATAACAATGTTGAAGAGCTTGGAAATGCCTTGCTGCCTATAGTAAATGATGTGCTTACAAAAGTAGGGAGAGCTGGTAGCTAAGTGGTCAGCCTGGATAACTGAGAATAGGGCAACCGTTGAAACCATAGTAAGGATGGCGGCAGTACTAGGACCTCTTTTGATTATACTGGGAAGTGCAATAGGTATAATTATCGGAGTAAGTAATGCAATTATAAAAGTTAAGACAGCGTTTACAATAGCGCGGGGAGCCATATCAATAATGAAAGCCAAATGGGCAGCACTTAATATAACCTTTGCAATATCTCCGATTGACTTAATCATAATGGGCATTATAGCCCATGTGCAGCCTTTGCAATCCTCTGGAATAAGTCCGAAGCATTCAGGAATTTTTGGAAACGAGCTTTTTCAGGAATAGTGAGATGTAGCAGAAATGCCTTAAATGCAGTGAAAAACTTCTTTGGAAGCATAATGGGCGCAGCTTCAGCTACAGTAAAGGGAAAAAGCAACAATATAAAAATGCTTATAAAGCTAATGGTGGAGGAATAAAAGGAATAGCAGCTGCAAGCCTTGCAGCAGTAAAAAGGACTTTTATACAGCAGGCTTTACTTTTATGAGATAAAGCTCACAGGCGGTAAACTTACAGCTATAAAAAGATAAGTTTTTTTCAGGGGAATGAATGCGGCAGGGAATGCCGTAAAGGAGCACTTGATGGAATAAAGAACTGGTTTAGTGAAAAACTTACAGCAGTTGCTGATTTTGTTAAGGGAATAATTGACAAGATAAGAGTTTTTTTCAGTCTTGAAATTCCCACACCAAAGATCAGCTTCCCATTTTTCAATATCAGGAGAGTTCAGTATAGCCCCTCAAGCGTTCCAAGTCTTTCTATTGACTGGTATGCAAAGGGTGGTGTTATGACAAAACAAACCATATTTGGAGCATCAGGCGAGAAGCTTTTAGGAGGCGGAGAGGCAGGAGATGAAGCAATACTCCGTTGTCTGCCCTTTGGGAAAAACTCTCCATATTCATAAAAAGAGAGCTTAAAGACAAGGATAATGAAAAAGAAAGTGGCAGCGTAATCACTTCTTTTGTAAGGGAAGGATTAAGAAACTTAAGAGTACGGTCATCAGATGCTAAAGAAAAGAACACGAGAGAGAGGCAGCATAAAAAGATTCAGGAAATACCATCATACAGAAGCTTGAGATTACCCTGAATCTTGAAAAACTTAAAGACCTTCCTACCCTTTTCAAGCTGATTGATGAATTAAAGGATGCACAAAATTCTAAGGATAAACCAAAGTTAGCATAAATGTAAGGAGGAAAGTTTCTATGTTGCTTGTACAGGATAATCTGTTAAAGCTGGGTGGCGTCAAAAGATATCGGGACAGATGAAAAATATTGAAATATCTCAGGCTGCCACGATTGAAAATATTGAAGATGATAAAGGAAAGACTAAAGCCACACAGCCTACAGGGTATGAGCCTGCTAAGATTACAATCAATTCATTCTTGAAGCCTCAAAGCATGAGAGTGAAGAAGAACAGATGAGCAAGCTGCAGAGACTTTTTCAAACCTTACGGACAGAAGAAGGCAAAAATATTAAAAATAGTAAATGAGGACTGCAGCGCATGAGAGGATATCAAAGTATACTTTCAGTCCTTAAGCACGCAGAACGTTATAGCAGAAAGCGGAAGGACGGCAACCCTTGAGCTGCTTACCCCTATATCAGCAGGTATAAAGACAAAGAAAAAGGAGTGTCCGGAAGAGGCTTCAGGACGAGGAAAATATACAGGGGTATAGAGGAACTTATGTAAATAAAAAGACAACAAAGAATTCAGGGAAAAGCCCGGCAGCAAAATAAGAAACACAAAGAATTATAAGACTGATGTAAGGATAATGTTAAGTTAAGGAGTTTCAGATGGGATATAAAAAGCTTATCAGTCCTGAATTTAAGATAAGTACCAAGAAGTATGAACTTACTGACGGTATTGAAGTAGAATATCATAGTTCTACAGAAAAAGGCAGACTGGTGTAAGGTGGAATTATCAACAAAACTTAAAGATATAGTGAGCTTTGATGATATGAAACAGCAACAGTAGAGACTAGAATATAGAAGATGACTTTGACAGGCTTCTTACAGGCTATTGCAGAAAAACATAAAGGACGGTTCGGAAGAAATAATAATAGAGACCGGATGATAATGCTTGAAAGAACTGAAATAAAAAGCTACATTTACGGACTGTATTCCACAGGATGTAATAAAGTTTATTCTGATACAGTCAGGCATTGACAGGTACAGACTGAATGAGACGGAATATCCTAAAAAGCAGTTTTTATATCAGACAGAAAGAATGCTATACAAGCCATTGAAAAGATATGAAACATGCTTTTGAGGGCATAAACAACGACTTCTTTTTAGAGACGGAATATTCTACTGGGGAGTAAGACCTGAACAGGATACGGTATATATTTTTGGAAGAAAATGAGAACATTATGTCACTTAAAAATATGGAAGCCTGTTTGAAGCTGAAACACTTGGAGTTCCCTGGATACATCAGGGAGATTTGATTGAAATAAGACACACAAAATTTACAGGTGAAGCTAAGGTGCAAAAGGTGATAATTAAGCGTAATGAAAGCGGATATACAAGAATGAGTGTCTTTTCTCATGGAGTTAGTGATTATGGCAGGACTGCTTGAAGATTTTACAAGAACTGCTATAGAGCAGGAAATAAAAACAAACTATCCGCATATTGAACATCCTGCAGGGATATATGCAAGGGTAGTATTTGCTACAGAAGATAATGGTAAATACATTTGTGTAATACGGATACTGGACAGGTCGATGAACATGGATACAAAGCTTCCTGAAATACCCGGAGTAAAAACAGATATTAAAGTAAAGCCGGAGATACAGTCGCAGTTCTTATGCTGTATGGTGGAAGTGCTTTTTACATATTAGGAGATATGACGGATGAGCATTATTGATGAAGATGATATTGATATAAAGCTTGATATAAACGGACAGCCTGTACCAAGTAAAAGCGGTGATTTTGATGTGGTAGAGAGTGATGAGTGCTGGAAGCAGGACATAAAAATGAAGCTGCCACAGAAGAAAAAGAGCTTTTTTTATGAGGATGAAGACGGTGATGAAGCTTACGGTTTTTGGGATGACGGACTTTATGCATCTGAAGATGATGAGTTTACAAGGACAGAGATTACCCAAAGGGTAATCGAGAAAGCTTTCTAAAAAGGACATATCTTGACAGGGCAAAGACATTTCATAATACTCAAGCTTTGAAAATGGCATTTATACAGATAAAGTAACCATTTTCAAAGAATAATTCAAAGGATGAATATAACCTTGAGCTGTCTACTAATGACGTGGAGGTGGTAAGTGAATGATAAGTGAAGACCTGCTTGATAAGATTTGCAGAGTACCGGATGAAAATGAAGAAATGGAAAAGATAAAGGGATGAACTCATTAAAGAGGATTTTATAATAACTGACCTTAAAAAGGCGGGATTTTTCCTTACCATTATCAGAATTTTTGTCAAAATATATATCGAGCTTAAGACAAAATCAAGGAAACAGATAAACAACTTTTTGTACTTCACGCAGATGAAGACTGGCTTGAATTAAAAGGCTGCCGATTTTGGCAAGAAAAGAAAACAGGCAGTAAAGGCAAGGGGCTATATAACCATTGAAAGAAGAGAACACTCAGAAGCTTTACAGATATTGAAAGGACATATGTTTAAGACTCTTCCGGATGGAAGCGGAAACGAAAAAGTATTACGTGCTTGAAACTACAATAATAGAGGCAGGAAAAAGTGAAGGCAGGGTACTGGTTGAAGCTGCAGAAGCGGTACAGCTTATAATGTTCCAAATGGGAAAATAACAGTTTTCTATGATACATCTTGACGGAGTTGAAAAGGTAAGCAATAAAGAGGGATGGCTACAGCTTGAAGGAGCTGACATAGAAGATGTTGAAGCTTTTAGAAAAAGAGTAGGAGAGTCCTGGTCAGAACTTGCTGAGTTAACTATAGAGGATAAAGCTTTAGAATGCTGCAAGAAAGGTGGGAAGGTGTTATTGATGTGAGTATTGATGCACAGCACCCAAGAGGACAGGGGACTACAGACATAATTGTAACCGGGGCAAACGGAACTGCGACACCTGAACTGCTTAGAAAAGTAGAGGCTGCAGTATCTTATCTAAAGGGCAATTACGATGATTTTTTATGTAAAGTCTGTAACTGTAGTCAATCAGGATATAAGCCTTACCGATATATATCAAAGGGAGTTTCAATTACAGGGATAAAAGGAAAAAGGCGGAAGAAATAATCAGAAACATGGAGCTTTCAAGTAGAAAAAGAACCTGAATCACTTTATCTTGATGATATAAGGCTTGCACTTAAAGACGGACTTTCGGAATATAAAAGGACTGAGTTTACCAATCCTGTTAAAGATGTTGAACTGCCTAAAGGACAGATTATTATGCTGCGGAATCTTACCGTTACTGTCTCAAATGTAAAAAGGAGCATAGTATGTTTGATAAATTTAGTGACTATATGTATTATCTTCTGATATCTCCGCTTAAAAGAGTAAAAAGAACTTAACCAATGGTATAAACTCTTTAAGGTTTTGGGAAAAACAGTTTGATGATGCCTTGAAGCCATAAATAAAGAGGGTGAAGAGTCAATGCTTGTATCCTGTGATGATGAATTTCTACAGATACACGCAGATGAAAGAAAAATGCAGAGATATGCGGGGGAAAGCAATAGTAATTACAGAAAGCGAATAGCAAATTATCAGGAAGTAAGGAAACTCGGAGGGACAGATCGGGGTGTAAGACTTGCAGCTAAGACATTAGGATATGACAAGGTTGAAGTTGTAAAGGCTAATAAGCTGAAAGGCGTAACTCCTGAGATGGGCTGAGTTCTATCTCCTGGTAAAAATAAAAGTATCAAATGATAGTAGCCGGAAGCCTTGATGTGCTTAAAAAGAGGTGCAGGAAGGTTAAACATGTGAGGTGCTAAAGATAATTATATCTTTATTTTACACCACAGAAGTTAATGAACCGCACAGAATAAAGTGCAGAGTAAAGGTTTAAGTGGAGTTTGTCATATTACAGCTTTAGGAAGTTTGATGGGAAGCTTCCTGTTTGATGGAAGACATAAACTGAATTCACAAAAGAATTGCCCACAAGGCTAACTGGAACTCTTGCAGCTTTATAAAAGCATAACTACAGAATATTAAAAACTATGCTTATAAAACAGGGAGAGACAATAATTATTTAATACCGGGAGGAAGATATGAAAAAGTGTTATACAGCCTTAAGAAGAAAGAAAATGGCTGAAGCTACTAATTCAACAGGAAGAATAGCAAAAGGCTAAGTGGATTGCTCTTGGTTCCGGCGGGGTAGACAGCCAGGGAGAAGTGATAGCTCCGTCTGAATCAGCTAACAGTCTTACTACAGAAGTGATTAAAAAGAGATAACCAAATCAAAGAAAACATCTGATACAAGCTATGAGTATTCCATAGAGTTATCAGAGAGTGAGCTTAATGAGGGACATATATATCTGAGCTTGCACTTATTGATGAAGACGGTGATGTTATTGCATTCTCAAATTTTTCTGTCAAAAGGCAAGGATAATATTGAGACAACATTCACTATAGAGGACAGTTATTAAAGAAAAGAGGAAAATGAAGTCAAAAACTTATGAGGAATTTGTAGAAAAATTTAAGCCAAAACTTACAACTGATGATTGCTATACACCACCGGAAGTTTATGAAGCGGTCAAGAGTTGGGCAGTAAAAGAGTACAAACTGGGAGACGAGAGATAGTAAGACCGTTTTATCCGGGAGGAGATTATGAACACTTCACCTATAATGACAATGCTGCTGTAATAGATAATCCACCGTTTTTCAATATTAAGCAAGATAATTGATTTTTACCTGGAAAGGGAATTAATTTCTTCCTGTTTGCTCCACATTTAACGTTATTCTCCGGAAACCGTAATATTTGTTATCTAATTACAGGAGCCAAAATAATATATGAAAAATGGTGCTAATGTCAGCACATCATTTATAACAAATATGGACGAATATAAAAATCAAGGTTGTACCGGATTTACTTAAGAAGATAGACACAGCCCAGCATAAGAACGTTCCACCCCCGAAAAATATAGCTATCCCAAGAATGTTATAACCTCAACTAAGCTTGAAAGAGTAGTAAAAAGGGGGAAAAACATTTAAGTTAAAAACGGATGAATGCTACTTCGTAAGACAAATAGATGCACAAAAAGGAAATTAAAAACTATATTTGGTGCAGGTTTTTTTAATACCCGGATAACCAGGGCAAATGAGCTGGAAAAATCATAGGCAAAAGGGATGACAGAAGGAGCAAGAGTTTTTAAGTTAAGTAAAAGGGAGCATCAGATAATAAAAAGAGATGAAACAGGAGAAATAATATATGAAAGACTATACTATAGAACACTCTGAGTTTTCAGATAAAGTCAGCATCGTTGAAACCAATGATCCGGCACACGCTGATGTGATTAATACGCCGATTAAGCAGCTGTTTGGGAATACAGTAGCGAATAAAGAGGCGGTAAGAAGAGTAAAGAACAGGTGGAAGCAAAGTTTCAGACTTTTAAGAATGAAATATCAGCATCACAGGCAGAGCTTAATAAGTCGCTCAACAAGGCTATAAAAGATATAGCTGATAGTAAGGGGAGAGTGTAACAACGCTTTCAACCCCTGATGGTTCCATTGTTACCGTGAACAGCTTGGAGACTATAACTACTAACCTCAATAAGGCTGATAAGTCAATCCTTGAAAAACACACTTACAAGAACGGCACTTCAAAGACGCTCAAGACTGTTTTTGAAAGTAAAAACTATAAGAACAACGGAGGTGGGATAATATGAGTTGGGCAGAAGTATCAACAGTAAACGGAGATTTCCTAATGCACCGCTGGATGTAAAGATGCATCTAGCGGACTACAAGATGTACGGCGAAGATAGCTATGTTTTTCAGCAAAAAGAGCTGTTGCATGGGTTGTATAAATGTACACATATATCCATGAACGACAGGCAAATAAACGGAGAGACTCTTGAGTATATTGTCGCTAATAATAAAATCATGTAGGCGAAGCATTGGCTAGCGTGTTTAGCCTTGAAAGAAAAAGATGTAATCAAAACATTGCGGACGATGCAGGCAGTCTTGAACAGCTCAACGGCAATGACTGCGGTGCTAAATAGTACAACTGCGATGACTGCGGTGCTAAATAGTACAACGGCAATGACCGCGGTAGCCAATAGTAGTACAGCGATGCAGGCAGTCTTAGCTTCAAGTACAGTGATGCAGGCAGTCTTAGCTTCAAGTACAGCGATGCAGGCAGTCTTAGCTTCAAGTACAGCGATAACAGAAATATTGAAGACCAATGAATACATTAACGAGAAAATGCTTACTATAATGGGGAAATCTAAAGTAGCTCTAAATACATTTAAGAGTTCTGAATCCCTTATGATTAAATTTAATAAGTTATCAGATGTATTAAGGGCTAAGTTTGCGGATGAAGTGGAGAAAAAAAATATTAATCATGAATATTATACAAGCAGGCATATAATTCAATCCCCAACATTACTTTGTGAATATACCAATGGTATGGGGTACACTGTTGGCGGAGCTGGCACAAGTGGCAAAAGCACAATAACATTAGTTGGCGAGAGTGCGCAACAAAAACATATCTGTTAAGAATAAATTTATAACTGATTTTTGATTACAATAGCAACGGTTTAGTGTCAAATAACTTTGGTTTCCCGATATATTGCAAAAATGTATCAATCATATGCGCCTAATACTAAGGAGGTTAAAATGGAAGGATTCGTAAATAAAATTAAAAAAGCAATAGATAAACTCACTATAAATGATGTGAGTACTTTAAAAATCAAGTAGATACACAAAGAACATTAAGGTTGTGGGTAAAGGCTGTATTAGATGTTTTTTCTGTTACAGCACCTAAAAATTTATATGGTGGAAACCTCACACTAATAATTGATGAAGAAAAAGACATTTACATTTCCAGTTGACATAAATAACGGAAGTCTCTTCTTTTTGAGACTTTATCATATCTCGTCTTGAACGAAAAATCCCATTCAACCGTAGTTTTGAGTTTAAGATGGATATAGATGCCGTTGTGGGTGGTACTGTCTTTTACACATTAGAATAGGAGGGATAATATGTACATTATTGAAGATTCATTTTGTTTATCAGGTCGAAAAAGAGCGAACATTTTTGAGGTTAAAGCGGGCATAGGGTCAGGAGACAAGGATAGAACTTATCTCTGAGAACGATGTTGAGAAACTCTACGAGTGCCAAAAGTTTGACCTTACCGCTGAGAAGTATGTTCTTGATGAGGACAACGCAGAAACCGTTGAAATTGATGGAAAAGAGTATAAGGCAGATAAAGGACGGATTGTTGTACCTAAAGAATTATCCGAGTCAGAAGCAAAAATCAAAGAGCTTGAAAAAGAGTTGGAGAAGAAAGATCTTGAGAATAAGATTGCTTTTGGCAGAGGTGTACGATATGATTATTAAAAAAAGGTGGTGGTGCTAGTGAGTAAGTTCACAGATGACTTATCATAAAAATTTTTTTACTAAGGAAGGAGGAAAAACTATGGATGTTGTATTAGCAACTCTTATTGTGAAAAAATGAGGTTTTACAAGGACTTGGAGCCTGACATGAAAGAAAGAGTAAAACCACTCTTGATAGCACTAGAAAGAGCTGACTTAATAGTAGAAGAATAAAGGATGACAAAAATATCCCATATCGCTATAATGTGGTATGGGATATTTATTCAGAATTATACTAAAATATAAAAATGGATTTTTTTGACAAAAATAAGATTTTTTTGACAAAAAAATTTTGAGCGGCTACATTAAGGAATGTCTGAAATACAACATTATACCATTTATTATAGAAGATGATTTGAAAATGTTTTTATTACCGTGGTCTTGCAGAATGGGAAACAGAAAAAGGGTATCTAAGAGATACCTGCTTAACTACACAGGGTAGGTATAAGGCTTATTTGGATTATTTTAGGATTGGGTATTAACACTGTATTACCATCCTTGCAAATTTGTACCCAATTTCTAGGGTAAACTATCCTCCAAAAATGCTAAAAAATGATAATCAGAAGGAGGGAGCTAAAGTGAATATCATAAAATTGTTTAATGATACTGTGAATTATATAGAAACAGTACTTGATGGCGAGATTGATGAGAAGAAGATTTCAAGCTTTATCCGGTTACTCTTATCCGATGTTTAGCAGACTTTTCTCTATGCTTACAGAGACAACACTTTCTGAATACATAAGAGTAGAGAAAGCTTTACTGAGGCAGCGATAGACTTGCGGGACACAGACGAAAAATAATTGATATAGCAATGAAATACGGCTACGAATCGCCTGACGCTTTTTGGTGCTGCTTTCAAAAATTCCATGAGCTTTACTCCCTCTGAAGTAAAAGAAGAGGTCATTTAAGCTGGTTTCTAAAATTCAGCTCGCACTTAGCGTAAAAGGAGGAAGAAACATGGATATTAAGATTGAAAAGAAACAGGCATTTAAGGTAGCGGGGTATAATGAGCAGGATATTAACTCATCACTGTGCCCTGGGTGTGTGGGATAAGCTATATGGAAAGTACAGTCACGAAGAACTGGCAGGAATCGGTACAGGAGAAAAGTGTAGGAATTTGCCATGATGTAGAAAGCCCTGACAGAATAAACTATATGGCAGGATATATTACTACAGACGTAGAAAAGGCTAAAGCTATGGGGCTGGAAGTCTTAGAAGTTAACGAGGCAGAGTATGCAGTTGTTGAATTAACCGGAAAGGTACCGGAGTGCATACATGCCGGTTGGAAATACCTGATGGAGGTATTCTTCCCGGAACATGGCTATATCCATTCAGGAAAGCCTGATTTTCGAGTATTATTTTAAGGAGATATGTACAGCCCTGATTACAAGATGGAACTTTGGGTACCTGTGGTGAAGGCATAGGATAGAAATTAAGGAGTAGTGCTTAATTCCTTAGTGCACTACTCCTTTTTATTGTAATTAGCCTTCTATTTCTCTAACAAAAGCTATCCTTTTATCAGATTCAGCCGGAGCTACGGTTTTTCTCTTCACCCTTAATTACCTCTACTTTAGAACTACTGTTGTCAAAGGTAAATATGTAGGTTTTGTAGCCTTTAGCTTCTATCTCTAAAGAAACAGCCTTATTTGCATCACCCTTTATATCATAAAGGTATTGCTATCTGAAGCTCTAAATCACCGAAGTTTCCTCTTACCTTCCTGAACTCATACTCATTCAGGTTCTTTTCTTTCATCATCATTACCATATGTGCAGATTCTTCCATTAACAGTAACCTCTGTTACCATATCAATCCACTTTTTGAGTAGCTTCTATTAGCATCTCCCAGAAAATATTTTTTTAATGGTAAATCTGTCAGCATAACTCTCCCCACTTTGAAAGTCTGTGGCAGTGGGAGTTCAAGTAAGGTACCGCCCTGATTATCTTCATTTTTTATCATCAGGCTTTTGGCTGTTCTGTCTTATTTCCATTGATAAGCTTAAATGTATCCTTTACTGAGTCTTCTGAACTGTTGTCAAAAGTAAACACATAAGTCTTATATCCCTCAGCCTTTATAACCATAGGAATAACAGCACTTCTTTTTCAGGTCTATTTATCTCCATAGAGCCAAAGCTAAATTTAAACTGCTTATCCTTAAGTCCAAAACCGCTGCCTTTGGTATAATTAACCCCATCAACCTTAACGGAATTTACCTTTTCTAACCATGCAATTACTTCGGCTCCATTGCCGGTAAACGCTGCACCAATTGAAAGCTTCTTGTGTCCTGCCTGTACATAAAGCTTCTTGTCTTCCGGTATGGTGAGGCTTTTTTTGCATCAGGAGCATCATTAGCCGTCTCAGTCCTGACTATTTCATCAAGATTAAGTTTTGGTGTCTCAGTTTCTTTTACCTGTCTCAGGGTTCTTTTGTTCAGGCTGTTTAGGTATTATACCTGTACCATCGGTCTCATAACCTTTTACAATCTGTGCTTTTTCACCGCTGTTATCAATTGTAAATGTATATGTTTTTGTAGCCTGTAGCCTCAATTACCATAGGAATGTTGTTGGACTTTGACTTAGGGAAGGGTTATCTCCACACTGCTACCAACATAAAAACTCATTATCATCTTTTACAGAATATCTTCCACTTGGTACTCTATTATATTTTACTCCACCTACTGTAATGGATACAATATTTTTCATCCAATCATTGACATTACGTATTCCCGAAGTAGTTCCAAATGAGAGGGTATTACCAATGTGGAAAGTAGTAAAATTTATCAGGCATTTCAAGAGTTTTTTTAATGCATTTTCATCAGGCTTTTACCACAGTCAACTCTATCGTCTGAGCCTGATATCCGTCAGCTACAACTATTACATTTTACCTTTCTTGGCAAAGTGTTAAGATTAGGAAATAGCGGTTTATAAAGACCTGTTCCCCTTATAGTAAAGCTTTATCTCCATCTATTTTATAGTCATCAGAACTCATTGTGAACATATTACTGATCCTTTTCCCTTTCAGGATGAAGTGCCTTAACTTTAGCAAGATAAGCCGCATCTGCCTGTAGGGTGATTTTACCGTCGGTACTGACTTTACGCTTCATTTGGGATAGTAAACTTAGGAGCTTCCTCTCCAAGCTGGTTTCCATCCAGAACCCCACCTATAAGATTATCTTCAAGTACGGCATTAGCACTTCTTTATCTTGTTTATAGTCTTTACACCATCCTGCTTCATATAATCAGAGAAAGAAAGGTACATCCCATCGTCCCTCTTAGCCGTCATAGCAGTATTATAGTATCCAAAATCATAGAAATCACTGTTATGATTATATACCGCTTTTACCGTAACTTCCTTTTTCAAATCTGTCAACTATAGCTTTAGCATAGTCATTTTTGATTCCAAGCTCATCAAATATTTCGGCATTGGCAAGAAGATGCACATCAAAAATAAAGATCTCTTACTATCGTTAGTGAGCCTGTATAGTCTCCTCGGTTTCCTCCCGGAGTAGGCTTTCTGGTTGCACCTGCAACGGCATCAAATTTCATACCATCCATGGAAAGCAGTGAAGATTTACTTCCCATAGTCGTAACTTTATCTGCAGTAGTTTCGTTTTTCTTCCCTGCTTCCTGTCCGTCCGGTATGTCAAACCCAACTGTAGCAGGCTTATATTCATTAAAATAAATCTTTAAGACTATACTCACCCTTATAAAGTGTATTATTTATACCCTTTGTACCGTCTTCTTCCTTACCCTTTGTCACATCATTGTATAAGACAAATAAGTTTCCAAAGAAGAAATAATCAATATTATGTCTGAGGGTTCTAACTTCCTTATTCGGCAAAAGTAAGTTCTACCTTCTCAACAGCATTTTTACCCCCAAAGTCACACGCTTCAACATCGAAGTGAAGATTCTTGCCTGATTCTAATACAGGCTCCCTTAAGAAAATTTCAGGCTGTCCCGGATATTCAGAGTCTGATACGGACATGATATGATTTACTGCCCTCAGACTTTACCCTAAGTCTGAAATAACCTGCTCGATCACGAAATTCGTTCCTCCTGTCTTTATAATCAGAGCAGCTTTTTGACCGCCATGATCTAGCAAAATGTCTTCTCATATTGAACATCCTTCTTTATGGTATACTGGTTATCACTATCCTCAACAAGCTGAAGGGCTCCGGTCTTAGGGATATTGTCAAACCACTTTTTATCATCCTCAGATGTATAATTAAACATCACGGTAAGATCACTACCTACCTCTACATCAGGTGCATAATAAGGTCTTTCTGAGATTTTCTGTGAAGCCTTAAAAATCTGAATTGAAAGTAGTAATCTGGCTTTTATACGTCTGTTGCCTTCGTTATCAAAGTTATCCAGATAATAATCAAATCTTGAAAATCCTACTGCTTCCTATAACAAACTCAGGGGTTCTGCGCTTATTGGTAACTATAGGTGTAACAAGCTTTGCATCAGTTGGTCTGTCAAGCTTTACTGTCTGACTGATGTTTTTATCCTTATTGCTTACAACCTTCACTTCAGCAGGATATTTTCCATATACTTCCCACTTGTACAGAGTTCTTCTGTGTCAACTTTGCTAAGCTCACTTGTAACATCTGTACCATCTACATACACTGTGGCATTATCCTTTGTATAACCATTTACAAAGCTAACAACCACATATCTTAAGAAACTTGTAGCATCTATGACCTTTTGTCTTTTCAGGATTTACAATTTTATTTGCTTCTTTAGCTGGAGTTTGAGGAGTATTATTGCCTGAATTTGTATTACTTCCACCACCAGTTGAGCCTCCGCCTATATAACCTCCACCTATACTTCCAGTATTGGTAGTATTACCGGCTGTATTTTTCGTTTTTCATTGGTAACAGCACTTCCCTGTGGGGTACTGTCATCCTTACATCTATATTGGCTGTACCCTGTGGAGTATCATCAGAATCTATATCTAAATCTGAGCTTGCATAGGTATCACCTGCTTTGATTATTACTTTTTGCCTAAGATTGTAGCCTTTATACTTTTCTTAGTCTTATTTGACGCTATAAGTTCAATCTTAGAAGTAACCTTTGCGGACTCTGCCCTGTCTTGTATGTAAGTTCCGCATAAGCTGCCTTACCGCTTATGTTAAGTGTAATCTTTGATGCTATTTCAATTTTATTTCCTGTCTCATCTATAACAAGATTTGCATTTTTTTAACTGTTCCAAGATAGATGATTTTTTGAATTTTGTTCCTTTTGGTATATAAACCTTAGATTTATCTGATGAATTAATAAAAAGTATCTTATCTTTATAGTTACCCTTTGGTATTCTGAAGTTTTTAGCTGATACAGTGTTCAGTACTATTTTTATTTACATTGCCGCTTCTTAAGTGCTGATTTAAGTCCCTTTATTAGTACTTACCGTCATCTCAATCTTCTTTGTTGCTACACTTCTTTGTTGTTGCAGCACTTATTGTTGTTCCCCACATTTGCAGCAGGCAACATACTAAGTGACATAGCTGCTATCATAGCTGTTGCTATTTTTTTCTTAAAGCTTTTCTCATTGCTCCTCCTATGATGTTATAATTTTTCTTCAGCATACAATAATGATTTTTCGTTTTCATTGTATCCCGAGTTATCTTACCAACTTTCTATGCTAAAGTCAACATTTACTAATGAGTATTGTTATTATGAAAATAATCGAAAGGGAGTTAAAACTAATATTATTTTTGGAAGGGATATGTATAGTCCTGATTATAAAATGGAACTTTGGGTACCTTTGGTGAAGGCATAATATTGAGATTGTTCATGCTACATAGGCAAAATATAGATGACGCCAGTTAAGGTCAATTGATTTTATAGACATATTAAGATATAATATGTCTATATTTTTGGAGGCAAGCCTATGTTTATCAAACAGGAAACAATCAGACCATCAGTAGATCGCGTAATCATTATAATGAAATATCCAGACAATGCAGGGAAGAGAAGGAAGCAGTTATAATTACCGTAAATGGACGGGGAGATACGGTTTCCATCGGATATGAGGAATATAAAAGAATGAAAGCCCGAATTGAGCTTTTAGAAATACTTGCAGAAGCTGATGAAGATGTTAAATATGAGAGAGTTGCTCCTATTAAGGATACTTTTGATGATTTGAGAGATATTCTTAAGGAGGAGAGGATTTGAAATATGGGATTATAAGAACTGATACAGCCGATGCTCTGATAAGGGAAATTATACTTTATATTGCTGAAAATTTTGGAAATAGCGTGGCTTTTGAAGAAATTAGGTGAACTTGAAGAGGCTATATTATCTTTTAGGGGACAATCCTTTATATCGGAACTACACCAAAATACAATATACTTAAAAAGACAGGGCTATATGGTATTAATTCTTGAAAAATCTTGTCTTTTTATAAAATAAAGGAAAAGATAGTTACTATATATGCGGTGCTTGGGCAGATACAAAATTATTTGGACATCATACAGGGGGCTATAGGTATGATTATATTCATGAAAGAGGATTACTGATGGAAGATAAATCACTTATTATAAAAACTGGAAAATGGAAGGAATTACAATAACTTCAGAGCAATGTGACAAACTCTATAGATTCTACGAGATGGTAATAGAAAAACAAGGTAATGAACCTTACAGCAATCACAGACTATGAAGAATTTGTCATCAAGCACTTTGTAGACAGCCTGATGATAGCCAAGGTAATGGATATGACTACACCTATGACTGTGCTGGATATAGGTACAGGCGCAGGCTTTCCGGGAGTTCCTATCAAGATAGTATTCCCTGAAACTAAGGTGCTGCTCCTTGATTCCCTCAATAAAAGATTGAACTTCTTAAATGAGGTAATCGAGGAACTTGAGCTTAAAGACATAGCTACCATACATTCCAGAGCGGAGGAGCTCCAGACCAAGGGAGAATACAGAGAAAAGCTTTGACCTATGCGTATCAAGGGCTGTATCTGCTCTGCCAACCCTTAGCGAATACTGTCTCCCTTATGTTAAACTAGGTGGGAAATTTGTGGCTTATAAGGCAGTTGGAGCTGATGAAGAAATAGAAGCATCAAAGACAGCTATCAGGGTGCTTGGCGGAGAAATAAAGGATAAGGCACAGTTTACCATAAAGGATACCGACTATACCAGGCGCTGATTTCTATAGAAAAAGTAAAAAAATACTCCGAAAAATATCCTCGTGCGGGTGGAAAACCAAGCAAAAATCCGCTACAATAAGGGAGGGCAATGTGCTCGCTTTTTGATCAGATTAAGTGACGCCTTCACTGATAAAATGTCCAGACTCGCTCCGGTTTTTCTGTGAGAGGCTGTTTTAGGATTGTGTAGTTGACGAAAAACCTAATGCGCTCGCTTTTTGGCAGTGACTCGTACTTTGCAAGGTGCGAAGCAACGAAGCTAAAAGTGCGTTAGTCCTGCCTATATAATAGCTGTCCGCAACCCTACGAGTGCGAAGCACGAGGTCAGAGCAACAACAGCGAACTATGCGGCATTATCAGTTTCGGCTGTTTAATTAGAAGTACAAAAGTAAGCACATTGAAAGAATAAGGGTTAAAGTCATGCTTTCAGTTCACAGCCCGGAATGATAGAATTCTAAGCGGCGCGTTAGGCGAAGCGAAGCGGATGCCGGAGCGAGTCTGAAATTCTATCATTCCGGGCGTCACACAGCATTTTAAAATTTAGAGAATGTACTAAAACCAGTTATGTAGACATAGAGATTAATATTTATTTGGAGGAATCACTAAATTTGGGACGGTTATAATAGAGACGAAAACCCTTGCAGGCGTTGACCTGGTTAGGGAGAGAAGATACCGGATGGACTTTATCATCTTGTATGCGAAGTGCTGGTTCAGCATGAGGGACGGCGACTTTCTACTTATGAAGCGAGACCCTAAACAAGCCTACCAATCCCGGCAAATACGAAGCCACAGCAGGAGGAAAGGCGCACTAAAAAGGCGAGGACAAGCTCACCTGCATAAAGAGGAACTAAAAGAAGAGACCGGAATAGAAGCAGAAGACTTTGAACACATTGGCAGGACTATACATGGGAAATGTATATTTGAGAGACTTTTATACAAGGACTGACTGCTGCGAAAGGACTGCACGTAACCTTGCAGGAAAACGAAACCATTGGCTATAAATGGATAAGCGAAGCAGAATTCGCGAGACTTTGTTAACTCAGATGACATCATAAAAAGCCAGGAGAAAGATATAAGAAATTCCTTAACAAGAGGATATCTGAAGTAGATTCACTTTGGAGGTGGAGAGTGTGGACAAGCTGATATTCCATGTGGATGTAAACTCAGCCTTTCTTTCGTGGACAGCAGTTAAGATGCTTAAAGAAGAGCCGGGAAGCATTGACCTTAGAACCATACCCTCTCGCCATAGGAGGGATGTGTCAAAAAGACATGGAGTTATCACAGCCTGCTCGATTCCTGCCAAAAAGCAGGGAGTAAGGACAGGCGAGCCTGTTATGAGGTCCCTTGAAAAAAATGCCCGAGTCTAAGACTTTTCCGCTTCTGACTTTAAGACCTATAGAGAATACTCTACGAAGTTCATAGAGATACTTAAGAAATATGCCTTAGCAGTAGAACAGGTGTCTATTGATGAGGCATATCTTGATATGACAGGGATAGAGGAACCTATGGCTATGGCAGAGAAAATCAAGGCAGAAATCTATGAAAGCCTCGGATTTACAGTTAATATCGGCATATCTACTATCAAGCTCCTAGCCAAGATGGCAAGCGATTTTGAAAAGCCTTACAAGGTACATACTCTTTTTCCAGAGGAAATAAAGGAGAAAATGTGGACTCTGCCAATAGAAAAGCTCCATGGCTGTGGCTATAAGACTTCTGAAAAGCTTAAGAATATAGGAGTTAAGACCATAGGAGATGCAGCTAAAGCTCGATAAAAGCCCTGCTTTGCTCTCTGCTAGGTGAAAAGTCAGGAGAATACATATATGATAGTGCTAACGGCAGAGGAAGCGATACGGTATCTGGTGAGAGGGAGGCGGCTAAGAGCTATTCAAACGAGACCACCCTTCCCACAGACATCAGGGTGTCTACCTACGATAAAGAAATGCCCCCTGTCATACACTGGCTTTCCAGAAAGTGTGGGGAAAAAGGCTTAGAAAAGATGAGGCAGCAGGCTATACTATAAGTGTCAGTGCCAAAACCAGCAGCTTTAAGAGGAGGTCGAAGCAGACTACTCTGGTAGAACCAACTAATGATATAAAGGTTATAGAAAGCACTTCCCTTGTACTTATGAGGGAGCTTTGCTTTGGAGAAAGAGCTTTATTTAACGAAAATGATGGCATTAGGCTGGTGGGAGTAGGAGTATCGAATCTGGCTGAAAATGAGTGTAAGCAGCTTGATATATTTTTCCTATATGGAGAGGAGAAAAAGTCGCAGGATGAGATTAGACTAAATGAGTCAAAGAAAAAGAAAAACCGATAAGTTAGATACCATGCTTAAAAATAAATGAAAAATACGGCGAAGGTAAGATAAAAAGGAGGATGATTATGACAAAATACATATTGGCTTCGGCTTCACCACGCAGGATTGAGATACTTGGAAAGCTTGGCTTTGAATTTACGACTGAGGTAAGTGATGCGGAGGAGAAGTTAAAAATGACTTTAATCAAAGCTTCACCCAAAGGAAAAGGTGGAGGAGCTTTCATTTATAAAGGCTGCTGATGTGGCTGAAAGCCTTATTCTAACTAAAGAAACAGAAGAAGGAGACGCCTACATAGTTATCTGGCGCAGATACAGTTGTGTCTGTAGACGGCGAAAATCCTTGAAAAGCCTAGAGATAAGGCTGATGCAGGTAGTATGATAGAAAGCTTATCCAGGGCAGAAGCCATAGAGGTATACAGGAGTTACCCTCATCTATATCCCTAAGGAGTCCTTGAAAATAGGGGGTAAAAGAGGGAAACAAATACCTTGAATTATTTAAAATTCTTGAAAATCAGATGAAAGAAGCCGATAATGATAATAATGAAGAGGCAACAGAGTTTGGCAACTATAATTAAAAACCATGCTAAGTGAAAATAAAGCTGATTGTACGCACCTCTCAGAAAAACCGAAGTAAGCGTATATCCCTATGAATGAGGGCCGGAGGTAGAGGGTATATATCCACCTTAGAGCCATACGATAAGGCTGGCGGCTACGCTATTCAGGGAAGATTTCAAGCCTATATAGACAAGATGAAACGGAGATTATTCTACAGTGGTAGGCTTCACCGGCAGGAAGGCTTTATCACGAAATCAAGGAGGTCTACAAATGTACGACAAGTTTACACAAAAACGATATAAAGAAGCTTTGAAGAAGAGATTGAGCATAGAAAGCTGGTGGTAAGAAAGCAAGCAATAGCGGAGGTCAAAGAAGCAAGGGCATATGGCGACCTTTCAGAGAATTTTGAGTATTATGCAGCAAAAAGATTCAAAAATCAAAATGAAAGCAGGATACGCTACCTCGAGAAGATGGTTAAGACTGCAAGGATAATAGAGGATGATTCAAAAGAAGACGAGGTAGGACTTGATAATACTGTAACTGTATATTTTGTAGAAGATGATGAAGAAGAAATATATGACTTGTAACTTCAGTAAGAGGAGACTCAGTTAGCAATCTCATAACCATAGAATCCCCTCTGGGCAAGGCTTTGATGGGACACAAGGTGGGAGATACAGTCAGTGTAAAGGTAAATGAACAGGTAGCTATGATGTAATCATAAGAAATATAGAAAAATACCAGGGATGAGGAAAAGAAGGTATCAGAGAGTTTTAGGAGGTAACATGGCCAATTTTGAAAAAGCTCTAGCCGCTATAATGTTTGATATACTTACAGGCAAGACAGGACATATAGGAAAGGCTACTTTTACGCCTGAAAAGCCACTATTTGACTGGGATAAGAAAGATGCCAAAGCCACTGGCAAAGTACTCCTGAAGCGGAGGGTACCTACATCTTTTCTTTACAACCTCTTATTCGAACTTGGCTCTGCAAAGAGTGAACTTCATCATTTTCTGGTACTTAGACATGGTAAAGTCATCTGTGAGTCTTCTTTTTCGCCGTACAGAAGGGAGAATGGCATACTACTTTATTCTATGAGCAAGACATTTACAGGAATGGCTATTGGTCTGCTCTATGATGACGGGAAGCTAAAGCTTTAATGACAAGGTTGTAGACTTCTTTAGCGATCTCACAAACCTATGGCAGATGGTGAAGTTTAGAGATATGACAGCCACGAACCTCCTCACTATGACTACCGGTGTTAACTTCAATGAGGGTGGCTCCATGGTTGGAGATGAGTGGATTAAGGGCTTTCTTTCAGCATCCTTAAAGGAAAATGCAGGAAAGGTATTTGACTATAACAGTATGAATACTTAGATCTTTCAGCCATTGTATCAAAGCTTGCAGGAAAGCCTATGTATGAGTTCTTACAGGAGAGGATATTTAACGCTTGGAATCAGCCAATGCTTTTGGGAGACCAGCCCTGAGGGCGTTACCAAGGGTGGCTGGGGTATGTTTTGATACTAGTATGAAGATGCAGCAAAGCTCGGACTTTTATACCTTAGCAAGGGTAAATGGGAGGGCGAACAGCTTATTTCCGAGGAATATGTAAATATGGCGACATCAAAGCAGATTGAAAATGAGCATTTTGGCTACGGCTACCAGCTTTGGATGGGCTGTAGGGCTGAGAGTTACCTCTTTGATGGTATGATGGGGCAGGATGTGAGAGTTTACCCTGACCTTGATATGATAATAGTGAATTTTGCAGGAGATCCTGTGGTTTTCCATAGTGGGGAGGCAGATGCTATCATTGAAAAATACATGGAAAACCCTGATTTTTCAGATGAACCCCTTGCCCCAAATCCTATGGGATATGTGAATTTGAATAAACTTATTTCCGAGCTTGAAAGCGGAGCATTTAAGATACAGCCTGTTATGGCTGGGAGGCTGGGAAAAAGAGGAAACCCTCGGGCTCAGATATCAAGCCGCAACAAGCCTCATCCGCTTAAAACATGATTTCTTTATGTGGCTTAACGGACGAAGCTACGAGCTTGAAGACAAGTGCCAGGGAGTATTTCCTCTCCTTTTACAGCTCACCCACAATAACTTTACCGAGGGTATAAGTGAAATTGGATTCTCCTATGAAAATCATACGCTTTTTATTAAGCTAAAAGAAGGGGATGAAGTCCACAAAATAAAGGTGGGCTTTCATAAGCCTGCGTATTCAACCATTAATCTAAATGGTGAGCCTTACAATGTAGCACTTAAGGGCGAATATACGGAAAATGAAGAGCACGAAAATGTTCTAAAACTGATACTTAGCTTTACAGAAGAGGCTGCAAGTAGGATAATAAAGATACATTTTAAGGCTAATGAGATTCTTCTTGAACTAGATGAAACACCGGGTAAGGATTTCATTAGCATAGGTCTTAAGCTGTCCATGAGCCAAATAATGAACTCACACTTTATAGTGAAAAGTACTTTGGGAAGTGGAGCAGATACTATTGTAAATGAAGCGGTAATGAGGAAAAATAAGTCCGTCTACAAGGGCAGGCTTATAGAAAATGCGGAGGAAAACCAATGAGAGGCATTGAAACAAGAATAAAGGGAAATCAGACACCGTATATTTACTGAGGTTGCCAGGATGGCATACCACACAGAATGTACCAACTGACCAGAGAATCGAGGAATTGCCTTATAAGATAATTCCCGGTGAAGTAGGAAGCTTTGTAGTGACTGTATTCCTTGAGAGGCCTATAGTTGGAGAGCGTCTTAGACTTGCCATGGGACTTCCCTGTAGAGATGCGAGTGAACACGCTAAGATATCCGACAATGTGAGGCTGCTGACATGTCTGAGACCTACTATACTCCACCGCTTGTCAATGTGATTAAGTTTGCCTGCAACGGCTGTACCGAGAAGAGGGTGTTTGTAACTGACGGCTGTCAGGGCTGTCTTGCCCACCCTTGTGTGGAAGTCTCGTTCAAAGACCTGCGTTTCCCTTGATAGGACAAACGGCAGGTCGAAGATAGACCAAGAGGTGTGTATCAAAATGTGGCAAATGTGCAGATATCTGCCCATACTCATGCCATCATCAAGCAGGAAAGACATCTGCGCTGGTACTTGTGCATGGATGCCATACATTCAGATGTACTATGGAAAGGCTGATATAGACTATGAGAGATGTGTATCCCAGTACTAGGTGTCTTGTAAACTGTCCTTTTGGAGCAATTGCAGATAAATCTCAGATATTCCAGGTAATTCGTGCAATCCAGTCAGGTGAGCATATCTATGCCCTTGCCCCCTGCCTACCTTTGTAAGCCAGTTTGGTGCAAACGTAACTCTCGGGGAAAATCCGTATGGCTATGAAGATGCTAGGCTTTACTGATGTATTTGAGGTAGCTGTAGGGTGCAGACCTCTGTGCTACCCAAGAAGCAAACGACTTCCTTAAAGAAGTGCCTGACAAGCTGCCATTTATGGGTACTTCCTGCTGTCCTGCCTGGGCGGCTATGGCAAAGAAGCTCTTCCCTGAGATGAAGGAGTGCATTTCAATGGCACTTACTCCTATGACACTCACAGCAAGGCTTATAGCACTACAATCAAAGGGTAAGGTGGTATTCATCGTGACTTGTTCAGCTAGAAGCTTGAAGCTATATGGGATGAGGTGCGCTCAGAGGTGGACTTTTGTACTTACCTTTGAGGGAAATGGTACGGATATTTGCGTCAAAACACATAGATATCGAGAATATTGAAGAAGATCCTGACGGAGTGAACGATGCCTCAACTGATGGTACTGTAACTTTGCGGTTTCAGGTGGAGTTGCTACCTCTGTAGTAAATGTAATTAAGAGCATTCACCCTGATATGGAGGTGAAGACCGACAATGCAGAAGGACTTAGAGACTGTCGCAAGATGCTTATGGCGGCAAAAGGCAGGCAAATACAACGGCTATCTTCTTGAGGAATGGGCTGTCCGGGAGGCTGTGTGGCAGGTCCAGGGGAACCATAGTACTATAGTGAAGTCAACAGCTTCAGTTAAAAACTACGCCTCTAAGGCAAGCCACACCTGTAGCAATACAACAGAGCATGTAAAGGAGCTTGATAAACTTACATACTAGATATTTTTGCAAGTATTTAGTAAAGCTGTAGTAAGTCTGAAGTAAGTCTGAATTATACGGTGCCAAATACTTTGGATACTCATATCGTATAATGGAGGCATAAATCAACATATTTATTGCTTTATGGAGACATATTAAAAGTCCATTTCTAAAAATTAGAGATGGACTTTTACTGTCAAAACCTTTTAAAACATAGTATGATGTAGGTGTATAACCATTTTTATCAGGCATTTATGCGTGAATGACCTGAATATTGGAGGTAAACTTGGTAAAGAATAAGATATTTAAGTCGATAATTATATTGAGCCTAATCTTGCTTTCTACAAGTGTAGTCGCAGCTATGGGAAAAGGCAGATAAAGCCACAAGCAGTGCTGCAAGTGAACAGGGGCTCCGCTAGTTCCGGTGCAGTAAGTGTGGAGGTACCGCCTATGAGCAGACAATGGGATAATGTACGGAGTTATCATAGAGGCTTCAGAAAAACACATGACATTGCAGAGTGATATGGGCACTACTGTTAGGTTTGGACTTAATAAAGACGTTGATGTTACGGGTCTTAAGGATGGAATCGCCGCAGGTGAAGCCGTAAAGGTAGAGTATAAGGGTGAGCTTAAGGGAGAATCTGCCAAAAAAGTCAAGGTAAACAAGGTATCTGACTCTGAGAAGCTTCCACAGCTAAGCAAAGAAGCCCTTGTTGCGGCAGGCTCTATCATACTGGCAGTGAGGAACAAAGACCAGAGCAGTCTTGCGAGACTGTGTGAATATCCTCTGGTATTTGATACCGGCACTGATAGAAGGATAGGCAGTGTTCAGGAATTTATCTCACTCAAAAGGGTGACGTATTTACCAAGAGGCTTTGTAAGCTCAGTATCAAAGACCAACCTCTTTGTTACCAATTCCTACAGTGATGGATTTTTATTGGGGCTTTCTGAGCCTAATCTGGTTGTCAGCAGTACCAAGGACGGATATCTGATAACAGGCTTTCATTATAAATAAAGATTGACAGCTAAGAGGTGATGTGATGGACTTCACTAAAAAGAACTGGATAAGAAAGAGACTTTGTCTTTGTATAAAAGATATCTGACCAAGTTTTTTGACGAGGAATTTGACGGCTTTTCTTATATCAGAATCAGCTATGGGTGGCTCATAGCTAGGAAGATATGCAGCTGTTATGGCACTTTGATGATAAAAAGCATCTCTTTTGCTTTTGGACTTTTAGTAATGATATAGAGCAAAGGGTAATGCTCCTTGATTATTTCGTAGTCTTAAAAGAAATACAGAGGCTACAATTATCCTGAGATATTCTTCGATATGTTAAAAAGAAGTCCTTATCCCTAAGGAAGAAGAGCGGGAGGAAAAAAGAGAAGGAAGAAAACAAGGAAGAAAACAAGGAAGAAAACAAGGAAGAAAAACAAGGAAAGTGTGAGTAAAGTTCCTGCTAGGCATATTTATAGAGCTTGAGGGAGTGGGCAAGACTGATGAGAAAGCCATAAAAAGAGAAATGGCGCTTTGATTTCTACAGAAAGATAGGAGCTTACGATGACTGGACATCCTGCCTGTGCTTTCTGATGAAGAATATAATGTCCTTTTTGCCGGTAAATGCTATACTGTCAAGGTCGGAGCTAAAAGCTGAATTTCTTGGTATTTACAAGGAAATTCTTCCGTCATTTAAGGATAAGAAAAAGTATATTACAAGATTAACTGAGGAAGTGGATGGATTAGTAGGAAGATTTCTACAAAAGGAAGATATGCACTGAGACTGATGGTGGATTTGGCTGAACATAAGGACAACGGATTTATTGCACTAAAGGATGTAGCAAAGAGACAAAACATTTCTAAGAAATACCTGGAGCAGATAGTACCGGTGCTAAACGGCGCAGGACTTCTTACTACCAATAGAGGAAACCGAGGTGGGTACAAGCTCGCTAAGGAGCCAAAGGAATACACAGTTGGAGATATATTAAGAATCACGGAGGGAAGCATTGCGCCTGTCAGCTGTTTGAGTCAGATGTAAATTCTTGTGAGAGAAAGAACTTTTGCCAGACCTTACTATGTGTGGGAAGGACTCTACAAGGTTGTAAATGAGTATCTTGACGGAATTACGGTTCAGGATATAGTTGATAAAATCAGGAATACAACATTGGATTACATAATATGATGACACTTAAAATATTCGTAATTAGTCATTATAAAAATGAGTGAATTACGAATATTTTGGAGATTACTTGTAAGGATTATGGTATTTGGAGCCAAATGATTTTAAACACAGGTATGTATTAATCAATGGAAAGAGGATGAATAGTATGAAAAAGATGAATGAGGATGAGTTTTTAAAGGAATTTCAGGACTTGCTTGCTATCGACTCTACTACAGGACAGTTTAGAGAAATACACGATTATATGGTAAAAGATTAAAGGTCTTGGCTATGAGTGCATAGAGACCAGAAAGGGAGGAGTTCTTGCCTGTCTTGGCGGCGAGGGGAACCTCTTGTAATCACAGCTCACCTTGATGACATAGGACTTATGGTCAGACACATTAAAAAAGACGGAAGTCTTATGGTCTGCCCTGTGGGAGGACTTCACGCTGAATCTGCTCTTCACGAGAATATAAGGCTTCACACAAGAGATGGGAAGGTTATCACAGGAGCCGTACAAAGAGACAGGGCTTCAGTTCACGTAACTCCTGATAAATACTTTGAAATAGCTCCTAAGTACGAGGACAATGTAGTGGTTATACTTGACGAGGATGTAAAAAGCGATAAGGATACAGAGGCTATTGGTGTACAGGTAGGCGATATGATAGCCTTAGAGCCAAGGTATATGTATTCAAACGGCTACATCAAGGCCCGCTTCATAGATGATAAGGCTCAGGTTGCTATTCTCATAGAGATAATGAAGGCTCTTAAAAATGAGGGACTTAAGCTAAACCGCAAGGTATATATGTATTTTGCTGCCTATGAGGAAATAGGACATGGTACCTCTTGGCTTCCTGACGATGTGGTTGATGTGCTGGGTGTGGACATAGCCTGTGTGGGACCTGAGCAGACCACAGATGAGAGAAAGGTGAGCATTTTCTGCAAGGACAGCCGCTTCCCATATCATTATGAGTTGAATAATGAGCTTATAGAGGCGGCGAAGAAGCGCAGGAGCAGACTATGTACTTGACATCTTCACCCCTCATTATGGCTCTGACGGTGATACTTCCATAGTTGCAGGACATGATATCCGCCACGCCTGTGTAGGGACCTGGCACAAGAGCAACCCACGGCTATGAGCGTTCTCACATAGATGGAATGAACAACACCTACGCTCTCATTCTTGCATACATTACGGAGTAATATGAGACTTAGAAATGGAATAGATATACCTGATATCGGCTTTGGCACCAGGAATATCCCCTACGGAGAAGACTGTGAAAAGGCTGTATTTGAAGCGATTAAGGCGGGATACAGACATATAGATACAGCAGGAGCCCTATGGAAATGAAAGAAGGTGGGACTTGAGTAAAAGCGGCTCTTAGCGAGGGGCTTATAGAGAAGAGGTCTGATATCTTTTATAACAAGCAAGCTATGGAATACAAAACCGCAGCTATAACAAGGCTTTTTAGGGGCTTTGACAAGTCTATGAGGAATCTTGATTTGGACTATATTGACCTCTTATCTCATACACTGGGCCCGCCAATAAAGTACGCTATAAGAACCCTGATGAGGTAAATGCAGTACTCAGCAGGCTCTTGAAGAGCTATACGAAGAGGGAAGGGCGAAGAGTATAGGGAGTGAGCAATTTTCTGCCTCACCACATAGAGGAGCTAAAAAGAGTGCAAAAAGTCCTGCCTATGGTCAACCAGATAGAGCTTCATGTGGGGTATATGCAGGAAGAGGTTGTAGAATACAATAATAACAACGGAATAATCACAGAAAGCTACAGTCCCCTTAGGTACAGGGGCTCTCCCTTGAAAATGAGATATTACGGGAGATGGCTAAAAAGTATCAAACTCACAGTTCCTAACATATGCATATCATTTCTAGGGCAAAGGAGATAATTCCTCTTCCAAAGACTGTTTCACCTGATAGGATGAGTAGCAATCTCAGGCTCATAAGGCTTGAAGAGGAAGATATGGAGATTCTTAATAAACCGCCCTATATAGGGGACACGCACATAACCCTGACGAGGTGGACTTTTAACTTAAATGGGACTGTCTGAGCAAAAATCAGACAGTTCTGTTTTTCGTTTGCAGGTACATCATTACGGCATTTGCAAAATCTCGTATACTTAAATATCTGCTTAAGGTTGGCTAGGATTGAAAAACAAAGGGTAGGCAGATTCCGCCAGCCATAGCTGTTATCATATTTGCCACATAGATTCCACCGGGAGTCAGCCTGTTTTTATTAGGCTTATAGCCTCGTAGCTCATAAGTCCCTCAGCAGGAGAATCAGAGATATAGGCATCATTAAAGATGACATCGTAGGACTTAAGCATGGTTGAAAGGAATTTCAGCCCGTCCATGACATAGATTTTAAGTCTTTCATTTTCTATGAAGATTATATTCTTCATAAAGTTCATCCAAATAAAAAATACTTAAATGCTACATTTACCATTACTTCATCAATCTCAACCACATCAAGGGTTTTTCAGGAAACGGCTTATGAAGTATTTGGGATAGGGAAAAGCCGGCTCCGCCAAGAAGGAGGCAGTCTTTTAAGTTCTTATTTATTTCAAAGACATCGTTGAAGCCAATGGCATACCCTAAACACAAGGTCATTTCTGTGAGCCTTATCAATGTATGTGGCTGATTCCCTTGCGCCATTTACAAGAAGAGCGCGGATAGCTTCGCCGTCTTCAGTCTTTTTCTACAACTTCAAGATCATTATTTCCATAACAGCTTGCGGTATGTAATACCCTTCCGTTATCAAATAAAATGTCTGAAACTAACCATAACTAACCACCGCTCGTTTTTAAAGAAGTTGTCACTAAACATACCTTGGTCATTGTAAAAATCACCGTTTTTAATAGCTAGGTATAGCTCAGCATTGGTAGCGTTTACATAAGGGAATACATAGAATATTCCAATTATATAAAAAGGTAAATGCTGAGAGTACAAGCTCAAGGTATGAAACCAAGATCAAGTATAAAGGCGTTTAACTTTTTCTCCGTTCATCATTTCCATCGACAATCTGATAGCGCCATCAGCATCCATATCTGGATTTTCAGCTAGTATAAAGGGTACTAGACGATAGGAATAGGACTTAATTATCCCGGAATGATGAATAGCAGGCTCCAAGGAAGATGTAAATATCCTTTAGGAAACATGGTCTTTTACTATGTTGATATAATTCGTCTTAAATGCATAAAATATAAAGTACCAACTTTAGGATTGCCATTGTGGTTATCTATGAAAAATCTTTGGAACCCTGACCTCAAAGGGATTATATACGAGAGCCTTTAATGCAATCCCAATTACTCCTATGATGATTAACAGACCTAGGAAGATTGAAGTAAGTGAATGTAGCTTGCCAGATAAATCTCCCTGTAAATATGGCTGTAGCCCCTATTTATATTTGGGTTGAAGTATCAAAGAAAAAGGACACAAAAATAAAAATCAAGGAAACGACTACTGTTTCCGGGTAGTTATTTTTGAATGCTACTTTTCGCATTTAATTTGAGAGTTTTCCTTGTCCACATAGGCGTCCTCCTGAGAAAATATATGATATAGTATTGTCTTAGCTACACTTGCATCTATAATATAATATAATGAATAGTTATTCAATGGAAAAATACTGAATTTAATGAAAATTATTATAAAAAGCAATATTTATCTGATTCTCATTAATGAGAAATTAATTCCAAGTATGGTATTTACAATACTTATAATTTCTGCTAAACTAAAAATGAGCGTCTTCTAATAAATAAAAATGAAGCCATGATATTTTAAGGAGGTTTTTGTGAAAAACAGTAGATTTAAAAACTAATCGCAATAGTATTTTTATTATGTGCGGTTATACTTCAGAGCTTTACGGTTTATGGAGCGACAGAAAAAGGACAACTGGCTTAAAAAGCAGTAGTAACGAGACTATTCCTCAGATGTTGCAATTTAATTTTAGTAATGCAGATTATTTCAACAGTGTTAAGGCAGTAAGTGTAAATGATACTGAATATTCTGCAGTTAATAATAGTATTGGGGTAACCGGTAATAAATATTTTAAAAGTGATGCAGGCAAAAGGAATATTATTATCGCTTACCGGATGCATTAAAGGCTGGTGATATAGTTAAGTTTATAACAGCAGAGGGTTGGTTTGAGGTAAAAATATCTAATCCCAATGGATACTTTGGCGTTCACGATAAACAAAGCGTTAAATTTGTTAAAAATACAGAAGGAAGTGGTGGAACTGAAGGAAGTAAGCCCGAGACTTCAGCTAAGATTACCCTAAAAGCTGGTAAAAATACCTTTTTCAAGTGATTATTATTTTGAAATATCTCCTAAGCCACAGGGAAATGAGTTAAAAAGATGTCTCAGTTGATGGAACGGTTTATACACTAGGAACAAGTAAATATGCACCTTTTCTAGGTGGTAATAACTACTACTATTCAGATGGTAAGTTATATATGATTGAGCCTAGAGACGGTGCTGTAATCACACTTACCTACAGTGATGGAAAGAAACATAGTTTTTGATTATAAAAAGGGTTCGTCTGAGATATCCGAATCAGATGAGGTTCAGGTTGCTAAAGTACTCAAACTTCGCCTTAAAGGTGCATTTGAAGGAGCTATGGTAGGTCAGAGAGACTATGACGGTATTGCAGGAGCAAGCCTTAGCATTACTCAGAATAAAAACAGCAATGTTGTTCTTCAGGGAGCTGAGAAAGAAAATCCTACTGAAGAGGACTGGAAGCTATTTAAGGAGCTTGGTCTTTCTTCACCTGAGATAACAATTGATGCAGCTTCAGGCATGAAGAGGCGTTTACAACCCTTATAACAGCGAGGTTACCTTAAACGGCACGCCTAAAGAAAAGGGAAAATATGAAGTGAAGGCTGTCCTAAATGAGACTTCAGGCAGGGTTACAGAGAGTGCTTCTCTTTACTTCAATGTGTATGACGGAAAACGGAACCTTAGATGAGTATTTGTACATAGAAAAATACGGTAGTTTCTTTAGGAAAATGGATGACGGCAAGTACATTTGGGAGATGGAGCCTTGGTCTATAAGCAAGTTTGGTGGAACAGATGAGACAGTAACAGCGCCTGCAAATATTAAGAGATGGTATGGTTCACATACAAGCGGAACTTACGGAGAACTGGGAACATCTTCAGGTAATGCTACTCAGACATTGATTGTTGGCAAGGATACCAATCTTACCTTAGTAAACATGAAGCGTTTTAAGCAGTGTAAAGATAATTGTAAGAGATGGTGGTGTACTTAACGTTATGGATTCTTCAATCTATGGAAAGATTGAAGTGGAGAACGGTGGAGTGCTCCAGGTTAATTACAATCCAGAAGGATAAGAGTTTTGGAAAAGGCTCATCAATCAATGGTCAGATTGAACTTAAAGAGGGTGGAATTTTTAGAAAATTCCTTTAGTTTATTCAAATACTAACTATTTACCAGATGGAAAAGTAGCAAGACATAATGTATCCCCTGTTGTAAAAGTAACTGGAAACGCAACTATCAGAGGGAAAGTATACATTAGGGGTGATGAAGCTCCTACAGGCACAGCATCCCTGAAACAGGAAAAACTTTATACAGGTCAGCCTGCACTAGGAGTTGAGAACTCTACCTTAACCATTAGCGAGGGAGGAGTGCTTTGGCACCTATGGTGGTGGAAGAACGGTGTTGACTTCTATTGCAGCTCCCTGCCATTAAGTTAAACAATGGAAAGCTAGAGGGTGAAGGAAGGCTGATAGCAATAGCCGGAAGCAGTACTATGCAGGGTGAAAATGGTCAGGTGGCGGTAGCCGGCAATGGAAGTTTAGCTGTAGCTAATATGTACATTCAGGGTGGAGACATCTACAACAAGAACGGTAAAAGGTGGAGACGGACTTGATAAAAATGTGGTTATAAAATGAGACCGCCAATAAAGCTAATCCTGTAGGTAAGGTATTAGAAGGTAAAACTCTTAGTATTCCTATAGATAATGACCAGCCATACTACTGGAAAGATAACTATAAAGAACCACCTATGCCTGGCTTTGGCAATGAAGCAATAAAGGTTACTGCTTCTTCACAGGATAATCAGCCAAATCCTAATCCTGAGTTGTGCCTCCTGTAGGAAATAATAACTTACAGCCTGTTGTCCCTGTAATTCCAGCAACTCAGGAATACCTGCACACCTGCTACTCGGGCTTACGTTTCAATTCCAGCTGTGCCTGTAGCCCCTGTCAATAACGAAAATGGTTCAACTGAAACCATAGCAGTTACTAATGACGCTACACCAGAAGGGAAAGCAGACAGCAACTGAGGCAAATGTGGAAGAAGAAGCTAAGGAAGAAGGAAAGACAGTAAAATCAAGGAAGCCAGCAGATGGAAAAAGTAAAAGAACTCTGATACAGAAAATATAAAAGAGGACGGAACGCTGCTTGGCAATGCAGATAATACTGCGGAGAAAAACAAGTCTTCCTAAAACAGGTGCAATCCCAACACAGCTATACTTTTGTTGCGGGACTTGGTCTTTTTAGCTTTAGGCTTTTGTTTTTAGAAAAACAGATAATTAAATAATTATGAGGATTTGGGCTTCGGTTATAAAAAGTAACCGAAGCCTGAATTTTTATTCTTCTTCTGACATACTATCAATTGATAGAGTATACTATCAATTGATAGTGGAGTACAATTTGATGTTTGGAGGTGGAAATCATAAAAATATCTATTCAATCTCAAAAACAGCTGTAAAAGCCTTTTTGGAAGATTTAAAAGAAGTATTAGGAGATGAAGATTTTTGATATAGATAAAAAAATTTATTGATTATCAGGTCTAGAAAAAGATGAGATAGAGTATTCTACAAATTATACGCTGGTAGACTTATAATATGATTCAGCTGATATTGTAGAGAGGCTCAAAGAGTTGACTGTGGCAGAATATTCAGAAACATTGATTGACAAGGATGATGATAAACCACCATTATTATTTGTATTCGGTAAGGATATAAATGCTAAATTGGTCTATATTAGCTGAAAATAAAGGGAGAAACGAACAAGAAAGTACTATGTTTGTCGTTTCATTATGCAAAATATGATATGAAGTTCCCATACAAATAACGAGTATAGATGAAAGGAGATACGGTAATGAGCGAAAGCACTCTAATTAGAAAAAAATTCAAATGGAGTGTCCGATATGTGATAATATTCATGAGATTGAAGAAAGAACGCGAATTGCTAAGACCATAATCAAAGGCGAAGAAGTCGATTATGAAGAAACCTATTACTTTTTGTGTAAATAGTGATGAAGACGAGAGAGAATTTGTGACTGGAAAGATGGAAAATGATAACCTTTTAAAATGCTCGGAATATGTATAGAAAGGCTCATAACCTGTTGACCTCTGATGATATTGTAGAAATTAGAGAAAAATATGGCTTATCTCAGGTGGATCTTGCTAAACTATTGGGATGGGGAGAACTACTATTTCCCGATATGAAAGCAAAGCAATACAAGATGATGCGTATGATAACATGCTTAGAATTATTAGAGATAATCCTCTGGCAGTGTTGGATTTACTGCAAAAATGGTGAGCATTTTTACCAAATTAAAGAAAAATGCAATTAAAGAAAAGATAATGGCGAATCTTGATGAGGATGGACAGGGAATATCTCCAAAGAAAATCATTAGAGAGTGAATATGTTAATTATCAGGAGCCTTGCGATGCTAATGGATATAAAGTCCTTGATATTGATAAATTGGAGGCTGTTGTATCTTACTTTTGCAGAACATATAGGCAATCTCTATAAAGTAAAGCTTATGAAGATGTTATGGTATGCGGATTCGTTAAACTTAAAACAACATGGCGTATCTATGCTGGGATTAGTATACTGCCATGAAGCCATGGGGGCATTGCCTATAGGTCATTACAAAATCGTTGGGCTGAGAATATTAAGATGCAGGAAGAGGAAGGATATGATAATACAGCCTTTCATTTTCTTGGGAATGATTCAATTGATAAAAATGCTTAACGGATGATGATATCACAATATTGGACATGGTTATTAAAAAAATTTGAAGCTTTTACTGCAAGGGAGATAGTTGAATATATGCATAAAGAAACTGCTTATGAGAAGACGAATGATAAAGATATTATTCCGTTTAGTTTAGCAAAAGAAATTAAGGGGTTTTAAGAACTATAAAATGACATGAAAGGGGACTCCAACTGCAATAAATTTCCCTAACACCTCTAGACTCCAACTTACTTTTGTGATATATTAGATTGCGTCAAATTAAATTTTATTGGAGCAAATATGAAGAAACTATCAAAGAAGGAAAGAGCGAGGATAGATGAGATAATACAGCGCTTATAGAGCACTACGGGGGCGAGCCGCACCTATCTTGAACACGAGAATGCCTGGCAGTTGCTCTTTGCAACCATCCTTAGTGCCCAGTGTACAGACGCCAGAGTAAATATGGTTACAAGGGATTTGTTTAAGAAATACAAGACTCTGGAAGATTTTGCAGGAGCAGACCTTAAAGAGATGGAAGATGACATTCATTCTACGGGATTTTATCATAATAAGGCAAAAGAACATCATAGCCTGTGCAAGGATGCTTCTTAGTGAATACGGTGAGAGGTGCCAAAAGAACTGGAAAAGCTGATAGTACTTCCCTGGAGTAGGGCGAAAGACTGCTAATGTAGTCAGAGGGAATATATTTAACATTCCAAGCATAGTTGTCGATACATATGTGAAGAGAATATCAAAAGAAACTTGGGATAACAACTACTGAAGACCCGGTTAAGGCAGAATTTGAGCTGATGGAGGTACTGCCTGAGAGTGCTGGATAATATGGAATCTCGATGTCATAGCCCTTGGCAGAGAAATTTGCACAGCCAGAGCTCCAAAATGTGACCGATGCTTCCTCTCAGATGTCTGTCCGTCTTGCAAGTGATTATATAGTGATGTGGTGTACAAAAGCACAGCTGTAGCAATCTTGTATCATATATAAAAAAACATCAAAAATAGAGCTTAAATTTAGCAAAAAACTCCTATTGTATGAGAGGAGAGGTTGAGCTAAAATAGTTAAATAGAGGTGATTTGGTTAATGACATTTTTCCTCCTAAGCTCATCAAAACACTGGCAGGCTTCCACAAGGTCACTGATACCTAGCTCGTTACCGTTATTACGGTAGATTTTTAGCCAAGGTGATAAATACATCTTCATGTCAGACTTGCAGGAAAACAGCGTAAGTAAGGACTTTTTCAGCAGCCCCTTCTTCGCCGTTTTCAAAAAGGAGTTTGCCCCATTTTGCAAAGCAACCTTGAGAGCTTAGAGGAATTTTCATCACTACTGGATAAGGATTTGAGCGTTTGCAACCCCGTATTCCATCTTGATATCGGTGTTGCTCTATGTGCCCTAGATTCAATATTTTCTTGTGACTGAGGGCTATTATCTTCTGCTCGCAGTCAAGGATTTCGCTCTTTGTGAGTTCGCTTTAGCCCTCGGGGAGTGAATAAGAAGACTTTACCTCATCATAGCTTCCTGCAAAAGGGAGTTCATCTAGAGGACAACTATATAGTCGAGGTTTCAGGAGGTCTGCCTTTCTTGTAAAGCTGACTATGGCGCCTCTCTCGAGAAAGCCTTGGTTATCCCTCGGTTTCGATTCTGGAATTCTTTTGGGTCTCGTATCTAACCCAAAGGACGAAAAAGTATGATAAATATAAGGAAAATAGGCATGTTGACCTCCGTTTATGAAAAAAATAATTTTTGCAGAATTTCATATTTTTGACACTAAATTATTATAGCATATACAGTGTTAATGGTCAAAAGGCTTGAATAGAAATGAAAAGAAGTTGAAAGATAATTTGGAGGGGGTAGAAATGGATTTTAATAACATCAAAAGTTAATTTCAAAGATTATCATCATAATAGTAGTATTATCGATGCTTATTCCAATGGTAGCAAGTATGTTAGGCAAAGTGTAAGAGGTGTAAAATGAAAAGGGAAAGTAAGTCTAAGAGCAAAAGCAGAAGAAGTAGTAAAAGAAATAGCAGAAAGAAGTTAATAATCTCGATATACGGGGTATTGGCTGTAGCTTGTTATCACTACCGCCGGGCTTGCGGTTACGGTATCTGCGCTTAGCTCCAAGAAGGAATTATCTGTGAGGGAATCAGGGTAAAATGGAATCGATGTAGGAGGTAAGACAGAAGAGCAGGCAGAGAAGATAATTGCTGACTATATTGGCAAAGTTCAGAGTAAAGAACTTGTGGTTTCTGTTACCGAAAACAGTAAAAGTACAGGGAACTGAGTCAGTTTCACTTAAAGACCTGGGAGTGAAGCGTAAAGGCTCACAACATAGTTGAAGAGATATCTAAGATAGGCGAAGTAGGCAATATAATAGAGAGATACAAAGATATTAAGGCTGCTAAGGAGAATAAGCCTGAGTATCAACCTTGAATTTAGCTATGATTCCAAGAAAATAGATGGCTTTGTAAAAACAGTTGCTAAAAATATAATGTTGCACCGGAAAAATGCTACTCTTACAAGAACAAATGGACAGTTTATTGTAGGGAGGAGGTAAGAACGGCAGAAGCCTCAATACAAAGGAAGCAGCGGCTATAGCAGATGTAAAAGCCTATATAGAGTCCTTGCTCTGATGGTGTTGCTAACAGCACAAAGGCAGAATTTGCCCTTACTACCAAGAAACCAAAAAATATGGCAAAGAAGAGCTCAGTATGGTAACTGACCTGCTTGGAAGCTATTCTACAAGATCTCAATCCTGCAGGTGGAAGAGGACAGAATGTGGCAAATGGCTGTAAGCTCATAAACGGCTCTGTTCTTATGCCGGGAGAAGTGCTTTCAGCGAATGCAAAGATGGCACCATATACACTGCAGAACGGCTACGGTATGGGTACAGCCCTATGTGGAGGGCAAAATAGTGCCTGATATGGGTGGCGGTATCTGTCAGGTATCTACAACACTTTTACAACGCTGTCCTGTTCTCAGAACTCGGAGTAGAACAGAGACAGAACCACTCTATGAGCGTTGATTATGTAGACCTGGCAAGGGATGCAGCCATTGCAGGAACCTGGAAAGATTTAAAGTTCAAGAATACGACAGAATATCCGATATATATAGAGGAATAGCAAATGGCGGAATAATTACCTTCCAATGTATACGGACATGAGGACCAGAGATGTGGCTCACAGAAAGGTTGAACTCGCCTCAGTAGTGCTTTCAAGGGAAAAATGGAAGCAGGGCGAGCTTTTATAAATATATCTACAAAGACGGAGTGCTTACTGATAAGGTGCTTGTTAATACAAGCTCTACATACTCTCACGAGTATGAGATAGAAGCTGCGAAGAAGAAGCGCTGAGGAAGAGAAGAAAAAGAAAGAGGAAGAAGAAAAAGAAGAAGGAAGAGGAAAAGACAATAAATCTTCCGAAAATAATGAAAACAAAGACAAAAATACCAGTCCGAAAAACCAGCACCAAGTGACGGTGATGATTCGGAAGAAGGAATTGAAAGGATGATAGAACTTCCTGATTACATTTACGAAAGAAGTGTACTTAAGCAGTTATACTTGAAGGAGGAGAGTAGGCATTTGTTCCAAAAGAATGCCTACTCTGTCTCTATATCCGTGGCAAAGAAAGATAGCGGATACTTTGCAGAAGCCTCAAGCGTATTAACCTTTAAGGAGAACCTGACTCTTAGGGAAGAAGACCTAAATGACATCATAAGGAGACTGATGTGTGCAGGAGGAAGTCTCGAGGAGATAAGGGCTGAAATAGTCTTTAAGGGAGGATTTGAGGAGAGTGAACTTAGGCAGTTTTCTTCCTCTCTAAAACAGGTTGCAGACAGGCTTGGAGCACAGATTTTTAAGAGTTTCGGTAAGCTGATCTCGATACAGGTGAAAGGGAGCAGACTGTATTTATCTTAGGAAGAGGTCAGGTAAAAGCGATCTGAAGCTCCTTGGAAGAGAAGTGAGCTTTATGCAGGTCAAGACATCATCCTTACGGGAAGCCTTGGAAAATACGGTATGACTAAGCTTTACAGTGAGAAACTTGAAGAGCTTAGAGCCATTTATCCTGAGCCTTACTTAGAAAAGCTTTAAGAATAAGAGGGCAGACAGACTTCCGATTATTGAAAACCAACACAGCAGCGTTCTATAAAACATCTGCTATGATTCCTCTAGGTGTGGGTGGCTTGCTTTCGGGATTGTGGAGTTTGGGTGAGAGAGAAAAGGTCTGACTTATGGTATATGCGGACAGCCTTAGTTATGAACAGGAAACCATAGAGCTCTGTAATCATTTTTAACCTAAATCCCTTTATGCTTAACTCAAAAGGCTCCTATCTTCTCGCAACTGATATGGGTGAGGAGCTTGTCTACGCACTTAGGAATGCAGGGTTACTTGCTGTCTGCATAGGCAGAGCTACAGAGGATAAGAAGAGAGTCATAGTATTTGATGACGAGGAGAGATTCATAGAGCCGCTGAAATACAGTTACTAAAATACAGAACTATTGCCATTTTGAAATGAATTTGCACTTGTTGAAATGTTAAAGTTATAGTATTATATTACTATATTTGTTTTGTGAGGAAAGTTGTGATGGAAAAATAAAAAGTTGAGACTTGAGATTTTAAGGGCTATCGAGAAAAACAGTAAATTATCCGCAGAAGACCTCGGAGCTATGCTTGGGGTATCCCCAGAGCTTGTGAGTGGCGAAATTAAGGCTCTCGAAGCTGAGAGGATAATTTGCGGTTATCCTACGTTTGTAGACTGGGAAAAATAGACGATAATGAAACTGTGACTGCCCCTCATAGAGGTAAAGGTTGCTCCTAAGAGGGATGAAGCGTTTTGATTTTATGGCAAAGCGAATTTACCGTTTTGAAGAAGTTTCTTATGTCTACCTTTATGTCTGCTGACTATGACCTTATGGTTATAGTTGGAAGGAAAGACATGAGAGAGGTAGCTAAGTTCTGTACATAGTAAGCTTCTCCCACTTGAATCAGTCATCAGTACCGAAACGCATTTTTGTGCTTAAAAAAATACAAAGAGCATGGCATGAGTTATGTGGAAGAAGAAAAGATGAAAGAGAGTTAATTACACCTTGAGAGAAATATTAAACAATGCTATACAGGAGATAAAGCCGTCAGGCATAAGAAAGTTCTTTGATATAGTAAGCGAGATGAAGGATGCGATTTCTCTGGGTGTGGGCGAGCCTGATTTCCAGACACCTTGGCATATCAGAGAAGAGGGTATATATTCGCTTGAAAGAGGTAAGACACATTATACCTCCAATACCGGTCTTAAAGAACTTAAGGAAAAATATCTCCGAGTACGTAAAGAGAAAATACAACCTTGACTATGATGCAAAGGATGAGGTTATTGTCACAGTTGGTGGCAGTGAGGCTATAGATATAGCGCTTAGAACTATGCTTGATAAGGGCGATGAGGTGCTTATTCCGGAGCCTTGCTATGTATCCTACCTGCCTTGTGACCCACCTCGCAGGTGGAACGCCGGTGTCTATACCGCTTAAGGCAGAGAATGAGTTTAAGCTCACAAGGGCAGAGCTTGAGGAGTATTATACAGATAAGACAAAGATTTTAATAATGCCATTTCCAAACAATCCTACAGGTGCCATAATGACAGAGGAAGAGCTTGCACCTATTGTGGATTTTGTCATAGAAAAAGATATATTTGTCATTAGTGACGAGATATATGCAGAGCTTACCTACAAGGGAAAACATGTGTTCATAGCGGCATTTCCCGGAATGAAAGGAAAAGAACTGTTTATATAAAATGGATTTTTCAAAAAGCCTTTGCTATGACCGGTTGGCGTATGGGCTACGCTGCAGGTCCAAAGCGGGTTATAAGCCAGATGCTAAAGATTCACCAGTTTGCTATTATGTGTGCTCCTACAACCAGTCAGTACGCTGCTATAGAAGCACTTAAAAACGGTGATACAGATGTGGAAAGACAGTGAAGCGTACAATCAGCGCAGAAGATTTCTTATATCTGAAACTTAAAAAGGATAGGAATAGAGTGCTTCGAGCCATTTGGGGCATTTTATGTATTTCCTTGTATCAAAGGATTTGAAATGACAAGCGAGGAGTTTGCTACAAAACTTCTTGAAGAGGAGAAACTTGCAGTAGTACCGGGGACAGCCTTTTGGAGAATGTGGAGAGGGATTCATAAGGATATCCTATGCATATTCTATTGATAATTTAAGGATTGCAAATGTCAAGAATAGAAAACTTTGCTAAGAGACATTTGAAAAATTCGGTACCAAATAAATAATATGGAGGTAGAAAAATGGCAGGACTCAGTGTTGAATACATCAATCCTTCTTGAGCAGCTCACAACCATACTTTAAACAGACTTGTATGATTGAAACTGTAATTGGCAAACCGGGTTTGAAAGACATGAAATTTTCGTCTGATTCACTGATAATTATTATAGGAATAACAGGTGACGTAAGAGGACAGGTAATTATAGAGTTTAACAATGCGGTAGCCTGTGATATAGCAGGGAAAAATGATGATGCAGGGACCACTTCCGGAGCTTGGTGAAATAGGCTTTAGTGCTATCTGTAGAGCTAGGCAATATGGTACTTGGTAACGCAGCTACACTATTTTCAAGTCAGGGGTATAGGCATAGACATCACACCACCCTACAGTTGGAAAGGGTGACATGAGCTTCAGCGCTGCATTTTCAAAAGAACCTATGCATACCTCTTACCTATGATGGGGATAAATGTACAAATATGAACATAGCTATTACAAGTGATTGATATGAACATAGTTTTAAGATGAGCCGGAAATACCGGCAAATACGGGAAATATCGGAAGAACCTGCGTGGCTACGGGGACAAGCCTCCATCTGATAAAAACCTTTTAGGCTTTGACATATCGGATAAGGCTGTAAGAAGAGCAGGTATGGACTACTGGAAAGAATTAGACTTGCACGTATATGAGAACTTTGAGGAATTTGTAGAAAGAAATCCCGGAGCGAAGATATAAGATGATACTACTAAGGCTAAAAAGGCTTATACTGAAGTAGAATATACAGAAAAACGACTTCATTATGTTTGGCAAAGAAAGTGCTGGCATACCGGAGGAAATTCTGGTAAAATATGAAGAAACCTCAGTAAGAATACCTATGATAGGGGAGATAAGGTCGCTTTAACTTATCAAACTCAGTATCTATTATTCTCTACGAAGCCTTGCGTCAGCAGGATTTTGAAGGAATGAAACTAAAAGGTAATCTGCATAGGCTTAAGTGGAGCAGATAATTTGGTTGTAAGGCGAAAGCCTTTCGACATAAAGTAACTGTAGTTTATTTTTCAAAGGAGGAAGTATGATTATTAACAGGAAGCAAACAAGGAAGCGATTGTGGGGATAGAGCTTGATACTTACTTTGAGTTTAACGGCTATGCAGATTAGTTTTGATGATTTGGTTCAAAGAACCAGAGCAGCTTATTTAGCTGAAGGCAACAGCATTGATGATGTAAAATCAGTAAAAATCTACATCAATGCAAATGAGCGTAGAGCTTATTATGTAATCAATGATAATGCGGAAAATAAATACATCGAGTTTTTAAATGATTGCGTAATACCTAGGGGCTGCTTTTGCAGCTCCATTTTTATGCAAATGCTGTATATGCGGCAGACTCGGGAATAAAATACTGCAGAGTAAGATTTTTGCAGAAATCCCTGAAGGAAATCTTAGGAAATCCTCATAGCGTGCAGAATATAGACTAATATAGTATAAAGGAAATATATGAATAAAAAGTTTTTACATACATTGGAGTTTGACAAGATATTAGATAGGCTCTCTGAGCTTGTTTCTTCTCCGAAGTGCTAAGTATAGGGTGAATTCACTTATGCCTATGACTGACATAGAGGAGATAAATAATGCTCAAAAAGAGACCGCTGATGCGCTTGCAAGATTATATCAGTCTGACATATATCATTTCAGGGCTTACAGAAATAGGTGACTCTCTTGTAAGGCCTGAGGTGGGCTCAACTCTTGCAGCATGGGCGAGCTTATAAATATCAGCAAGACTCTTGATGTGGCTCTTCGCGTGAAGAATTTTTGGTGCAAAGAGGGATAGTTCGCTTGAGGCAGACAGCCTGTCAGAGAGACTTGAGTTGCTTGCACCTTCTTTCTCCGTACAATAACGAAATCAGCGTTGTATCATTTCCGAGGATGAAATGGCTGATGATGCTAGTCCCGGTCTTAAAAATGTAAGAAGAAAGATAGAGTTTACCAATGCAAAAATCAGAGAACAGTTAGACAGCCTTGTAAATTCAGCGGCGGATAAGGGGTTCTTACAGAATAATAAAGGTGACGATGAGGAATGGAAGATACTGTCTTCCTGTAAAAAAATGAGCATAGAAGCAAGGTGGAAGCGTCTCATTCACGACCAGTCTTCAACCGGTTCCACCTTATTTGTAGAGCCTGCTGTAGTGGTTAAGTATAACAACGAGCTTAGCGAGCTTTATGATAGAGGAGGCAAAGGAGATAGAGAAGTGCTTATGGCTCTTTCCAATGAGGCAGCAGGCTGCATAGATGAGCTTAGATACGATGTTGAGGTGCTTCCTGTACTTGACTTTATATTTGCAAAGGCAGAGCTTGCCAAGGAGATGAGTGCAACAGAGCCTGTATTTAACATTGAGAGAAGGATAAATATCAAAAAGGAAGACATCCCTCATTGACAAGAAAAAGGTAGTGCTGATTGACATAAACCTTGGAAAAAGACTTTGAACTTCTTGTGATAACAGGTCCGAATACAGGTGGTAAGACAGTTTCGCTTAAGACTGTAGGACTTATTACCCCTTATGGGACAGGCAGGGCTTCATATCCCTGCATTTGACAAGTCGGAACTGGGTATATTTAAGGAAATATACGCAGACATCGGAGATGAGCAGAGTATAGAGCAGAGTCTTTCTACATTTTCATCTCATATGGTAAACATTGTAAATATATTAAAAGAGGCTGATAGAGAAAGCCTGGTACTCTTTGACGAGCTTGAGCGGGAACTGACCCCTACAGAGGGTGCTGCCCTTGCTATGGCAATACTTGCGAACTTGCAGGCAAGAGATGCAAGAGTAATGGCGACTACCCACTATAGCGAGCTTAAGGTATATGCGCCACTACTCCGGGTGTAGTAAATGCAAGTCTTGAGTTCAATATTGAAACCTTATGCCTACCTACCGTATCCTTATAGGAATACCGGGCAAGAGTAATGCCTTTGCCATATCCAAAAAGCTGGGGCTATCTGACGAGATAATAGAAGATGCTGCAAACAGGATAGATACTAATGATAAGCGTTTTGAGGATGTGATAGCCGAACTTAACAAAAGCCGTCAATTCATAGAAGAAGAAGAGGAAAGGATAAAGAAGAGAAGAGCCGAAATAGAGAAAAGAAAAGCAGGCTCTTGAGACAGATGTTGAAAAAGCTTTGTAGAGAAGAAAGAAAGTCTGCTTGCAGATGCGAAGAGAGAGGCTTCTAAGATACTTTCCGAGGCTAAGGAAATGGCTGACGCTTCCATTAAGAAATACAACAAGTGGGGGCTTGGTGGCGCCACAGCCAGAGAGATGGAAGAGGAGAGAACCAAACCCGTGAGAAGATAGACGCTGTAACCAAGACTAACGGCATAAGGGCTAAGGAAAGCCAGAGAAAGTAGAGTAGGCAACAAGCAGCTTCATATAGGAGATATGGTGCTGGTGCTTACAATGGGAATAAAGGAACTGTAAGTACCCTCCTGATGCAAAGGGCAACCCCACAGTTACTATGGGCATAATGAAGTCCAATGTCAATGTCAAAGACCTTGCTTTTTGTGGAAGAGGATAACTCTGTAAAGATGGTTAAGGACAAGTCTCATCAGGTAAGGGCAGCAGGAATGAGCAAGAGCCTAAATGTAAGAGTAGAGAAGAACCTTGTAGGTATGAGGTATGATGATGCGAGGGCAGAGCTTTATCAAATACATCGATGATGCCTATCTCGCCCACCTCCCTCACAGGTAAGGATAATCATACTGTGGAACAGGCGCCTAAAGGAGCATGGTTTCTGATTACCTTAAGAAGTGTAAGTATGTAAAGAGCTTTAGGGAAGCGTGAGTACAATGAGGGCGGTACTGGGGCTACGGTGGTTACGTTTAAGTAGAAGTGGAAATACATAATTTTGCAGAAACTGAGAATGAGACCACTTAGTCTTAATTCAACCTTAAAAGACGATGTATAATTTGTAGATAGTTAATAGCGGGCAGAGCCAGATTATTTGGCTCTGCCCTTGTTTTTCTATATTGTTATATGGATTTTTATGTGATATAAGCATCGTTTTGAGGAAGAGTTTTCATCAGTTTGTAAAAATTACCTTTTCACAAACACAACCCTCTTGATAGGGTTCCCCTTTGCAGAAAAATCTCTCTCATACTCAGTCATAACATTTCCATCATTCCATTCGCTGTTATGAAGCGTCGTAGGATACTTCAGTAGCCTTAAAATTGGTAGCTTCGACTTCTTCAAGTGAAAAGTCAAAAAGGGCAGAGTTATCTGTCTTAAACTGGATTTTGCCTCAGGCTTTTAGTAGTTTTTCGTATCTTGCAAAAACTGACTTGAAGTCAGTCTCCTCTTTGCATGTCTGTCCTTTTGACAAGGATCGGGAAAAAATTAAGATAAATTCCATCCACTTCATTTTCAGCAAAAACATCATTTATATTCTCTGCATCCATACGGATAAACTTGAGATTAGGAAGTTCAAGCTCTGTCTGCTTTTCTCGATTGCCCTAACTAGGACACTTGAATATTTTTCAATACCAATGTAGTTTATATCCGGATTGTTTTTTAGCAAGAGTAGTTATAAACTGCCCTTTGCCCATACCTATTTTCTATAAAAGAGCGGCTGCTTAGATGGAAATAAGGATACAATCTCACCTCTGTGCTTTTCAGGATTTTGTATCACGAACTCACTATTAGCTATGTCTTCTCTGGAACCTGGTACATTTCTTAACTTATGATGACCTCACATTTAACTTTTTCTTATCGCTAAAGAGTTTTTACAACAAATATAGAGGATTGTCAAGGATGAATAGTTTATCTTATGATACAAGAGCCAAATAAAAGCAATACATACAAAAATGCATCAGCCGATTATGACTAATGCCTTATACATTATTCTTTATTAGGGTTCACTTTTCTATTAGCCAAAATCAATATTTTTTTCATTTTTGGGACTAATAGAAAAAGTTGCTGTAGTTTTGTGGCTTAAATGCAAACATGGTGTTGCACTTACTCTAACAGGTACCTCTGTTGCATTTACATTGAACGATATCGTTGCACTTACCCCTGAAAAATCTGGCTTTGCAGATAAATAATCAGAAGAAAGTTGATACATAAATCAGGAAAAACACCACAGAGTCGACATTGCATAAAAATTTAATGCTTTTGAGGTTAAGAATTTACCCTTGAAATAGGCCTGTTTCTATGGTTAAATATAAGGTAATAGTTATTTTTGGCGAATAGTTTGGAGAAATTCATGAATAATTTATATATAAAAAGAAGTTTTACGCTAATTTTAATAATTGTAAGCCTATTTTTCGGGCTTAAATATAAATACTGTGCTTGCAGAGAATAATTCATCCTACTCTAAATGCCCCTCAATAAAGGCAAAAAGAGGGTGTTGTTATGGACCCTGCTACAGGAACCATATTGTTTGGTAAGAACGAGAACAAGAAGTGGTATCCTGCAAGTACGACCAAGATAATGACAGCCTTACTGGCAATAGAGACATGCTAAGTCCCTTGATGAAAAGGTGGAGTTTACCAAGGAAGCAATAGCTGCTGCAAATAGGGGAAGCTCAAGCACGAGATGACACCGGGAGAGAAGCTGACTCTTAAAGAATGCCTCTATGGTCTTATGCTGGCGTCAGCCAACGAGGTTGCCAATGCACTTGCTATCCACACGGCAGGAAGCATAGAAGCTTGCAGATATGATGAATGAAAAGTACCAAGGAACTTGGCTGTACCCATACTCACTTTTAGCAATCCCAGTGGTCTATATGAGAAGGAGCATTATGCAACACCTGCTGACCTTGCAAGGATTGCCAGAGCAGCCATTAAAAAAACGATGATTTTAGGGAAATAGCAAAGTACCAGAAAAATATGTATTACCAGAGACCAACCTGATGAAGGAGAAAAGTACTTTTATCTAACACTCATCAGCTCTTTAACCCTATGCAGCATCCTGAGTATGCTTATGAATACTGCTATGCGGGAAAGACCAGCTACACTACAGAGGCTAAGTTTAATCTGGTTTCTTATGTAAAAAGGTACTATGGACATTGTCTGCGTGGTGATGAATGCTGAGAGTAAAGAAGTGGAGTATACCAATACCAAGAAGCTTTGTAGACTATACATTTAAGCGCTCCAGGATGTTACAGGCGGATAAGATACTCTTTAGGTTAAATGAGAGTGGTGGGCAGGTATATGCAGTGTGCTTGAAAAACGATCCCACTGCAGAGTTTATAGTCTCAGGTGCTGCGGCTCTGGCTGTGCCTAAGAAATGTGATATAAACGGCGTTACTATGGAAGTTAAGGAAGATAATATAAACGGTATCTCTGTAGGTGCTAACTGCATTGGCGGCATTGAATATATGTATGACGGAAAGTGCATAGGAAAATGCAGAACTTATATATACAAGCAATAAGGCATATTCTTTTAATAAGCCTGAAGCTGTGGATACCAGTGCAGACTGGGACGGGCAATAAGAAGTCAAAGGTAATGGCAATAGCTATGATAGTATGCTCATTTCTCATCATTATGGTGCTTATGTGGTATCTGTTCATTTACAGGAGACCTACCCGTATAGCAAGAAGAAAATACAGAAAAACATAAAACAGGTATAAATAAAAGAAACCGGCTTAAGTGGTAAGCTGGTTTTCTTTTTAAATTTTATAATTATTAATTTATGATATTTTTTTATAGTTTTGTTATCTTTATCTCCTATAATTCATTTATTAAAATACAGGAGGTATTGATATGTCTGATATTATGCTTGGGATACAAAAAGCTGAATAAGTCCCTACAGGAGTAGCGAAGATTATTGACAATTTGAATATGACCGTCTACAAAGGGATATTTATGGCTTTCTTGGTGCCAATGGTGAGGGTAAAACCACAACTATAAGAATGATAACTTCACTTATCAAGGCTGATTCAGGTGATATAATCATCAATGGGAAATCCGTTATAAACGGTAAAAATGAGGCTATAAAAAAATATAGGTGCTATGGTTGAAGCCCCAAATTCTACGAAAATATGAGTGGATATGAAAATTTAGAATTAATGGCAAAAATTATGCCGGGTGTTAGTGATCTAGACATTAAAAACGTGCTTGGCTTGGTTGGACTAAAAAGACAGAGGAAGAGACAAGTTCAAAGAATATTCTATGGAATGAAACAGAGACTGGGAATAGCTAATGCACTTCTTGGTGACCCCTAAGCTGATTATTTTAGATGAACCTTCAAAATCGTACTGATCCATATGGAATGAAAGAAATAAATAATCTTATAGTATCTTTTAGCAAAAAGATGTGACAAAACATTTATAATCTCCTCTCATCTTCTTCTATGAAATGGAAGGGATATGCAATAGAATAGGATTTTACATTCAGGAAAACTATGTATAGAGGGCGAAGTACGTGCGTTAATAAAACGATAATAAGGTAGAAAACCTTGAAGAGCTATTTTTAAGAAAGTAGGTGAAAAATGATAAATTTGGTGGCTAATGAAAAAATAAGAAAATCTTTAAGTCTAAAGCTTATCCCGGATTTTTATTATCAGGCGCATTATTAATATGGCTAAACATCATTATGTATGATCCAAAAACTATGTGACTGGAAAAGTGATAGCTATATACATTTCCAAAAAGTTTAGTAGAAATTTATATACAAATTTTTAATGTTTTATATACCGATATTTGCTGGTTTTCTGATGACAAAAGATTTGGTAGACGGAACATTGAAGCTAAGCCTTATAAGAGAGCCCTCAAGGATTAAGAACTTAATCTCAAAACAACTAAGCTTCATTATATTTTTAGCAATAGAAACATTAGCATTTATCTTAATGTGTTATATATTTGTATTTGTCTATTATAAAAACATGACAGGCTTACCACTAGTTCAAGTAAATATACTGACGGATATAAGTAGTACACTTATACTATATGGAATGACAATCCTACCATCTTTCGCGTATGGATTATTCACTATGCTTTTAGGAATAATATTTAAAAATGCAGTTATTGCGAATTTAGTTTCTATAACAGGATTAATATTCCTTTTTAACACAGAAATAGGGATGGAAATTTACTATGATAGAAAGCATTACTAAGAGTGAAGGTATAGGATTGAGTCTTATATCGTTGTTCTTAAGTCTTATGCTGGTAGTAATAAACAATATATATCTTGAAAAACAGGATATTATTTATTAGATGGGAGATGACAGTATGGCAGGATACTTGAGATTTGAGTTTTATAAACAGAAGAGAAATAAATACTATTATATATTCTTTATTATTATTTTTAGCATCTAATATCACTAAAAGCTATTCCATTAATAAATACTGATATTAACTGGGCATCTTTTTCCTTTACTGGCAGTGCTGGGGACAGTTTTTGTTTTTTGGTGCTTTTACGATATTTTTGGCAACAGACTTAGTAGCTTCAGAATATGAAAAGGGGATTCTAAAACTTCCTATTATGGTAAATGGGAAAAGAAAAACTGATAAAAGCTAAGTTGTTAAGTCTTATTATATGGATAATCTTACTTGTGGTTTTTGACATTGGATCGTCTTATATTGTGGGTAAGGTATTGTTAAAACAGGGGACAACATTAGTTTTTAGATGGACAAAATATATTGACTAAGGGAGTGGAAATCAAAGGGATAGAAGCAACCATTACTGTGATTATTAGTGAATTGTCTATTATCTTCCCTCTTATATCATTTGGCATTCTTATGGTATTTATATCCTTATTGATGAGAAAAAGCTCACTTGTAATGGGGATTGATTTTTTGTATTATATTATCAGCATAATAAGTCCGGACAAAACAAGATATTTATTTCTAATAAAAATACATTTACAAATTGCCATCATTTATGATAATAGGTAGTGGTTCACTTGAACCTGTAATTTATATTTTGATATCATTGATAATCGCAGTTGTGCTGGTTATCGTTAATATTTTTTTGCTTTCGGATGATGGAAATATTAAAATGAGGAGGTAAAATGAATAGGATTTTTGATTGTAGAGGATGAGCCTGCTCTTGCAAATGTGGTAAAGGATTATCTAAAAAATGAGCTATTTGATGTAGAAATTTGTACTAGAAGGAGACAAGGCAATAGAGGTGTTTAATAAATATAGACCTTCATTACTTATACTTGATTTAATGCTGCCGGGATGAATGGTTATGAAATATGTAAAAAATGTTAGGATGACATCAGTAATACCGATATTGATTTTATCAGCCAAAACAGATGAATTTGATAAAGTTATGGGACTTAATTTAGGTGCTGATGATTATATGACAAAACCTTTTAGACCAAAAGAATTGGTCGCAAGGGTTAATGCCCTGATACGCAGAAGTCAGGTGTTTAACAAGGACAACTTGGAAGTGATAGATGTAGAGGATATAAGAATATTTATCAAAGAATATAAAGTTGAAAAATAACGTAAATATGGATTTAAGTAAAAAGGAATTTGAACTTTTATTATTTTTAGCAAAGAATCCAAAACAAGTATTTACGAGGGAACACTTATATGAGGGAGTATGGGGACTTGACAGCTTTGGCGATCTTGACACTGTAACTGTAACTATAAATAGACTCAGTCAGAAAATAGAGGAAAATCCGGCAACTCCAAAACACATTTTTAACAGTATGGGGAGTAGGTTATAAATTTGAAAACTAAATCAATAAAGAAGAATTTAACAACATTTTGTATTATCGATTTTAATAATTACAATAGCAGTATTATTGTTAACGGGCATACCTGAAAAAGAGCCTAATAGTGTAATATTGTCACTGACAGCGCTGGCAATCTTAATTGGGTTACCTATTTTTATTGTCCTATTTATTTTCTTGGCATATGTAGATAAGGTTATCATTAAACCTATTCATGTACTTGTAGAAAGTGTTAAACAAGTAAGTGAAGGAAACTATGATACATATATTGAAGTGGATAGAGAAGATGAAATTGGTGCTCTTGTCGAAAATTTTAATCAAATGATTACTTCAGCTTAAAAGAGTATAGAGAAAAAGGAAATAATAGAGAAAGAAGAGAGGGATGATTTAATTGCATCTATAACACACGATTTATCTACCCCTCTATCTGTAATCCAATCACGATGTTGATGGAATAAGTGATGGGATTGCGAATACAAAAAGAAAAGCAGAGCGAGTATATAGAAGTAATAAATGACAAGATAAGACAATTGGATGAAAGAATAAAAATCCTTAAAAATTATAGCGTGTATAACAAAAATAATCACGATTTTTAAGGAAAGTATTATATTAAAAGAGGCTTTAGATAAAAATTGTTTATGATTTAATAAACTCAATTAAAGCCGTCTACAGGCATATTTAATTATAATAACAGTATTACTAAAGAAATTAGGTTAAAATTTAAGCTACAGAGAATTAGAGACTATAATTGAGAACATTTTTGCAAATGCTGTAAAGTACAACAATAAAACAATCTTGCAAATTGAAATCAATGCAATATGCTCTGATGATAGAGTAAAAATAGAATTTAAGGATAATGGAATGGGAATAGGTAAGGAGGATATAAGCAAGATTTTTATCCCATTATATAAGGCGGATAAATCAAGGACATCTAATAAAAATTCTCTGGGACTGGGACTATCCATAGTCAAAAATATAATTGAAAGCGTGGGAGGATATATAGAAGTGGCTAGCAATCCGGGAGAGTTCACTCTATTTACAATTGACCTGCCTATATTGAAATAGGCGAATATAAAACTGAGGAGGTAGATAAAAACGATTATCTACCTCTCACTGATTTGTATGAAATTTCTGAAATATTTTTGTCTTATGGATTATTTTTCTACTCTTGTAGTTATTAATCATAGTTACTGCCTGTTCTTTAGAAAGAGACCTAAGAGTTGATACTGCGAAATAATGATGGTCATCAGGATTTTTAATGAGTCTTTTGCCTTTCATATAGCCATGATACTTGCATTCTCCAACATAATAGTAGTTCTTTGAGTTGGGAGAATACCAGGAACAAGCTGACGTAGACGGTTACCACAGATATGGCAGCAGTGAGGCTCTCTATCAGCTTCCTTTTTAAGTCCTCCTTAGACTATATAAGTGAGCTTTGACACTCAGTCTGTGATCAGGATAGACGATATCTACCTCTTGCTTTTTTTATTAAGAGGGAACTTATAGGTATCAACTGACGGATATAAAAACACATTTATACCACTGATAATCTGGAAGAGATTTCAGCAGTGTATTCCGCATCGAAATGGCACTGTGAAATTTTATCTTCTCTTATTCTAAGGTGCCTGATTGCATTTTCAAGTGAAATTGCACTCTCGTCATATTTTCCAATAAATATATTAAACAGGTATTGCACATTAAAAATAGTACAAAGGTCTTGGGAACCCGTTATGTATATTGTAATAAGCCATATTTCTCTGAAACTCAAGTAAGTCAAGGGTTCTCCCAGGTGGCAAAAAGTAATTCCTATCACCCTTTCTGCACCACCTTTAAAAATTCTTTTGCAGGCGGTCACAAAAATCGGTTCCTTTTTAGGTCCTTCTCAGTTAGTGAAATAAGCTCTTTTGTATACTTAAACAGAACAGGATATACAACCGGTTTTATTACTCTGTGAAAAGAGTCTATAATGTTAAAATTCTCGTCTAGCTTCACAGCGCCAATCTCAATTACCTCAAAAGGAAGAGACCTCTCGGACTCTTCTTTTGAGGGATGTCCCTGATTCCACTCAAGGTCAAAAACTATATATCTCATTTTATCTCCAAAATAATTATTGTCCTAAGGAAGCAATCAGGGCTGCGATATCATCAGGACTCATTGGTTTATTAGGATCATCTGAAGCAGGAGAAGTCTCATGCTTTGAAAGGGCTTCAATAGCGGTCTTAGGCTTGGCAGCACTTGGCTCAGGCTCAAGCTCAAGATTTGAGGAGGCAAACAAAGCAGCTATATCCTCGGGACTCATCTGCTTATTAGGATCATCTACTACAGGGGCTGCAGTCTCAGGAGTAGGCTCTATTTCAACAGCTGCCCCTGATTCAGCAGCTGCAATTAAAAGCCTCTATTTCCTCAGGGCTCATAGGTTTGTTAGGATCGCTGTCAATCGGAGCTGTAGGAGTAGGCTCAGGAGCTACCTCAATTTCAGGTTCAGACTGAGCTTCAGCGGCAGCAATAAGAGCAGCGATGTCATCAGGGCTCATAGGTTTGTTAGGATCGCCATCAACCTGAGCTGTAGGGCAGGCTCAGGAGCGGCTTCGATTTCAGGTTCAGACTGAGCTTCAGTGGCAGCGATAAGAGCAGCGATGTCATCAGGGCTCATAGGCTTATTAGGGTCGCTGTCAACCGGAGCTGTAGGGGGCAGGCTCAGGAGCAGTACTCAATTTCAGGTTCAGACTGAGCTTCAGCGGCAGCAATAAGAGCAGCGATGTCATCAGGGCTCATAGGTTTGTTAGGGTCGCTGTCAACCGGAGTTGTAGGGGCAGGCCCAGGAGCGACCTCAATTTCAGGTTTAGACTGAGCTTCAGTGGCAGCAATAAGAGCAGCGATGTCCTCAGGGCTCATAGGCTTGTTAGGGATCGCTGTCAACCGAGCTGTAGGGGCAGGCTCAGGAGTGACCTCAATTTCAGGTTCAAGTTCAGGAGCTGCATCCACTGTTAAAGTATCTACATACTCAGGAGCTTCTACAGCATCTAAGACAACTTCCGTCACAGGCTCCTCAATAATAGCCTCAGCGTCAGCTAAAACAGGTTCCTCAGCGCTAACAGGTTCAGCCTGTACTTCTTCGTAGCCAACCTGTTGAACAGGTGCGTAAGCGGTAGTTGGTGCAATCTGATTGTTCTTTAATACAAGTATGAGCTCGTCAAGCTGAAGGGGCGATATCTTCATAATCGGTGGCAGTAGAAGATTCAGCAATAACCTCTGATAAATGATTGGTATTATCTCTTCCGTACTTGATAGAAGCCTTAATGGCATGTACTATTTCACCCTCAAGAGTGCTTAGATTCTCCATAGTTTTCCTCAGGAGAAAGAATTCTCTCATCCAAGAGATTGAGGATTCTCTTCTCAAGTACGTAGGTAGCCTATAGCAATCTTAGAAGCTTCCCTCCTTGCGATAGTCTCTTCATCAGGTTTTAGAAGCATTGTCCTTATTTTTTTAAGGTATGTAGTAACAACATTATCTATTTCAGTTAAAAGAAGATAAGCTGAGCCAATGAGTGTAAGCCCGACGCAGAGTGGGAAATAGTAAACATCCGAGTATTTAACTATACAAAAAAACTCTAAAAATACAAGGGCAATAAACAACAGTGAAAATGGAATAAGTTTATTCTTTTTCATTTCGTACCTCTCTCAATCTATTATATTAGGCATCATTTCTGTTTAAGTAATCTCACTTATTATAAGGCAAAAATCGGATTATATCAAGCTTTCAGCAGATTTTTTAGTAAGGGAATGAAGTCTTAATTTATATAATCTATATATAGTATGGTTCAAAATCTTTTTATATAACAGATGACAATATTTAGTCTGGGATTTATAATGATACTTAAGTTAATTGTAGAGATACTTACACATATTTTTGAATCACACATTTACACAGAGGAAAAGGAAAACAAAATGAGAATATTACACTTAGAAGATTCGCTCGCAAAAATATGCCGACATTAGGGCAGTTTTGTCTCCTGTGGCATAAAAACCTGATGATATAGTCTGGGTTAAAAACTTGACAGATGGGATTTTTGAGCTAAAAGAGGCTGAAAAATGGCAATCATTATGACCTTGCTATAACCGACATAGTATTATCCTGTTGAGCCTGGAGGCTACGAGGAGCCTGATACCGGCTACAAATTCGTAGAGTTTGTAAGGAATGAGAGACTAAAAACTCCCAATTGTTATCTGCTCATCAGTTAGAATAAATGACGGTAGTGTACTAGACTGCCTGTGGTATTCGTACTCAGCAACTGGGAGATGGGGCTAAGGGAGATTATATCGAGGTTTGATTAGTATAATCATACAGGGATCTCTATTGCATTGAGGCAATTTTGAATAGATAATAAAGTGTGAAAAAGTAAATACCATCTGAAGATGACAAAGGCTGTCAAACTATAAATAATTTGACAGCCTGAGTTTAGTATTTGAACTTTGTAATTTTGATATCTTCGAAAGGGAATGTAATACGCTCGTGTCGCATGGAGGATAGATAAATCCCTTTAATCATCTCAAGAGTTTTTCTTCCCTCAAGTCCGTCTACAGTTATGTCTTTATCATCACGTACGGCATCGTAGAACTCTTCTATTTGCATAATATGGGTTGTGCCCCAGTAATTCTTCCCTACTGCATTTCCTTTACTAATTTCCCCTATATTCAGTATATTCATTACCAATCCAGGTGTAGCCCACATCCTGTATGAGACCGAACCGTCCTTTCTCACCACAAAATTCGATGTTGATAGGTGAATCAAAACCATAGTAATTGCAGGCGTATAGATTGTAAATACAGCCATTTTCAAAGCAAATAGCTGCCTCAGCAGTATCCTCTACATTCAGCTTAGGATGATAATGGTTATGGATAGAGCCTATCCATTTAACATCGCTTCCAAGTATGTAGCGTACCCTGTCTATACTATGAATGGCTTGGTCTATGAGAGTACCTCCGCCTCATGCTCCCAAGTTCCCTCCCAGTTGCTGCCTTTATAATATTCATCAGGGCGATACCAAGACAGATACTGATCTTGCAGCAGTAACCCTGCCAAATTCTCCGTTCTCATACATTTTTTCAGCTTCTGGACACTATCATTATAGCGTGTTTGGAATATGCATCCAAGCTTTACATTGTTTTTTGAAGCTGCTTTAATCATTTTGTCAGCTTCCTGCAAAAGTAAGGGCTATAGGCTTTTTCGGTGAGCACATCATGCCTCTCTCCATTAAACTTATTGCGATAGGAGCATGTAAGTCATCTTGGCAGACACAGATGTGCTATATCAATACCTTTTCAAATATATCTTCAAGTTTATCAGTATAGTTACATCCAAAAGGTTCAGCAAGTCGCTCTGCTTTTGCAAGGTCAATATCTACAGCATAACATAGTTCTGCCTTTGTCTTTAAGTTTCAACAACGAATCGGCATAGCAGATAGATATACTAGCACAGCCGATGATGGCAATTTTAACTTTTTATTCATAATTCTCCTATACACATATTTCGTTAAACTCATGAGTTTGAATACTTATTTTATATCAGTTGCTCAAGAATTTTCTTCGCTTCTAATATATCTCTTTTTGCTCATCTCCGGTGATTTCCTTTCTATGGTGATGTCTCCATTGTAGCCTATTTCCTTAAGCCTCTCAATAAAAAGAGGGAAGTTTACCTTGCCTTGACCAAGAGCCACTTCATTACCAAGAGAATGTCCGTCTGTAGGATACAATCCGTCCTTGCTATGGATGCCCATTACATATTTTCCTATTACATCTAAAGCATCTACCGGATTGGCTTTTTCCGCACAATATGAGATGCAGGATCTAAGTTTATTCCGAGATTTGTAGGTGCTATATCCTGTATGATTCTAAGAAGTGTTACAGGTGTTTCCTGACCGGTTTCAAATAAGAAGTTTTGACCGTTTACTGCGCGAGCGATCGGCAACTCGTCTTAACCGCATGATACTATTCCAAAATAATTGCTGTCATAAGGGTTTTCAGGAATAAAGCCAAATATGGGTAACAAAATCTGTAATTTTTTAATTTTGCTGCAAAATCAGAGCCTCAATCAGAGTCTGAATTCTCTCAAACGATATGTGACAGGAACAAGACCAAGAGTTTCCTGACCACCATAGAAGTCCCATATGAGGGTCTATACCAGCCACACCAGAACGCAGTAATGTCCATCTATGTTTGTTTTTGGCTACGGTTATCTTATCAGCATTCTCATCCGTCATTAGTCCCTCTGTCCCAGCATACAAGCTGACAGCTTCATTCCCATTTCTTTTTACTTCGGCAAATTGTATATCTATATCTTTATCACGATCCATTCGTACCAATACACCTATTCTCTATGTTTATCTATCCTTTCTTAAAATGTTTGAACTAAAAATATATTTAGAATGTCATTAACTACCTTTATCTCTTATTATCTTTAACCGCACCTGCGGTGACTCCTGCAACTATATTTTTTTGCATAAATATGAAGAAAATAAGGCTTGGAATAATGGACATAACTATACCCGGAAGTGCATAGTTCCCAGTCTGAATTGGTAGTCGAAACTTCATATAAAGTGCGTTTTGATGTTTATTGCATCATGCATTACTGCCTGCGATAAACAGATTGACTATAATATCATTCCAGGTTGCAAGTGCATCAAGAACGATAACTGCTGATAAAATTGGTTTAGAAGAGGCAGTATGATGGAAAAATAAGTTCTTATCGAGCCGGCACCATCAATTTGAGCGCTTTTCTTCCAAATCAATAGGTACATTTTTAATAAAACCATGAATCATATAAACTGCAAGTGGCATACATAAACCTGTACTTACAACAATCTGCCCCTGCTCTAGTACCGATAAGACCAACATTAGAAACAAACTTTGTAAGACTTATCATATAGGACTGAAATGGTATCATCATCGGCAATATAATCAGGAGAAAAACAGGCAACACTAAATTTACCTTTTTACTCTAGCTAACTTGTAAGTTACCATTGGAGCCATAAGCACAATAAGCAAAACAGTACAAACGCTATATATTATAGTATTTTTAATAAGTTTTGGGAAATCAAATTTTACCCAGGTTTCAATATACATATCAAGTCCGAAGCTTTTAGGAAATGCGAGGAAGTGCTGCATCATATCATTGTACGACTTAAAGGAGTTGAAAAAAATAAGAATCAACGGCATAAGCCAAAAAAATGATAGCAACAATACTACAATGGTAAAAAGCTGATTCTATTTGATTTCATTATACCCCACCTCCCTACGCTTTGTTATTATAAGCTGGACTGATGTAACAAGTAAAACAAAAATAACAAATACAAGAGATTTTGCAGTTGCAAGTCCATAATTATTACTTGCAAAGGCCTCATTGTATATATCATAAGCTACAGTTACTGTAGAGTTTGCAGGGCCACCCTTTGTGAATACCATAACTACATCAAACAATTTGAACGAAAAAGTAAGAGAGGTTAGTAGGCATATTGATAGTGAAGCGCATAATCAAAGGGAGTGTTATTTTAAAGAAGTTCTGTACTTTGTTTGCACCGTCTATTCGAGCTGCCTCTGAAAGCTCTGTAGGACTGAAATTATGCCTGCAATATAGCTACCATGTAAACCTATATTCTGCCATACAGTCATCATTACTACTACATAGAAGGCGAGTTTAGGTGTGCTCACCCAGCTCCAATTAAAGAATTCCCAGCCTGTAATGGAACAAAGTGCTTCAAAAACCGGGACCAAAAATAAACTTCCAAATCAAGCTTGAGGCAGTTAAACTTATAATATAAGGAATATAATAAAATGCTCGTCCTACACTTTGAAATCTTTGATTTTTCGATAAAAACAAAGCAAATGGTCAGGGAAATAACATTAACTATAATCACATAGAATATGGCAAATCTATGTAACATAAAGCGCCTCCCAGAAAAAGACCGCTTTGGTAAATATTCGAACAAAAATTGTCCAACCCGGACAAAGTCCATAAGCTTTTTGCCTATTCCATTCCATTTAAAAATGAATAGTAGAGATTCATTAGAAAAAGGAATGTCTGTGGCAAAATAATACAAATATAAGGGCAGGAAATACGAATAGTGCAAATATAGAAAATTCTTTAAGTCTTTTATTCATCCTTACCTCTCTGAAACTGTCTCGTACCACATAGAGCGCCATAGATTAGAATAAAGGCTCTCTATCAAATCTTAGGCATCGTTACTGATAAGAAAAATACATAATTATTTATGAATTCTTCAGAGAACTGCCCGAATAGAGAGCCTTTTCAGATATCGTATTTAATTAGTTGTCTCGCTGTCCAAAAACCCTGAATGGTTTCTGTCGCAGCATCAGCGGTTGTCTCGCCTAGCATATATGACTCGAAGCGGCAGGTCCAACATTGTCATAATAATTGCTAGGAGCTATGGTATGTATCCATCCATTTGTCTCAGCTATATACCTAGCAGCATCATTAGCAAGTTTTCCTTTTATTTCTTTGTCGGTTTTAACTCCTGGAACAGCTCCTATGCCGTCACACATCCAAGTTTGTCCCTCATCGGATGTAAGAATATACTCAAGATATTCTTTGCAAAGATCAAGGTGTTTGGAGTCCTTATTTACAATATAAGTCCAGTTACAGGTTGAAAGAAGAGTAGTGTCTTTTTCACCTGAACCTACTGGAACCGGTAAGAATGCAATCCTTGCATCTTTATTGAATTTATCAAGAGTTGGCTGGCACCAGTCGCCCATGTGAATTATAGCAACTTTACCATCTCGCAATGAGATTCTCTGATGTTTCCCAGTCTACCCTCAAGAGGTTTATCAGGACCATATTGTTTTTGCTAAATCTAAAAATCTAAACAGATTTTTCCAATGTGGGATGATGTCTGTAAATTTTAATTTACTGGACTTTACAGCCCTACTGTCCCTGTGGAATTAAGAGACTTATCCAGCATAAAGTGTGTAGCCGCCTGTGACAGTACCCAGGTTTCTTTAGCAGCTAAACCAAAAGGAGTAATTCCGGCTGCTTTAGCTTTTTACATGCATCTCTAGTTCATCCATAGTTGTAGGAAGGGTTTTTATTCCTGCCTTTTCAAAGGCATCTACATTGTAAAGAAGTCCCATGTTCTCGTATGTCCAAGGTAAAGACATAACCTTACCGTCTACAGTTCCAAGAGCAAGAGCGTCCGGTCTGAATTTAGATGTAATATCGGTATCATGGTCCAATCGTAGGCATAATCATAATAGTTTCTGCATTAGTACCTGCCTGTGCATCAAATACATCAGGAGCATCTCCTGAGTTGATTCTTGACTGCAAAGTTGCGGTATAATCATTTGAAGAATGCTGAACATCAATCTTCACACCCGGATGAGATGCCTCAAATGCTTTTACCATTTTTGCGTACTCATCCAAACCATAAGCATGGGCATCAAATACTTTGAGAACTACTTCTTCTCCATTGCTGCCTGCAGTAGAAGTCTTGCTTTTCAGTCTTTGAAGCACTGCTTGTTTTTGGCAGTACTACTGCTGTTGATGCTGATTTGGAAGCGGTGTTTGTATTAGAGCTGCTTCCCACATCCGCTAAGCGAAGTAGCTACAACCCCAAACGTTAAGAATAGAGCAAGTGATCTATGTTGCCTCTCTTTCTGCCGATCCAGCTACATGAAAATAATAGTGTGCACGTGAGCCAATACGGTTATTTATAACTCACAAATGTTGTGGATTTGAATACCATTGATGTAAATGGTATTACGCTGATAGGTGCCTATATATTAGCAGGTCTAGCTTGTTTCAGCCGTTTGCTTTAGCTTTCCAAGCTCGCTTATGGCAGCAAGTACAGATTTAATGCCGTCGTGAAGAGTGGCTCTAGTATTTTTCTTTTCATTTAGCACACAGTCTATGAAATACTCATCTTCGAGATAATACGCACCCAAATCGGTTACATTTATGCCACTATCAGGATTGTCTATCTCTTTGGTGTCAAGCTCTGGTATAATTTTATCGCCTGAAGCAGTATAAATTGTAATTTTATCAGTAGCAGTACTGTTAAATCTTATGGTAGCATTATCAAAATCAGCTCTGTAGTTAGCTTCTAAATGGCATCTTAGTAGCACTGTGCCATACTCCCTCTGCCATGAGCAGCCTATATTTCCAAACTTATAATTTGTTATCACCTGATTTATCATACCTGAATCAAACTTCGTAGTATGTACATCCGCATAATCCGGCTCACCAAGCATATAACGCAGAAAGTCAAAGATCATGTATATGCGATCAAGAATAACTGAACCTGAGCGGGTTTTTCACTCATGAAACCAATCCTCAAATCCCCACTTTACATCCCCGCTGTCTTTGCATAACAATGCTTCAAGATTCCCATAGGTTTTCTTTTTCATATACATCTTTCAGAAACAGATATTCAGGCATAGAACGAACTACCTGTCCGACCATCACCTTTACAGGTGTTACCTTTATGTCATGCAAGCAGAAGCTCACACTCTCTTCACGCTTCAGCAAGCAGGCTTCTCAAGAAAGATATTCATGTTTTTCATTGCAGCTAAAGCCATATCTGTATGCAGGTAACTTGGCACACAAATAAAAACAGTTTCAACATCTTCGTCTCTGATAAGCTCAAGTCCATCTGAGTATCTTTTTGCATTTGCCAGAATTTTGCATACTTTATCCAGACATTCCTCTCGCATCTGCCAGAGCAGTTACTTTCAATTGGATGAGATTCGGACAGAAGTTTCAGACATTTTATAGTGCGTACTTCCCATACCTCCACAACCAATAAACCCTATTCTCATATACCGCCTCGTTGTTAATTTGTAAATATACTAACTGCAAAAATATTATAAAGTGTATACAATTACTTGTCAATAGTAAGCAATCATTTATAATTATACACAATAAATACCATATAATTATATTAGTATGCAATAAGTCGATTTTTATAAAATTTAATGAATAAAGACGCAACATTATGTATATAGCCTTAGAAAACAAGGGTATTTGCAGGATGTTGCGAGAAAGTGATGAAGTCAAAAGAGAATAAAAGATTTGAAATATAAAATATTATTATCATATACTTGAGTCAAGTTTTGCAGTATTGAGTTGATTTGTTGAATATTTTTACAGAAGATGCATGAGATTAAAAAGGAATCTAATAGCCTTACACCAAGAACTATGAGATTCCAAGCTTGTTAATTGTTAGGTAAATATGAGTTAAAGGAAGGAATATCAAAATAGTTCTGCAATACCAGAATTATCGCACCAAACAAGGTGGAGTATTCCTTCCACTTAGTTAATGAAACCTGAACGTTTTTATTATACTGTTTTAGGCTATTCTTAACATCTTCAAATATATCCGGGAATTCTATAAAATATCTGATTTTAAAATGAGAACTCGGGGAAAATAAGTTTCACTATATTCCCAAGCCCGATAATAAGGTTATTTTTAGTTTTCAACAAGCTCCCTTTACATTAATGTCATTGTTTAGATAATCCTGTTTGAAAGCATGAAAAGGGCAGGCTCTTTTTACCGCTTAATAAGGCGTATTTCCTTTAAGAGAGCCTGTTTAGAGCAATATTGTTCAAAAACATCCACTTTTTCCACATCTACATTTTCTACCGTTAGGTATATGGTTGTAGCCTACTTCTCGGCATCACCAAGAATCTTTATGCAAATGATAGTCAAGGACAATACCAGAGCCAATACCACTGCTTATATTGATGGCGATTAAACCTTTGTACATACTATTGGCTGTAGATTCAAAACATATATAGATTTGCTTCATTTTCGATAATAACAGGTATTCCAAGTGATTTTCGACACTCAGCTATGTCTATTTCATATAGATCGTAATATGGGTGCAAAAATAACCTTATTACCCTCAACTATTCCATGTACAGCTATCCCAATACCAAAAACCTTATAACCTTAAACTTTGGGATTTGAAAGGAAATCGGTAATTGTATCCTGTATTAAACTCACATATTGTCTTTATTTACAGAGGTATCTGTTTTAGTCTTTGTAATTAACTCACCGTCCAGATAAGTCGCCATAAATCTATATTTATTGTATTGGAACTCAAAACTAAATAGAGCCTGCATCTTTGTTTATTTGTAATAAAATAGGTTTCCTGCCACCGTTTGGCTTGCTATAGCCAAAGCCAACCTCTTTAATAAGGTTATCATTTATGAGCCTTTCTATAATGTCTGAAATAGTTGCTTTATTTAGTTAAACTCGTTTAGCGATATCTGCGCCTAGACAGAGTTTCTCCTGCAATTAATGTGGATATCACTTTTTGATATTCTCAGTTCTGGCATTTTTCATTGTTGTAGGCGTATTTTTGTGTTATTCTATAAATCTCCGTTATATTGCGTGATTTTATATTGTTTTTATTAAGTGATACTGGCAAAACAGCTATTAAATTTTAGTATCAGTCCCTCTAATTATACTAAATAAAAGTCAAACTGTCTAATACATAAAAAGTTCGTCAAGAAAAATATCAATAATATTTATAATTAGTAAATTTAGTGCATATTGACTAAAATAAGTTAGTTAGTATATAGATACAAACCAACAAAAATGATTTATTTTATCGATATAATGCATTGAAATTGTGCGACATTTTAAATGTTCAGTGTGCCGAATGGAATGGTTTCTGCTAGAACTAAATCTTACGACAGTATTACTAAGTGGGTTTTTAGTAATGTTTTTAGTGAGTAAAAATAATATTTTTAAGAGGAGGAGCTTATGAAACTTAAAAATTGTAGCCTTTGTCACTAATTGGTGCATTTATGCTGACAGCTTGTGGAGGTTCTAAAGGATCAACAGAGACCAAGTCGTCAAACTCTGGAATAAGAGCAGCTCTGGCACATAGCGTAAAAACAAGCACAGCAAGTGGTGAAACAACAGGAGGTACTCTGAAAGATCTGGACATATCTGTCCGGAAACGAGCAAAAAGTTTTGGAAGGACAACAGCTCAATATGAAAAAAGATAAAGGAGTAGACATTGAAGCGAATTTATTCCTTTCGGAGACTACAAGAAGCAGATTTCAGTTGCAATTGAGCGGGTAGCTTTACCGGATATTATTATGATTGACAATCCGGATCACGCAGCTTTTGCTTCTATGGGAGTGTTTGCTGATATTACTGATAAGATAAATGCTTGGGATGCAAAAGACAAGTATTTTAGAGGACCAATGAAATCAACTATGGTTGATGGAAAAATATTACGGAATTCCATTTACCAGCAATTGCTTAGCCTTGTTCTACAACAAAAAAGATGTTGAAAGAGGCGGAGTTGAAGTACCAAAAACATGGGATGAACTAGGGAAACTGCAAAACTTACAAAAGACGTGTATTCGGTATGGTACAGCGGATCTCCTAAAAATGAAGAGGCAACATTCCAGTTCTTACCTTGGATGCTATCAGCGGTGGTTCATATGATAAGTGTAAACTCTGATGCAGTTATCAAAGCTGCTACATTGTGGCTTAATCTTATTAATGATGGAAGCATGAGTAAAGAAACCCCTGTATGGGGACAAGGTGATGCACAGAAGCACCCTGCTGAAAAGGTTGCAATGTTTGAAGCGTGGACCTTGATGGTGCCACAGCATCAAACAGGATAATCCCTAATTTAGAATTTGGTGTTGCTACAATGCCTATAGATAAGAAAGGAAGCTCAGTTTTTAGGCGGAGAAAATCTAGGTATTATTGCCAGCAGCAAGAATATTGAAGAAGCTTGGAAGTTTTAAGTTATGTTGGTGACTTTAATACTATGAAAGAATTTATTGGACAGACGGGATATTTTCCACCAAGAAGTGATGTTGCTGCTGAGCCTGAATGGACAGAGGATCCTATAAAGAAAGTATTTGCATCGCAGATGGCTCTCGCTATGCCAAGAGGTCCCTCACCCTAAGTACTTGAAATATCAGAGGCAATTTTTCTGCATTACAGGAAATTGAAGTAGGAGAGGCAACTCCCTAAAAGAAGCTTGGACAAGGCACAGGAGAAAAATTGAAACACTGCTTACAGCAAAGTAGGCTAGACATTAACTAAAAATACGAAGAACCTTTTTAGAAAGTACCTGTTAGTTGATTATAGTGGGGATATATAATAAAACTGACTAGGTACTTTCTTAGAATATTTATTTTATTTACTTCGTATGAGAATAATTGAATTGACTAGTTCTATTGCTGCACACATTGGGCAGTTTTTGAGGAGAAGATGTTTAGAAAGAGAGAGAATGTGGATATCTGTATATTCTTCCTGCAGTTATATTTTTAATAACATTTATTGGTTATCCAATCGTTTTACAATATAATTATGAGCTTTTCAAAAGGTGGATTTAATGGCGCTTTAATACCGGTGAAAGAGCTGTTTGTTGACTTGATAATTATAAGGAATTATTTACAAATCCGGTATTTTTATAAAGCGTTGTACAATACATTATATTACACGATTGCCTGTATTATTTTTCAGTTTACAATTGGTTTTGCTCTTGCTCTGTTTTTTTAACATAGATTTTAAGCTTACAGAGTAATAAGAGTACCTAATTATGACAAGTTCTGGCTACTCACCTTAACTGCAACAGCACTGAATTTTAAATTTATGTTTAGTGTAAGCGGGGATAATAAATGAAATTTTACTTAAATTACACATTATTTCTAAGCCCATTGAATGGTTATTGGGACAAAAAGTTCAATGTGGAGCCTTATTATAACCAATATATGGATAGGGATACCATTTAATATGATTTTACTTGTAACAGGACTAAGTACAATCCCTCAAAAGTGTATATGAAAGTGCAGTATAGATGGGACTAATTGGTTTCAGAATATTATATATATCACTATTCCAGCCATAAAGGCATCAATCTTATCTGTGCTTACACTTGGATTTATTAATACTTTCAAAGTATTCGATCTTGTGTTTATTATGACAAATGGTGGACCTGTTAATGCTACTGAAGTTTTATCTACTATGTCATACAGATATTCTTTCTCGATCAGTTTGGTTTAGTATGGGTTCTACGGTTGCTAATGTGCTTTGCCTAATACTGGGCATAGTTACTTTCATTTATATTAGTAATGTTAGCAAAGACGAGTGTAATGTGATGGGTAAAGATCAAAAACGATGAATTGCTTTTATAACGTTATAGGAATATGTATCGCTCTTATTTTCCTTTTTCCATTATATTGGATAATAGTGAGTTCATTTTGAAAAACAGAATCTGAAATATTTGCGTTACATCCTCTCATTTTACTCTAAGAATTTTACGCTTGCTGCTTAGCTGTTAATCAGTTTACAAAGGAGACTATAACATACTTAAAGGTTTTTGAATAGTCTTACTGTTGCTATTCCAGCAACAATTATTTCGGTAATGTTTTCTGTTCCTGCGGCATACGGACTGGCTAGATTTAGAATAAGAGGGAAAAAGATTCTTATCCATTCATGTTTTGCTGTCTCAGCTATGCTAATCCACTTCTTTTGACACCTATGTTTATTATGTTTAAGGGGATGGGAATTACAGACACTTTTTAGCGCCTGATAATAGCAAAACTGTACTACTGCAATACCATTTTTCGGTTATGATGCTTAGACCTTACTTTATCACAATGCCAAGAGAGTTTGAAGAAGCTGCAACAATGGATGGTTGCAGTACTTAAAACCTTTTTCAAAAATAATTTTGCCAATCGGATATCCGGGAATTGTTATGACAACAGCTTTTCTCGTTCTTATTTGCTTGAAGCGATTTGATATATTCTCTGACTTTCATAGCAGAAGGTTCAAAACTCACCTCTATAACAGCTGGAATTTATAATTATATTGGCAAATATGGAACACAATGGAATAATATTATGGCTTTTGCAACTGTTATTATGATACCTGTATTACTTTATATTTATATTTTTACAGAAGTACATTATAGGTAGTTTTGACTGCTGGAGCGGTAAAGGAGTAGATTATGAGAGATATTAAAAACTGTATTAAATCAACCATTAGACGTAGGTTTAGATTTGAAAGAATATGATAGCACATATTTCAACCTTACTGAATTAGTTGAATTCAATGGGACTGACGGAAAGATAAAATGGGATAGATATAATCGTAAATACAGAATGAGCTTTAATTGTATGACTGCTCCATTTGAAAAAGTCCACTCCTTGGGGAATTTCCTGCAGAATATGAAGTGGATGAAATAGGTGATTTTAGGATTGATTTTGTTAATCAGAGAACGCTTAGAATAAGGCTAGACGTAAATCATAACAAAATTTGTGATGAAAACGATCTGATGTTTGCAGGAGATATACCTAATTGTAGAGACTATGTTAGAACTGAAAAATGATGAATACATCATATTTAGCGGTGATTTATATGATGTATATTCATAAAAACCTATGAATATAGAAAATCAAGGATAAAAAGGAGAGACGATTGTAAGTGACATACAATATATCTGATAATAAGTCGCTTTGACAATACTTATCCCATACCATTTTCATATATTAGAAGTGAAGAGGATTTAAAAAAGAAAAATAGCTGCATCATTCTATCTTAAATATGATGAAAAATATATGGTTGTGGAGAGTCATTTACAAGACTTAATAAGAGAGGACAGAGAGTAAATCTATACACTTATGATGCACTAGGTGTTCAAAATAAGGATATGTACAAGCCTATTCCGTTCTTTTATGAGTAACAAAAGGATATGGAATGTTTGTACATAGCAGTTATGCTATGACATATGACTTTGGACATGATGATTATGACGAAACGACAAACTTTATATTTAGATGATGATAGATTAGATTTATTTATCTTCTTTGGGCGACTCTAAAGATATTTTGAATGAATATACTGCTATTACAGGAAGAGCTCAGATGCCGCCCTGACTGGAGTTTTTGGACTTTGGATGGGCAGGATAACTTACTTTTAGTGAAGAACAGGTAAGAAACAGTTGCAACGAGAATGAGAGATGAGAAAATACCTGTGATGTGATTCATCTTGATACTCAGTGGTTGAAGATGACTGGAAATGTAATTATAAATTTGCTCCATCAAGATTTGATGATGCAGAGAAAATGATTAAAGATCTTGCAGAAATGGGGTTCAAGATTTCTTTATGGCAACTCCCTTATATAACACCAACTAATGAGTTGTATAAGGAGGCGCTGGAAAAATAAATATTATGTGACAGATAGTGATGGTAAGGTTCCGACAGAGGATCTAATCATTGATTTTTAGTAATGAAAAAGCTGTAAAGTGGTATCAACTCTACTAAAGGTTTGTTTGACATTGGAGTGAAGTGCAATAAAAGTAGATTTTTGGGTGAGGGAGCACCATATTTAGGAAGATATGCTTCAGGTAAATCTGGAAGATAAGTGAGCATAACTTGTATCCGTTAAGATATAATAAAGCGGTTAATGACATAACTAAAGAGTGTAATAATGAAAACATTATTTGGAGCAAGAAGTACTTTGTACTGGAAGCCAGAGGTATCTCTTTGCATTGGGGTGGAGATGCTGAAATAACTAATTTTCATTATGGCTGCATCATTAAGGGAGGACTTTCACTAGGCTTGTGTGGATTTACATTTTGGAGTCATGACATAGGGAGGCTTTACGCAGAAGAGCCCTGAAGAACTGTATTCAAGATGGACATCATTTGGAATGTTAACTTCGTATAGTAGATGCCATGGACAGCCACCTAAAGAGCCTTTGGGACTATAGTGATAAATTTAAGGATATTTTTAAAGAGCGTGGAACTTAAGTATAAATTGTTTAAGTACATAAAAGACGAGTCTATAGAGGCTACCCAAAAAGGATATCCTTTGTTAAGAACGTTATTCTTTGAATATCCACAGGATAGGATAGCTTGGGATATAGAAGATGAATATTTCTTCGAAGTAAGCTTTTTGGTGGCTCCTCTCTTTGAAGATAATGCCACAGGAAGAGATGTATATCTGCCTGAAAGCGTGAATGGGTAGATTTCTTTTACAAAAAGAAGCTTGATAGTGGTGGAAGATATTTGCGTGTAAATAGCACTGAGCCCCCTATTATTTTGCTTGTGAAGAAAGGAGAATCCATACCTTTAGTTGAAGTTGCGGAGTGTATGGATAGGATAAACTTAGACAAGGTAAAACAACGCAGTACTAATTGACACATCCAAACACTGTGAATAAAACATAGGCTATTTGCATACAGTGGAAATAGTTTAAATCTTTAGTAAGTCCTCGTTGAAAATGCTGATTAAAACAGTATTTTTAACGAGGAATTTTGTGTTTTGAAGCCATAGCTCTTTATTTGTATATTTGGCAATTATGTTACTGTTTTCAAGTGTAATATGACGGTCATAATTTATGACATTTTTCTCCCAAAACCATTGATTTACAGGATTATTATATCGATGATACGGCTTCACCTTTTACAGGTGAATTGTAGTAAAATATAAAACTTTTTATAAGCACTAGTAAATGTTACTTATAAACCGTTGACTTATAAGTAACTTTGAAGATAATTGTAGTGGAGGAAATCTAGATGATTACAGAAAAAGTTGGGTTGAGGATAAAAGCGCTGAGAAATGAAAGTGGTATAACTCAGGAGAAGCTTTTGCTTTAAAAAGCGGAAGTTGATAGAACTCTATTTAGCTGGCAGAAATTGGCAAAAGGAACATATATCCTTAAAAAGTCTTGAAAAAGATAATAAATGCACTTAATGTCTCATTTGAGGACTTTTTTAGAGGGTTATAATTGTTGCATATGAGTAACGAATATTATATAATTACAGAGGTGGATGATGTCAACGTATGATAATTTAGTTAAAGAAGTTTTGAAGTGCAGTAAAAGTAAGCTGCTGATGCTGCTGCAAAGATGTTAGGGTTATATAAAACGGTCTATCAAAAAGATGATGTAAGTGAGATGTTGATTGATATCGGAGCAATCCCGCAAAGTATAAAACCATCAAGTTCAGAAGAAAAGTTGTATTCTAAAGTAACAGATATTATATTGTCTCGTTGTTTTAAAAGAGCTAGGATTGATTCTGAAGTTATGGAAAGTAGAGGAGAAATAGTGCAGATGTTAAGGCTTCACGTAGTTATCATATGGGTATTCGCTAGTTGCTGATCTCAAAAGCGATGAGACTATCTCGTACTGCTAAAAATCAAAAAGATTTTAAAGTTGGAGCATTGGGAGATAGTTGGATGGAGATGATGATACTTTTGCAGTATATGTTGCCCGCTATATCAGTACCTTCCAAAGAAAAAGTCAGATTTATGAACAAGCATTAAATAATAAAACTTGCTTTATATCTTGGGAACACTTGAAGTATTTAATTGATAATGATGTTCGTGAGGATGACAAATTTTCTTTGGAACCTATATGGTCTTACGCAGTAAAAACTTAGTCGAAATGTAACAACAAACAGAAATGCCAATTTCTTTGACAGAGTTAATAAGATTATCTGTAGAGGATTTCAAAAGATGAAGATGACCTAAAAAGAGAAAATTGCTAAATATGCAAAAATAATAGTAAATAGAGCTAATACAGAGAAAACAGATTATTGATAAGCGAACAAAGGATATAAAGCGACTAACTAAAAATGAAGCTATAGAAATACTTATTGAATATGAGATAAGGAAAACAGACCAAATAGATAAAAATTATAAACAAACTAAATGGTGGTGAGGATAAATAATGAGTTATATTAAAAATGGAGATTGTATTGTCCAATTGATGGAATACAAGATGAAAGTGTGCATTTAATTCTTTCAGATATTCCATATGGAATATCGTTAGATGAATGGGATGTCTTACATTCCAATAATAACAGTGCACTATTGGGACATAGCCCTGCACAAGAAGAATGCGGAAGTGTATTTAAAAGAAGAGGGAAACCATTAAACGGATGGAGTAGTGACGATAAGAAGATCCCGCTTGAGTATTACCAATGGTGTTCAAGTTGGGCTATAAAGTGGCTTCTGAGTATTAAAACCAGGCGGTCTTGTTTAATTTCTTTTGCTGGTCGAAGATATGCACACAGAAGTATATGTGCTATGGAAGATGCTGGATTTATTTTTAAGGATATGCTCGCTTGGGAAAAATCTCAAGCTGCACATAGAGCACAAAATGTTTCTGTTGTATTAAATAAAAGAAATGATATTGAAAATGCAGAAAAGTGGGAAGGCTGGAAAGTTGGGAATTTAAGGCCTTTATTTGAACCAATACTTTGGTTTATGAAGCCATATCCACAAGGGACAACCCTCACTGATAATATATTACAATATGAAGTAGGAGCATATAATGAATCACTGTTGAAAGAAAATCAGTACTTAAACTATGGAATGGAGATATGTTCAAATCTATTTAAAACAGAAATATTTGCGGAGGATAGAGGGCTTTGATGAAGCTCAGAAACCGATTCATTTTGATGAAAAACATTAATTGAATTGACTACTAAAGAGAAGCAGGTTGTTCTCGATCCATTTATGGGTTCAGGTAGTACTTTAGTTGCGGCTGTTAGGGTAATCGTGAATATATTGGATTTGAACAAAATGAAAAGTATTTTAATATTGCAAAGGACCGAATAACAAGTGAGCTGGCAAAAAGAGAGGGGAAAGCTAAAAATAGCTGTTGGGCAGTGATATGAGTGGACACAATATTAGAAAGCAGGGAGTGGGTTTTAATGTTCGTTACATGAAAAAGGATACGGTATATGAAACCTTTGGGCAGGGCAACAAATCCTGGCAATTGTGGGAATGCATATTTAGATGATATATGTGCATTTGTAAGAGATGACAATATCTGTAAAAGACCTGCGGCAAATGGAAAACAGTATGATAAATTGATTGAGCAGGAAAAATAATATAACAACCATTAAGCTCACTATGAATGGGGCTGTTGCACTAAGGACTCAGTGCCCAGCCTCATTTTTCCTATAAAAACAGCAGCCAGGCTCCTAAAGTCTGGCTTTTGCTGTATAATTGTTATGCAGCTCCACCATCTTCATTTAAGATATACGATGGGAAATATGATGATGTATTTGATTGCCTTTGGTATTCAGTATTAAGCAACAGGGAGATGGAGCTAAGGGAGCTAAGGGAGATAATGGAAGAATTCAAATGATTTGGGCTATTGACAAAAAGTAAATAGAAAAATATACTATAGTTTATAATCTAAAACATTTAAGGGCTACAATGAAGCGTATTAAATTTTGGTTCGCTAAATATTGATTACGTGTATGATGTGGACAATTTTGTGAAAAAGGGAGAAACAATATCTTCGAAGAGAGTTGAATGTATTTTGTGGTGGAAAAGGGTTAAATCAGTCAGTTGCCCCTAGCAAGGGCAGGTGCAGAGATATACCAGATGCCGGAATGATAGGGAAGATGGCAAGTTCTTAGTGGAGTTCTAAAGAATCTGGGAGTGAATACGGATAATATTATGATTAAGGATGATATAAGAACAGGAAATGCTATTATACAAAGAGATAGTTCCGGGGATAATTGTATTATACTTTTGCAGGAGCAAACCAGAAGCATAACTGAGAATACGTAGATAAAGTGTTAAGAAAAATTTGAAAGTGGAGATTACATTGTACTTCAAAAATGAAATCTCCGAGTTGCTACATATAGTTGATAATGCCCATAAAATGGGCAGATGAAGATAGTGTTAAACCTTCTCCGATGGATGAAAGGATAGAGAATTGAACTTATCTTATGTAGACTATTTTCTGCTGAACGAGACAGAGGCACCAAGCTTCAGGAATTGATGAATTTGATAGTAAAAATGTATGGAAGATTTGGTTAATACATATACGGGGGCAGGAGTTTTAATAACTTTAGGAGACAAAGGCTATATATTCGGATGGAAAGAAACTTGTTGAACAAAATGTGTTAAAACTGAAGTAGTAGATACCACAGCTGCAGGGATACTTTCACAGGATATTTTGTAAACGGAATATTGGAAGCGAGGGAAACAAAAAGAAGTACTTAGAGAGGCTGCAGTTGCTGCGTCTCATTACGTGTGTCAAAAATTGGTGCTGCACCTTCAATACCTATGATGAAAGAGGTAAAAGAAAGACTAAGAAGTCTGTAAAAAGATTAAATGCTTTTTCCCATAATATTCTCAAGATAGTTATTTAACATCAAACAATCTTGACATAATTTTGCTTAAGAGGTATAGTTTAATTGTGATTAGTAAAATTGGCTGGATTGTTTAGTCGAGACTTGTGATATGGGAGAGTATATATGACAATCAGAGAACTTGCAAGCAAAATTGGAGTATCGCCTGCAACAATATCCATAGTTTCCTGAAATGGGAAAAAGGTAGGAGATGATACAAGAGAACGAGTGTTAAGGGCATTAAAGGAAAATAATTATAATCCTGGAAATAGAAAAAGCAAAATGATAAGAATATTCTGCTAATTAAATATACTAAAAGTGGCTTTTTGTAGAGGAAAAATCAAGGCTTTATATCAATGATAATTGACTCAATCGAAGAAGAGCTCTGTAACAGGAAACGAGGCATAACTATGATGATAATTAAAATGAATTATTGCTTTTACCTGAACGATATTGATTATGATAAATATAGTGGTATCATACTTATTGGTACAGAAATGATTGATAACGATTATAATTGTTTCAAAGACATACCTATACCATATGTGATTGTAGACAATGTTGTGCCGAATGTTTTTGTGCAGTAGTGTAAGCATAAACAAACTATGAGAATGTATATATTGCATTATCATATTTAAAAAGAAACCAGACATAATTGTATTGGCTACATAGGAAGCAATTTCTGAAACTGAAAACTTTAGAGAACGAAGAGCTGCATTTGAAGCAACTATTAAAAATCAAAACATGGAGTTTGATGTGGATAACGATTACAAGGTTACTCCTACGCTAATTGGCTCATGATGATGATTTTTGAAAGTCTCAGAAAAGAAAGATTTGAATGATGCAGTGCTGAAAATGACACAACAGCATTAGGAGGATTAAAGCTCTTAAAGAAAAAGAAGTACAAAGTACCTGCAAATGTTTCGATAATTGGCTTTGATGATATAGCGTACTTGTCTGTTAGTTCTCCTACGCCATTACTGTGCACGTTCAAAGGAAAGGACTTGGTAAGCAGACTGTATTACAATTACTACAATTGATAGAAGAAAAACAAGCTACCAATAAAAACAAGAATAACAGGCAGATTGATACAAAAGAGATAGTGTAAAAAGTACTCTAAAAATTAAATAGATATAAAAATAAACCGTTGTATAGTAAATATATAACGGTTTTTAATATATTATCATTCAGAATGTTTAGTTGCAAATAAAATGAATAGTAATAGGAGTGAAATTTAGATTGATAAAATTATGACAAAACATACAATAAAAACATTGAATAAAAGAAAAAGATAATAAAATATCAAAACATCTTGACAAACCTACTTAAAAGTTATATTATTCAACTACAGGTAAAACAATAGTGGTAAACAAACCACTAAATTTACAAAACAAAGGAGGAGTGTTTAGGAAAAACTTCAGAAAATTATCAGTACTTGTCTAGTTGCAGCAATGGCAGTATCGATGCTATCTGCTTGTGGAAAAACAGGAGAGAATCAGACAAAAAGTGGTTCTACTGCTAAGCAGAGCAGTACCACAAGCGTAAAAAGCTCTACATCAAGTAAAAACAGTGGAGCAACACAAGCAACTAATGGTGCTAATCCTGTGGCGGGGAAAAAGTCGCATACATTATGATTATGCCATCTGCTACAATTTTCCAGATGTGAAAAAGATTCTTGTCACAAAACCATGTGACGCATGATGTAAAGTTTGACTTTTTCTTCTGCGATGGTGATTTTAATAAGTGGCAGGATACAATTCGTACTTGCGCATCAGCTGGATATGATGGTTTGTTAGTTAATCATAGTAACTGCGGATGATCCTATGTGTTCTGGAAGGAAATTATTGAGCAGCATCCTAACTTGAAAATTGTTACCTTTGATACCCAGTTCTATGCAGACGGGAGAACACAAGAAACTTGAGGGTGTTACCCAGATGTTTCAGCAGGATAAGTCCCTTGTGAACCGTACTTCTTGATAAAATGGTAGAGAAATATGGTGAAGGAGTAAGCACTTGTTAAAGTTTGGAGGACCTAACTCATGCAACAGCCCATTTGACAGAAGAGAAGCAGGCTGGCAGGAATATGAAAAAGGCTGGGGAAAAATTAAAACTGTAGGTGAGGTGCAGCCACTAGATCTTGCAGATTCTGCTAATCACAGTAACAGCAGCTTACTTACAGAGTTTGAAGAGAAGATGATGGAGTAATTGCTTATTACGATCTTTATGGTCAGGGCGTATTTAACGCAATTATGGAAAAGATAACCTAATGGAAGCAATGGAATCCACTCCAATGGCTCGCAGTTGATATCGACCCTGTTGATATTACTAATATGCAAACCAAACCAGAAATTTTCGACAGCCGCAGGTACTACAGACTGGACACTAAATGGTGAAATTGCTGGCGTCTACTTATGCTTGAGATGGCAGGTGAATATGACGACGATTCTACGATCCTGCAACACAGAAAAGGGTGTAGATGTTGTGGAAGTTCCAGGTACAGCTATTCTGCAGAATCATTGAAAGCAGATCTCGACAGTAGAGAACCTTGGAAATATTGCAGGTGAAACCTTACGGTAATCTTAGTTATGTTTCGGAAACTGACTGGATGCCCATGATCTCATTCACATAATATTTGAACTTAGAAGAAAGCATGGTATATGAAGCTTTCCATACAATTGTGGGAGATAGGATTAATGGAAAAATTAAATTAACTACACATAATGTATCGATAGAATTTCCCGAAAAGTAAAGCCTTGAAGATATTAACTTTGAGGTATCAACCGAGATATAGGGCGGTAGAAAATTAATGGTGCTGGAAAAATCCACCCTGATGAAGCGTGTTTGCCGGTGCAAATCCAACTTATACAGGTGAAGTAATGCTAGACGGTAAAGAGTGAACTAAGAACGCCTGTTGATGCACTTGGCATACAGATAGTTTATCAGAGGTTGATACGTCTCATGCTACACCTCAGTAGCAGAAAATATTATGCTTTAATCGAGATGGTAATGACTCGGTGTAGCTATGAACTGAAAACATACCAGAGAAGAGGCAAAAAGCTCTGGATAGACTCATAGTTAAGCGGCATAAATGTACGGTACCTTGTGCAGGATTTATCCTTAGCTCGGGTGCAAAGGATGGTGCTTATAGCTCGTGTGGCAAGACTTAATTGTAATAATTTTGATGAGCTCAACTGCTCCTCTGAGTACATCAGAAACTAAAGAATTATTTAAGACGGTAAACAAGCTGAGAAACAGAGAATATAGCAATACTTTTTATTTCTACAGACTTGATGAGATACTTGAAATTCGTGAAAGTTACTACCGTTATGCGAAACGGCAAGATAGTTGATGATTGTCCTATTACTGAAAAGACTACAACTAAAGAAATTGTTGAAAAGATGCTGGAAGATCTTTTGAAGAAAGTTTCCCTAAAGAAGTTTGTGAAATTGGCGAAGAGCTTTTGAAGTAGAGAACTGATCTGGTGCAGACGGTAAGATAAAGGATGTCTCTCCAGGTAAGAAAAGGGAGAAATTATTGCATAGCTGGTCTGGTAGGCGAGGAAAATCAGAACTCTGTAAGCTGATATTTGGTGCTTATAAAAAGACAGCAGGAAAATATATCTGAATGGTAAAGGAATTAAAAATTAATAATCCTTTCTGATGCAGTTAAAAGTGGAATAGCCTTTTGTTCCTGAAGAGAGAAGAAAGGAAAGGTTCTGGTAGATGAAAGTGTATCATTTAACCTTTCAGCCGCTAATCTAGGAGATTTTTGCAACTTTTCCTTTATAGATAGGAATAAAGTAAGGAAAAATGCTGAAAAATTTGTTGAAAGCCTTTGGAATCAAGACACCTACTATTAAACAGCAGGTAAGGCTGCTGTCTGCGGAAACCAGCAGCGAAGTTGTAGGGAAATGGCTAGTGCCGATAGTGATATCTATATTTTGATGAGCCCACAAAGGGAGTTGATGTAGGTGCAAGCAAGACATTTTCCACCTTATTAACGAAATAGCTAAAAAGTGGAAAAAGGAGTTATTTATGCTTCTTTGTGAAAATGCAGAGCCACTGTCATTAACAGATAGACTGTATGTTATGTACAGCGGAAGAATTGTTGCAGAACTTGAAACAAAAGAAGCAAGAGATGAAAGAATAATGAATCTTTCTGTAGGTGGTAATGAATAAAAGTATTTTCAGGGGGTAAAATTAGTGAATACACAAGCAAAGTCAAACTTCAATTTTGGTAAGTTTCTGGTTAGTTGGGCTGCAGTTCTTGCCTTAATGTTATGTTTTTGTTATGTTTACTGCTGTAAAGGAGGCGCTATGTCAGGAAACAATATGGTAAATATTCTTAGAGCTATGGTAATCAAACACGGTATTTGGAATTGCCGCAACCATAACTATGGCACCGGATGGTTTCGATATGTCTGCGGCAACACTTGCCAGCTGTTCTGCATACGTATTTGTGTCAGCTTATCTGTGGTTCGGTTGCTCGTTAGGGATGTCTATCTTAGTATGTATATTGGTTACATTGGCACTATATCAGCTTACAATGTTTCTTATTTTGGTTTGTAAAATACCCGATATGCTGGCAACTTGAGCACTTATGTTTGTCCATCAAGGTATTGACAATGGTATAGGTGGTAGGCAGTCTCAACAGGTATGAGAACATCTTTGGGGAGCAGCACCCGCAAGAACAGCTCTTTCTGATCCATTTTCAGCTATAGGTAGAGCACCCTGGATAATTATAATACATGTTTTGCGTGTACACAGTCTATGTTTTCTAAATTATACCCAAACATGGTCGCCATTCCTATGCCATGGGTGGTAACAAACAGGCAGCGAAACTTTCCGGTATCAATATTAAAAAGTATAGATGATGGCAGTGAAATGATTACTGCGCAGTATTTATTGCAAATTGCAGGCATATTAGTAGCATCCGGAGGAAGCTCGGCCCGTAGGTTATGTGCCGTGATGATTATTCATGGCGCTCTGCTTGCGGCCGTGTTCGTGGACGTACAGTGGGACGGTGCTGAGAAACCTAATGCACTTTGGAACAATGATAGCTCAGCCTTGTATCTACACTGAAAATGGACTCACTATCTGTGCGGTACCATTTTTATGTATTACTGGCTGTTAAAGGTGCGGTGCTAGGTCTTGCACTTATAGCTGCTATGTATCTAAGAAAGAGGATTAGATATAAATGACTGATTTTTCAAAATATTTTCTTATGATAAATGAGGACAAACCGGAAGAAACCGAAAGACTGGCTATTGAATATACTATCTTTAAGACACAGGGTACAGGAGAAGGAAAGATAGACTGGGATGTGGCTTCGATGAAGCAAAATTCCTGCGTCTTATGGGAATCTGAACTATGTGTGTAGGGTAACTGATGATAAGGGCAGTCTATACATAAAACAGGGCAGGCGACACGCTCAGGATTTCTGAGGATATGACAGCTACATTAGATAGAAATAGGCAGGAATCAGAGATATTACAATTAGAAGAAAATTTGCTCCAGGTATGGTTCCACATATATATTTCTATGGACACGTGATGAGTGCAAGTGGAATGGAAGATTGCAGTGATTTTGAAGTAATGAGGGATGCAATGTTAAAAACATAACATTTATCCGGATTTGCAGAAAAATTGCTGACTTTATGGTTGACACCTTGCCTTATCAAGCGATGTAGTCATGGGATCACTAGAGAGAAAAGGAGCTACAAGAAGCGTTTATCACCCGATCTGGATGACATTGACTGAAAACTTGTGCTTATGGAGCCTTTATCCGGTGCTGGAAAAGAAATAATATATTTGCATCAAACAAAGAATCTAGGAGAAGTGAACTATTCTGATGAAGAACTTCATCTTGCAGTACAAAGTCAAATTTAACTTATGACTAACGCGCAAGCTCTTCTATGGAGACCTGCATACGGATCAATCTGCTAAAGAGGATGCACTCAAGTGTATTCGATTGTGAATTTGGCACTGCACCTATGGATATGATGTGGGTAATATAACTGCAGACATGATTTTTGCTGTGAATGGACCTGCTGACGGGAAAGAAGAATTGCTAAAATGGACCTTGAAACCATAAAGGACAGTAGCTGGATAGTTTCATAGATAAGTTGTAACAAGAAGTACGATGAAACTGCAACTGGCCTATGGCTAAGGTGAAAGGGTTTAAAGAATACCACATTGACAGTATTCAAGTGACACTGCAGGTTATGCAGGTACAGAACTTCAGAAGGACAGTGGGTATGGCAAATGTAGTAGATGTTACAAACCATAGAAGATAGTGGAGAGAATGCTTGCAGAAAGAATCAACATACTTTCAGGCAAGGATTACATATCAATCATAAGAAATTTAGAACAGGTAAAGATTTTATGGAGGCGGTATTAAAGGCTGTGGAAGCTGCAAAGGATTGGAGGGCAGATAGTATGAATATGGACGAGTCTTGACAGGCTGCTTACGGTAAGATCGATGTAGGATAGGACGGGTGTTGATATAATCGACTCAGACTCTCATTCCTGTTGAAATGAAGAGAATAGTGTCAACACTAAGGAAGAGGTTTGGGAGGCTAACAAAAACTTAGAGTAAGAGGAGCACCTGCCATTGGTGTGTATCAGCAGCTTGTGGACTTGCAGTTGTCGCTAGAAGAATAGAAACTGCTGATTATGATGAATTTTACAAAGAATCAAGGAAAGTTAAGGATTATTTAGCTTCACCAAGACCTACAGCGTAAATCTGGGCACCAAATAGAATGGATGATGTTGCAAGGAAAAACATAAAAACTACTGAAGAAAATTAAAAATATCCTGCTTGATGAAGTGAGCTAATAAGAACTGAGGATATTGAAACTAAGCCGTAATATAGGTGAAATTGGCTTTGGACTTATCAAAGAACCTAAGAGAGAAGCGCAGGGAAGTTGGATTTGACACATTGTATCAGTGGGGTACTTTGCCATCTGCAAAATACGGTACGGCTAGCAGCCCTATGATATAGCACTCAGCATGGTTTCAAAGGTGATGATATGATGTATATTGTGATGAAACCAGACCACTTTTACAGGGGCAAGACTTACCTCATTTGAACTTTATAATGCAGGATAAAGACTACTTTGCAGTGTGTGATAATATGGCTTCGATTCTTATGAAGTCAGGCAAAATTGACATAATCTTTGTTGGTTGTGATAGGGTTGCGCAAATGGAGATGCGGCAAATAAGATAGGTACTTCAGGAGTTGCTATCTTAGCAAAAACACTATGGAATCCCATTTTATGTATGTGCTCCAAGCTCGACTATTGATATGAAGACTTTGACTGGTAAGGATATACCTATAGAGCAAAGGGATGAGAAGAAATTACTGAAATGTGGTAGCTAAGGCAAGAATGGCACCGGATGGAGTGGATGTATTTAATCCTGCCTTTGATGTCACAGAACCATGAATTGATTACCGGAATAATTACTGAAAAAGGTTTATGTAAAGCGCCCGATGACAAAAGTTGTTGTAAAAGAGCTTTGGAATAGAGGCGGTTTATGCTAAGAAATATCTCTGATTGCATTTCACCGGAATTGTTGAAAGTACTAAGATGAGATGGGAGATGGAGACCGTATTGTGATTGGTGATGCTAATTTTCTCTGCAACTTGTGCAGCTAAAAGGCAACATTAATATTCGTTGCGATGGTATAAAAGCTACAGGAAACACTTGACGCTATACTTGAACTTATGCCTTTGGATGAATTCAGAAACTCCTGTACTTACTATGGACAAATCTGAAAAACATAAGGATTTAGAAACTCGTGTGGGATGAATGAGGACATAGTTAAGAAACATAATAATGAAGACGAGAACTTAGTGGGGTTCATAGATAGATTCAAATTCTATGAAGAAGCTACGAAAGCATATGCAACTATATCAACGATTGAGAAAGCCTTTTATGCTCGTATTATACTGCAAAAAGGCTGTTTATAGAAAGGAATGTATGATGAAAAAGATAATAAATTTACCTGAAAACTATACTGATGATATGTTAAAGGGAATGATACTCAGCCTCATCCTAATAGGTTACAATATGTAAACGAGGATTTGGTGATGCTACATGCAGCCAAGAGAGAAGAAAGGCAAAGGTTGCGATAGTTACAGGAGGTGGCAGGACATTTGCCATTATTCTTAGGCTATGTAGGAGAGGGATTATTAGATGGTTGCGGAGTAGGAGGAGTATTCCAGTCCCCATCATCAGAGCAGATTGCCAATGTAACAAGGGAAGTTGATGAAGGAGCAGGCACACTGTTCTTATACGGCAATTATACTGGGACATAATGAATTTTGATATAGCAGCAGAATTCTGGAGATGGATGACATTAAGACAAGAAGTATAGTTGAGCAGATGATTCGCTTTCGAGCAAAGAGATGTAGATACCAGAAGAGGTGCTAGGTATTTTCTTTATGTATAAATGTGCAGTGCAAAAGCGTTTTCAGATGGGAAGTCTCGATGAGGTGTATGAGGCAGCAAAAAAGGCAAAGGATAATACCGGTACTGTAGGGTTTGCTCTCACTCCCTGTGTAATACCAGAGCTTGGACATAGTAATTTCAAGCTGGGAGAAAATGAAATGGCTTTCGGTATGGGAATACATGGAGAACTGGTGTATGGAATGGAGACGTTAAAACATCAAAAGAACTTGCTGAAGAAGCAGAAGAGATAGTAAAAGGGACTTAATCTTAAGAATGATGACGAGGTTTGCCTGCTTATTAATGGTTTAGGTGCTATGCCTCGAGGAACTCGTATTTTATCAAATGATGTTACTAATCTTGTAAAGAAAAAGGTATTAAGATATACAGGACCTTTGTCGGAGAGTATGCAACAAGTATGGAGATGGCAGGTGCTTCAATCTCACTTTGCAAGGTTGATGAAGAGATGAAGAAGCTAATAGATGCACTGGCTGATACACTTTCTATACTCAGAAGTAGGAGGAAGATAGGAAGAAATATTAGCAAAAGGATTTACCAGAGCTTTAAGGAGTAAGTGATATATTTGCTGAAAAGAAAGATGAACTTTTGTGAAATGGATGCACAATAGTGGGAGATGGTGACCTTGGATTGACTATGAGCAAAGGCTTTGGTGCCTTACCGGATTTAATTGCAGAGAATATGGATGAGAATAATATAGGCATGACATTAGTGCAGCAGGATGAAGATGGCAGCAGTAGTTCCTTCACAATGGGAACTCTTATGTCAAGTGGTGTGCTATGGAGGGCGGCAAGAAACTAAAAGATAAGAAGTCTATGGAAAGCAGGAATTAGTGGATTTTCTAGACGTTATGTAGAAGGAATCAAAAAGAGGAAAATGTGAAACAGGAGAACGCACTCTATTGGATGCAATATACCCTGCTTATGCATCTGTTAAAGAAGCTCTTTTTCTGCAGAAAAAGAGCCTTTAAAGAGATAGTTGAAGCTGCTATAAGGAGCGAGCTAAAAAGGAGTTGAAGCTACCAAAGAGATGGAACCCAAATACGGAAAAGTTGTTGTATTTGCAGCCAAAGCCAAAGTATTCCCCGATCAGGAGCAATGGCAGGACAGTATCTTCTAGAAGGTTTAGGTAGATATTTCAGCAGAAAAAGTTAAAACAGCAGCTCAATCTCAGAAAAAGTCTTGGGATTGGCTGCTGTTTATTCACAAAAAGCAGCTTATTTCCAAAGACCTCAGTAGCATATATGGCTATGCGAGGATAAAATATTTAGAGTTAAGTGGTTTCATAAACTTGTAAAGTAGTAGTAATATTATACAGAAAACTGATAAACTCAGATAATAGAGTCTTGAATTATTCACAGCAGTGCGGAAAGTGGCTGAAAGCCACATAGTTACTGTGCATTTAAGCTGCTTATTGCATTTCATCTAATAAGTGAATAGTAAAAGAGACCCAATAGTGGTAAAATTTAGGGTGCTGAATCCAAATAAATACCGCAGAAAGGGTCTCTCATGGATATTTCTGAAACACCATCACACTGAAAAGCACAGGACAGATGAAAATAAAATTTTAACGGAGGCGACTGATCCTCCGATGCAGGACTCTCCCTGATAAAAGAATTCGCTGCAAAGCATCGGCTCACCAGTCGATCGAAAAAGAAATTTAAACCAATGATACATCAGTCCGTTTCACAAAAAGACGATGAAAACCTGATGCAGATGATGATCGATCATCACTGCATATTTCCGAAGACGACTGCCGTGATGAACTGACCATCGATCCTGTTTTCAATGCCGTTCTTGAAAAGAACAGTCTGGCTTCACAGCCAACACTATCAAGATTTTTCAACCGTATGGATGAAGATACACCTGCAGTTTGATGACATTGATAAAAAGCTTTGAGGATATCATCTATTCCATAAAGTGTCCGGCATATGCTTCGGATCTGGACAGCACTATCGGCACCCACGGCATCAGGAAGGGCGTCAACTTCCATTATCAGGCACATGATACCATCCTTTGCTGGCATGATGGTCTACCGTGGATCTGCCAGCGCTGAACTTCGTGATGGAACACTCCCACTGCAATGATGCAGATAAATCTATGGAACCCCTTTTTCGCGAATATCTGGAAAGAGGCATCAAAAACATACTCTGTGGTGATAGTGGATTCTCATCTCTCAAACTTTATAAAACCTAGGAGGATGAATAGTTGCTCCTATGCGTCTGCTTAAAACAGAATTCTTCACTCATGGCTCTTGCTTCGAATAAAGATGAAGATTTATGCACAAGCAACCAAAGAGGACCAGATTAACTATGCTGCAACTGCGGTGAATTTCTGTACTCAGTACCGGCCTCCTGGATTATCTCCAGGCGCGTGGTTTTTCATAGATTGAAAAACCATACGGTCAGCTGACGACATATGTACACCTTTTATTGTTACAAACTATGGATATGGAACCTTATCAGGTCATCCAGTTTTACCGTGGGCGTGCAAGATGGAGAATTTCATAGAGGGCAAAGCGTGGATTTGACTTTGCTGCTGTCAGCAGTCATTCCAGTAGTAAATGCCAACCGCATGAGACTTCATATGCTTAAGCCTACAACTTATTCAATTGGTTTAGGCGACTGGTACCCCTGCAAATATGCGAAAAACAAACTAGGTGGATACCATTTGTCGTAGAAGCTGATAAAGATTGCTGCAAGAGCAGTCCGTTCAGCAAGATATAACATTCAAACTGGCAGTAGCTGTCCTTATAAAGAGGAGTTCATGGACGCTGAAGAATATCCAGCAGCTGACTGCACAGTTGAATAGCAACCACAACGTACCTTGACAGTTCAAAATGACCAATCGGATTTAGGGGATAGTCTCACCCATTTTGTGGATAAATCGATTGATTTCACGGAAACCGGTTCAAGGATTTGTAATATCGAGCATTTTTATATGTCTATGAACAATTCAGGTAGATATCGGTAGAAATTAATATATATAATGAATAACAAGATTTATAAGGAGAAAAATAATGGGCATAGAAAAGGCATTTTACAGCTTGCAAAACTACTATTGAAAAATTGAGGCAGGGCTTCCTCTGCCTCACCTGATAATAAATGAAAATATGAGAGACTATAAGGCTATGTTTGGCTATGCAGAACTTGAGAAGACAAAAAGAAGAGTGGACAGAGATATTTTCCAGATGGAAGATAAGGCTAAGGAGATGGGATATTCCAGTCTTGTCGTACCGCTAATTACTGTACTTGGATGAGCTTATCGCTGGGCTATGAAACGGTGTTTGATATGAAATCTATTTCCTGACGCACCAACTCGCCATTTTACCCAGAATATATAAAGGAGCTATGGCTACGGGAGCTCGATACTCACAGAGAGCGCTGAAACTCACGAAATAATCCGCTAAATGAGGCAGGTAAGCAGGTCGAGTAGTGAAAAGTAGCTAAGGGATACGGTTTTATTACAGTCGAGAAAGAAGAGGCTTTTGTATGTGAAAGAGGTGTGAAATCTCAAAAATGCCTCTCTCAGATGCTCTATTGTACTCTGGATATCCTGTCTGAAGTCTTTTGAAAGCTCTATCTTCTGATGGTGAAAGGAAATAGATATCTCTTTGATTGTTGCTCTCCGAGTGGGAAAGAAGCCATAGGTTATGTATTTGGCTATGAAAACCGCTATGGGAAAAGACTTTATATCAAAGAGTGCATGGTAAAAAGGAGTATCAAAACAAAAGATTTATCTAGCCCTACTCACTTAGGGAGTGAGTTGGTCAAAAATAAAAGGTTATGACACTATGCTTTATCATTTTCAGTGCGAGCAAAAGGAGACTCTTCAGGCGGTTTTGGCGAGGACGTGAAAAATAATGAAAAGCGCTTACGCTGTATATGTAAAGGAGCTATAATGAGACAAAGATGCCACTTTGCCTAAAATGACGAGACTGCAAGGAATCATTAGATTTAACAAAGAGGGACTATGTAACTTCTGTGAAGCCTCACCTCTAGCGACAGGGACAGGCTTACAGATTACGACAGGCTAAAATCACTTTTTGAAGAAAGAATTGACCTCGTTAGGGGAACACATGCATGATGCAGCTGTGGGGATATCAGGGCGGGAAGGACAGTGTATTTGTCCCATATGAACTGACTCACTGCTACACTCAGAGCAGTTAAAGCATCTACTATGAACAACGGTTTTCTTTCAGAAGAAGAAGAAGAACATAGACAGGCTGGTAAAGGAATTGCAGGTGAGCACGAGTATAGTGAGTTTGATAGAAAGTATATTAAAGCGATTCCTATGCTCTATTCCATAAAGAAATGGCTACGTGCCCTGTGTTGCCTGCTCTTATATGGGCTAGCATCCATGATAAATCTGGCCTCAGGATGGATGCGTGAATGATAGTCACGGCAGAAGCCCTGAGCAGATGTCTCGTGCCCATGATGAGGATGTTTTTCAGAACTTGTCAGGGCGGGACTCATCCTCTGTAAAAGAACTGGACTTACAAAGCCTGTATACGAGCTCTGGGAAAATAGCTGAAAAGCTTTGATAAGAATCTACAGGATGAGGTGACAGACTACCTGTTTTCAGGATGTTAAGGGGATGACTTCAGAGAGTTTGTAGCCTCACTATATCATCCTAGGATGAAAAAGGAAATCGTATCATTTTTAAGGAAGAACACTTCTGGCTTGTTGGAGAGCAGTAACCACTATCGATTGCAGTGATTCACCCTGCTACAAAGCATATACCAGTGCGCTGAGGAAGACCTCATCCTGCCTGAAATCAGCTTCTTAGTAAGAGACGGCAAGCTATCAAGAGAAGAGGCTAAGAAAGATACTTGCCGTGAAGTCCTGCGCGAAAAGCCAAAGGAAGAGATGAAGGAGTTGTTTAACTACATAGGTAGAAAGTGAGATTCCTCAGACGGATGCAGAAATCTACAACAAGTGGTGAGTAAATGGAAGTACAAGATACTTTTTGGTATAAAAAGCGGTTGTTTATATACAGCTGGCATCCCTGCATTACCTCGTTTTCGGAGTTTACAGATGAAATAAAAAGAACTTAGACTATCTTTTCTTTACTGAGCTGTTATCCGTTTTATGGATGACAGTGCAGGACTATGAAAAGGATGCGAAGATAGGGAAAAATGCAGCTAAGCAAGAAAGCACTTAGAATACTTATAATTTTAACTGCCCTGCTGCTTGTGGTGCTCAATCTCTTGTGTTTTTGGCATTGGCGGCTATGTAGCGGGAATTATTTTTCTGAATAACATTAAAGAAGCCTCGCCTGTTGTACCAGCTTAATTGCACCTGTCAGTGGGATTTACTATATTTACTTTGCTGTTTCTGCGAAATCAGGCATAAAAAGAGGGATGTTTTTTAGCTGTTTTGATATGCTTTTTCCGTATGGTTTAGCCTGGGGAAAGAGGAGAAAAGATTTTTAAAATGGGAGACCGAGCTGAGCATGAGCTAGCTTGGAGAAGCGCTTTTGAACTTGTTAAGCTGACGAGGCAGGCTTTAATGTTCCACCATTTTTAGTTTTGATGAGCGGAAACTTTTTAGAGTTTTTGAGCGATGAGATGGAGCATTTTAGGTCGTTACTTTCAGAGAAAAACAGAGAGGAAATCTGCTCTATTATAAGCGGTAGAGAGTTTGATAAAAGCTTGAAAGAGGAGATTACCTCAAGGTCAGGGAGTATTGGAGAAGGCTGCCTCCTTGCTGTGCAGCCAAGTGCCACGGATGAGGACGGGGAGAGATTTTCGTTCGCTGGTATGGATGGAATCTTATCTGAACGTGAGGCAGGAGAGAGATTACAGCAGTTAAACAATGCTATCTCTCCTGTTTTTCGGAAAGGGCGATGAGATATAGGAAAGAGAAAATGGCTAATAGATGAAAATATTGGGATGGCTGTCATTTTGCAGAAAATGGTGGATACTGATGCCTCAGGAGTGATGTTTACCAGCAATCCTCTTACCAACAATCCTGATGAAGTCCTCATCAGCGTGGTTACAGGATCTTGGTGATGCCTGGTATCGGGAGAAAAGAACAGCTTTGATGCAGTCTGCTGACTCGTTTTGGCAACAGAGTGGAAGTGGATGAGGGCTATGCCGCCTCGAGAATATCTTACGGAGCTCGTGAGCCTTGGGCTATGGGTAGAGGATATTGATGTACGGGGCAGAGATATCGAATTCTCCGTTAAGGACGGAATTATTTATCTCTTGCAAAACCGCCTTATTACAAATGTCAGCCATGTGAAAAAGAATAAAGAAAGAACAATTCTTGATAATTCCAACATCATAGAAAAGCTACTCAGAGTGCTTACACCGCCTCACATTTAGCTTTGCAAGGGAGGTCTACGAGAAGATTTACCGTCAGACACTGCAACTTTTCATTGATAAAGAGGCGGTGGATAGCATTGCATACGACCTTGAAAAATATGATAGTTTTTATGAAAATAAAATATACCACCGTCTGAACGGCTGGTATGAATGACGGCGCTGCCACGCTAGCAACAAGAACAAACGCTATATGGAAAACATAGATGGGTGTAAAAGGTGGAGCTTGATGGAAACTATGGAGAAGCAAGCCTGTCTGTTTAAGATTTATTTCTATTTTATCAAAAACTTTACAATATGAAGAGGAAACTACTGAATTTTCAAATAAGTTTGAAGCGGTGACAAAGGGCTATAGAAATAATAACTTTTGAAGGATTTGACAACAAAAGTCTCAGTTAAGGTATATAAGGCATAGAGTACCCATTTTTGAATGATTTTATCACCTATAGTAAATGACATAGGGTAGCTATGGTTCATGGAAAGGTGAATGAAGTCCTTAAAAAGAAGGGTAGAAGATGCAGAGGGGCTTTGGGAAGATATTACAAGTGAATGTGGAGCTGAAGCAAAAAGCCTTGCGCTTCTTCAGCTTGCAGAGATGATATGGGAAAATGAGGAGCCAGCAAAGCGTTCCGTACAGCCGGTGGGAGAGCTTAAGTCATACTCAAGTCATGATACTGAGTTTTCTCAGTTCATTTAAGAGACTATATTTTGCGCTTGAGCGAGGGTAATGGATGAATTAAAGTTGAAAGCACCACCCTTAAAGAAAATCCTGACTTTCTTTTAAGACGCTTAAAAACCACCTGCAAATGGAGGAAAAGCCATCTGTACGGTAAGCCGCTTGAGATAGATGAAGAAGAGCTTTACAGGCAGGCATCACTTCCCAGGAGATTCTTTCTTAAAAGCTAGAAGATAACGAAGCACTTTTTGTAAGAAACAGGAATATTCTGAGGCTTTACAGGACTTATATCTATGATATTGTGAGGATGATATTTCTCCGCATAGGGATAATCTCGAGAAGCCGGAGCTGTTGCTCATTTTCGGAATCTTCTTTCTTACCAAGGAGGAGGTATTTAGGATAGCAGAGGAGAAAGTCTATAGTCCTACTTAGGAAAGGCTAGAGAAAGAAAAAGGGAACTTGAAGAAAAACAAGGATAAAGAGATATTTGAAAGAATGTATTTTTACGGTGAAGTAAGGGCTGAAAATATGATTCTATATTCTCGAGGCAGGAAACAAAGTCCTTAGGGAGATGGTGTACTAAAGGGAGTTGCAGGCGGTGAAAGGCTGTCATAGCAAAGCGGTGAAATATGTAGAAACCCACAGAGGCAGATGTGGAGAGCTCATCCCTTATGGCAAAAGAGGACTGACCCGGCTGGACTGTGCTTTTTTCCTCATAGTGCAAAGTGATTATCATTAGAGCGTGGAAGCGTGCTTTCTCATTCGGCAGTTATAGCGAAGAGAAACAGGGCTGCCTGTAGTATACTAGAGGCTGGACTGAGAACATAAAGGATGGAATGCTGGTTCGTGTGGACGGTGTGAAAGTGGAACGGGTGAAAGGATAGATGAGGGATGAAGACAAGGGATAAATTTTCATTTATAAGGTATTCAAATTGCTGGGAGGATAGCAATATTCTCTAGCACTTAGATATAAAAGAGAGGAGAAACAGGGGTTTCCAGCCAGTGGAGGGGATAACACCTTTGCACTCTTAATGTCTAACTCCCAAGGAAATCTATGCCTTGATATCAATAAAACCCAGCTACCTGATGGAAGCTTAAGATGGCTGCGACAGAGAGACTAAACTATGGTGAGATACTTTGAAACTATGTAGAGGAGAGTACAGACAGACTAAAGACATTTTTCTCTAAAGGAATATATGGACGAAGAGAGCTTTTAACTACTTTAATCAGAGAAGGGAACTGATAGTACAGGGAATCCATATTGGAAAGTTCGAGAGATATTTTCAGATATTTAGAAAGTCTCGTCTGCCCTTTTATTTTGCAGGGCCAAGACTCCGACTGTTTGCTCTCTATCTTTACTAAAAGGAGCAGAGATTTTATTATAAAAAGATACATAGATAACCTTGAGGTTTCGTACGATATTTAGTATGTTCTTTGGGATAAAGGTAATGGGCAGCCTTGGCAGGGATAAGAGTTTTTATGAGTATGTGGTGGATAAGAGGGATGTCGCGGAGACATCAAAAACGCTTTGAGTATGGCATATTTAATAGCACAAACCTTTGACAATCCGTATCTAAGCGTTACATACTGAGGGGCAACTTCACCCAAAAACCGCTATACCGCTTTATTTGAAGAAGGAGAATCCACCAATTATCAGGAAAGACTGTCTAGGATTAAGCTCACAAGATGGCTCGTTTTGGACATCCCTGAAAGTGAGAAGCTTGATTTTTTTCAATCTCTCGGACATTTTCTGAATATATGAGTGAGGAAGATTTTCTGGAAAATGTAGACAAGTTTATAGAAAATCAGTGGCAATGGCGTCGAGGATTGCTGTTTGAATATGCAAAACAGAAGATATTTACCAAAGAAGGAATTTACCCTTTTGAAAGAGGAGAGTAAGTCGCTTTTTAGAGTGAACCAATCGTATTTTTACAGGGATTTTTCGGTGTATAAGAAGCAGGAGTGATATGAGCAGGATAGTAGATTGTTTGATGATGCTTGTAGAAGTATGGGGGAGAGAACTGCCTTTATAGATATGAGGGGCAGGAGATGAAGAGAGCAGCTTTTAATAAAGCTAAGAGCTGATGTTGACAGGGCTTGTGCCTCTCTATGGCAAAAAGGGATGAAGAAGGGGGAAAGGGTAGTACTTTTTGTAGCCCTTCCCTACAGAGCTTTTGGTCTTTATGCTTGCCAGCCTCAGGCTGGGATTCCATTATGATAATTGATATCTGGCTGGGAAGAGGCTCACGCCGGACTTTTAGAGGAATACAGGGCTGACTACATAGCGGTCTCGGGCAGGACAAAGCTTGTGAGGCTTGTATGGTGAGCTAGAAGGATTAAGGATGCGATCCTTATGAGAAGATAATTGCCGAAAATGGCATGAAAAGGTTAATAAAAGTGCAGGAAAGACCGTCTGCACAGAGGTGGCAGGTGATGAGGTGGCTGTGCTTACGATGACCACGGGCTCTATGGGAAGACCCAAGACAATTTTTGCATGAAGCCACGATGACGTTTACCGCCAGCTAGACCTAGTAAGGCGCAATATAAATGCGAGAAGTGAAGATACAGTAGCTTTCAATACCTCATTTATGTATCATTTTGTAAATATTTTTAAATGGTTACACTGGGATAATGCCTACAAAAAGCCAAAGATATTAAGGTTGTTTTAATAGGGCTAACCGCCTGCAAAAACTGCCGGCACAGGTGGTATAACCACCCGGATTTTTGTATGGAGACTGAGATTCTCTTTCAGGGGTTAGAGGAGGTATATATCGGCGGTGCCGTACTAAACCTCTGATGAGGCGAGAGCTAATCAGCAATAAATTTCAAAAGGCAAAAATAACCTACATCTACGGCGCAACTGAACAGTAACCTTATATGTAAGACTCGATTTGGATGAATATATATAAGCTAAAAAGAGAGGGCGAGACGGTGTCAGTGAGGCGGTTTCGGGAGTTCTAATCAAGACTGATGAGAATAATGAAATATTGGTACACCGAGTGGATGCTATAGCCTATCTCAAAACCCTGAAAACAAGCGTGGAGTAGTGGATGAAAATGGCTGTACTGGCATAAAAACAGGAGATTTTGAGAAGGATAGTGAGGGAAACTATTTTTACTGGGTAGAAAAGATGTATTTGTAAGAGGAAAAAGGAGATATTTTCTCAAATGACTTGGAACAGGAGTACTCAGAAGTGTTTCTAGGTATAAGAAAAGCTGCAGCTTTTTATCACGAGGGGAAGAACTTTCTTTGTGGAGGGAAGATGTGAGGAGGATTTGCGAAGCCTGTAGAAAGAATGGGATATGAGAAGAGACAATATTACCTTTCTATCTAAAATCCTTGCGACGCTAAGCATCATAGTAAAATCAATTATAATAAGCTGAAACGATAGTGAAAAAGATATTATAGAAATAAAGAAAGAAAGGCAAAAGCTGAGATAAAAAGCGAGATAAAAGCCGAGATAAAAAGCCGAGATAAAAAGTCGAGATAAAAAGCCGAGATAAAAAGCGAGATAAAAGCCGAGATAAAAAGCCGAGATAAAAGCGAGATAAAAAAGCCGAGATAAAAAGCCGAGATAAAAGTCAAGATAAAAAGCGAGATAAAAAGCCGAGATAAAAAGCCGAGATAAAAAGCCAAGATAAAAAGCCAAGATAAAAAGCAAAATAATAAATAAAAAGTCTGCGAAAAACAATAAAAAGTAAAAGCAAAAATTAAAGACAAGAAGAGAAGATATAAGGGAAAGATAATGGGAAATAAAGTTGCAGAATTTTTGATTAAAAACCATGAGAAATGGAAGGAACATCAATATATTTTTGAAAAAGTGGAGAGACATTTGTCCCTCATACCATGGAGATTTCTATGAGGATGTGCTAAGAGCAGCCTCCTATCTTAAAAGAAGAGGGGCTTACAGGAAAGAGGATAGCGATATTTGGAGCAAATTCCTACGCTTTTATGGTAGCAGATATAGCTGTAAATGGTATATACGGGCTGTTCTGTGATGCTTGCGGCCCAGTGGACTAAGAAAGAGCTTTTACACATAATGAAAAACGGTGGATGTGGATGCCATACTCTATGATTCATCAAAAAGAGGAGGTCTTCTCGGATTTTGACACCATGAATAGGGAAATAAAGCTGATTTCATTTTGATAAACTTTTGAAAATGAGAAGAAAAAGTGAGCTTGCTCCTTATCCGGTGAATGATGAAACTTACTCACGAATCGTATTTTTCTTCGGGAACTACTGGGTACCAAAGGCGGTTATGCTCTCTCAGAAGAATATGTTTGAACCTGGAAAATCTCTAAAAGGGCATTGATGACAAGTGAGGACTCCTACCTATCTCTTTGCCGCTTAGCAATACTCATGGAGGACTTTGCAATTTTATTTATTCCCTATATATACAGGTATGAAGATTTATCTTTGCAGCGATAAGAATAAAATAGTGGAGGAACCCTTGAAGTGAAACCCTACCACTAGCACAGTACCAATCTTCCTCGAGAAAATCTCACCTTGCAAAAAGGGAAAAGGGATTTTGCTAGGGCTTTATTGGGTGGGAGGACAAGATTGTATTTTGTGGTGGTAGGATTCTAGAGCCCTCATCTTCGTGAAATGATGGCAGAGGAGGAATAACCCTGCTAAATGCCTACGGTCTTTCTGAAACAGCCCTCACTTATCAGCGTGGAATATCCGGGGGAACAGGAGGCTGGCTCTGTGGGGACGGTATTTGAAAAATCAAGATGTAAGAATAGATGAGGGCTGATGAAAAATGGAGCCAGTGAAATCCTTTGTAAAAGGTGAGAATATTTTCATTGGTTATTATGGGAGAGAGGACTATTACAGGAAGTTTTACTAAAAGACGGATACTTTTAGAACGGGGGATAGTGGGCATCTAAGAGGAAATAAGCTGTTCGTTACAGTGAAGCGAAAAAGAGGGTCATCATAGGGAAGAATGCGAGAAAACATCTATCCTGAGGAGATTGAGGCTGTTATATTAGAGGTGACTAAGGCTGAGAACTGCAAAGGTATTTGAAAGGGATGGAAGATATGTGCTGCTATATACCAATGAAGAGACCGATGCTAAAGTTTACACGGTTATCAATGAAAACCTGCTGAGTACTGCCGCATTGGCTGAAATGCGAGATAGTAAGGAATCATTTGGATAGGAAGTGGAAGTAGTTATTTTTAATGGAAAATAATTGCATAAAAATAAAATGTGGTATAATACTCTTATCGAAGTCAAACACCTGTTTTAGAAGGGAGACACTATGATTATAGAGGTAAGAGCGAAAAACTGCTATGCGTTTAGAGATGAAACTCGCATTTTTCAATGAAGCGCAGATAGAGAAGCAAGAAGTTTAGCTCAAATGTTCATAAAGAAAAACAAATTCAACATACTTAAAACAGTTGAATATATGGATTCTAACAATGCAGGTAAAACCTGCCTTATAAAGTGTATTAGAGCCATTAGAGTGCATACTTTTTAGATGAAGAGAATGAACTGATGACCAATATATTTACTGGTAATAGCGTATGTGAACTGGGGATGACATTTATGTCAACAGGCAGAAAAGTTTGCATACGACTTTAAGTATGATGTACAGAACAAAGAATATATATGAAAAGTTCTCTGAGATTAAAAAGATGAATATGATAATGAAAAAGAAGTTTGCTGGCTAAAAAGATAGCCCAAGTGGTGAGTATAAGTGCATCGATGAAAATTTAAGGGATGTTTTTCTGTTATTTCAAAGAATAATTTATTATACAACTGAATTGATGTGGGTAAATTGAGAAAAATGGCTGAAATGAAATCTCATTTAATTGGATTGGCATCGAAGTTGTAAATATGAATAATATCCCTATGAAACACACGATTGAGTTGATGAAAAATAAGAATAGTCTACAAAAACAAAATCGTGGCTTTTATAAAGAATGCAGACTCATATTTAGATAACTTTGAGTACGTAGAAATGGATAACATTGAGACAGAATTTGAGGAAGCAACAAGCCTGAAGAGGAAGTCCTGATGTCGTTGAGAATTTAATGATCAGATAAGGCTGGTGTCTACATACAAGGAGTTAGGTGCCAAGTTTATTATTTTGATTCTACAGGTACAAAGAAAATCGCTGCTCTTGCGAGCTATGTGATTGAAGCCTTGAGCAAGGTAAGATTTTAGTTATAGATGAACTGGACAGCAGCATTCATTTTAAGCTTATAAGGGCTATTGTAGCAATGTTTAATAATGAATTGAAATGAGAGTGCCCAGATGATATTTTACAGTCTATGATATTAATCTAATGGATTGCAAAAAGAAATGTTTCGTAAAGAGACAGATTTGGTCTCGTACATAAAGATGAAGAGGGGTATAGTGTATACTCGCTCAGCCGATTTTACAGCAGAGGATGGAATAAGAGATACAACTGATATCATAGAAAAATACAAAAAGGGTGTGCTAGGTGCACTACCCGATCCGGAACTGATTAATTCACTACTGAGTATTAAGGGTAATGTAAAGGTGGGTGATTTCGATGTCAAAGACGCCCCTACCTATAATCAATAAACGTAAAGTATGTATCATTTGTGAGGGAAATGAGAGTATAAATACAGACAGATTAAAAAGAATTGAAAGTATGGAATGAACAACATGAGGTTTCATTGTAAATGCTGAAGGTAATGGAAATATACCTGCACGATATCAAGATCGTTATCAAAATGGAGTCTATGAGGCTGTACTTATTTTTGTGATACGGATAAGAAACCATATGAACAGTATGATGATATTAAAAGAAAAATAAATGAATTTTCATGGAATTGATGGAATTGCAAATGAAATAATTATATTTGGTAATCCCTGTACAATGCAAATAATACTAAAACATTGGACTGATGAAATGCTTACATCTCAGGCAAAACAAGTCAATGCACCTATACATGAGGAGCATACAAAAGTAAAAGGATATAAAGGAAAGGAAAACCAGATTAAAGAGATTATGAACTGCATTACTCCTAAAAACTACAGATGCGTGAGAGGGTAAAGCTACTGAACCAAAATGATTCAATTATTGGCACAGTAATTTTAGCAAGATTATCGAATGGTTTTGAAAGCGAAAATTGTGAATGGATTGATAAGATAAATGAAATGTTAGAAAATGAATAGTGTTATGAGGTATAGATAAAGAAAGCTACAAATATAAATAACCTCAAGAAGAGAGGTATCAGATGTTTGACATAGAAGAAGAACTTAAGAAGCTGCCTGAAGCCGGGAGTCTACATTATGCACAATGAATTGATGAAATCATCTATGTGGTAAGGCGATAAGCCTAAAACAGAGTCCGCCAGTACTTTCAGAGCATCAACAGGCATTCTCCCAAGATAAAGAGGGATGGTTGAAAAACATAGACCATTTTGAATACATAATAACTGACTCTGAGCTGAAGCCCTGGTACTGGAGTGTAACCTGATTAAGGAGCACCGCCCTAGGGTACAATACCATGATGAAGTGATGATAAGAGTTACCCTTACATCAAGGTGACAGTGGATGAGGAGTATCCAAGGGTTATGTTCACTGAGAAAGAGGGGAAGGATAGCTACAAGTATTTTACCCATATCCTGCCCTAGTATTAGCGAGACTTTGGAGCTCATTCACAAGATTTATAAGATAAGAACCTGCAGGAGAAATCTGCCCAAAGACATAGGGAAAGGAGCCCTTGCCTCAACTATCAGATAGGCAGGTGTGACGGAGTCTGTCAGGGATATGTGGAGTCATAGGAGTACAGAAAGAGGATAGATGAGGTAATCAAGTTCTTAAATGGGGATTATGAGCCCTATCTTGAAAAATATTACCGATAAAAATGATGGAAGCCTCTGAAAAGCTTTGAATTTGAAGAAGCTGCCAACTACAGGGATATGCTAACCCATGTAAAGAGATTTAGCGACAGGCAGAAGATAAACTCCAATGAAAATGTAGACGATAGAGATGTGCTGGTTCTGCAAAGGCTGGGAAAGAAGCCGTGATGCAGGTAGTTTTTCATAAGGGAGGGAAGACTTATAGGTCGTGAACATTTCTCCTGAGAGGTTGGAGATGATGAAAAAGGGAGCCATATATACAGACTTTATAAAGCAGTATTATACCGGAACCCCTTTCATCCCAAAGGACATTATGCTTGCGGATGAGCCTGAGGAGAAGGAGCTTGTCAGAATGGCTTTGCTACTCAAAAGGGGAAAGCAAAGGTAAATATACTGTTCCTAAAAAGAGGTGAAAAGGCAGGGCTTACGGAGCTTGTTACAAGAATGCTGCCATGGTACTTAATCAGGACAGCGAGAGAGGAATAAGAGGGAGCAGGCAAGGACTCTTGGGGCGCAGTTAAGGAACTTCGCGATCTGCTTTGGCATATCAGATGATATAAAGAGGATAGAATCCACTGATATATCCAACACCAGTGGCTATGAGAATGTTGGCTCTATGGTCGTATTTGAAGACGGAAAGCCTAAGAAGAATGACTATCGGAAGTTCAAAATAAAGGAGTGGGAATGGGACTGAAAATGACTAGCGTTTCTGGAGGAAGTCTCACAAGGAGATTTGAGCATGAGTTTAAAGGAAAAAGGAGGAGCTTGAAAAACCTTTGAGAAGCGCAGGGAAGAAAGAGGCAAATTCTCAAACTTCCCTGACCTCATCCTCATGGATGGTGGAAGAGGCAGATAAATATTTGCCTAAAGGTGCTTGAAAAGCTGGGCATAGACATAGCCGTAGCAGGTCTTGTAAAAGATGACAGGCATAGAACAAGGGGAATATATTATAACAATGTAGAGCAGCCTATAGACACATGATGGGGAGCTTTTTAAGCTCGATCACCAGGATACAGGATGAAACCCATAGATTTGCGTGATAGAGTATCACAAGCTCCTAAGAGGAAAGAACCAGGTTCATTCCGTACTGGATGATATAAAAGGCATAGGAAAGGTGAGAAGAAAGGCTCTTATTAAGCATTTTGCCTCTCGGAGGATATAAAGAAGGCAACAGAAGAAGAACTAGCTGCTGTGGAAGCGATGAATGAAGGAGCAGCTAGGGCAGTGTGGGAGTTTAGGGGGAAGGAAGAAACATGAAAATAAAACTAATAGCAGCAGTAGATCAAAATTTCTGCCATTGGCAAACTCAGGGAACCTCCTGTTTAAAAATCCCTGAAGACCTCAAAAGCTTTTAAGCGACTAACCATAGGGATCACATTGTCCCTATGGGTAGAAAAACCTTTGAATCCTTTTGGCTGTAAAACCCCTGCCTCGATAGGGTGAATATCGTAATCTCCACAACCAAGAAGTATGAAAAATGACGGGTGATTACTTTCTGAGAGTCTTACGACAACTGTAGAATATTCTACAAAATTCTGATAAAGACCTATATCGTCGTAGGTGGGGACGGGTCTATGAGGAGAGCCTAAAATATGCGGATGAGGTTATTTTAACCAGGTACGACAGGCGTATGAGGATGTTGACACCTATTTTCCGGCAGTTCCTGAGACTGAATTTAGGGAAGAAAAGACATTGCTTGAAAGGAGTTTTGAAGACTGTAAATATAGAACCATTGTTTTACATAGAGTTATATAATAGATAAAAGCTGAGCTGGGATTGAAATAAGCCCTAATTTTATGCTCCCTTTTTCTACCTGTATTCTAATCATAAATGTTGACAAAATTGATTATAATGATTAGAATATGAGAGAATATAAAAGAGGTGAGTTGAATGGAGTTTAGAGAAACTGAATCTATTGAGTTAAAAAGCTATAGTACAGGAAAGCATCAAAAAGAAATAATAGCATTTGCAAACTGTGATGGGGAACAGTCTATAGGCGTTGCTGATGATGGAACAGTACTGGGAGTTGAAAAACGCTGATGAATGTGCCTTGCAGATATCTAACATAGCATACGCGATGCTGTAAAGCCGGATAGTTACTATGTTTGTTCATTATGAAACAATTAACTGTAGTGGAAAAGCAATTGTAGCTGTGAAAGTTCAGAGAGGTACAAATCGACCTTATTATGTTGCAAAGAAGTGGACTGTTCAAAGCGGGGTTTATGTAAGACAGGTTATTCTCGTTCCTGCTACAGATGCTGCAATTAGGCAGATGATTAAAGAAACAGATGGTGAGAGCTTTGAGGATATGCGTTCACTAAATCTGATGCTAACTTTGAGACACTACAAAAAAGAGTTTAAAACTGAAAGGTTGTTTGGGCAGCCGCAGATACAGACTTTGAAAATGATTTCAGCTGATGGTCTGTATACAAATCTTGGTTTGCTACTGTCTGAATCAATGTCCATTCACCATAAAGGCAGCAGTTTTTGAGGGAACTAACCAAAATGTGTTTAAGGACAGAGAGTTTTGTGGCTCTATTATGCAGCAAATGAATGAGGTCTATAATTATATTGACTTATACAATAAGACTTATTCAACCTCTATAAACTCCTGCGTATTGATGCCAGAGATTACCCGGAGGTAGCTCTTCGTGAAGCACTTATGAACACGCTGTGCATCGTGATTACTCACTTTAGAGCCGCTACATTGATAAGCATTTATGATGACAGAATCGAATCAGTGTCTGTTGGTGGGCTCATCTCCGGTTTTGAACTTGACGACGTGTTGGTGGGTGTTTCTGTCTGCAGAAACTACATCTAGCTAATATATTCATCGATTACAGCTTATTGAGTACCTCATGGTACGGAGATGAATACTGAAGCCTATGCTGATTCAGCGGTGCAACCTCAGATACAAGCAACAAGCAATGATTTAAAATTACTCTTCCTAATTTGAATTATGTAAAATAACAAACCAGAAGTTATTGGTGTAGTCAGAGAGTCGGGAAGTTCATATCTTAGTTCAAAGGGAGGAGAAATCTTAAATTATTTGAATGAACACCAAAATAATAACAAGAAAAAGGCACAGGAGTCTACTTGAAACCCAGCCAATCAACTGCAGGTCGTGTTTTGAAAAATAATGGTAGATAATGGTTTGATTGTGCAGTATGGTGGAAGCAGGTCAATATGGTAGTGAGCTGAGTAAAGAAGTAAATGATGAATACTCTAACACTATCCCCACAAATCCGATATATGAATTAAGACAATATCGTATGATGGGAGGTGTGATATGAAGATACAGGAAATTTGATTAATAACTACAGCTATAGAAAGTCGGATAAATCCAAAAACACGCTAAAAAGTGAAGAGAATAAAATTATTCCTGAAGCGTGACAGCACTAAGGAAGATGAAAAAAAGCTGAGGCTGCAAGGAGTAAAAAGGAAGAGCTGCTGGTAGCTGCAGAAGAATTGAAAAAGGCAGCAGAGGAAGCTAAAGAGGAGGCTGATGCAAAGGGCAAGGAAGCAAGGAGATTTGGGAGCTGTCTTAGAGATATTTAGAAGGATATCAAGGAGATGAGTTTCGCCAGAGACGAGAGTGCCCTTATGGAACATGATGATGAAGCTCTACATTAGTGCAAAGAGTGCAGCTGATGATGATAATTCCAAAAAGATCAAAAACCACAAGAAATCTCTTTATAGAAGAGCTTTGAAAAAGCAGAAAAGGAAAAAGAACTAAGAAGCGCAGAAGATGCTGAAGATAAGGCTTTGGGAGAAGACTCTAAGGTGGATAATGCCGAAAAATTAAGTAGTGGAGCGAAAGCTCAATTAGGTGGAAGTTTTGATTTAGTATATATCGTTGTAATCCCTTATATATAGTGGGTTACAACGATTTTTTTGTGTTAAATTTCTCCCAATAATATCTAGAACAAAAACGATTTGAGGAACCACACTACTACAGACTTGCAGATGCCTATTATACTGCTTACTACAGGCGGAGGGTGCTGCAAAAATTTTTCAGTACTAGCTATTGTTTTCTAACAGGTTGCCCTCTTGAAGCATCATCTCAGCCCCAATGAGTACAGCCTGATTTCGCGCTTTGCTCAGGCTCGCTAATCTTTACATTTTCATCTCTTGACTTAAAAGCTTTTATGAACCTCTCCCTACAGGGAGGAGCTTGGTTAGTATGCACCGCTTAGCATAAGCTCCGGATTCTTACTATCTAGGCCTTTTTATAACAGCCTCTGCTAAGGAGCAAAGTTCAGAGACTGCCCTTGTCGCAGATGTCCATAGATGCCTTATCGCCCTTTGCCATTCCCTCTGCAATGAGGGGGCGAGGGCAGCAATATCATTCTTGCCTGTGTTTTCCAGAATATACATAGGCAATAAGCTCAGGGACTCGATGATATATTAAGCCTTCATACACTAGTTCAGTAAGTACACTTTTCTCGCTTCTACCGTCATTTTCCCTCACTACCTGGCTAAGTATATCACGCCCAATGGCATAGCCTGAGCCGACATCGTCTATGAGATAGCCCCAGCCGCCACTTCTAAGGCTGTGCCCTTTACTGCTCTATGCTGTTGCATATAGAGCCTGTGCCAGATATTAGCTACAGCACCTGCTCTTCCGGAAGAGACCACCCTTAGTGCTGCTATATCATCTCCAACTATGACAAGCTTTCCACTGTAACCGTTCCCACTAAATGCTTTTCTTATGTTTTCTACTATTTCGGGGTTGCTTGCACCTGCTGTTCCCACTACTATCATTTCACAAGGCTTAAGTCCGCCTTCAAAGCCCTTCTAAGAAGTTTAACTATACTAATAACGGCTTCTGTTTTAGACTGCCCTGATGCTATGTTTTTACATTTAAGGGACCGCTCTTAAAGTTCTTTTTTCTTTGCTAGTATCTCATATAGGAGAATCAAGGCTGTCAAAAGAAACCTTACCTCAGGTTTGTCTTGCTGCCTCCTCCGTCTATTCCTACTATGTATCTGATAATCTCAAAATTTCTTTCTATCTTGTAATCTTACCCATAATGACAGGGTGGTTAGCTCCTGTTGCCCTTGGTGCATTGTTACATCTCCGTATAGGCAGTCATTTGCAAGGAGGCAAAGGCAGCAGCCTCTTTCGCATCCCCACTAAGCCCCCAAGTCCTCATTGGTTGACCTCTGTGTCAGGGAGGTATTTTCTTATATAACTCATCAGAGTGTGGTTGTTGGCACCACCTCCACCCACTATCAGCCTATCGGGTGTCAGCCACAATGATTCTTTATAGAATAATATATGGTAAAAGCCGTATAATCAGTGATTGTAGCAAGCAGGTCTTTATCTGCCACCAAGCCTTTCACCCTCTTTATTATCCCTATCCAAAAACTTTGAACCACTATCTCTCGTCCGCTGTTCTTTGGAGGTGTGTGCCCTTATATAGTCATCATTTCTATAATGAGTCCAGCAATTCTTTGTTGGGCCTCGCCCTTTTTCTGCCAGCTTTCCCTGCCCTCATCGTATTTTAGCCTCTCCACCTGTGATATGACTTATACATCCGTCTATCAGCATATTTCCGGGTACCTGTATCAAAGGCAAAAGACCTCATCAAGGCTACCTCCTTTTTAAGTATTGTAATGTTGCCCTGATTCCGCCTATATTTTGAGGGCTACATTTCTTTTACTGTCGCTATAGAGGACAAATTCGGCATAAGGCACGAGCGGTGCACCTGTTCCGCCTGCAGCCACATCCCTCACCCTAAAAGTCGCTTACAACCCACAGTATTCAGACCTTTCAGCTATAGGCGAGGAATCCCTATCTGCAGGGTGGAGTTGAAGTGCTTACTCTAGAAAATCAACCTTTACAGGCTCATGCCACACAGTCTGACCATATGACTTCCCTACAAAGGCTATATCTTTTTATCTATTCCTGATTTTTATGACTTCTCGCAGGCATCAGCGCTAAGCTCGCCGATTAACATATTCATCCTGCAGACCTCTTCCATCATCTGGTAGGCTTACCCATCAGCAGAGAGAGGATATGAGCTCTAACTCTTTCGCTAAAAGGGAAGTGTGATAAAGCCTACAAGGCTACCCTGGTGCCGTCGGCCTGCACTGCTTATTCTCACCAGGGCAGCGTCTATGCCGTCTACGCTTGTGCCGCTCATTAGCCCAATGGCAAACTTGGTTTCATCTGCATTTTAATGTCAAATATCGTATTTTCCATTGAACTAGCCTCTTAAGAAATCCTTTGTAAATGCCTGGGAGTTGAATCCTCTATCATGATTGCCCCTGCACACCTTGTATAGAAGTCAGCTGCCCCTACAGAGCCGATGATAGCAGCTGTAGCCCTCTTCCCTAAGAGCCCTCAAGTGACCTAAGAAGAAGGGCTGCACCTATGCCTTTTTCCCCTGCTCGCTATCAAGTACACAGGTAGGACCGAAGAAGTTCTTGGCGGTGGCGTTGTAGCAGGCATAGCCCACTATTTCACTGCCTCTTGTCGCTATGAAGCAGGGAGACAGGGCTTTTCCCAAAGCAGCTTTCAGCATTCCCGCTGCATAGCCGCTTGAATATTCACTAACCCATTTAACTATCCGTCTTAAGTCAGGAGTCATTGCCCTCCTTATTTCCACCCTGCGTCCTTACATCTCTTGTAGATAGGCGCAGAATCAGGTAAATCATAGAGCTTTACAAGCATATCAGACATATTGTTCTCCTTGTGTAATATATAGCTTGAAAAGATAATAATTCTCTCGTGGAGAGCCACATTCAATTTTTGTATACTTTCCACACTTGTATCATAAAATATACTCTTTGCAAGCACTTAAAAATGTTTCACTATCTTTCCTAAAATATTTCAATCAGTTCTTCTATATCGGTGTTTTCTTTGGTAAAAAGCTCAGTTCCCGTAAGTAAAGTGAAGAAGCTGTGAGTATTTTCCTTTTCCTTTGGCAGGAGCTTAAAGTCGTCTCCGTATAGCCGCTTTATAGTATATAGTATCCTAAAGCCTGTTTCTACAGCCCTAAACTCGTGATAGTCAGTGATATGAAGCAAACTCCCTCGCAGAGCTCTCCCTTGTATTTTGAAAATGTAGGGCTGAAAAATGCAGGAGTAAAGATGACTGAAGGGAGTTTAAGGCCGTTTAATTCCTTTGCCAGCACCTCAGCTTTTATGAAGGGAGAGCCAAACTGTAGGAAAGGCAGGGTGGTTCCCCGTCCTTCAGAGATGTTGGTTCCTTCAAGCAGGCAAAGCCCGCATAGAGCCAAGGGCTGTCTCAAAGTTCGGGATATTCGGGCTTGGAGGCATGAAGGTGAGACCTGTCTCAGGAAAGAGCATATTTCTGTCCCAGTTTAAGACCTCTCAAGATATGGAGATTGTCTTTAAGCCCTATTTCACTGTCAAACAGCCTTGCAACCTCGCCCACAGTCAGTCCGTATCTTTGTGGGAGGGAGAAACAGCCTACATAGCTAAAATACTCCTCCTTTAGGATATTTCCTTCAACCTTGCATGATAGAGGATTCACCCTGTCTAATATGAGGAGGGGAAGACCGGCGTTCTTGCAGTCATTCATCACATTTTTAAGTAGTGATATATAGGTGTAAAACCTGCTTCCGACATCCTGAATGTCATGAGACAATGATATCAAGCCTCTCTATTACTTTCTTTAGGAAGATTCTTCCTATCTTTCTTGTAGAGACTGGTTATAGGCAGCCCGGTAAGCCTGTCTGTACCATCGCTTACAACCTCGCCTGCAGGGATATTTCCCCAGATTCCGTGTTCCGGTGCAAGAAGTGTCTCTATATGGTAGCCAAGCCTCTTAAATACAGAGGTATCATATCTCTAAGTTTACAGTTACACCGGCAGAGCTTGTTATCAGTCCCTATTCGCTTACCTTTTAGCAGGTTATGAGCATCTTCAAGGTGGTCTATTCCATTTAATACCTCTCATTTACTCTTTCCTCAGTATATCAGAAATTCGTCCGTAATTAGAGCTTAGAAGCTTCTCAGCCTCGCCCGCATCCACAGCGCAGAGTATCATAACTATAGCAGTCTTTGCAGAAAAACCACATTTTTCAAGGCAGTTAAGAGCATCTCTCTATCGGTTCCCGTAGCAGCCATAACTATCCTTATGCATCTTTCCACAAGCTTGTTATTTGTAGCCTTTTGACGTCCACCATGAGGTTGCTGTAGACCTCGCCAAGCTTTAATCTATGGTTGCGGTGGAGAGCATGTTTAGTATCATCTTCTGAGCAGTACCGCTCTTTAGCCTGGTTGAGCCTGTAACGACCTCTCCTCCAAGCTTAGGAGCAATGCCTATGTCAGGCGAGTCTGTCTATCTCGCTATCCTTAGCGCAGGTTACTGAGATTACCTTAGCCCAAGAGATTTGGCATACTCCATAGCCCCTATGACATAAGGAGTTCTTCCGCTAGCGGCTATTCCACAGAGTATGTCCTTAGCTGTAAAATGTCTCTCCTTTAAGTCTTTGACAGCCAGCTCCTTGCTGTCCTCGGCGTGCTCGACAGCCTTAAACAGAGCATCATTTCCACCCTGCCATAAAAGCATCTATAACTGTAGAATCTGCACTGAAGGTAGGGAGACATTCCACTGCGTCAAGTATCCCCAGTCTTCCTGAAGTACCGCAGCCACAGTATATGAGCGTCCGCCGCCTCTGATAGCCTCTGTGATGAAGTCTCAGCCTTTACGATGTTTGGAATTTCCTTTTCTACGGCTAGAGCAACCTTTGCATCCTCGCCGTTCATAAGCTCTTATAATCCCCTCTGTGCTTTCCTCATCAATGTGCATTGTAAGCGGATTTCTTTGTTCTGTATAGATTTCATCCAAATTAATATTATCTTTCATATTCATTATCCCTTCACAGCCCCTACAGTCAATCCTTTTTACAAAGTATTTCTGTAAAAACGGATATATTATAATTATTGGTAAAGTTGAAGTTATAATTACAGCAGTCTTTATAGCTATACCAATGGTGCTCTTGTCCGCAGAGCCTGCTCCGTCACCCACCATAAAGGGTTCCATTTACTATATTTCTAAGTAAGAGCATTACAGGATACTGGTCGCTCTTAGGTATATGAGTGAGTTAAACCAGTCATTCCAGAAAAAAATACCGCATAGTAGAGGGCAATGGTTGCAAACTACAGGCTTTGAAAGCGGAATGACTACTCTGCGAAGTATCCCCAGTAGCCCAGTCCGTCTATAAGTGCGGCCTCTTCAAGCTCGTGGGGAAAGGACTGGAAGGAGTTTACCATAATTATAAGGTTGAACTGGTTGATGGCAAAAGGAATAAAGATGGCAAACCTTGTGCCTGCAAGGTGAAGTGAGCTTACAAGGAGGTAGTTAGGGTATCATACCGCCTGTAAAGAACATTGAAAATACCACCAGCTTGATGAAAAACTTATGTCCCCTAAGGTCAACCTTTGAGAGTGGATAAGCAAACATAATGGTCATAAACATAGCTATGGAAGTACCAAGGATAGTGTAAAGAAATGTATTTCCATAAGCCCTGAAGAAGTTAGGGATATTCAAATATCTGTCTGTAGGCATCTACATTGAAGTCCACAGGGAGTAAGTAAACCTGATTATTAAGTATTGCCTTGGTGCCGGAAAGAGACAGGGCAAGCATATATATGAAAGGTATCACGCAGATGATAACCACCAAGACCATTATTACATAGATGGCAAAGTTAAATACCTTACTGGTAAAGCTTTGAGGCTTTTTCTGATTTTACGATTTCTTTTTCTTTCATCATCTTTCTTCTCTCTTAATATAAAGAATTTCCGGTAATCTTGCTGCTAAGCTTATTGGCGCCCGACACCAGTACAAGACCGATAATACCGCCAAAAAGACCTATGGCAGTGGCAAGGAGTAGTTCTGGTTCATAAGACCTGTTCTGTAAACAAGGGTGTCTATGATGTCGCTCACACCTGAGTTGGAAGGGGTGTACATAAGAAGAATCTTCTCGTATCCAAGGCTTAGTAGTCTTCCTATGTTAAGGATTAGCATAACCATAATGGTTGGATAATGGAATGAATGGTTATATACCATATCTTCTGAAGCTTACCCGCACCGTCTATCTCCGCAGCCTCATAGAGGTCACTGCTTATGCCTGTAATGGCAGAGAGGGAGATAATGGCTGTCCAGCCGGTATACTGCCAAGCTCTGAAATGATGTAAAGAGGTCTAAAGAATGCAGGCTCATTCATAAAAATAAATCGGATCCATACCGTTTGATTTAAGTATTTCATTTAATATACCTGAGCTTGGAGAGTATTTCATTCATTATAGCTATTACTACAACTGTAGAAATAAATCTTGGTATCATGAAACTGTCTGCACAAATTTCTTAAAGGTCTTATTAGTAATTTCATTAGCCAGTATTGCGAAAATAATTGGCAATGGGAAAGTTAATTACTAAGTTTGTAAGAGAAATGACAAGGGTATTCTTAAATGCCTGCCAAAAAGCTTGGATCTTTTTAAGAACCTCTGAAAAATACCTTAGAGTCCAGGTTGTTCCAAACATACCCTTTACCCGGCTGATATCTTCTAAAGGCAAGTACATTGCCCGCCATAGGTACATACTTAAATAAGGTGAAGTAGATGAGGGGGATAAGGAGCATAAGATACAATGCACCATATCTTTTCAAATATCTTTTTAACGGTGTTTTTCCTGATTTCAGCTGATTTATTTTTCTTTCATACCTGTTATCCTTTTTAAAATTGTGGCTGCTTTTATAAGCAGCCACATAAAATGCTAAAGATATCCCAATCATTCATCCAACCTGCCGCAGACATCCTATTCTGCTTAGTACACTAGGGATAAATGATTTTGGGGATTAAATTATTTTTAAGGTTGTCGTTATACATCTTGCAGTATTCTTCGATTCCGAGATCCTTCATTTCTTTTTACATAAGCATCCCAGTCGCTATCTACGCTCTTTTTGCCTGTGATAAATGCATCTGCCCATACCTCAAACTTGTCAGCAAGAGGGGTGGAGAGTGAAGCGGCATCCTCAGCAGTCACATCATCAAAAGGCAGGAGCAGGTGGTACGGACTGAATTGCATCAGGCATTGCAGCAACTTCCTCGTTTATCTTCTTTGAAGTTGTCATCATACTTTGTAAGCTCTAAGTCGAGGAGCCATACCTGCTGGGTTCCGTTTGCACCACAACCGTAATCAACCTGCATCTGCTTGAAGATGCCGTTAGAGACTTCTGTATTTCTTCGTTATAAACTATCTTGTCGCCTTCCATCTTGTAGGTAACGCCTTCAACACCTAAGCACCATACTTTAGCGTTTTCCTCTGAATAGAACATTTCATCAATCTTTCTTACAACCTGCTCGAAGTCAGCTCTCTTGGTTGTGCTGGTTGGGAACATGATTCCGCCCACTGTTCTTGAACGAGGCTGTGTGTGAGCACCGCTTGGTCCTTCAAGAGGAGCGTACATCTGGAGCTTGAAGCCTTTTGATATTGGATGCTGCGGCAACTCCGCCTATCTGGTCATAATATGCCCAAGAAGCTATTGAAGTTCCGTCTGCGAGGCATTTTGCCCACTTGTCACCATCGATAGGATCTGCCATTTCAGGATCTAAGAGACCTTCTTTATATAGCTTTGCAAAGAAAGCAAAGTACTCTTTGCACTTGTCATCTATAGCACCTGTGAAGTATTCTTTCTTGTCATAGTCATAGCTTAAGGTATATGAGCCTGAAGAGCTGTTCTTGCCTACGCTTATGCCAAATGATGGCATGATGGTAAATCTGTAAAGAACTCTAGGTCCTGCAAGTATGGTAAGAGGATATGACTTAGGATTCTCTTCCTTGTATGCTTTTAAGATCTTGTAGAGGTCATCAAAGGTCTTAGGTGCGGAAAAATCCCTTTTTCTCAAGGAAGTCTTCTCTAAGAAGAAGTCCACCGTCATAGAAAGGCTTATCATAAAGAGCAGGCATATAGTAGAGCTTGCCATCTTTGAGCTTAAGTCGTTCTACATCATCTTTTAATCCTAACTTCTCAACCCAAGCATTATAGTTAGGTGTCCACTCTGAGTAATCACTGATTGGAACTGATGGCACCGTTTAATGCCAAGAGAGGCATTCTCACCAACGCTTGACTGATAAAGGATGACATCAGGTGCATTGTCAGCAGTATTAAGTGCAAGTGAAACTCTTGGTCTGATAGTCGGCGATTGGAATAGCCTCTACATTAAGCTTAACATTGGTGTTCTTCTGAACTGTCTCAAAGGTAAGCCAGTCCTGCTTATAAGGCAGGGTTGCGTTGTCAGGCATATACATACTGATCTCGATAGGCTTGTCATCTGCCTTTGTTTGCGAAGCAGCGCTGAAGCCTTTTGATGCGGTGCTTGTGAGTGGAAGCCTTACCTGATGTGTTACTGTTTGTCCCTGTCTTGCTGCCACCGCAGGCAGTAAGCATTGTAACTGCTGATGCTAAAGCTATAAAGCCTGCCATCAATCTCTGCGATTTCTTTTTCATAATTTTCCTCCTCCGAAAAAATATTTTTTAGTTTACAGAGTTTAGTGAAATATTATTTCACAAGTTGCCATCATGGTATCATCAATCTTGGTAGATGTCAACTATTATCTTTGGGAAAAATAGCAGTAAATTTTAGTGAAAATTATTTTCTAGGGTCGTACAATAACTAGAATTGAAGTTTCAGTTTATAGTTTTCTGATATTTAGCTAATCACCCGGTATTATATGGTATTGAGCTGCTTTTATATTATAACTCTGTAATAATATTTCAGCTTATGACTAATTTTTGATGAAATTTTACTTTATTATTTTTATACCTGTTTCCTGTATAATGATGCAGATGATAAGTATTTTATGTGTTACATAAAGGAGAGCCAAGTAATGGATATGATTGATAAGAACTTCCTTGCCGGACAGGTGATGATGGTAGGATTTACAGGAGTTGATGAAATCTCAGAGGATTTTTATAAGTTTTTATAGAAGAATATAAGGTAGGTAATGTCATTCTTTTTAGCGAAAATATATACAGTAAAGAACAGTTAAAGAGGCTTTGTGGCAAGATTCAAGAGGTTGTAAAAAGAAGGCTACGGGCTATCCTGCGCTCATTTCCATAGACCAGGAGGGTGGTATGGTGTCAAGGCTGTCTCCTGACTTGCCGTCAGCACCCGGAGCGATGGCGATTGGAAGAACGGGAGAGCCCCACTACGCCTATGAGGCAGGACTTATAACTGCAAAAAGAACTAAGGATGTGCGGGGTGAATTTTGACCTTGCACCATCCTGTGATATAAATAACAACAAGCTAAATCCCTGTGATAGGAGTCCGCTCTTATGGAGAGGATGCAGATACTGTATACGCTTTTTGCTAAGGAGATGGCAAGTGGGCTTAAAGACGGAGGAGTTATTCCCTGCATCAAGCATTTTCCAGGACATGGCAGATACTGACAGTGATTCACATCTGATACTGCCTTCAATCAGTAAAAAGCCTTGAAGAGCTTGAAAGAGAGGAGATTTTTACCTTTTGCAAGACTGATAGAGGATGGAGTTGATTGCGTTATGACCTCCCACATTATATTTAAGGCACTTGATAAGGACTATCCCTGCACTATGTCAAAGGCGGTTCTAACAGACCTTCTTAGGGAAAAAGCTTTGGCTTTAGAGGAATAATAGCTACAGACTGCCTTGAAATGGGGGCAATAAAGGAAAAACTACGGCTCGGTAGAGGGAGGACTTAAGGCTCTTATGGCAGGGGCTGACCTGCTAACTGTATCTCACGACTATACTGTGGCAAGGGATATACTTGATGCAGTTATCGAAAAATGTCGATATGGACAGGCTTAGGGCATCTGCTAAGAAGATAATTTCAACTTAAAAAGAAAAGTACGGAATCGGCAGTGAGGCGGACATAGAAGAGGAAGAAATATCAAGATTTAGGACTGTATTTAATGAGCTTCGTTTTAAGTGTATAGATGTCCGTAATAAAGCAGAGGGCAAAAGTCTAACGGTAAATAATGATGAGACCATAATCCTGGGCTGTCCGTCTTGCAGAGTTACTCTTGTGTCAGGAAAGCCCCTTGAACTCGACTTTGCTGAGTACCTTGGCAAGAAGTTGAAATCTGCCTTTCATAAAGGTTCCTCTTGAGCCTGGTAAGGAGGAGAGAGAGGAGATACTATCAAAGCTTGATAAATACATCGGATGTGATAATGGGAAGCTACAATGCGCATCTTTTTGGCTGCTCAGGCTGACTTTGTAAAGGCACTTGAAGAGAGGGTTTGTAGCAGAATGGAGTGCTCACCCTTGCAGCTCTTCGCAATCCTTACGACCTGGAGCTAGTAAAGTGATAGGTCAAACAAAGGTTGCCCTGTATGAGTACAGTATGGACGATGTTTGATGCATTTGCAAGTTTCCTGAAAGGCGGCGAGAAATGAATAGTGACAGCAATCCGTTTGTTGAAAATAAAGGCAATATTTAATGACTTTACGCCAGTTGAGCAAAAGGTCGCAGAGTTCATCCTTGAGAATCCTGACAAGGTACCCGGCTATGTCTATAAAAGAACTGGCTGTGGCAAGTAAGTCAAGTGATGCGTCTGTGTTAAGGTTTTGCAAGGCATCTTGATTTTTCAGGTTATAGAAACTTCATAGTATGCCTTACACTTGCAATCGCTGACAATGAAGCGGACACCGGCCTTTTATACCGATATAAGGCCTGGAGATTCAGTTAAGAGCGTTGTAAGAAATATATTTAGAAATGAAAGACAGGCACTTACAGATACTGAGAACATACTTAAGACTACAGAAGTAGAAAAGGCTGTTGCCATTCTTGGCTCCAGTGAGGCTGTGCATTTCTTTGGGATAGGAGCCTCAGGTCTTGTCTGCCTTGATGCGGTTCAGAAGTTTAGAAGAATAGGAGTAAGCGCCTACGCTCATACAGACTTTCACGATCAGCTTACGAGTGCAGCCCCTGCTTGGAAGTAAGGGATGCCTGTGTCCCTCTTTACCTACTCAGGTAAAGACTAAGGAGATTCAGCTAATACTTAAGCTCTTAAAAGGCTCAGAACTGTAAAATCATAGCAGTAACCCAAAGCTTAGAAAGACCAATCTCTTAAAGGGGTGCAGATGTATATCTAAATGTCTTAACCAGAGAGGTGACTATGAGAAGCGGGGGCAACCAGCTCCCGTATAGCCATATGCTTAGTATTGTTGACATCCTGCTCTCCTGCGTACTTAGTACGGATTATGACAAGTACGAAAAGAAAGCTGCTTTAAGACCCATGAGGTACTTACATACAGGAGATACAAATCATGTCTCGAAAAGTGAGATAATGAAACTAAACAGTTAAAGCTAAGAATAATTGACTAAGCTCCACAGTTTGTGCTAACATACATTAGAAATCTCTGTGAGGGATTGTGCTGTGGCAGATATGAGTGAAGCCTGTCGCATACTGCTCACCACGAGGCGTAAATCCTGCAAAAGTATGGCTATTCTTATGTAATAGGAGATTTTTGGCACGACTTGATATAGGCAATTTACCATAAGGGGATGTATAAATGGACGAAAAACAAATTCTTTTGCGTTAGCAATGCGTATTTACATAAATATTATCTGGGAAGCTCATTTGCAAAGCTTCCTACAGCAATCAAAGAAGAGCTTCAGGTAGCCTGTGTGCTCTTTTACGGAAAAAGGCAGGAGGAATACTCACACTTTCCTTTGATGATGATAAGAACCTCTACATTCACACTGCAAGCAATGATGATGACTATTCTTATGATGAGATTCACAGCGGTATGCTTCTTAGCAGGTTTCAAAAGGAAAAAGAAGAGTTGCTTACAGGCATTGAAAGGTATTATAATGAGCTTGTTAAAAGGAGAAGTATGAAAGGCTTTAAGATAGGAGATGTTGAACTAAACGGAAGACTGGTGCTAGGCCCTATGGCGGGGGTGACAGACCTCCCCTTTAGAGTCCTCTGCAAGGAAAACGGAGTAGCACTTACTTATACGGAGATGGTTAGCGCTAAGGGCTTTTAAGTATAAGAATAAGAATACAGAAGAACTTATAACTATAGACGAGAGAACGTCTACAAGTCTTCAGATATTTGGCTCTAGATGCGATATTATGGGTGAGATGGCGGCTGCAATTAACGACAGAAACTTCGACATCCTAGATGTAAATATGGGCGTCCTGTACCCAAGGTGGTAAATAACGGAGAGGGCTCGGCTCTTATGGAAACTCCTGAAAAGATAGCCGAGATTGTTAGGAGTTTAAAGAAAAATTCTAAAAAACCCGTCACAATAAAGATAAGGGCAGGCTTTACGGTAGCCAATAAAAATGCTGTCGAGGTAGCAAAAGATAGCAGAAGCGGCAGGAGTGGATGCAATAGCTGTACATAGGCCGTACCAGGTCGCAGTACTATAGCGGTAAGGCTGACTGGGAGATAATCAGGGCAGTGAAAGAGGCTGTAAGCATACCGATTATAGGAAACGGTGATGTGGTTACAGAGCTTGATGCAAAAAGGATGCTTGAAGAAACCGGCTGTGACGGTATTATGATAGCAAGGGGAGCAAGAGGCAATCCTTGGATATTTAACAGAATCAATGCTTATCTTGAAAGAGGAGAAATCCTTCCTCCCCCTACCGCAGATGAATTCCTTTCTATGATACTCAGACAGGCAACCTGGATGATAGAGTACAAGGGGCTATATACGGGAGTAAGAGAGATGAGAAAGCATATAGCCTGGTTTACGGCAGGCTACCCTAATTCCACCAAGCTTGAGGAGAGGTAAACAAGATTTAGAAACCTATGAGGACTTACAGAGACTTATGGAAAATTATGTAGACAGTATTCGCACTTCACGAGCATTTGAAAGGTAAAATATGGTAATCAAAAAGTAGAACTTGAGAAAGTAATCGGTGTAACGAGTAAAATCCCTGATATGCCTTATCCTGAGTTTGCATTTGCTGGGAAATCAAATGTAGGCAAATCATCTTTAATCAATGCACTTATGAACAGAAAAGCCCTTGCCAGGGTAAAGTCTGCACAGCCGGGAAAAACACAGACGATAAATTATTATAATGTAAATGATAAAATATATCTTGTAGATTTGCCCGGATACGGTTATACTAAGGTAGCGGTAGAAGTTAAAGCTAAATGGGGTAAGATGGTTGAGAAGTACTTGAGACAGTCTAAAATGCTAAAATATGTTTTTATTAATTGACAGTAGACATAGCCATCTGATAACGATATAATGATGTATGAATGGATCGTAAGTCAGGGTGTAACCCCAATTATAGTTGCAACTAAGACAGATAAGCTTTAAAAAGAAGTCAGATAAAAGGGCAGATGGAACTAATTATGAAAACCCTTAACCTGACATCTAAAGAGCAGTTACTTCTGTTTTCATCTGAAACTAAAGTCGGAGTAAATGAGCTCTGGGAAATCATTGAGGCGATTTATCCAGAACAAGAGAGTTGAAAAGGAGGCATATATATCATCGCACTTTTTGCTCCACTCGGAACAGATTTTTCTCGGCTATATTTTTCAGCAGGTACCGACATACTAAGACTTAGCAGATTAGTACGGTATTCATTTATGTTAAGATTTACAATGTAGTCACCCGCTTCCCGAAGCCTTGTAGTTGGCGGTTGCGGAAATGTCGCTTTTGATGGTTTTTGAAATTATCACTTAAGTAGGATTTAATTTCGTTTTTAATGGATTGATTTATATCATTACTCAGTAAATCAAGCGTACGCTTACCTTCTTCAGTAGACTTAAAAAGGAGCTGTTCATAGTATTTTTCGGATACAATCAGCCCTGTCTCAGAAAGCTCTGAAAGTGCAGTCTGAAGGTTGAAATAAGTCGCATAACCCCTTTTTGCAGCATAAATTCTGATATTCTTGCATTTGTGAGAGGGGTAGTTGGACGAATTCAGCATATATAGAATCATAAAGTTTATATAAAGTCATAGCATTACTTGCCATATAATTAAACCTCCTAAGTGTTATTTAAAATAATGTAATCTGAACATTTTTCCCTGATAAACTTGGTTACCCAAGGTTATTAAAAACTGCTAATAACATAATAACAGTGGTTTGGACTTTTTGTCCAGTTCCTGAAATCAACCCTATAATTATTATTTATTTTTAAAGGAGAAACTTAAATGGACTATTCAAAAATGAAAATCTTAGAACTCCGTGAACTAGCTAAAAGCAAAGGTAGTTAAGAGTATAACAACATCTGAACAAAGCAGGTCTTCATAGCCGCACTTGAAGAGATTGATGCAGCAGGAACTAAGCCGGTGATGAGAGAGCCTGCATAAGGTGTCTGAGGTAAAAACCTTTACACTGACAGAAGCTCACTGGGGGTGCAGTATGCAAACCGCCCTCAGATGAGACAGCCTGAGCATATCCAGCGTAACAACTATCAGAGCATAGCTAATTATGCACAGAATAATACTCAGTATTCAAATCAGTCACAGAATCAGGGACAGTATAATAATCAGGGGCAGTTTCAGAAGTCAGAACCAGTATAATAATCAGGGACAGTAATAATCAGCATGGTAGCCAGAACCAGTATGGCAGTCAGGGCAGAGTAATAACCAGTATGGCAGCCAGAACCAGTATGGCAGTCAGGGGCAGAGTAATAACCAGTATGGCAGCCAGAATCAGTATGGCAGTCAGAGCACGCAGCCTACCCGCCCTGTGCGTTCTCTCACCAGCGAGGAAGTAAAGCAGAACATGATAGCGGCTGTAAATGCCATAACAAGCAACAAGGAAATGGCTGCCAGCATCCAGCATCAGTTCCTTGCTCTTGGAACTAACGGAGATATTGCAGGTCTTGATTCAGGTGAGACAAAGACAGGTATCTTAGAGGTGATGCCTGAGGGCTTCGGCTTTATTAGATGCGACAACTATCTTCCAGGTGAAAATGATGTCTATGTATCACCTGCGCAGATAAGAAGATTTAACCTTAAAACGGGTGATATTATAGTTGGAAATACAAGGGTAAAGAGCAATACTGAAAAATTTGCAGCTATTCTTTACATAAGAACAGTTAATGGTAAGTACATCAAGGAATCTCTTGAGCGTCCGAAGTTTGAAGACCTGGTATTCCAATCTTCCCTAATAGAGAGAATACGCCTTGAGACTCCTCACGACAATGTGATATCTATGCGATGGTAGACCTGATTGCACCCATTGGTAAGGGACAGAGAGGAATGATAGTATCTCAGCCAAGGCACCGGTAAGACCACCCTCTTAAAAGCAGGTTGCAAAGGCGATAACCGAAAATAACCCTGAGATGCATCTAATTATCCTCCTTATAGACGAGCGTCCTGAGGAAGTTACTGATATGAAGGATTCTATCACAGGAGATAAGGTTGAAATCATCTATTCTACCTTCGATGAGGCTCCGGAGAACCACAAGCGTGTGGCTGAAATGGCTATAGAGCGTGCTAAAGCGTCTGGTAGAGTATAAGAAGGATGTAATTATGCTTCTTGATAGTATCACAAGACTGGCAAGGAGCCTACAACCTCACCGTATCTCCAAGTGGAAGAACACTTTCAGGTGGTCTTGATCCCTGCTGCACTTCACATGCCTAAGCGCTTTTCGGTGCAGCAAGAAATATGCGTGAGGGCGGAAGCCTTACAGTGCTTGCGACTGCTCTTGTAGAAACAGGAAGCAGGATGGATGATGTGGTATTTGAGGAATTTAAGGGTACAGGTAATATGGAGCTTGTCCTTGACAGAGGACTTTCAGAAAAGAGAATCTTCCCTGCTATCGACCTTGCAAAATCAAGTACCAGAAGGGATGACCTGCTCTTTACACCTAGGGAAGCTGAGGCAAATCATATAATTAAGCGTACCCTTTCGTCAAAGACCGTAGAGGACGGAGTTGAGAATGTAATTAAGATATTTAAGACATTTGAGACCAACGAAGAGGTTGTAAAATACATCAATAAGCAGTTTGGGAGACAGTAAGCTGATTAGATAAAGGACAGTTTGACTTTATGGATATTATTAGCAGCAAAGATAATAAAAATCAAATATATACGAAGCCTCTTAGAAAAGGGGAGCATAAGGAAGAAGAACCGTAGCTTTGTAGTTGAGGGGATAAAGTTGGTGGATGAGGGCTTTGGAGTATGAAAATGTGCTTGAAATTGTCATCTCTGAGAGCCTTTATGGAGAGATAATTTCAGGTGATTTAACAGGCAATACACTGCTTAGTGACAATGATAAATATATAACAAAAGTATGTGAGGCTTGGGAATTCGCTTGCAGTTGTTTCAGATGCTGTATTTCAAAATCAGTATCTGAAACCATTACCCCTCAGGGCATTCTGGCTGAGCTGAGGTGCCAAAAGCATAGGCTTTTAGAAGAAAGATTATCTAAAAAAAGCCTATGAGAAAAACAGGTAAAATCAAACTTCTTATACTTGAAGACACCGCAGATCCCGGGAAACCTCGGCACCATAATGCGCACAGCAGAGGCTGCGGGGTGACAGGTGTAATAATGGGCAAGGGAACGGTGGATATCTTCAATCCCAAGGTGGTTCGCTCGACCATGGGCAGTATCTTTAGGCTTCCTTTCATCTATGTGGATGATTTAAAATCCGTGATAATGGGGCTTAAGAAAAGGACGGAATAAGTTTCTATGCAACCCACCTAAAAGGCAAGGAAAGCTACAGAGATATCTCATACAGCAATAAAGCGGGGATTCTTATAGGCAATGAGGCAAGAGGGCTAAGCGATGAGATAGCAAATCTTGCAGATACCTATGTCATCATCCCAATGCAGGGGAGGGTAGAGTCGTTAAATGCGGCTGTGGCAGCAGCTCTTATGATGTATGAGGTATAAAAACAAATAGAAATTTTGCATCAATCAAAATGTAAACCGAAAATGTAACCGAAATGTAACCTTTGTGAGATACAATACTCTCTGTATACTGGTATGTTTTTAGACTGCCTTCAGAATGGAATGTGGTGGTAAAAATATACTTTGGTAATAAAAATTTAAATGAAGAAGAGGTAATTATGAAGAACAAGAAAAAGAACGTGTTTCTAGCCGGACTTATGGTCTTGATGATGATTGTAAGTTTACTTAGTGGAATGAATCTAGGTGTGGCGAAAGCTGCTGCATTGCCTGATTTTAGCAAGATGTTAAAGCTTACGATAACTGCAAGCATTGGGACAGCGAACCTGAGCCGGGTACCAAAGCTGTTTTTTTAATATTCAGCACAACAGAAAGATGCTAATGGTGTAGTTAACCAGTTAAAGGTGCCAGTGCAGTGGTTGAACTTTCGCTTGATAAGCAAGCGGTAGAGTATTACAATATCGAAGTTTCTAACGATAAAAAAACTTGGACAGCTAATATTTATTTAGAAAAAACTTACCAAGAAGGAGCTGTATTTTATACTGTTGAAGAAAAAGGCTACAGAAGGTCTTTACCTTTCTTTCTGTTGCGAAAGTAGTTACTGATGATCTCGACTATTGAACTCACCAATACAAGAGTTAAGAAGACACTTACTATTAAGAAAGAATGGAATGCGGGGGATGAAAGACCGGCACCAAACTTACACTCACAGCAAACGGAGTACCTGCAGGAGAGGTTCTATTGTATTCTGGGAATAGATGGGAAAAAGCAGATTTCTCTTCCTGTATACGATTTGGATGGTAAACCCAATTGAATATGCAGTACTAGAGAGACTAAAATTGATGATGAGACTAAAAGTAACTAAAAAGCGCCTAAATTAGTTGACCATCAAGATGAGCCAGCTGATAAAGAATTGATTTTCAATGATTCTTCTGTAAACAAGGGCAATGTTCAGGTGACCAAGACTTGGACAGGAACAGTAGGAGTGGCAAAATTCGGACTTTTTAAGAAAGGTATTGCAGATAAGTTAACCTATGACACAAAGGTAGAGGAGACTCCAGTTTCTAGTATTTTTAATGTAAAGTTTGAGAATGTACCTCTTGCTGATGAGCTTGGTAATCCTGTTCAGTATGAAATAAAGGAACTTGGAGCTGAAGATAAGGCTGTAGCTAACGGAGATACATTAACTTTGAAATAACAGAAACTACAGAGTGTCATACGATGAGAAGGGTAACATTACCAACACCGAGATTATAGATGGTGGGAATGTAGTACCTGTTATACCTTCTACTCCTGTAGTGCCTGAAACAACACCTTTAGTGCCTGTTGTAACACCAACAGTACCAGAGACAACTCCTGTTGTGACAGTACCTGACGATACAACCCTCAGGGTGATGCTAATATTTCTAGCGGAATACTGAAACTCCTTCCAACTACAGAAGACACAAACAATAATGAAGATGAAGATGTGCTTGCTATAGATGAAGATGAGGGTACCACAGGGTGATGCTAAAATTAAAGATGATACTAGCTAAAGAGGCGCCTGTAGATGTTATTGCTGACAAGGCACCTAAGGGAGCTGCTAAAGCTTCCAAAGACAGGTGGAACAGTAGGCAGGTTTACTTATCAATCTTGGTATTGGAATCGTAGGTTTATACTTGCTCTTAGAAAAAGAAAGTAATAGTTCTAAAACTAAATAATTACCATACAAGTAAAGAGGTATCCGTTGTACATTATAAAATGTGCAGCGGATATTTTCATTTAATTTGTGATATAAAAATAGCTGAAAGGGAATAATTATTCAATTCTGAATTTAAATTTCATTCAATAATTGAATAATTGAATTTTGTGCATTGTATACAATAATCTTAAAACTTTGTGCAAATCGCTGATTACAAATTATAGAAAAAGTATTATAATATCTACATAAATATTCTTTGAGCAATTCTAAGGCGTATGTTGATTTTTCAAATTAATTGTTTCAATTGTAAATCCAAAGGTTAAAATAATTGTCTAATAGAAAGGAGTAAAAATTTTGGGAGAGAAGGATATTCTTGAGCTGTTGGCATTTAATGATGTATTTGCAGAGTTTCTTAATGGGGTGATGTTTGATGGCAAGGAGGTGGTGGAAAGAGGATGAATTAACTGATGTGCAAAGTTGGAGTCAGTACAGAGAGATGATGGTAGGTACAGGCATCAGGACAGGGATGTAGCAAAGCTATGGAAGAAAAAGGGTGATTGTGTCTTTGATTGGAATTGAAAATCAGGATATTCCGGATGAAGATATGATATTTAGGGTTCTTTCATATGATGGAGCATCATACAGAACTCAGCTTTCTGACAAGTATAGGCGAAAGAGGAAAGCGAAGAAGAAACAAGATGTACAGAGCAAAGGACTTGTTAAGACTGCGGAGAATGTCACAGAAGAAATTTATCCTGTAATAACTTTTGTAATATACTACGGTGAAGAGGAGGAAGATGAGACCACACTTCGAAAAAGACTTAAAATAGAAGATGAAAATCACAAAATACGTGGAGACTACCATATCAATCTCATAGACTTGAAAAAGTTAAGTGAAGATGATATAAATAAGTTCAAGAAAGACTTCAAAGCAATAGCAGATTATATTGCAAATGGAAGCAAACAGACGACTAGTGATGTGGAAATAAACCATCCCGAAGAAGTAAGTGAGCTCCTGCTGAGGCTTACGGAGAAGAACTTCCGGGGTAAAGGATATAAGAAATGGAGGACGAAAGCATGGAAAATATTTTGAACCATTATTTGAAAGGAAAAAGTAGAAGCCAGAGCAGAGAAGCGCAAAGCAGAAGCGTGAAAGTTGCCTTGCGAAACTAATCAGCCGCCTGCTTTCAGAAGGAAAAATGACGTCCCTGAAAGATGTATTGGAGAATGAAAGCTTAAGGCGATGGACTTTATAAGAAGTACGGAATACAATAGTGTATCACTAATGAAAATGTTATATGTCCAAACAACAAAAATATTACCCCTTTCGGCACTATATAAGATGTAATGTGAACACTACGAAATCAAGCCGTCAAAGGCGAAGATTGAGTTTAGTGTGAGCGGTATCTAAGCACTTAGTGAAGTCGAGCCGCTTTTGTGCAGACTGAACTTAGTACTTATGATATAATAACTGAAAGGGAGTATTATTTAATTATTCAATTTTGAATTTAAATTTAATTCAATAATTGAATATTTGAATTTTAATATTTAAATTTGAATTTAAACAAAAATTGAATGAGTACTATATTAGTTAAAAACTATAGAAAAATAATAAATCTCAATTTCAACTATGTTCAAAAATTTTATTCCCATAATATATACAGATGACCAAAACAAATATAGATTATTTGGATGTAACTTCCATAATCATACCTCAACATATATAAAGTAGAATATGCTTAATAAGTACAGAATATATGAAGTGCATCACATTAAATTACGCAAAATCGAAAGTTACCTAAATAATTTTGAATTTTTCTTTTAATCTGTGATATGTAACTAAATTGTAACTCCCAGATGCTAAAAATGCAATTACTGATGAAAAGTACTATTCTATTTAGGTATATGAACATTAGAAGAATATACTTTTTAAGTCAATGTTTTTAAGAAAGAGGTAGTAGTTATGAGAAGTGAGAGGAAAAGAAACGTTCGTTAGTTAGCGAAGTTTATGGTCTTGTTTATGATCATAAATCTGCTAAGCGAGGGTTAATCCGAGTGTAGTAAAGGCGGATGAAAAGGTCTCATTATAAGAATGGGAGTGCAAAGCAGGAAAATGGTATAACTATCAGTAAAGATGTAGTGAAATATGATAGTGACAAAGGGTGAATACGAAGTTGAATTAAAGGTAAAAGGAAGTTCTGAAAAGATTCAGGAAACCAAACCTTTAGATGTTGTTCTTGTTATGGATACGTCAAAGAACATGGAGAAGTGTATTAGCTACGCAAAAAGAAGCTGCAAAAATGTTGTTGATAAATTGATTACCAACTACAGCTAAAAATGTAAAAATGAGTATTGTATCATTTGCGGATAAAGGAAAGAAAGAAATTGCCCTCACTGATAATGCAAACGATCTAAAATGTGATTGCTAAATTGAATGCTGCTGGCGGTGCTTTTACTCAAAATGAGCATGAGGTAGCTTCAGATATACTTAATAATGCACCGGATAACCATAAAAAGTAATGATATTGGTTAGTAATGGAGAACCTAACATTGCTAATGGAATTCACCCTGACTTTGGTGATAAGGAAAAAGGATTCTATAGAATATGACGATCCATCAAAAAGATGATGGCTATGAACAGTGGTATGGTGATGCAGATTATTGGCATGGAAAGGGATATAAAAAGGTGCTTGGAACTATTTAGTATGGTTAAGAAATGGTCTTTTGGCAACGGAACCAAAAAGACTCAAGGAAGAGGGCACATAAAGGACTGGTAGTGAACTAATGGATGAGTACTTTAACAATGCAACCATAAAGGCTGCTGAAAAATTAAGCAGAACACAGAAATAATCACTGTAGGTATTGGAATATAACAGACTTGTTAAGTTAATAATGAATAATTTAGCTACTAGCGGAAATTATCTGGAAACTGATTCTGCAGGAAGCGAGATTGAATAGTTATTAGATTCTATAGCCGAGAAATTCAAAAACAAGGTGTATGAAGGTGTAATTACTGATTCAATGAGCGAGTATGTGATTATGTCGAGAGTACAGCTTCATTAGAAGGCAGCAAAAGAGATGCGGTTCTTGCTTTTGAAAATAAGACACTTAAAGTAAAAATGTAGTTCTAGGTGACAAGGAAGAATTGATACTTAGATATAAGGTAAAGCTTAAAGATAACTGGAAAGACGGCAAGTTCCATCCTGCAAATGGAGAAACTACTTTTAATGCCAGTTCCGAACGGAACTTTAATGAAGTTCAATATTCTGAAATCAGGCAACTGCAGCTACAACTTCAGTGACAATTAAGATGGGTAGATAAAGTTCCCTGCCAGTGTAAATGCTGTCAAGTTCAACGTTAAGGCAGATGGAATAGTATCAGACTGAGCAGATTGAAGTTAAAAAGATGATAACTGGACAAAGGTTATTAGTGATTTACCTAAGTACAAAGCAGGTAGTGAAATTAAATCATAGTGTAGAAGAGATTGACGGTAAAGACTATGCTAAGGTTGGAGATATTGTATCTACACTTTGATAAAAGATGGTAACCTTACTCACAGCAACCAACAGAAACACTGAAACAATTAATTTCACAGTTAAAAAGACTGATCTACTACTCCTGAAGAACTAAAGACTGATATAGCAGTTAGGATTTATGCTGATGGTAAAGAAAAAGGATTAAGCTTTTTGATAAACAATATAGCTACATTTACGGACTTACCAAAGTATGATAAAAATGGTAAGGAAATTAATTATACTATTACAAAGAAACTCTTGACAACGGAAAAGAAGAAGAGGGCGGACAGCTCACAGATGGAACTTACAATTACAAAGTAGGGTATGTATACACTGAAAACGGTGCAAATAATAAGCAATACATCAACCAATGCAAGTAAAACAACTTTTACATTGATGTTATAAAGAACTGGGTTGGCGGAAGCAGTACACAGAATTAAACTTTGTATTTAAGAATGAGAAAGATGGTAAAAGAGTATACCACTCATGACTGCAGCAGGTCAGGCAAGTCAGGATAGATGGCTTGATTCAATTGAATTACCAAAATACAACGATGATAACTCGCTTGCGGCTTATACTGTGACCGAGAATGGTCTACATAGCTACACCGCAGATGTTGATAAATTCATCGGAATAACAGCGAACAGTGAATCTATCGAATTTACCAACAAAGAGAAATACAAAAACATTACAGTTATCAAAGAAATGGAATGATACACCTGAGAGCTTTAAAGAGGGATGTGAAGTAGTTCTTACTGAAAACGGTAAGGTTTCAAGAAGAACAGACGCTGTAAAGATAATTAAAAATGATGTTGAGCACAGGGGTAATATATACAAACCTTCCTGAAACAGATACAGAGGGTAATAAGATTGAGTATTCTGAACGAAAACAATGTTGGAGCAGATTTTGAAGCTCAACGTAACTAAGGATAATGATGGAAACATCATAGTCACTAATACTTATAAAAACTTAAAGAAGATACTATAGCGTTAACCTTAATAAGGTGTGGCGGAATCTGTGGGCAATAATGCTACATTTAAGTTTATTAATAAAGTAACAAAAAGAAGAACTAAAGACATTGACTTTAACCGCAGAGACTAAAAGGTATCGAGACTGTAGATGATAAAGAGGGCAATATAACTTGGAAGTACAAAGTAAAAGACTCTGAAAGTATGATGATAATGCTAAACTTATTGAGTAGTGGTAGTTGAAGATGTTAGCAATCCTGCATTCAAGTTAGAAGGTGAGAATACCAAGGAAGTTGCGGATGGAGGCACAGTTATTTTTGCTAATGTTAGGGTAAAGAGAAAAGCTTTACTAAGAAAAACTGGATAGCTAAAGAAACCTCTGAGCTTATTTTGTAATTGAGCGTAATAGAAGTACCTGAAATCAGATTGCAGCAGATAATAACTGGGAAAAAGTCAGTCTATCTTTTTCGCCTACGATTTAGAAGCGCAATCCTATTCAGTACACTATAACTGAGAAGAAAATTGATGGATATAAGGCTGATGAAACAAGTAAATCCTTTAGTTTCGTTGATTCTGCAAAAGGTTGTTGAAAAGAGTATTATCTTCACCAACACTCAAATGCTTGAAAGTCAGTTCACAGTTCACAAGACCTGGATTGATGAGCCTACAGAAAGTATTAGCTTTGGTTTGTTCGAAGAAGCTCAGACAAGTAAGGTTGATACACTGAAGCTAATTGCTAAAGATGGTAAGGCTGTGGCTCAGGCTGTGTGGGAAGGAAAATTTGAAAAGGTACAGCCCAAATACAAACTTGATGGTGATAAGTTTCAGAAATCAAATATGTAGTAAAAGAACTTGACGCAGCAGGAAATCCTGTAAATGGCGAAGTTAAATTAGGAGATCGTACCTTTACAGGTGGTGGGTACTCCTGCTCAGAATACTCCTAATACTTACAACTTCACTAATACAGATATAACCAAGACTGATATTTCAGTAACCAAGACTTGGTTTGGAAAAAGTTCTCGAGAGTGGGCTTGTACACTTCAGACTTTTTAAGGTAACTAAAGAGGGACTCGTACAGGTCGACAAAAGAAAATTATGAGGTTGAGGATAGTAATGGTTCAAAGTGGAAAGTAACCTCAAAAATGTTGCTTCTGTTGATGAAAATGGAAATAAAATAAATTATACGATCGAGGAAGTTGACGGAGAAGCAAATGCTCTTAAGGATGGCACAAATGTGAAATTAGGTGATACCAATTACAAAGTGTCCTATGATGAAAAACAGCAATATTACTAATACAGAACTTATTGACTTAACTGTAAATAAGGAATGGGGGTAAAAATGTTCCTGAGATTGCAAAGCAGTCAGTAAAATTCAGAATAACAGATGATTCCTGTTCTGCTATGTATGGTATGAACTTCTCGCTGAATGAAGCTAATGGCTGGACAAAAGAGCTTTGAAAACCTGCCTCTTTACAATGCTAAGGGTGAGAAAAATTAACTATACTGTAGTAGAGACTGAGATAAATGGTGATGAGGTTGAGTCTGGAGTAGGTTATGCTAAGAATTACCATTCAGCATTTTCGAAATAAATGTTGAGAATGCTGAAAATATAACTAAGTCTCAGACCATCACTATCAAGAATAGCATTGTAATGTAAGTGATGATGACTCAGAGAATCGCACAATCAACGTTGTAAAAGGCTGGAGCGCAGGTGCTGAAAGAAAATCTGTAACAGTAAAACTTTATAAACTTGATACTGCTAAGGGTGAGATTGTTCCGTAGAAGATGGAGAGACTGAACTTAGAGAGAGAATTTCTGGCAGGCAGAGATTTGAAGTTCCAGAAGAAGGATAAAGATGGAAATGAAATTCTCTACTATGCTTTCGAAACAGCAGTTGGTGATGTAAAAGTTGATGAAAGCAAGTTAAGCCCTAACATGTATAACGAGGGCTACCAGATAGGTGAATATGAGGTTAGTATAGCTGAGCTTACAAAGCGATGAAGAAGGTGCAGAAACTGAGGCAACTCACGGTTTCTACATCCTTAATACAGCACACAATAAAGAGGTTAAGCCTGAAGAAAAAGTAAACCATTAATGTTACAAAGAAATGGCTCATACCTGATGACTCAGAATACGTAAAAGCCTGTTGTAGTAAGACTTTTTGTTAAGATTGGTGAATACCTTGTACCGGTAAGCGATGTAACAGATTTAACATTAGATGCCGGCAATAACTGGAAGGGTAAATTCGCTGATTTAGAACAAGTTTAACGATGCGTAGTGCTGAAATCAGAGTACTATGTAGCTGAGGGGTTGGCGTTGGTGATTACAGAAATCATTAGTTTAGATCAAATAAGTGGTGTGAATGGTTATACGATTGGAAGATACAATGTAACCATCGATGGAAATGGAACAAACGATGTTGTAATTACAAATGATGTTGCTCTGATTGAGGTAACTGCAGTTAAGAACTGGATTGAGCTACATTTCTAGACAGGCTGTTGAGTTTACTTTGTATAGCAAACAGGGTGAAAGTCTTGTATCAACAGGTACAGTGACATTAAATGGTGCAGATGAAAACACAGTGCAACGATTTCAGAGCCTCAAGGCCTGATAACAGCAGTAACCAGATTATATACTATGTATATGAGAGCAAAGATAGGTGCAACCCCTATTACATTCAATCCACAGCTGTAGAAACAATGAATTATTCAGTAAGTGTAGATAATGGGACATATACAGTTGCAGTTGATAATGGAACAGTTGGATGACAAAGCAGTCACATAAGCAACCTATTCACCGGCGTTTCTACAATCCCATTAATTCTGTAGTTCCAGGTGGAAACACACCTGTACTACTGGCGTTATACCTACACCTAGTCCTAATCCAGCACACCTGTAGTAGATGTTCTGATCGAGCCTACACCACAGGGACCCGCTACTCCGGTTGATGGTACGATGAGGACAGTTTTGAGGAAATCGACGAGGATGATATTCCTCAGGATGGAAACATCGACGAGACAGATGATGCGGATGAAGACGGCGAAGAAACAACCGACATTACTGATAATAAGGCTCCAAAGGGAACACCTAAGCTTCCTAAGACGGGTGGCAGAGACAGGAAACTTCCTCTCAATTATCGGTTTGGGACTTATCGGACTCACTTTGTTATAAGGAGAAGAAGATAACCAATAACACAAATGAATAGCAGCAATGCATTCAGCCCCTCCTATGGAGAGGGTTATCTCTACTTACTTACTAAAAGCAATAAGTAAAAGGTCTGAGCAGTGAAAAATTATAGATTTTGTGTTAGAACTGGATATCCAACATCTGTAATCAGTTGGATGTTGAGAGGTATATACTGAAAAGATAATTTCAAAGTGTAGTATTGAAGCAAGAATCTGTATGTGATGGCAGTCTTTGTGGCATAGAGGATAAAGTTGTGAAAATGATAAACAAGGTAAAACAGGCATTTCAGGCAGACTAAAAGCTCTACTTTGCTCTCACTTTAGCTGTGTACAATTCTTATAGCGATGAATGCTGCAATCTATATCATAGATGCTGATGTGGCAGTTCTAATTACCATATTTTGTCTTTGTCTATATACTACTCGCTATGGCCATATACATTTTTGGCAAGTTGGCTTTAAGACCGAGCTGACCCGATATGCTATGGGAATAGCCGACACGGAAGCGACCATGTTAAACGAGCTTGAGGTGCCTTATGCGATAGTGGATGAAAAGGCACTATTTACTGGTGTAATGATGCCTTTTACGACATTTCAAAACCCAGAAAATGTGGATAAAGAAGTCGCTCCTTGCTATCTTTCCGGAACTTGAAAACACGCTAAAGCTCTATGGAAGACGAGGATGCAGAAGAAGTAGTAAAGAGGATGACAAGGAGTACAGAGTCTAATGTTAGAAGGTGTGCAGACGAAGCTATTAAGTCAAAGCAGGGGCTTTCAAGATGGAAGCATATCAGCGCTTCTTCATGATTATAACAGAGATAAATGCACTTTTCAAGGGAAAAACTATGACAACAAGATGATAATGGGGCTTCTCTACATAGATAATTATGAAGAAGCGCTTGAGAGCATTGATGAGGTTAAGCGTTCCCTCCTTTCTGCCCTTGTAGAAAGAAAGATAGACCAAGTTTATGCACAGGCATAGATGGGTTACAAGAAAGCTTAGAAAAGGATAAGTACATTGTTATATTTAAGAATAAATATCTGGATCATGATAAAACAGGATAGATTTTCGATTTTAGATGAGGTAAGGAGTAAATATGAAATGAGGCATAAACATACTCCTTTGGTATAGGTATATCTATGGAGTCCTATGCACCTGTCTTATGACTTTGCCAGAGCAGCTATAGAGTATGGCGCTTGGGCGAGGCGGAGACCGGTAGTTATTATGAAAAGAACAATATAAGCTACTTTGGAGGCAAAAGCGCAGCGTACGGAAACCAATACCAGAGTAAAGGCTCTGTTAAGGCACATGCTCTTTAGCAGAGCTTATGAGGCTAAGGACAATGTGCTAATTATGGGGCATAAGAACAGTGATACTGACGCTATTGGAGCCGCAATTGGGTATATCGTATATGCAGGACTTTCAACAAGACCGCTCATATTGTTATAAACAATATTTCATCTTCACTGCACCCAATTGAGAGGATGGAGCTACCTCTGAAAACGGATCGAGCTTTTTGTGACAGGTGAGAAGCTGCTCTACTAGTGGTAGATGAGATACCATGTCTCGTTGTGGTTGATGTAAATAATAGTGAGTTTGTGGAATGTGAAGAGCTGTCTCAATAAGGTCAGCACCATAGTTCTCCTTGACCACCACAGGCAGGGACCCTAATACCATAAATAATACTGTGCTTTCTTATATAGAGGAATATGAATCCTCTTCCTGTGAATTAGTTGCAGAGATACTTCATATTACATGACCTTGATGTAAAGATGACATCGACTGAAGCCGCTGCGATGTATTCAGGAATTATGATTGATACCACAACTTCCAGTAAAGACAGGAGCTAGAACCTTTGAAGCCAGGCGACTTCCTTAGAAGAAACAGAGCCGAGTGGTAACGATGGATAAGAAAGAATTCAGAACAGAGATGGATGAATTCAAATGAAGCAAAAAGACGCATAGTGGCTGAGATATATCGTGGTGCTTTTTGCATTTTGCAAGATATACAGAAGCGTGACAGCAAGGATAAAAATAGGTAGTTCTCGGTGCTAAGTGGTAAATGAACTTATGAATATATCCAATGTAAAGGCTTCCTCGTCATTTTACTTTATGAAATGAGTATATATCTCTGCACGCTCAATCGATGAGGTAAATGTACAGACATTGATGGAAAAGATTGGTGGAGGAGGACATGTATCTGTAGCAGGGGCACAGCCTAGGGAGTTACCATAGAAGAGGCTGAGACCATGATAAAAGAACTGCTTGATAGCTGTATTGAATCAGGAGAAATTTCGCTTTTAAATAAAAGGGAGGATGTTATGAAGATTATTTTTGTTAGCAGGATGTGAAAAACCTCGGCAAGAAGGGAGACCTTGTAGAGGGCAAATGACGGCTATGCAAGAAACTTTATCATTCCTAAGAAGCTGGGAGTAGAGGCAAGTCCTAAGAACTTGAATGACCTCAGACAGCAGAAGTTAAATGAGGAGAAGAGACAGGCTGAAATCCTTGCAGAGGCTGAAGAGTAGCAGCTGCACTTTAAAGATAAGGTGGTTAACCTCTCTATAAAGGTAAGGGGCAAAAGGAAGGCCAAGGTATTTGGTCAGATATCCACCAAGGAAATTGCGGATGAGACCAAAAAGCAGCTAGGTATTGAGATGAACAAGAAGAAGATAATAAGTGATGCTATAAAGGCAGCCGGTAATTATAAAATACAGGTTAAGCTTCATCCTAAGGTAGTTGGAGAGCTTAGCGTAGAGGTAAAAGAAGAGGTATAAGATGGCGGAAGAGGAGCTGATTAAGAAAAACCCCGCCTCATAGCAAATCAGCAGAGCAGTCGGTAATTGGTCCTGCTGCTGGATCCAGAAACTGTGATTACCGTTTCTGAAATGCTTGAAGCGGATGATTTTTGATAAAAGATATGGTCTTATATTTTTCTGCAATCACTGCCCTTGAAAAGAAGGAAAGCCTATAGACATAGTCACCATAGAGAATAAAATAAAGGGAGATGGAGCAGCCAGCTTGGAGCCATAGAGGTAGATGTCTTAAGAGAGCATAATGGTAGTTTCCTACATCTCTGTAAATGTGCCATTATGCAGAAATAGTATGTAAAATTCTTTGCTGAGGAAGCTTATCAAGGTGACTGAGGAGATTTCCCTTAACTGATTATGCAGGAGAGTCTACCTTAGAAGATGTTTTACAGCTTACAGAGAAGAAGCGTGTTTGATTTACTTCAAAAAGCGCGCATGTATCTGATTCTACTGATATTAAGCAGGTTATTATCTCGGTTGTTGAGAGCACTAGCCGCTGCCTCAAAAAGTGGAGGCTGCAGTTAGCAGTATACCTACTGAGCTTCCACTGACCTGGATTACAAGATGGCGGGACTTCAGAACTCAGACCTGATTCTGATAGCTGCAAGACTAGTCCATCGTGGCAAGACGGCTTTTTGCCCTCAATATAGCTGAATATGTGACTGTTAAGAAAAACGTGACTACAGCCATATTTTCTCTCGAAATGTCAAAGGAGCAGCTTGCCAAGCGTATTCTTGCCATGAATTCAAGGGTGATTCCCAAAAAGCTAAGAACCAGTGACCTTTCCGATTCGGAGTGGGGAGACATCGTAGACAGTGCAAGAATAATAGGAGGACAAATCTCGTCATAGATGATACTCCTGGTATTTCTGTAACTGAGCTTAGAAGTAAATGCAGGAAGCTAAAAGCTGAGAAGAACCTAGGGCTTGTGATGATTGACTATATTCAGCTTATGACTGCGGGAAGCAAACATTCTGAGTCCAGACAGCAGGAAATATCGGAGATATCCTGTTCTTCTAAAGGCTCTTGCAAGGAGATAAATGCCCCTATTGAGTAGTTAATCTTCACAGC